>MDTG01418790.1_pt1 | contig 32186 bp, 28 predicted proteins | sample 811421 | NCBI WGS metagenome assembly MDTG01 (sample SAMN05326645, study PRJNA326480) | marine metagenome | isolation source: seawater | place: Pacific Ocean: South East | collected 2011
CGCCGGGCGTCTGCCGGTCGAGCCAAGCGAGGAAACGGACCATGGCGGCGCCGTCGCGCAGGTGCGCCGCGCGGGCGCCCTCGAGCTCGGCGGCGTTCTTGCAGGCCTTGGGCAGCAGACAGGGATCCGGCGCCTCGACGATCTCGCAGCGCTCGGCGAGAACGTCTGCCACGGCCCCCGGGCAGCTGGCCGGGTCGATCTGCACGCGGCCGCCGAGCGTCGCCACGGCGGCAAGAAAGCCCTCGGGCGGCAGCACGGAGACCTTGTCGCCGAGATGGTCGCCGAGATCCGCAAGCTTGCGCGCGTCCACGAAGAGCTCGACCGTACCGTCGGCGTTGAGCAGGGCGAAGCCATGCGGCACCGGGTTGCGCGGTATGTCCGAACCGCGGATGTTCAGCAGCCAGGCAATACTGTCGGGCAGGGTGATGACGCAGGCGCCGGCTTCGCCTAGGCCCTGCGCGAGGCGGGCGATCTTGTCCTCGTGCGGCTCGCCTGCCAGCGACACCGGCTGCGCGAAGACCGCGCCGCGCGGCGGGTTAGGCTGGTCCTCCCAGATCCGGTCGACGAGATTGTCGCAGCGGGTCAGGGTCACGCCGTCGAGCTTCGCCTCGAGCGCGCGCAGCTGCTCCACCGAAAACAACCAGGGGTCGATGCCCACGCCGCCGCCGTCGGGCAGGTTGTCGGCGATCCAGTCGGCCAGCCCGACCTCGGGCCAGTCCACCGGCGTGAAGACGTCGGCGACCTGCGTCTTCACCTGAACCCGGTAGCGGCCGTCGACGAAGACCCCGGCACGGTCGGAAAGGGCAACACAATAGCCCGCGGACCCGGTGAAGCCGGTAAGCCAGGCGAGGCGGTCGTCCCGCGGTGCGACGTATTCGCCCTGGTGCGCATCCGCCCGCGGCACGATGAAGCCCGCAAGCCCCTCGCGGGCCATCTCGGCCCGCAGCGCGGCGAGCCGTGGCGGACCCTGGTCGGGGCGGGCGGTTTCCTGGAAGGTCTGGAACATCTCGGGCTCCCCTATTCATTCATGAGCGCCCGCTGCGCAGGCGGCGGGGGCTCTGCCCCCACACCCCCGAGGGTATTTTCAAACCGAAGAAGGGGCATGCGCCGCGCCCGGGTCTTCTCCGGTTTCCAAATACCCTCGGGGTGAATTGGCCCGGACAAGGTCCGGGGCAAGAGGGGCAGAGCCCCTCAGCCTGCGCGCTTGATGCCCATGAAGCGGGCGCGGGCGCGCGGGTCGCTGTCGAAGAGCGCGGCGAGCTGCTCTGTCATTGCGCCGGCGAGCTGCTCGACGTCGGTGATGGTCACCGCGCGGTCGTAGTAGCGGGTCACGTCGTGGCCGATGCCGATGGCGAGCAGTTCGACCTGCTTCTTGCGCTCGACCATGGCGATGACGTCGCGAAGGTGTTTCTCGAGATAGTTCGCCGGGTTCACGGAGAGGGTCGAATCGTCGACCGGAGCGCCATCGGAGATCACCATCAGGATCTTGCGCGCCTCGGGCCGGCCGGCCATGCGTCGGTGCGCCCATTCCAGCGCCTCGCCGTCGATGTTCTCCTTCAGCAGGCCTTCCTTCATCATCAGACCGAGGTTGTCGCGCACGCGGCGCCACGGCGCGTCGGCGCGCTTGTAGATGATGTGGCGCAGGTCGTTGAGGCGGCCCGGTTGCTGCTCGCGGCCCTCGCCGAGCCATTTCTCACGGGCGAGGCCGCCTTTCCACGCGCGGGTGGTGAAGCCGAGGATCTCGACCTTGACGTTGCAGCGTTCCAGCGTCCGGGCGAGCACGTCGGCGCAGATCGCGGCGATCGAGATCGGCCGGCCGCGCATCGAGCCGGAGTTGTCGAGCAGCAGCGTCACCACGGTGTCGCGGAACTCGGTGTCCTTTTCGACCTTGAACGACAGCGGCGTGGTCGGGTTGGCGACGACGCGCGCAAGCCGGCCGGCGTCGAGGATGCCTTCCTCGCGGTCGAACTCCCACGAGCGGTTCTGTTGGGCCTGCAGCCGGCGCTGGAGCTTGTTGGCCAGCCGCGAGACCGCGCCTTTCAGCGGTTCGAGCTGCTGGTCGAGGTAGGCGCGCAGCCGCTCGAGCTCCTGAGCCTCGGCGAGCTCCTCGGCGGGGATCTCCTCGTCGTGGCTGCCGTCGTAGACCTTGTAGGCGGGGTCGGCCTCGGACACCGGCGCCGGGGTGGGCGGCTCCATCGGCGCCTCGCCCTCGGGCATCTCGGTTTCCTCGCCCATCTCCTGGTCGGCCATGTCGTCGGCCGAGACCTGCGCCTGGCTGGCGTCCTGGGTCTCGTCCTGGCTCTGCTCGGGAGAGGCGTCGGCCTCGTCCTGCTGGTCGTCGTCCTGGCCGGTGGAATCGGGCTGCTCGTCCTCGGCGCCCTCGGGCTCCGCCTCGTCCTGGTCCTCGTCGTCGATCTGGTCGGGATCGTCGCCGAGCTGGTCGCCGTAGCCGAGGTCGGTGATCATCCGGCGCGCGAAGCGGGCGAAGGCCGACTGGTCGGCGAGCGTGTCCTCGAGCCCCTCGAGCGTGCCGCCGGCCTGCTCCTCGATGAAGCCACGCCAGAGTTCCATGACGTGATCGGCGTCGGGCGGCAGCTCGCGTCCGGTGGCGAGGTGACGGATCAGGTAGCCCGCGGCGACCGGCAGCGGCGCCTCGGAGGGCTGGGTGATCTGCCCGTAGCCGCGGCGCGCGGCCTCGTGACCGATCTTCGCGTCGATGTTGCCGGCGGTGCCGGGCATGTCGCGCGCGCCCATCGCCTCGCAGCGGGCGGTCTCCATCGCCTCGTAGAGGTCGCGGGCCATCTCGCCCGGGGGCGCGTAGCGCGCATGCGTCGCGGCATCGTGGTAGCGGCGATGCAGGGCCAGCGCGTCGGCGGTGCCACGCGCCAGCAGCACCTCGTCACGGGTGAGCCGGCGGCTCACCTGCGGCAGGCGCATGATGTCGCCCGATACGCCCGAGGGATCGACGGTGTAGTTCACCGTGAGCTCGCGGTCGTCGGCCATGACCTTGGTGGCCTCGGCCAGGGCCTTCTTGAAAGGATCAGCGGGGTTGTCGTCGCGGTTCGCCATGGCGACAGGTTTCGCGCCCCTCGCGCGGATTAGCAAGGGGAAAGCAACGGGCAGGGCGGAGGGAAGAGATCACGCCGGCGTACTGCCCGGCCATGACTGCGGCGCGATCAGGACGAGGGCGCCGCCTGTTCTGCGAGAAGTGCGTCGCATCTCCGGGAAATGCGGCGGAACAGGGCGGAGCTCTGGGGGTCACCGTCGATGCGGCCACGATAGAGCAGGCGGTATCCGGAGATTCGCTCGGCGGTGGCCGCATCGGGTGAGGCAAGCTCTTCGAAACTGCGAGCCAGGGTCTCCGCGGTCTCGGGCGAGATTCCGAGCCCGGGCATGGCGCGTTGCTCGGCGGCGACGCCGCGCCAGAAGGCCGCGCAGTCCGCGGCGGTGCTGGCGTTCGCACGTTCGCCGGAAACGGCGGCGCAGAGCCAGACCGTCATGGCCAGTCCGTGCCCGCGGCGACAGGCACGGCTGGTCAGGGTGTCAGGACGCGCCAAGGCTCAGGCGAGCGACAGATGCGCGGCGCTCTCCGGCAGTTCCTCGTCGAAGCAGCGCTGGTAGAACTCGGCCACGGTCTGCCGTTCGAGTTCGTCGCACTTGTTGAGGAAGGAGACGCGGAAGGCGTAGCCCACATCGCGGAAGATCTCGGCATTGGTCGCCCAGGCGATGACGGTCCGCGGCGACATCACGGTCGAGAGCTCGCCGTTCATGAAGGCACGGCGGGTGAAATCGGCCACGGTGACCATCTGCTTGATGGTCTTGCGGCCCTTCTCGTTGTTGTAATGCGGCGCCTTCGACAGGACGATCGCAACCTCGGCGTCGATGCTGAGGTAGTTGAGCGTCGCCACCAGCGACCAGCGGTCCATCTGGCCCTGGTTGATCTGCTGGGTGCCGTGGTAGAGGCCGGTGGTGTCGCCGAGGCCCACGGTGTTGGCCGTCGCGAAGATCCGGAAGTGCTTGTGCGGGGTGATGACCTCGTTCTGGTCGAGCAGCGTGAGCTTGCCGTCGGTCTCGAGCACCCGCTGGATCACGAACATCACGTCGGCGCGGCCGGCATCGTATTCGTCGAAGACGATGGCGGTGGGGTTGCGCAGCGCCCAGGGCAGGATGCCTTCCTGGAACTGGGTGGTCTGCTTGCCGTCGACGAGCTTGATGGCGTCCTTGCCGATCAGGTCGATCCGGGAGATGTGGCTGTCGAGGTTGACGCGCACGCAGGGCCAGTTGAGACGCGCGGCGACCTGCTCGATGTGGGTCGACTTGCCGGTGCCGTGGTAGCCCTGGATCATCACCCGCCGGTTGTTGCGGAAGCCCGCGAGGATGGCCAGCGTGGTGTCGGGGTCGAACTTGTAGGTGCTGTCGATGTCCGGCACCCGGTCGGTGCGGTCGGGGAAGCCGTGCACGACCATGTCGGTGTCGATGCCGAAGACTTCGCGGACCTCGATCTCTTCGGTCGGTTTCGCATTGACGTCGATCTCGCTGCTCATGTCGTGCCTCTGTAAAGGGTCGTGAACTCGGTTTGACCCGTGGTGCAACATATCGAGGGGAAGGGCAAGGGCGTGGCGGCCGGGCGGATAGCGTTTGCCCCGCCTGCGCTGCCGCGCTAGGCTTTCTGGAAGCAACGACCCATCGAGCCCCCCGAGTGATCCGCACGTGACATCCCCGCAAGCCGAGATCGAAGATCTGATCGCCCGGATCGCCATGGGCGACCGCGCGTCCTTCCGGCTTCTTTATGAACGGACGTCAGCGAAACTTTTCGGCGTGTGCCTCCGTGTCTTGGATGACAGGGCGCTGGCAGAGGAGGCGTTGCAGGACGCATTCTGCAAGATCTGGTCCCGGGCCGGGCAATACCGGGTGAACGGGTATTCCCCGATGACCTGGCTCATCACGCTGGCGCGCAACGCCGCGATCGACCGGCGCCGCAAGCGCGATGCCGCGGAGCGGCGCAGCTCTGCTCCCATCGAGGCAGCGGACCTCGTGGCCGATCCCGCACCGGGGCCGGCGCAACAGACGCAGGCGCGCGCCGAGGCGGAGGCGCTGTTCGCCTGCATGTCGGAACTTCCGCCCGACCGTGCCGAGATGGTGCGGCGGGCCTATCTCGAGGGCGCGACATATGCCGAGCTCTCCGACGCCTCCGGCGTCAAGCTGAACACCGTGCGAACCTGGCTGCGCCGCAGCCTGATGCAACTGAGGGAGTGCCTGAGCCGATGAGCGGGCCAGAGGAAACAGACCTTCCGGGCGGCTGGGAAGCCGCGGCGGCGGAGTATGTCCTCGGCCTGCTGCCGGAGGACGAGATCCGCGCGTTCGAGGCGCAGCTCGCGCAGGACCGCGAGCTGCGGCAGGACGTCGAGGCCTGGGAACAGTATTTCGCGACGCTTACCGACGATATCGCCCCCGTCGAGGCGCCGCCGCAGGTGCTGCGCCGGACCGAGCAGACGCTCTTCGGCGCGCCGCGCAAACCGCTGTGGCGCCAGCTTCTGCCGTATCTCGGCGGCGCGGTGGCCGCCGCGCTCATCGCCTGGGCGGCGATGTTCGGCGGGCTGCTCGACCGTGGCAGCGACGCGCCGCATCTCTATGCCGAACTCGACACTCCGTCGCGCGGGCTCGAGCTGCTCGCGCATTACGCGCCCGACAGCGGCACCTTCATGGTGCGCCATGACGCGGGTGATCTGCCCGGCGACCGCTCGCTCGAGATCTGGATGATCCCGGAGGAAGGCGACACGCCGATCTCGCTCGGGCTCGTCGACCCGGCGGTGCAGCTGACGCAGATCCCGGTGCCGCAGGACCTCGGCCTGCAGATGCCGGGCGCGGCCATCGCGATCTCGGAAGAGCCGCTTGGCGGTTCGCCCACCGGTCAGGCCACGGGGCCGATCCTGTCGCTCGGCCAGCTCGCGCCGCGCGAGGAGGACGCGGCCGAGTAGCGCTTAATCCGCGCTTAGGGGTTTTGCAGCAGCATGGCGCCCGGGCAGACCCCGGGGGGCCATCATGCCAGATGATACGCTCGAATTCTTCGACATCGGGGCCGCCAGCACCACGGCGGCCAGCTTTTCGGACAACGGCGGCTACCAGTTCGCCCTTGGCGGCGAAACCATCAGAGGCTGCAGAAGGCTGTGAAGATTCTGCGCGCCGCGCCTCTCGCCGACGTCACGGGCGGTGCGCCGCCCGCGACATCTTCGGCTCAGCGCCCCCGGATGCGCGGGTCGAGCGCGTCGCGCAGGCCGTCGCCGAGGTAGTTGACGCCCAGCACCGTGAGCGAGATCGCGATGCCCGGCAGCATCACGCGTTCGGGGAAATCCTCCATCCGGGCAACGGCGTCGGCCAGCATCTTGCCCCACGTCGGGAAGTCCGACGGGAAGCCCACCCCGAGGAACGACAGCGCGCTTTCGGTGATGATCGCGGTGGCAAGCCCGAGCGTCGCCGAGACCATGATCGGCGACAGCACGTTGGGCAGCAGGTGTCGCCGGATGATCTGGAACGGCCGCGTGCCGATGGAGCGGGCGGCCAGCACGAACTCGCGTTCCTTCAGCGCGAGGATGTCGCCGCGCACAATGCGCGCCGTCGGCATCCACGAGGTGATGCCGACAACGGTCACGATCAGGATGAACATGCCGCCCTCGGGGCCGAAGTTGGCGCGCAGCGGCTGGCGGAAGAGCGTCACCGCGACCAGCAGCAGCGGCAGGATCGGCAGTGACAGGAACAGGTCGGTGAGCCGCATGAGCGGCCCGTCGAGCTTGCGGAAAAATCCGGCGAGCACGCCGATGCCGGTGCCGATGACCAGCGACAGCACCATCGCCGCCCAGCCCACCGCCATCGAGGCGCGGCCGCCCGCGATGAGCTGCGCGAGGTTGTCGCGGCCCAGCTGGTCGGAGCCCAGCGGATGCGCCCAGCCGACCTTGGCGGTGCTGTCCCACAGCGCCGTATACATCGGGCGCATGTCCTTGGACCGGATGTCGAGCGCCTGCGGATCGAGCGTCCAGAGGTAGGGGCCCAGCAGGACCCCGAAGGTGATGACGAACAGGAAGAAGGCCCCGATCATCGCGCCCTTGTGCTTGCGGAACTGGTCCCAGACGTCGCGCCACTTCGAGCGCGGCGGCGCCATCGGTCCCTTGTCCTTGAGCGCCTCGATCGGCGCGTCGGCGCCTTCGGCGAGGATGAGATCGTCCTGCGGGCTGTCAGTCATAGCGGATCCTCGGGTCGAGCAGGCCGTAGAGCACGTCGGCGATGAGGTTGAAGAGCACGATCAGGAAGGCGAAGATGAACGTCAGCGTCATCACCATCGGCAGGTCGTTGGCGAAGAGCGCCGTGATGAGCAGCTGGCCGATGCCGTTCACCTTGAACACGTTCTCGGTGATGATGGCGCCGCCGAAGATCGCCGGCACGCCGAGCGCGATCACCGTGACCACCGGGATCATCGAGTTGCGCAGCACGTGGATCATGACCACCACCGCCTCGGACAGGCCCTTGGCCCGCGCGGTGCGCACGTAATCCTGGTTGAGGTTGTCGAGCATCGAGGCGCGCATGTAACGCGACAGCTGCGCGGTGGTCTGCAACGCCAGCACCATGACCGGCATCACCATCTGGCTCAGCTGGTACTTGAAGCTCGCCCAGTCGGTGACCTCGTGCGTGGTGTCGTAGATCGAGGGGAACCAGCCGAGGTAGACCGAGAAGATCACGATCAGCAGCGGCCCGGTGAAGAACGGCGGGATCGAGAAGCCGATCATGGTGATGAAGGTGCCCGCCTGGTCGAAGACCGAATACTGCCGGTAGGCCGAGTAGATGCCGATGGGCAGGGCGATCAGCACGCCCACCACGTAGGACATGCCCACCACCCAGAGCGTCTGCGGGACGCGCTGCAGCACGATGTCCATCACCGGCGAGCGGGTCTGCCACGAGATCACCCGAAGCTCGTCCTGGTAGAGATGGGTGTCGGGCAGCCAGCCGAGCAGCGCGCTGTCGGCGGTCAGCCAGTCGATGAAGATCTTGGGCTCGGTCCAGAACACCTGCACGAGCCATTTCCAGTATTGCACGAGCGGAGGCTGTCCGAGCCCCAGCGCCTCGCGCATCTTCTGCTTCACCTCTGGCGGCACGGTCAGGGGAACCTGCGCCATCGGGTCGCCGGGGGCGAGCTGCAGCAGCATGAAGATGACGAAGCTGATGAACAGGAGCGTCGGGATCGACAGCACAAGGCGCCGGGCGGCGTATGTCAGCATGTATCGGGCCTCAGAGCGGGGTCTGCTGGTGCAGCGCGATGCGCCAGCCGTCTCGCGTATGATACCAGACAGAGGCGCACTTGGCGAAATAGGGGCGCTCGCCCGCGCGCTGTCCGGTGGCGGAATAGGTCAGGACCGTGGTGTCTCCGAATGCGGTGGCGGTCCTGTCGGTAATTTCGACGTCGCTCCAGCGCGGAGCCGCGGCGATGGCCTCGAGGATCGCGTCCGCGTCGAGCGCCGGCCCGGGCAGGGCAAAGACCATGCGGGCCTCGGGGTGCAGGAGCGCGCGGAATGCGTCGGTCCCGTCGCACCACAGGGTGCGTTCGCTGGTCCAGAGCGTCTCGGTCATCGCGGGCTTTCGGAACGGGCGCGCCCCCGCCACGAGGGACGGAGGCGCGCGACGCAGGTCAGGCGATCACTCTTCGATGCGGTACCAGTCGGCCGCGTTCCAGAGCTCGCTGTCCCAGGTGTTCAGCACCACGCCGCCAAGCGTGTTGGAATGCGCCGAAACACGGCCGCGGTCGACGAGCGGCACGATGGTCATGCTCTCCTTGGTCAGCATGTCGTTGAGCTTCTTGGCGATCTCGCCACGCTTCTCGAGCTCGCCGGTCTTGGCCAGCTCGTCGAGCATCGCGTCGTATTCCTCGTCGCAGAAGCGGTTGATGTTCTCGCCCTGCCACTGGCTCGACGGCTTCGGCTCGTTGCCGCAGCGATACATCGACAGGTAGCTCTGCGGATCGGTGCCGTCGAAGTTGTTCGCGTACATCTCGACGTCGGCGTAGAACTTCTGGAAGGTGTCGGGCGAGCCCGGGTCACCGCCGAAGAACACCGAGCTGTCTACGTTGCGCAGCTCGGTCTCGACGCCGATCTGGTTCCACCAGTCCTTGATGAGCGCCTGGAAGTCCTGGCGCACCGCATTGGTCGAGGTCTGGTAGAGCAGCGAAAGCGGTTCGCCGTCCTTGTCACGGACACCGTCGCCGTCGCTGTCGGTCCAGCCGGCTTCTTCGAGCAGCGCCTTGGCCCCCTCGAGATCCTGCGTCAGGCACTCGGTGTTGTCCGAGGCGTAGAGCTCGGGCGCGGGCACGAGGTTGCAGGTCGCGCGGCCGGCCTGGCCGTAGCCGATCTCGGTCAGCAGCTCGCGGTCGATGGCCATCGAGAGCGCGCGGCGGACCTTCTCGTCCGACAGGATCGGGTGCGGATGCGCCACGGTCGAGCGCTCGCCCTCGGGCAGGTCGGGCGACGGGTCGGTGAGGTTCATCTCGATGCGCTCGACCAGCGTGCCGAAGGCCGAGACGGGGGTGCCGGTGCCGCCCTCGGCCATGCTCGCCAGGACGTCGGGCGCAAGCTGGAGGTTCCACGCGTAGTCGAATTCGCCGGTCTGAAGCACCGCGCGGGCCGCCGATTCAGCATCGCCGCCGCCCTTGAGCGTCACGGTGGCAAAGGCGGGCTTCTCGGGGTCGCGGTAGTTGGAGTTCGCCGAGAGCGAGATCACGTCGTTCGGCTTGAACTCGTCGACCACGAAGGGGCCGGTGCCGATCGGGTTGAAGTTGGCCTCGGTGCAGGACGAGGCGTTGGCGCCGAGGCACTGCTCGAACTGGGCCTTCTGCAGGATCGGCGACTGGCCGCCCATGAAGGGGCCGTAGGGGTTCGGCATCGGCTTGTCGAAGTTGACCACGACGGTCAGGTCGTCGGGCGTGTCGATGCTCTCGACGCCGGTGAACTTCGCAAGCTGTGCGCAGCCGCCCTCGGGGTGCATGCAGTAGTCGGCGGTGAACTTCACGTCCGCCGAGGTCACCGGGCTGCCGTCGGACCAGACAAGGCCTTCCTTGAGCTTCCAGGTGATCTGGGTCAGATCCTCGCTCACGCCCCCGTTCTCGACGGTGGGGATCTCCTCGGCGAGGTAGGGCACCAGCGCGCCGGTCTCGGTGTAGCGGCCGAGCGGTTCGAGCACGAGGCTCGCGGCCTCGATGTCCTTGGTGCCGCCCGAGAGATAGGGCGTCATGATCGACGGCGCCTGCCAGTAGATGATGTTGACGTGTCCGTCCTCGCCGCGTTCGGCGAAGGCGGCCGGCGCCATCGCGCTGGTTGCCACGGCCCCGAGAAGTAGGGTCTTGAGCGTCATGGATCTCTCCTTGTTGGGCGCCGGCGATTTTGCCGGCCTTATGATTCTTGTTGTGGGGATGTTGTCCTGCGCGCCGCACCTGAACACCGGGTTCGGCGGTATGGAGGGTCATTCTTCGGACCCGTTGCTCCCCATCGTGGAAGCATCGAAACAGAACGTTCCGAAAATGCAAGCTCTGCCTTTGCGGAAACCGCATGCGGGGTTTGACACCCGGCGAAAGCTGCCCGTAGCGTTCGCAGATAGCTTCTGGAGACCGCCCATGCTCGACAACCCAATCGCCCGGATCGACCGCCTGCGGGTCGAGTTCGAAACCAAGGACGGCACCGTCGCGGGCGTCGAGGACGTGAGTTTCGACGTCAACGCCGGCGAAACCGTCTGCATCGTGGGCGAATCCGGGTCGGGCAAGTCGGTCTCGTCGCTCACGCTGATGCGGCTGATCGAGTTCGGCGGCGGCTCCATCGCCAACGGCAAGCTGCTGTTCGACCGCCGCGACGGCGACGCGCTCGACCTGGCCTCGGCCGGCCAGGACCTGATGCGCCAGATCCGCGGCAACGAGATCGGCATGATCTTCCAGGAACCGATGACCGCGCTCAACCCTGTGTTCACCATCGGCCGCCAGCTGACCGAGGGGCTGCGGGTGCATCGCGGCATGAGCAAGGCCGAGGCGCAGGACCGGGCGCTCGAGCTGATGAAGCAGGTGCGCATCCCCGAGCCCGAGCGGCGGCTGAAGCAGTATCCGCACGAGCTTTCGGGGGGCATGCGGCAGCGCGTGGTGATCGCCATGGCGCTGGCCTGCAAGCCGCGGCTGCTGATCGCCGACGAGCCCACGACGGCGCTCGACGTGACGATCCAGGCGGAAATCCTCGCGCTGATGGACCGGCTCAAGCGCGAGACCGGCACGGCGGTGATGTTCATCACCCACGACATGGCGGTGGTCGCGCAGATGGCCGACCGCGTCGTCGTCATGTTCCGCGGCCGCAAGGTCGAAGAGGGCACCGTCGAGGAAATCTTCGAGCGCCCGCAGCATCCCTACACCAAGGCGCTGCTCGCCGCCGTTCCCAAGCTCGGCGAGATGAAGGGCAAGCCGCTGCCCGAGCCGATGAAGCTTCTGGGGCGCGAGCAGGGCGAGATCAACCCGATCCCCGGCACCGACAAGCCGTTGCTGACGGTCGAGGGGCTGACGACGCGCTTCCCGGTCAAGGGCGGCTTCTTCCGCCGCACCATCGCCAACGTGCACGCGGTCGAGGACGTGAGCTTCACCCTCAACAAGGGCCAGACGCTGAGCCTCGTGGGCGAGTCGGGTTGCGGCAAGTCGACCTGCGGGCGCTCGATCCTGCGGCTGGTCGAGCCGCTGCGGGGCCGCGTCGACCTTGACGGGGTCGACGTGATGGGGCTCGGGCCGAACATGCTGCGCGACGAGCGGCGGCAGATGCAGATGATCTTCCAGGATCCCTTTGCCTCGTTGAACCCGCAGATGAACCTTGCCGATCAAGTGGCTGAACCCATGCGGAATTTCGGCACTCACTCGGGCGCGGAGATGCGCGACCGGGTGGCCATGCTGTTCGACCGGGTGGAACTTCCGCGCAGCTTCATGCGCCGCTATCCGCACGAGCTCTCGGGCGGCCAGCGCCAGCGCGTCGCCATCGCCCGGGCGCTCGCCCTGTCGCCGAAGCTGATCGTCGCCGACGAGGCGGTCTCGGCGCTCGACGTGAGCGTGCAGGCGCAGGTGCTGAACCTGATGATGGAACTGCAGGCCGAGTTGGGGCTCTCGTATCTCTTCATCAGCCACGACATGGCGGTGGTCGAGCGGGTAAGCCACAACGTCGGCGTCATGTATCTGGGCCGGATCGTCGAGATCGGCCCGCGTGCCGCCATCTTCGACAACCCGCAGCACGCCTATACGCGGGCGCTGATGCAGGCGGTGCCGGTGGCCGATCCGCACAGGCGGAAGTCCGAGAAGGACCTCAATTTCAAGCCGATCCCGTCGCCCATTCACCCGGTGGGCTACGAGCCGGAACCGAACGCCTACGAAGAAGTCGCCCCGGGTCATTTCGTGCTGACATCGGACAGCGGCTATTGAGCTTCCCGGGGCGTCCTCCGAGAGTGCGGGCAATCCTGCCGTCACGGCATCTGCACTGAAAGGACAGCGTCTTCCCATGGCCCACAGCCTCCGCGACCGCGCGGCCCCCGCCGCGCCTGCCCACCACAACCGCCCCGACCTTGCCACCGACGCGATCCGCACCGCGCGCGAGGATCTCGCCGCCTGCTTCCGGATGGCCGCGCGCAACGGGTTCGGGGAAGGCATCTGCAACCACTTCTCGGCGGTGCTGCCGGGGCACGATGACCTGTTCCTCGTGAACCCCTACGGCTTCGCCTTCCGCGAGATCACGGCCTCGTCGCTGCTGGTCTGCGACTTCGAGGGCAACGTGGTCGAGGGTGAGGGCGAGCCCGAGGCCACCGCCTTTTACATCCATGCCGAGATGCACCGGCGCCTGCCGCGCGCGAGAGTCGCCTTTCACACCCACATGCCCTACGCCACGGCGCTGTCGATGACCGAGGGCGACCCGCTGGTCTGGGCCGGCCAGACCGCGCTCAAGTTCTACGGGCGGACGGCGGTCGACGATGATTACAACGGCCTGGCGCTCGACAACGCCGAGGGCGCCCGCATTGCCGGCGCCGTCGGGGACGCCGACATCGTCTTCATGAAGCACCACGGCGTCATGGTGCTGGCGCCCACCATCGCCGAAGCGTGGGACGATCTATATTATCTCGAACGCGCCGCCGAGGTGCAGGTGCTTGCGATGTCGACCGGCCGCAAGGTCGCACCGGTGCCGCATGACGTGGCGCAGGCCGCCTACGAGCAGATGCGCGAGGGCGACTCCGGGTCCGCCCGGCTCCACCTTGCCGCGATCCGCCGCCAGCTCGATGCCGAGGAGCCGCAGTACCGCCACTGAGCGGCGCGGTTTCGGGCAGTACGGCGGGCCGTGCCGAAGCGCCTGTCGCACGCCTCTTGCCCGGCGGCGGACAGGGCGCTAGTCCATATGTAGACAAACGAAGGATACCCCATGACGTCCCGCCTTTCGCCGCGCGAGATCCTCGAGACGCTGGTGAGCTTTCCGACCGTCAGCCGCGACACCAACCTGCCGCTGATCGACTGGGTCGCAGATTACCTTGCCAGCCACGGCATCGAGAGCCACCGCCACCCGAAACCCTCCGAGCCCGACCTCAAGGCCGCGCTCTTCGCGCATGTCGGGCCGGAAGAGGATGGTGGCGTCGTGCTCTCGGGTCATACCGACGTGGTGCCGGTGGACGGGCAGGCCTGGACCAGCGACCCCTTCACCCTGACCGAGCGCGACGGCCGCCTCTACGGGCGCGGCTCGACCGACATGAAGGGCTTCGATGCGCTGGCGATCTGGGCGCTGGTCGAGGCCAGGCATCGCGGCGTCACGACACCGCTGCAGCTCGCGCTCAGCTACGACGAGGAACTGGGCTGCATCGGCGGCCGCGATCTTGCCGAGGCGATGCAGGGCGTGGTGCCTCGGGCGCGCTCGGTGATCGTCGGCGAGCCGACGATGATGAAGACCGTCACCGGCCACAAGGGCGGGGTGAACTTCTGGGTGCATGTGCATGGCGTCGAGGTGCACAGCTCGATCCTGCACAAGGGCGTCTCGGCCATCATGTGGGGCGCCAGGCTCATCGATTGGGCGAACCGGGTGAACGCCGAGAACGCCGAGGCCACGCCGGACGCCGTCGCGGCGCTGTTCGATCCGCCCTATACCAACGTTCACGTCGGACAGATCCACGGCGGCACGGCGCATAACATCACCGCCAAGGACTGCGAGTTCGGTCTCGGGTTCCGGGTCATCGCGGGCGAGGATCCGCAGATGTGGGCCGACCGCTTTCGCGACGAGGTCGCCCGGCTCGAGGCCGAGATGCAGGCGGTCTGCCCCGAGGCCCGCATCGAGGTCCGCACGATGTTCGAACTGCCACCGCTGGTGCCGACGCTCGACAACAGCGCCGAGGCGCTGGTGCGGCAGGTGACCGGCGACAACGGTGTGATGCAGGTGAGCTACGGCACCGAGGCCAGCCATTTCCAGGCGGAAGGCTACGACGCCGTGGTGTGCGGGCCCAGCGACATCGACATCGCCCACAAGCCCGACGAATACATCGAGATCGCCCAGCTCGATGCCGGCCAGAATTTCATGCGGCGCCTGCTGGAGCAGCTCGCATGATCTTTCCCTTCCGCGACGAGGGCCCACGCGAGCATGACGGCCCGCTGCCCGAGGCCTGTGACCTCGTGGTGATCGGCGGCGGGGTGATCGGTGTCTCGACCGCGCTTCACGCCGCCCGCGCCGGGCTCTCGGTGGTGCTGCTCGAGAAGGGCCGCATCGCCGCCGAGCAAAGCTCGCGCAACTGGGGCTGGATCCGGGTGCAGGGCCGCGACATGGCCGAGATCCCGATCGCGCTCGAGGCGCAGGAGCTGTGGCCGGCGCTCGATGCCGACTGCGATGGCCGCCTCGGGGTGAAGACCGTGGGCGTGAGCTACCTCGCGCGCGACGACAAGGACATGGCGGCATACCAGGGCTGGCTCGACGAGGCGAAACCGCTGGGCGTGTCCTCGCGGATGCTCGACGCCGCCGAGACCAGGGCGCTTCTGGGTGCCGAGGACAGCCCCTGGGTGGGGGCGCTGCACACGCCTTCGGACATGAAGGCCGAGCCCTGGGTCGCGGTGCCCGAACTGGCGCGGCTCGCCGCCGCCGACGGCGCGGTGATCCGCGAGGGCTGCGCGGTGCGCGGCCTCGACATGCAGGCCGGCGCGCTCGCCGGCGTGGTGACCGAACACGGCCGCATCCGCTGCACCCGCGCGGTGCTGGCGGGCGGCGCGTGGTCCTCGCTGTTCCTGCGCCGGCACGGGGTGAGCCTGCCTCAGCTCTCCGTTCGCTCGACCGCCATGGCCACCGAGCGGCTGCCGCAGGCCGTCAATACCGCTGCCATCGATGACAAGCTGGCCTTCCGCCCGCGCGAGGATGGCGGCTACACGCTCGCCCCCGCGGCCTTCTCCGAGCTCTTCATCGGTCCCGATGCCTTCCGGGCACTGCGCCGCTACCTGCCGCTCGCTGTCTCGGGAGAATTCGACGTCCGCCTCCGCACCATGGCGCCCGCAGGCTATCCCGACGCCTGGGGCACGCCGCGCCGCTGGGGCGACGACGCGCAGAGCCCCTTCGAGCGCATGCGCATCCTCTCGCCCGAACCGAACGCCGCCAAGGTCGCCGAGAGCCGTGCGCGCTTCGCCCGCCACTTCCCGCAGATGGGCGCGGCGCCGTTGCAGGCCGCGTGGGCAGGGATGATCGATGTGATGCCCGACGTGGTGCCGGTGGTCGACGACGTGGAGGCGCTGCCCGGGCTCACGCTCGTCACCGGCATGTGCGGCCACGGCTTCGGGATCGGCCCGGCCTTCGGACGCATCGCCGCCGACATGGCGCGCGGCCGCGATCCGGGCCACGACCTGCACCGCTTCCGGCTGTCGCGCTTCTCCGACGGCTCGAAGCTCGTCACCGGCCCCAACATCTGAGCCTGCCTCGGCGCCCGCCGTGCGCCGTCTTGCGGGGCGGCCCGCCCGGTGGCAGGCTCGCCCGGATCACTTTCACATCAGCCCCAATGGAGCCCCGACATGCCCGTCAAGAACCGCTTCGCCGAACTGCAGGACGAGATCACGGCCTGGCGACGTGACTTCCACGAGAACCCCGAACTTCTCTTCGACACCCACCGCACCGCCGGCATAGTCGCCGAGAAGCTGCGCGCCTTCGGCTGCGACGAGGTCACCGAGGGCATCGGGCGCACCGGCGTGGTCGGCGTCATCAGGGGCAAGGGGACCGGGTCGGGCAAGGTCATCGGCCTGCGCGCCGACATGGACGCACTGCCGATCACCGAGAACACCGGCGTGGACTATGCCTCGAAGACTCCCGGGGCGATGCACGCCTGCGGCCATGACGGTCACACCGCCATGCTGCTCGGCGCCGCGAAATACCTCTCCGAGACGCGCAACTTCGACGGCACCGTGGTGGTGATCTTCCAGCCCGCCGAAGAGGGCGGCGGTGGCGCCAAGGTGATGTGCGACGAGGACATGATGGCCCGCTGGGGCATCCAGGAGGTCTACGGCATGCACAACTGGCCGGGCCAGCCGCTCGGCAGCTTCGCGATCCGCCCGGGGCCGTTCTTCGCGGCGACCGACATCTTCGACGTCACCGTCACCGGGCGCGGCGGCCACGGCGCCAAGCCGCACGAGACCATCGACCCCACGGTGATTTCGGCCCAGATCGTGCTCGCGCTGCAGAGCATCGCCAGCCGCAACGCCGACCCGGTGAGCCAGATCGTCGTCTCGGTGACCAGCTTCGTCACCTCCTCGCAGGCCTACAACGTCATCCCGCCGCGGGTGCAGATGCGCGGCACGGTGCGCACGCTCAGCCCCGAGAACCAGGATCTGGCCGAGGCCCGCATCAACGAGATCTGCACCGGCGTCGCCGCCGCCATGGGCGCGCAGGCCGAGGTCAGCTACACCCGCAACTACCCGGTGATGGCCAACCACGACGAGCAGACCGAGTTCGCCGCCGAGGTGGCGCGCGCGGTGGCCGGCGATTGCGCCGAGGCGCCGCTGGTGATGGGCGGCGAGGATTTCGCCTTCATGCTCGAGGAACGCCCCGGCGCCTACATCCTCGTCGGCAACGGCGACAGCGCGATGGTGCATTCGCCGGAGTACAACTTCAACGACGAGGCGATCCCGGCGGGCTGCTCCTGGTATGCCGAGATCGTCGAGCGCCGGATGCCCGCCGCCTGAGGCGCCAAGACCCACGGCGCGTCCCCGGGACGCGCCGCACTCCGCCGGTCAGCAGGGCCCGGAAATCGCCCATGCCGCGCCGCCACGGTCCGGAGCGACGCGCGGCGCAGGCCCTTCTTCTGGCTGAAAAAATCCCCGCCGGAGGCATCTGCTGGCGCCGCTCGTCCCGGCGCCGGGGACGGGGCGAGACGCTTCAGGCCTCGGCGGACCGCGCCTTGGCGGTCTTGCGCTTCGCCTTCGGCTTCGCGGCGCTTTTTCCGGCGGCGGCCCCGGCCTTCGCCTTCGGAGCGCTTCTGGCGGCCGCCGCGCGCTTGCGTTTCGGTTTCGGCGGCACCGCCAGCAGCGCGGCCTCGGCGGCGGTCCAATGGTCGGCGTCCCGTCCGGCGGGGCAGCCGGCGTCGAGCCAGAGATAATAGGCAGCTTCGGCGATCCGGGATTCGGTGGGCATCGGGGAAGGGTGGCTCATCCGGGTGGTCCTCTTCTGTGGCATGAGACAGTGCGGCCCGTGGGGTGGCACGCCCCGAAAGTGTGCCCGGGACGGGGCATCGGCGTTAGCGCGAACCGGCGGCGCGCCGGTCCTGCGCGGTCTCCTGCCCAACGGGATGGCAGAGCGGCCCGCTTTCGGCTAAAGCGCGGGCAGACCAGACGCCGGGGGTGCCGCGTGACGCAACGAGCCAACATCATCTGCATCAAGTGGGGCACCGCCTTCGGGCCGGAATACGTGAACCGGCTCTACAGCGGCGTGCGCCGCAACATGGCGCGCCCGATCCGCTTCTTCTGCATGACCGAGCACGCCGAGGGGCTGCACCCGGACATCGAGGTGCTGCCGCTCCCGGTCGAGCCCTTCGCCGAGCCGATGGCGCAGGCGCTCGCGGTGGCGAACCGGCAGGGGGCGATGCGCAAGGTCTCGCTCTTCCGCCCCGGCCTGGTGCCCGACCTCGAGGGCCCGTTCCTCGGCTTCGACCTCGACGTGGTGATCACCGGATCGCTCGACGAGATCCACGACCTCGCGCCCGGCACCGTCGCCATGCGCCACGACTGGACCGAGAAGCGCAAGGGCCGGCCCACGGGTCACGGCTCCGTGTTCCGCTTCGACCCGGCCCGGCACGGCTTCCTCTACGAGGACCTCGCCCGGGGCGCCTACAAGGAAGTCGAGAACGCGCGCGGCTCCGAGCAGCGCTACACCAGCCACAAGGCGATGGACCGGGGTGTCTTCACCTATATCCCCGGCGACTGGGTTGTGTCGTTCAAGTATGACTGCAACCCGTTCCCGCGCAACTGGCTGCACAAGCCGCGCCTGCCCGAGGACGCCCGCGTGGTCTGCTTCCACGGCCGGCCCAAGATGACCGATGCGCTCGAGGGCTGGAACGGCAGTTTCATCCGCCACTCGAAGCCCTGCGACTGGCTGCGCGAGCACTGGATCGACCGCGCGAAGGCGGATCTCGGCCCGGACTGGGCCTGAGGCGGCTTCCGAGGCTTGCTCATCGCGGGGCTGGCAGGGTAAGAGCGGTGCCACGAAAGAATTCTGAGGGAAGGGCAAGCAATGCGTCGCGTTGTGGTAACCGGGCTGGGGCTGGTCACGCCGCTGGCCGACGGTGTCGAAAAGAGCTGGGAACGCATCCTCGACGGCAAGTCGGGCGCGGGGCCGATCACCGGGTTCGACCCCGAGGGGCTGGCCACGACCTATGCATGCGAAGTGCCGCTGGGCGAGGGCGAGGGCGAGTTCAACGTCAACGCCTACATGGAGCCCAAGGAACAGCGGAAGGTCGACACCTTCATCCTCTTCGGTCTTGCCGCCGCGCAGCAGGCGGTCGAGGACGCGGGCTGGACGCCCGAGGACCGAGAGGGGCAGGAGCGCACCGGCGTCCTGATCGGCTCGGGCATCGGTGGCCTGAACTCCATCGCCAACACCGCCGTCATGATGGAGCAGAAGGGGCCGCGCCGCGTGTCGCCGTTCTTCGTGCCCGGCGCGCTGATCAACCTGATCTCGGGTCAGGTCTCGATCAAGTACGGCTTCAAGGGCCCGAACCACTCGGTCGTCACCGCCTGCTCGACCGGCGCCCATGCCATCGGCGATGCGATGCGCCTCATCAAGTACGGCGATGCCGACGTGATGGTCGCGGGCGGCGCCGAGGCGGCGATCTGCAAGATCGGCATCGCCGGCTTCAACGCCTGCAAGGCGCTGTCCACCAAGCGCGCCGACGATCCGGAAAAGGCCAGCCGTCCCTATGACGCCGACCGCGACGGGTTCGTCATGGGCGAGGGCGCCGGTGTCGTCGTGCTCGAGGAATACGAGCACGCCAAGGCGCGCGGTGCCAAGATCTACGCCGAGGTCATCGGCTACGGTCTGTCCGGCGACGCCTACCACATCACCGCGCCGTCCGAGGACGGCGATGGCGCCGAGCGCTCGATGCGGGCCGCGCTGAAGTCCGCCGGTCTTGCGCCGTCGGACATCGACTACATCAACGCGCATGGCACCTCGACCATGGCCGACACCATCGAACTCGGCGCGGTCGAGCGGATGCTCGGAGATCACGCGAAGAACGTCACCATGTCGTCGACGAAGTCGGCGACCGGTCACCTTCTGGGGGCCGCCGGCGCCATCGAGGCGATCTTCTCGATTCTCGCGATCCGCGACCAGGTCGCGCCGCCGACGATCAACCTCGACAACCCGGCGGTTGAGACGCCGCTCGATCTCGCGCCCAACGCCAAGCGCCCGCGCGACGTGAAATACGCGCTTTCGAATTCCTTCGGTTTCGGTGGCACCAACGCGAGCGTGATCTTCGGAAAGGTGGACTGAGCCATGTGGCGAAACATCGCCTCGAACGCGATGACCTTTCTCGTGGTCGTCGTGTTCCTTTTCGGCGGCCTGCTGCTCTGGGCGCAGAACGAGTATGCCGCCGAAGGCCCGCTCGACCAGGCAATCTGCCTTCAGGTGGACCGGGGCAGCAACTTCAGCCGCGTCTCGGGTGACCTCGAGGGGCAGGGCGCGATCACGTCCGGCATGATCTTCCGGCTGGGCGCGGACTACGCCGAGAAGAGCAGCCAGCTCAAGGCCGGCTCCTACCTCGTGCCCGAACACGCCTCGATGTCGGAGATCACCGATATCGTCACGCGCGGTGGCGCCTCCACCTGCGGCACCGAGGTGGTCTACCGCATCGGCGTGAACAGCGCCGAGGTCCAGGTGCGAGAGCTCGACCCGGCACAGGGCCGCTACGCGGAAGTGCTCGAGTTCGATCCCGCGGAAGAGGCGCCGGCGGAATACGCGGCCTACCGCGACGACGTCGGCACCCGATTCCGGGTGGCGCTTGCCGAGGGCGTGACGAGCTGGCAGGTGGTCGAGGAACTCGGACAGGTCGACGTGCTTGAGGGCGAGATCGCCGAGGTGCCCGCCGAGGGCACGCTGGCCCCCGACAGCTACGAGGTCAGCAGGGGCGACACCCGCGCCAGCCTCATCGAGCGCATGGAAAACGCGCAGGAGGTCATCCTGGCCGAGGCATGGCAGAACCGCGCCGACGATCTGCCCTACGACGACCCGATGGAGGCGCTCACCATGGCGTCGATCGTCGAGAAGGAGACCGGCAACGCCGAAGAGCGCTTCCTCGTGGCCAGCGTCTTCGTCAACCGCATCGAGCGCGGGATGCGCCTGCAGACCGACCCGACGGTGATCTACGGCATCACGGGCGGCGAAGGTGTGCTGGGGCGCGGTATCCGCCAGTCCGAGTTGCGGGCCGAGACTCCCTACAACACCTACGTGATCGACGGGCTGCCGCCGACCCCCATCGCCAACCCCGGCCGCGCGAGCATCGAGGCGGCGCTGAACCCGGCGGATTCGGACTACGTCTACTTCGTGGCCAAGACGCTGGACCCGGCGGATGGGCACAACTTCGCCACCACGCTGGCCGAGCACAACGACAATGTCGCAGCCTACCGCCGGCTCGAGGCCGAGCGCGCGAACCAGTAGGCGGCAGGACCGGCAATCGCCTCGTTTCCGAGCGGGGGCGCGCCATCACGGTGCGCCCCCGTTTCTTTTGGAAGGCTGGGCCCTTGGGCAGGCTGTGCGGCTCTGCTAGATCGTCGTGATGTCACAGGATCGGACCTCCTTCATCGCCAGCCTGATCGTGCTCGTCACCGGGGTGCTCTGGGGCTTCTACTGGCTGCCGGTGCGCGCCATGGTCGACCGTGGCCTGCCCGGAGGCTGGGGCACCATCGCCGCCACCGCCGTCGCCGCGCTGGTGCTGCTGCCCGTGGCGTGGCGCCGCCGGGACGAGATCCGGGCCGCGGGGCCGGTTGCGCTCGGGTCCATCGCCGTGGGCGGCGCGGCCTTCGCGCTCTATTCCATCGGGCTGGTCTACGGGCGGGTGGCGATCATCATCCTGCTTTACTTCCTCACGCCGGTCTGGAGCACGCTCATCGCGCGCTTCGTCATGGGCTGGCACACGCCGGCGCTGCGGGTGGTTGCCATCGCGGTGGGCATCCTCGGGCTGCTGGTGATGCTGGGCGCGGGTGGCGAGGTGCCGATGCCGCGGGGCGCCGGCGAGTGGTTGGCACTTGTCGCCGGCGTGCTCTGGGCGGTCGGCACCACGGGCATACGGGCGAAATCGACGCTGGGCCCGGCGCCCGCGACCTTCGTCTTCGCGCTCGGCGCGTTGCTGGCGGCGGCGCTGACCACGCCGTTCTTCTCGGGCTGGCCCGGCGACCTCGCGGCGCAGGCGGACGCCGGGCTTGTCGCGATCGCGCTGCTGGCCGGGGCCGGCTGGTGGGGGCTGTCGCTCTGCGCGCTGATGTGGGCGACGCTGCGGCTCGACCCGGCGCGGGTCGGCATCCTGATGCAGACCGAGGTTCTGGTCGGCGCGCTTTCGGCGGCGCTTCTGGCGGGCGAGCACCTCGCACCGCTCGAGATCGTCGGCGGAGCGCTGGTGGTGTCGGCAGGCGTTCTCGAGGTCTGGCCGGTGCGCCGTCGCAGGGCACAGGTTGCGAGCGGACGATGAGGGCGCGCGGGCGGTAGGTTGAAAAACCCACCCTGCGGCGGTGTCCGGCGTCCAGCGTGCGGCTGGACCGGAGCGGCGTTCCGGTGTATGGCTCTTACATGACCACGCAAGCGATCATTCGTATCTGCTGCATTCCCTGCTGACATCTGTCGGGCCCCGCCCGGCAAGCGGCGGGCAGGTCTTCTATTCCAATCCTGAGATGAAGTTGCTACTCCCGCCGCGATCTTCGTGCGAAGGAGCGCGCCATGGACATCTGGCTGACCAATTCCCGGACCCGCAAGAAGGAGCTCTTCGAGCCCATCGACCGGGATAACGTGCGGATCTACGTCTGCGGCCCGACGGTCTATGACCGCGCCCACCTCGGCAACGCGCGGCCGGCCATCGTCTTCGACGTGCTGTTCCGCCTGATGCGCGAGGTCTATGGGCCCGACCACGTGACCTACGTGCGCAATTTCACCGACGTCGACGACAAGATCAACGCGCGGGCCGAGGCCTCGGGCCGCTCGATCAGCGAGATCACCGCCGAGACGACGCAATGGTATCTGGATGACATGGCCGCCGTCGGCGTCATGGAGCCCACCGAGATGCCGCGCGCCACCGCCTATATCCCGCAGATGATCGCGATGATCTCGGACCTGATCGAGAAGGGGCACGCCTACGAGGCCGAGGGCCACGTGCTGTTCGCGGTGGAAAGCTACAAGACTTACGGCGCGCTGTCGGGGCGCTCGGTCGACGACATGATCGCCGGCGCCCGGGTCGAGGTCGCGCCCTACAAGCGCAACCCGATGGATTTCGTGCTCTGGAAGCCCTCCGCGCCGGGGCAGCCCGGCTGGGAAAGCCCGTGGGGCGTGGGCCGTCCGGGTTGGCACATCGAGTGCTCGGCGATGAGTTACGAGCTGCTGGGGGCCACCTTCGACATTCACGGAGGCGGCAACGACCTGATGTTCCCGCACCACGAGAACGAGATCGCCCAGAGCTGTTGCGCCCATCCCGAGGGCGGCTTCGCCAAGGTCTGGCTGCACAACGAGATGCTGCAGGTCGAGGGCCGGAAGATGTCGAAGTCGCTCGGCAATTTCTTCACCGTGCACGACCTGCTCGAGGGCCACGACGGCCAGCCCGCCGTGCCGGGCGAGGTGATCCGCTTCGTGATGCTCTCGACGCATTACCGCAAGCCGATGGACTGGACCGCCGAGAAGGCGGAGCAGGCGGCGGCGACGCTGCGCAAGTGGCGCGGGATGGTCGAGGGCGTCGAGGCCGCGGCGGTGCCGGAGACGGTGCTGTTCGCACTGGCCGACGATCTCAACACCGCCGGCGCGATCGCAGAGCTGCACAAGCTGGCCTCGGCCGGGGATGCGGCGGCTCTGAAGGCCGGCGCGACGCTGCTTGGGCTTCTGACGCCGGAGCTCGGCGCCTGGGCCGAGGTCTCGGTGGACCTGTCGGGATTGGCCGCGACGCTCGCCGACGCGCGCACGCGGGCGATGGAGACCAAGGATTTCTCGGAGGTCGACCGCATGAAGGCAGCGCTGGTCGCGGCCGGGGTCGAGGTGCGCATGTCGAAGGCGGGCGTCGAGTTGCTGCCCGGCGCAGGCTTCGATCCGGCGAAGCTGGAGGGGCTGTGATGACCCCGGAGTGTCGCGCGCGCGTTGCGGGGCGGAGGGGGGCTGTCTGCCCCCCGCTCGGGCAAGCCGAGCCCCCCCGAGGATATTTCCAGCCAGAAGAAACAGGGGCGCGGTGATGGTGGACCGGCTTTATCTCTACGACACCACCCTGCGGGACGGGCAGCAGACGCAGGGCATTTCCTTTTCCACCGCCGAGAAGCTGCGCATCGCCGCGGCGCTGGACGCGCTCGGGGTCGACTACATCGAGGGCGGCTGGCCCGGGGCGAACCCGACGGATTCGGCGTTTTTCGAGGAGGTGGGCCCGACGCGGGCCACCCTGACCGCCTTCGGGATGACCAAGCGGGCCGGGCGCTCGGCGGAGAACGACGACGTGCTCGCCGCGGTGCTGAACGCCGGCACGCAGGCGGTCTGTCTTGTCGGCAAGACCCATGACTACCACGTGACCGCGGCGCTGGGGATCGAACTTGCGGAGAACGTCGCGAACATCCGTGCCTCGGTCGCGCATATCGTGGCCCAGGGCCGCGAGGCGCTGTTCGACGCGGAGCATTTCTTCGACGGCTGGAAGGCGAACCCGGATTACGCCTTCGAGTGCCTGAAGGCGGCCTTCGACGCGGGCGCGCGCTGGATCGTGCTCTGTGACACCAACGGTGGCACGCTGCCGCTCGAGATCCATGGCATCGTCAAGGAGGTGATCGCGCGGGGCATCCCGGGCGACCGGCTGGGCATCCACACCCACAACGACACCGAGAACGCGGTGGGCGGCACGCTGGCCGCCGTGGACGCCGGTGTGCGGCAGGTGCAGGGCACGCTCAACGGTCTCGGGGAACGCTGCGGCAACGCCAACCTCACGTCGCTGATCCCGACGCTGCTGCTCAAGGAGCCCTACGCCAGCCTCTATGACATCGGCGTCAGCCGCGAGGCGCTCGAGGGGCTGACCCCGGTGAGCCGGATGCTCGACGAAGTGTTGAACCGCGTGCCGATGCGACAGGCGCCCTACGTCGGCTCCTCGGCGTTCGCGCACAAGGCCGGGCTGCACGCGAGTGCCATCCTCAAGGATCCGTCGACCTACGAGCACATCGAGCCGGGCGCGGTGGGCAACCGCCGGGTGATCCCGATGTCGAACCAGGCCGGGCAGTCGAACCTGCGGCGCAGGTTGGCCGAAGCGGGGCTCGAGGTCGAGAAGGGCGATCCGGCGCTGGCGCGAATCCTCGAGCGGATCAAGCAGCGCGAATCCGAGGGCTATGTCTACGACACCGCGCAGGCGAGCTTCGAGCTTCTGGCGCGCGACGAGCTTGGCCGGATGCCGGAGTTCTTCGAGGTCAAGCGCTACCGCGTGACCATCGAGCGGCGGAAGAACAAGTACGACCGGATGGTCTCGCTCTCCGAGGCGGTGGTCGTGGTGAAGGTCGACGGCGTGAAGAAGCTGTCGGTCTCCGAGAGCCTCGACAACGCCGGCGCCGACCGGGGGCCGGTCAACGCGCTCGCGAAGGCGCTGGCGAAGGATCTCGGGCCCTACCAGTCGGTGATCGACGACATGCGGCTGGTCGACTTCAAGGTGCGGATCACGCAGGGCGGAACCGAGGCGGTGACGCGGGTGATCATCGACAGCCAGGACGGGCGTGGCCGGCGCTGGCAGACCGTCGGCGTCAGCGCCAACATAGTGGATGCGAGCTTCGAGGCGCTGCTCGACGCGGTGCGCTGGAAGCTGATCCGCGATTGCGGAGAGGCGGTCTGATGGAGATCCCGACGGAGTTCATCGAACTCTACAGCCGGCTCGACCGGCAGGGGCCGGGACTGCCGGAAGAGGTCCGCTGGGCGGTCACGCGGCTGGGCCTCTGCGGCGCGCTGCGGGTCTGCGACGCGGGCTGCGGCACCGGCGCGGATTGCCAGACCCTGGCCGACTGTCTGCCCGACGCGCGCATCGAGGGGATCGAGGCCGTGCCGGAGTTCGTCGAGGCGGCGCAGGCCCGGCTCGACGGACTGCCGAACGTTTCCGTGCGGCGGGGCGACATGGCGGTGCTGTCCGGGCCCTATGATCTTATCTGGTCGGCCGGGGCGCTCTATTTCCTCGGCGTGGACAAGGGGCTGACCGCGTGGCGCGGAGCGCTGGCGCCGGGCGGCGCCGTGGCGTTCTCGCAGGCAGTGCTGCTGGGCGGCGAGGAGCCGCAGGCGGTGCGGGACTTCTGGGCGCCGGAGCCCGACATCACCGACCGCGAGGGGCTGCGTGCGCAGGTCGAGGCAGCGGGCTACGAGGTCGTCGACACGCGGCTTCTGACCGGGGCGCCCTGGGCGGCCTATTACGGCACGCTGGCCGCGGGCATCGCGGCGCTGCGCCCCGAGGCGAGCCCGGCCATGGAGGAGGTGCTCGACGGCGCCGAGCGCGAGATCGCGCTCTGGCAGCAGGCACCCGAGCGGATCGCCTATCTTCTGGTGCTGGCGCGGCCGCGCTGACCCTTTCCTTTCGACCGGACGCGACATAGGTGCAGCGCATGGAGTTCGATGACGACCTGACCGCCTGTGCCCAGATCGTGGAGCGCGGCGACCCCGACCGGTTCGCAGCCACCATGGCGGCGCCCGTCGAGGCGCGTGCCGTGCTGTTCCCGATCTACGCCTTCAACATCGAGGTCGCGCGGGCGCCCTGGCTCACGCAGGAATCGATGATCGCCGAAATGCGCCTGCAGTGGTGGCGCGACGCGCTCGAGGAGATCCGCACCGGCGGCACCGTGCGCCGGCACGAGGTGGTGACGCCCTTGTCTCGGGTGCTCGATGCCGAGAGCGCCGAGGCGCTCGACCGGCTGGTGGGCGCGCGGCGCTGGGACGTCTACCGCGATGCCTTCGAGGACGCGGAGCATTTCGACCGCTACATCGACGAGACCTCGGGGCATCTCATGCTGGCCTGCGGTCGCGCGCTCGGCGGAATGCCCGAGGACGTGGCGATGAATGCGGGCTACGCGGCGGGGCTGGTGCAGTTCCTGCGCGCTGTGCCCGAGCTCGAGGCGCAGGGGCGCATCCCGCTGGTGGATGGTCGCGCCGAGGCGGTGACGGCTCTTGCGCGCAGCGGGCTGGAGCGGCTGGCGAAGGCACGGGCGCAGCTTGATGCGGTGCCGAAGGCGGCGCGGCCGGCACTGCTTGCGGCGTGGCAGGCGGGGCCGCTGCTGGAGCTCGCCGCGAAGGAGCCCGCGCGGGTGGCCGAGGGGCAGCTTCAGATATCGGAGTTCCGGCGCCGGGCCCGGCTCATGCGGGCGGCGCTGACCGGCCGGATCTGACCGGCGGGCACCGGCGGTGTTCGCCCGTCCGGAGCCTCACTCGGCGGCTTGCGTCTCGGGCCGCAGAAGCAGCCAGATCAGCGCACCGCCGGCAAGCATCAGGAACGGCGCCATCGCCATGTTGACCGCGGTCCAGCCCTCCTGCGCGGTGCCGCCCGAGCAGTTCATCAGCCCGCCCGAGGCGAGCGACGCCATGGTCACGCCGCCGAACACCAACAGGTCGTTGAGCCCTTGCATCCGGCCGCGCTCGTGCGGCTCATGCGCGCCGGCGAGCATGGTGGTCGCGCCGATGAAGCCGAAGTTCCAGCCGATGCCCAGCAGCACCAGCGCCAGGAAGAACTGCTCGAGATCTACGCCGCTCAGGGCGACGCCGCCGGCGCCAGCGAGGATCACGAGGCCGAGCGCCACCACCTTCTCGACGCCGAAGCGGGCGATCATGTGGCCGGTGAAGAACGAGGGGATATACATAGCGAGCACATGCGCGGTGACGATGTTCGCCGCGTCGCCGGTCTCGAAGCCGCAGCCCACCACGGCAAGCGGGGTCGAGGTCATCACGAGGTTCATCAGCGCGTAGCTGACCATGGCGCAGATCACCGCGACGGCGATGCGCGGAGTGGCCAGCAGCTCGCGCCGGCTGCGCCCGCGCGGTGCGTCATGGGCGGGCACCGGCGGCTTCGGTATGTCGAGGAACAGGAAGAGCAGGGCGCCGACGAGGTTTACCGCGATGACGGCGCCGTAGGTGCCCACGAAGGGGATCACGTAGGCATCGGCGGTCAGCTTCACCAGCTGCGGCCCGATGATCGCCGCCGCGAGCCCGCCGGCCATGACATAGGAGATCGCCTTGGGCCGGAACGCCTCGGAGGCGGTGTCGGCGGCGGCGAAGCGGTAGAAACCCTGCGCCGACATGTAGATGCCGGTGAGGAAGCTGCCCGCGAGGAAAAGCGGGAACGATGCGATGAACAGCGCGTAGGCCCCCACGGCCCCGCCGAGGGCGCCGCCGAGGGTGCCGAGCACGAAGCCCGCGCGCCGCCCGAACCGCTGCATGAAGGCCGAGACCGGCGTTGCCGCGCACATCGAGCCGAGCACGATCATCGAGATCGGCAACGTGGCGAAACAGGCGTTGCTGGCCAGCGACTGCCCGGCCAGCCCGCCGATGGTGAAGATCATCGGCATCTGCGCGCCGAGCAGGGCCTGCGCGAGCACCAGGACGGTGACGTTGCGGCGGGCGCGGGAATCTTGTGCGGTGTCCATGGCGCATAGCGGTAGGGGCAGATCGCGGGTAGAGCAAGGGCCGGGGGATGTGCCAGATTGGCGCTGCCCGGGCCTGTGGCCAGGGAAACGGAAGGAGCAGAGTTTGGTAGGACGGATCATCGAGACCGAGGACTGCGTGGCCGAGGGCGCGGCGTTTCTCTGCGCCGCCGAGCCGCGGTTCGCCCATGCGCTGGAACTCACCGGCCCGCTGCCGCTGCGCCGCCGCCCCGACGGCTTCGCGCAGCTGTTGTCGGCCATCGTCAGCCAGCAGGTGAGCGTGGCCTCGGCGCGCGCGATCTGGGCGCGGCTGGAGGCGGCGGGCATGACGACGCCCGAGGCGATCCTCGCCACGGACGACGACGGGCTGCGCGCGCTGGGGCTGTCGCGGCAGAAGGCGACCTATGCGCGGGCGCTGGCCGGCGCGGGCATCGACTTCGACGCGCTGCGCAACGCACCCACCGACGAGGTGGTGAGCACGCTGGTCGCGGTCAAGGGCATCGGGGTCTGGACCGCCGAGATCTACGCCATGTTCTCGCTCGGGCGGGCGGATGTCTTCGCGCCGGGCGACCTTGCGCTGCAGGAGTCGGCGCGGCTGCTCTTCGAACTGCCGGAGCGGCCGAAGGAGCGGGCGTTCCGCGAGATGGCCGAGCCGTGGCGACCGTGGCGGGCGGTTGCGGCGCGGGCGCTCTGGGCCTACTACCACGTTCAGAAACAACGAGAGGGCATCGCATGACGCGCGTTCTGCAAACCGGCCGCAAGGCGCCCGTTTCGGGCGAGACACGTTCCTGCGTCGTCTTCCTGCACGGCTACGGCGCCAACGGGGCCGATCTTCTCGGGCTTGCCGACCCGCTGGGCGAGCACCTGCCCGACACGCTCTTCGTGGCGCCCGACGCGCCCGAGCAATGCGTCGGCGCGCCCTTCGGGTTCCAGTGGTTCCCGATCCCCTGGATCGACGGCTCGTCCGAGGAAGAGGCGATGGCGGGCATGGCCCGCGCGGTGCAGGATCTCGATGCCTTTCTCGATGCGCTCTGCGTCGACGAGGACCTGCTGCCCGAGCAGATCGCGCTCTTCGGCTTCTCGCAGGGCACGATGATGGCGCTGCACGTCGCGCCGCGCCGCGAGGACGAGGTCGCGGGTGTCGTCGGGTTCTCGGGCCGGTTGCTCGAACCGGAGCTGCTGGGCGACGAGGCGGTCTCGAAGCCGCCGGTGCTGCTGGTGCACGGCGACCAGGATGACGTGGTGCCGCCCGAGTCGCTGCCCGCCGCCGCCGAGGCGCTGCAGGGCGCCGGCTGGAAGGAGGTCTACGCCCACATCCAGAAGGGCACCGCGCATGGCATCGCCCCCGACGGGCTGCAGGTGGCGCTGGCCTTCCTGCGCGACAAGTGCGGCTTCTGAGCCAGGCGGCGGACCCGGGCACTGATGAGCGTTGCGCTCTCGCGCCAGGGAGGCGTTGCGCCGGCGCTGCCGTCGCGCTGGCGAGGGGCCAGCCCCTCGCGCTCCCCGAGGGTATTTGGAAAGAGAAGAAGGGCCGGGCGGGTCAGGGCCCCGCTCGGTCGAAGGTGAAATCCCCCTTGGCGACGTGACGGAGATACGCGCAAGGGTCGTCGCGCTGGTTGAGATGCGCCCAGGCGCGGCTTGCAAAGGTGTCCGGCGAGAAGAACAGGACCATCGCGCTGATCTCGTCGTGCGAGACGCGCTCGCCCATGTCGATGACCGCTTCGACGTGTGCGCGATCCTCGGGGGCGAGGCTCATGATCTGCATGTTGTAGGCGAGATACTCGCTGGTCGCGAGGCAGACGCCGCTCGGGCAGGGCAGCGCGTCATGCGCCGCGTGGGCCAGCTCGTGAACGACGATGCTGTCGAAGTAGGGCGCGCCGGGAACGGCCGCGAAGAGGCTGCCGGGGAGGCGTCTTTGCGTGAGGAGGTCGGGCGAGAGGATCTCGATCCGGCCCTCGCCACAGTGGTAGAGGCCGAGGCATCCCTGCGGAAGATCGTCCACGAGCGTCAGTGACAGCGGTGTTTCGAGCGGGAGGCCGCAGGCGGCGAGCCCGGGCGCGGCATCTTCGACGATGGCGCAGACGCGGGCCTCGGTCGCGGGGTCGGCGCCTGACACGGTGATCTCGGTCCCGGGGCAGAGCAACTCGGCCCGGGCGACGGAGGTGCCGAGAAGGAGGACACAGAGAAACCGCATGGGGCCATCCTATCAGATGGCCCCGGCGCGTGTCGTCATCGGTGTTACTGCGCGGCCTTGGCCATGCGCTTGCGCTCGTGCGGATCGAGGTAGCGCTTGCGCAGGCGCACCACGCTGGGGGTGACCTCGACCAGCTCGTCGTCGTTGATGTAGGCGATTGCCTGCTCGAGCGTGAGCTGGGTCACCGGCGTGAGGCGCACCGCGTCGTCCGAGCCCGAGGCCCGCACGTTGGTGAGCTTCTTGCCCTTCAGCGGGTTGACCTCGAGGTCGTTCTCGCGGGCGTGCTCGCCGATGATCATGCCCTGGTAGACCTTGTCCTGCGGCTCGACGAAGAGCTTGCCGCGCTCCTCGAGGTTCCACAGTGCATAGGCCACCGCCTCGCCGTTCTCCATCGAGATCAGCACGCCGGCGCGGCGGCCGGGGATGGCGCCCTTGTACTCGGTCCAGCCGTGGAACACACGGTTCAGCACGCCGGTGCCGCGGGTGTCGGTCAGGAATTCGCCGTGGTAGCCGATCAGGCCGCGCGACGGCACATGCGCCACGATCCGGGTCTTGCCGGCGCCGGCGGGCTTCATCTCGGCAAGCTCGCCCTTGCGCGCCCCGGTGACCTTCTCGATCACCGCGCCGGAGTACTCGTCATCCACGTCGATGGTGACTTCCTCGACCGGCTCCATGCGGACGCCGTTCTCTTCCTTCATGATGACCTGCGGACGCGAGATCGACAGCTCGAAGCCCTCGCGGCGCATGTTCTCGATCAGCACGCCCATCTGCAGTTCGCCGCGGCCCGAGACCTCGAAGGCTTCGCCGCCGGGGGTGTCCTGAACCTTGATTGCGACGTTCGATTCGGCCTCTTTCATCAGGCGCTCGCGGATCACGCGGCTCTGGACCTTCTTGCCGTCACGGCCGGCGAGCGGGCTGTCGTTGATCCCGAAGGTGACGGTGATCGTCGGCGGGTCGATGGGCTGTGCATCGAGCGGCTCGTCGACGGCGAGCGCACAGATGGTGTCGGCGACGGTGGCCTTGGACATGCCGGCGAGCGAGACGATGTCGCCCGCGACGCCCTCGTCGATGTCCTGCAGGCCGAGACCGCGGAACGCCTGCACCTTGGTGACGCGGAACTGCTCGATCTTCTGGCCGATGCGCGAGATCGCCTGCACCGTCTGGCCGACCTTCACCCGGCCTGTCTCGATGCGGCCGGTCAGCAGGCGGCCGACGAAGGGGTCCGAGCCGAGCGTGGTCGCCAGCATCCGGAAGTCCTCGTCCTGGTGCTTGATCTGCTTCGGCGCCGGCACGTGGTTCACCACGAGGCTGAACAGCGCCGAGAGATCCTTGCGCGGGCCGTCGAGCTCGGCGTCGGCCCAGCCGGAGCGACCGGACGCGTAGAGATGCGGGAAGTCGAGCTGGTCTTCGTCGGCACCGAGGCTGGCGAAGAGGTCGAAGCACTCGTCGAGCGCCCGGTCGGGCTCGGCATCGGGCTTGTCGACCTTGTTCAGCACCACGATCGGCCGCAGGCCGAGGGCGAGCGCCTTGGAGGTCACGAACTTGGTCTGCGGCATCGGGCCTTCGGCCGCGTCCACCAGCAGAACCACGCCGTCGACCATCGACAGGATGCGCTCGACCTCGCCGCCGAAGTCGGCGTGGCCG
>MDTG01167978.1_pt1 | contig 32185 bp, 26 predicted proteins | sample 811421 | NCBI WGS metagenome assembly MDTG01 (sample SAMN05326645, study PRJNA326480) | marine metagenome | isolation source: seawater | place: Pacific Ocean: South East | collected 2011
CGCACCCCGCCCTTCTTCTCTTTCCAAATACCCTCGGGGTGAATTGGCCGCAGGCCAAGAGGGGCAGAGCCCCTGCCACGGCGCGGGCCGCGAGGCCCGCGCAACCCCTCAGAAATCGATGGCGATGCCCTTCTTCTCCCAGTCGCCGTAGCGCGCCGGGTCAAGCCCGTCGCGGCCGCCGTATTCCTTGGGCGCGGGCGCCTCGGCGGCGGCGGCCCTGCGGCGTTCCTCGGCCTCGGCCAGCGCGCGCTGTGCTGCGGGCGGCAGCTCCTTCGCCGGTGCGGTCGCGGCCGGCGCGGTGGCTGGGGTGGCAGTGTCGGATGTCTCGGGTGTCTCGTCGGTCATGGCGGCTTTCCTCGTCTTCACCCTGCTGATATAGGGCCCGCCAGCCCAGCCAGACAACCCGGGAGACACCCATGGCCGCCATTCCCACCGCCCGCGCGCAGGCCGTCGCGCTGCTCGGACAGGTGCTCGGGCAGGGCCGCCTGCTCTCCGAGGCGATGTCGGGCCCGGCGTGGGACGCGCTCGCGCCCGCCGACCGGGCCGCCGCGCAGCGCATGACCGCCGAGGTGCTGCGCAACCTCGAGCGCTGCGACCGGGTGCTGAAGCCGCATCTGCGCAAGGGTCCGCCGCTCTTCGTCCGCAACGTGCTGCGGCTCGGCACCTGGGAGCTCTGCACCGGCGGCGCCGCGCATGGCGTGGTGAACGAGGCGGTGCAGACGGTCTCGGCCGACCGCAAGACCCAGAGCATGAAAGGGCTTGTGAACGCGGTGCTGCGCAAGGTCGCCGACGACGGTCCCGCCCAATGGGCCAAGCTGCGGGTGCCGCGCCTGCCGCGCTGGCTGCGCGATCCGCTGGTCTCGGCCTGGGGGCCGCAGGCTGTCTCGGGGATGGAGGCCGCGCATCTCGCCGGCGCGCCGCTCGACCTCACCGCCCGCGGCGACGCGGCGGGGCTGGCCGAAGCGCTCGGGGGCGAGTTTCTGCCCACCGGCTCGGTGCGGCTTCGCGAGGCGGGGCAGGTCACGGCGCTGCCAGGTTACGCCGACGGCGACTGGTGGGTGCAGGACGCCGCCGCCGCGCTGCCCGCGCGGCTCCTGGGCAATGTGTCGGGGCAGAGGGTGCTCGACATGTGCGCCGCGCCCGGTGGCAAGACCCTTCAGCTCGCCGCCGCCGGCGCGCAGGTCACCGCGCTCGACCTCTCCGAGGCCCGCATGGGGCGGCTGCGCGACAACCTCGCCCGCACCGGGCTGGCGGCCGAGGTGGTGGTGGGCGACGCGCTCGAGCACGAGGGCCGCTACGACGCGATCCTGCTCGACGCGCCCTGTTCCGCGACCGGCACCATCCGCCGTCACCCCGATCTGCCGCATGCGAAGCAGGGCGACGGCATCTCGGAGCTGATCGGCCTGCAGGCGGCGATGATCGACCACGCGCTGGGGCTGCTGGCGCCCGGCGGGCGGCTGGTGTTCTGCACCTGCTCGCTGATCCCCGACGAGGGCGAATGCCAGATCGAGGAGGCGCTGTCCCGTCATCCCGGCCTGGCCGTGATGCGCCCGGAGGTCGCCGGGATCGAGGACGACTGGCGCTCGCCGGAAGGCGGGTTGCGGCTTCGTCCCGATTTCTGGGCCGCGCGGGGCGGCATGGACGGCTTCTACATGGCAATCCTGCATCAGCCCGAATAAGCCGCATCGCGGCACGGTGACTTGACGTGACCGCTTGGTTAGGATTCCGGCCGAACGCAGCCGCAATTTCCGCGGACGAGGGGCACGGGAGCGCATGTCGACACAAGGAAGCTGGTCCGCCGCGGCGACGCGGTTCCTGAACCGCTTTCACGCGCGCATGGCGGCGCGCGCCCGACCTGCCACCGCCTTTGTCTCGCAGCCCGAGCCGCGCAGCACCGGCAGCTATTCGCGGGGGCGCCAGCTCTGCGCCGGCAACCTGATGTTCGCGGGGCACCTCGTCGAGGCCCCGGGCGCGATGATCTGGGATATCGATCCGCCGGACGCCGCCTGGGAAGAGGAAATCCACGGGTTTCGCTGGCTCGACGACCTTGCGGCGGTGGGCGACGCGCGTGCGCGGCTGGTGGCGCAGGACTGGCTCTGGGGCTGGATCGAGCGTTACGGCAACGGGCGCGGCGACGGCTGGACCCCCGAGGCCGTGGGGCGGCGGCTCATCCGCGCGATCCACCACGCGCTCTTCGTGCTGCGCGGCATCGACCCGGACCGGTCCGCGCGCTTCTACCGTTCGCTCGCGGCGCAGACGATCTTCCTCAGCCGCCGCTGGCACAGCGCCGCCCCCGGGCTGCCGCGTTTCGAGGCGCTGACCGGGCTGCTCTACGCCGGCCTCTCGTTCGAGGGGATGGACGCACACGTCGAGCCCGCACGCGAAGCGCTGGGCGCCGAATGCGCGCGGCAGGTCGACGCGCAGGGCGGCATCCCGACCCGCAACCCCGAGGAGCTGCTCGAGGTCTTCACCTTGCTGACATGGGCGCAATCGGCGCTCGAGGATGCCGACCGCACGCCCGACGAGGAGCATCTCGCCGCGATTGCCCGCATCGCGCCGACCCTGCGCCGGCTGCGCCACGCGGACGGCGGGCTCGCGCGTTTCCAGGGCGGGGGCAGGGGCCTTGAGGGGCGGCTCGAAACGGCGCTTGCCGCCTCGGGCGTGCGGGCGCGCCATGCCGAGGGGCTGGCGATGGGCTACGCGCGGCTCTCGGGCGGGCGCACGAGCCTGATCGTCGACGCGGCGCCGCCTCCGGGGGGCGCGGCCTCGGCCGACGCGCATGCCTCGACGCTTGCCTTCGAACTGACCTCGGGCCGGCGCCCGCTGGTGGTGAGCTGCGGCTCGGGCGCGGCCTTCGGCGAGGACTGGCGTCGCGCCGGGCGGGCGACGCCGTCGCATTCCACGCTCTGCCTCGACGGCTATTCCAGCGCGCGACTGTCCGCGCCGCGCCGGGTGGGTGGCGCCGAGCGCGAATTGCTCGAGGATGCCCCCGAAAGCGTTCCGGTCGAGATCACCCATGTCGGGACCGGCCTGCGGTTCGAAGGCGCGCATGACGGCTACCGCAGGACCCACGGGCTTACCCATGCAAGGGTGCTCGAACTGGGTTTCGACGGGCGCTCCCTGAGCGGGGAAGACCTGTTGATGACCCTCGACGACGCCGACCGCAAGCGCTTCGACCGGCGCATGGACGAGGCCCGGCTTGCCGGCCTGCCATGGCAGCTGCGCTTCCACCTGCACCCCGAGGTCGACGCCGAGCTCGACATGGGCGGCCACGCGGTGTCGATGGCGCTGCGCTCGGGCGAGGTCTGGGTGTTTCGCACCGATCAGGCCACCGAGCTGACGCTCGAGCCCTCGGTCTACCTCGAAAAGGGCCGTTTGCGGCCCCGTGCCGCGAAACAGGTCGTTTTATCCGGTCGCGCGATGGAGTATGCGACGCGCATCCGCTGGTCGCTGGCCAAGGCGCAGGACACCGCAATCGCGGTGCGCGATCTGGTCACCGAGGACGCGGAGCCGACGCATTGACCTGACCTGGGAACCCGAACCGTATGCCTGACCTGCACAAAGTCTCCCGCGCGCTGATTTCCGTATCCGACAAGACCGGCCTGATCGACCTCGGCCGGGCGCTTGCCGACCGGGGAATCGAGATCCTCTCCACCGGCGGCTCGGCCCGCGCGCTCCGCGACGAGGGCATCGCGGTCAAGGACGTGGCCGAGGTCACCGAGTTCCCCGAGATGATGGACGGCCGGGTCAAGACGCTGCACCCGCGCATCCACGGCGGCCTGCTGGCGCTGCGCGACAACGACGCGCATGTCGAGGCGATGACCGGCCACGGCATCCCCGAGATCGACCTGCTGGTGGTGAACCTCTACCCGTTCGAAGAAACCGTCGCCAAGGGCGCCGACTACGCGACCTGCATCGAGAACATCGACATCGGTGGCCCGGCGATGATCCGCGCCGCGGCCAAGAACCACGGTTTCGTCAACGTGGTGACCGACGTCGCCGACTACGAGCCGCTGCTCGCCGAGCTCGATGCCAACGACGGCGCGACCTCCTACGCGTTCCGTCAGCAGCTCGCGCTGACCGCCTATGCCCGCACCGGCGCCTATGACGCGGCGGTCTCGACCTGGATGGCCGGCGCGCTCGGCGATGCGGCCCCGCGCCGCCGCGCCTTTGCCGGCGAGCTGGCGCAGACGCTGCGCTACGGCGAGAACCCGCATCAGGCGGCGGCCTTCTACCGCGACGGCAGCGACCGTCCGGGCGTGGCGACCGCCACGCAGCACCAGGGCAAGGAGCTGTCCTACAACAACATCAACGACACCGACGCGGCCTTCGAGCTGGTGTCGGAGTTCCTGCCCGGCGACGGCCCGGCCTGTGCGATCATCAAGCACGCCAACCCCTGCGGCGTGGCGAAGGGCGAGACGCTGCTCGAGGCCTACCGCAAGGCCTTTGACTGCGACCGCACCTCGGCCTTCGGCGGCATCGTGGCGCTGAACGGCAAGCTCGACGTCGAGACCGCCGAGGCGATCTCGGAGATCTTCACCGAGGTCGTCATCGCACCGGGCGCCGACGACGCTGCGCGCGAGATCTTCGCGAAGAAGAAGAACCTGCGCCTGCTGACCACCGGCGGCATGGCCAACCCGGCAGAGCCGGGGCTGACCTTCCGGCAGGTCTCGGGCGGCTTCCTCGTGCAGGACAAGGACACCGGCATGGTCGGCCTCGACGAGCTGAAGGTGGTGACCAAGCGCGCCCCGACCGAGGCCGAGATGCAGGACCTGCTGTTCGCTTGGAAGGTGGCCAAGCATGTCAAGTCGAACGCCATCGTCTACGTCAAGGACGGCGCGACCGTGGGCGTCGGCGCTGGCCAGATGAGCCGCGTGGACTCGGCCCTGATCGCCGCCAAGAAGTCCGAGCGCATGGCCGAGGCGCTTGGCCTCTCCGAGCCGCTCACCAAGGGCTCGGCCGTGGCGTCGGACGCGTTCTTCCCGTTCCCCGACGGCCTGCTCGAAGCGGCCGCCGCAGGCGCGACCACGGTGATCCAGCCGGGCGGCTCGATGCGCGACGCCGAGGTGATCGCCGCCGCCGACGAGGCGGGCCTCGCGATGGTCTTCACGGGCATGCGCCACTTCCGCCACTGACGCAGGGGCGGTTCGAAACCGATACGGAGGGCCGGGGCAATGCCTCGGCCCTTTTCGCGTTCACGGACAGCGGCACGTTGGCGCAGGGCAGGCGCCGGCGTAGACTGTGAGGATGACCGGGTTCTGTCGCATCCTTGCCGCGATGCTGGTCGCGGGCCTGTCCGCCTTGCCGGCGGCAGCCGAGGCTCCCTCGGTCTGCACGGCGCTGACCCTTCCCGTGGCGCGCGTGGAAAGCGCGCCCGCCCCCTATGCGGATTTCTGCGCCCGGGAGCCCGGTGCCTGCGACCTCGACGGCGCTCCGGTTTTGCCGTGGTCTGGGTCGTTGGCCGCGCGGCTGGTCTCGGTCAACCGGAGCGTCAACAGCGAGATCCGCTTCGTGCCGGACCAGGAGCGCGGCGGCGCCGAAGAGGTCTGGAGCTTTCCGGACGATGGTGAGGGTGACTGCGAGGACTTCGTGCTCGAGAAGCGCCGTCGGCTCATGGAGGGCGGCCTGCCGGGCGCGGCACTGACCTGCACCATCGCCTTTCACGAGGAGCAGCTCTTTGCCCACGCGCTGCTTCTGGTCGAGACCACCGCCGGCACGCTGGCGCTCGACAACCTCGACGACGCGGTGCTGTGCTGGCAGGCGGTGCCGTATTTCTTCACGCGCCGCGAGCAGCCCGACGGCAGCTGGCTGCGGTTCGAGCAGCCGTGGGAGTGACCCGTCCGGCGCCATAAGCTTGGAAAAGAAAGACGCCGGAGCAATGCGCCGGCGCCTTCTGGAGATTCCGATGGATGCTGCCCGTCAGCCCGGCGTTTCGTCCAGCCCCTCGGGTTGTCCGACCACCACGAAGCGCAGCGCGTCGGGCTTCATCAGCCGTGCCGCGACGCGGTTGATGTCGTCGAGCGTGACGGCCTCGACCTTGTCGTTGCGGGTGTTCACGTAGTCCGGCGTCAGCCCGTCGAGCTGCATTCCCACGAGGATCCGCGCGATCGGGCCGTTGCCGTCGAACCGCAGCGGGTAGGCGCCGGTAAGATAGGTCTTGGCCTGATCGAGCTCTTCCTGCGTTACGCCGTCCTCGGCCATCTTGGCCCATTCGTCGCGAATGACCGAGACGGCCTCGGCGATGCGGTCGTTGGCAGATGCGACCCGGCCGAGGTAGAGCTCGGCGTGGTCCATCGGCGCGAGGTAGGAATAGACGCCGTAGGTCAGCCCGCGCTTCTCGCGCACCTCCTTCATAAGCCGCGCCTCGAAGCCGCCTCCGCCGAGGATGGTGTTCATCACGTAAGCGGGGAAGAAGTCGGGATCGTCGCGCTTGATGCCCGCGTGCCCGAAGACCGCCACCGATTGCGGCGTGTCGAAGGGCACGACGGTGGTTCCCGCCTCGGTGCTGACCTCGACATCCTCGGGCAGGGGGGCGCCGGTCTCGGGCAGGTCGCCGAGAAGCTCGTCGATCAGCGAAGACAGTTCCTCGGGCGAGATGTCCCCGGCGGCGGCGATGTAGACCCGGTCGCGGGCAAGCGCCGCGTCATGGGCCGCCACGAGATCGTCGCGGGTGAGCGCGGTGACACTGTCCACCGTGCCATGCGTGTGGTTGGCATAAGGGTGGTCGCCAAAGACCAGCTCGTCGAAGCGGGCGTCGGCGATGGCGTCGGGATCCTTGGCATCGCTGCGGACCGAGGTGAGCACCTGCTGGCGCACGCGCTCGATCGCGGTCTCGCTGAAGCTGGGCTCGATGAGGCTCTCGCGCAGCAGGTCGACCGCCGCGTCGCGGTTCTCGGTCAGGAAGCGCGCCGAGACCGACACGGTGTCGGGGCTGGAATCGTAGCTGAACTCGGCGGCGAGCGCGTCGCGCGCCTCGGCGAAGCCGCGCGCGTCGTAGTCGCCCGCGCCTTCCTCGAGCAGCCCGACCATCAGGTTGGTCGCGCCTTCCTTGCCCTCAGGGTCCAGCGAGGTGCCGCCGCGGAACCGGATCTCGAGCGAGGTGAAGGGGATCGACGGCTCCTGGACAAGCCAGGCGGTGAAGCCGCCCGGTGTCTCGACGGTCTCGATGTCGGTGGCTGCCAGCACGGGCGTTGCGGCGCAGAGACCGAAGGCGAGGGCGAGAAGCGGCTTCATTGGGTGACCTCCTTCATCGGCGTGGCGGTTTCCTCGGCCATCAGGTAGCCGGTGACAGATTGCTTGCGGTCGAAGACCTTCTTCGCGGCCTCGACGATCTCTTCGGGCGTGATCGACTGCAGCACCTCGGGCCATGCCTGCACGTCCTCGACCGTCAGCCCCGAGGTGAGGGCGCTGCCGTAGCGGCGCGACAGCGACTGCACGTTGTCGCGGGCATAGATGCGGTCCGCGCGCAGCTGGAACTTGATCCGTTCGAGCTGCTCGGGGTCGACGCCGGTCTCGATGAAGTCGGCGAGTGTCTCGTCGAGCGCGGCCTCGGCCTCTTCGAGGCTCACGCCGGTCGAGGGGACCACGACGAGCCCGAAGCTCGAATCGTCGTAGGAGGTGCCGTCGTAGAAGGCGCCGGTGTAGACCGCGACCTTGCGGTCGAACTGCAGCTCGCGCGTCAGCACCGAGGTCTGCCCGCCGCCGAGCACCTGGTCGAGCAGGGTGAGCGCCGCGGCCTCGCGCTGATCGCCGGGATCGCGTTCGGGGGCGAGGTAGCGGCGCATGACGTAGGGCTGCGCCACGCGCGGGTCCCGGAAGATCAGCCGCCGCTCGGCGGTCTGCTCCGGTTCCTGCGGACGGGCACGGGGGGCGCCGACCTCGGGGTTGGCCTCGAGCGGGCCGTAGTGCTCCTCGGCCAGCGCCTTCACCTCATCGGGGGTCACGTCGCCGGCCACGATGAGGATTGCGTTGTTGGGGGCATAGAAGCGGTGGTAGAAATCATAGGCCGCGTCGAGGTCGAGCGTCTCCATCTCGTCGCGCCAGCCGATGATCGGAATGCCGTAGCGGTGGTTGAGGTAGAGCGTCGCGCCCAGCTGCTCGCGCATGAGCGCCGAGGGGTCGTTCTCCACCCGCATGTTGCGCTCTTCGATGATGACGTCGCGCTCGGTGAGGATGTCCTCCTCGTCGAGCCGGAGGTTGACCATGCGGTCGGCCTCCATCTCCATCATCAGCCCGAGACGATCCGCCGCGACACGCTGGTAATAGGCCGTCTGGTCGTAGGAGGTGAAGGCGTTGTCGGTGCCGCCGTTCTGCGCCACGATCTTGGAGAATTCGCCCGGATCGAGCGTGTCGGTGCCCTTGAACAGCAGATGTTCGAGGAAATGCGCGACCCCGGAAGAGCCGGGCGTCTCGTCGGCGGATCCGGCGCGATACCAGACCATGTGCGACACCACCGGCGCGCGGTGGTCCTCGATCACCACGACCTCGAGCCCGTTGTCGAGCGTGAAGGTGGTGACCTGATCCTCGGTCTCCTGGTCCTGCGCCAGCACCGGCAGCGCGGTGAGGCACAGAGCGGCAAGTGCCGCGGCGAGTTTCTTCATCGGCGAACCCCGGTCAGTTTGCGGTATCTTCCCCAAACCTACGCGACGCCAGCGCCCACGCAAGCGGCGTTGGCGGTATCGTGATGCGGACGGGAGGGCGCGCGGGAGTGCGGCGAACCTCGAGGCAAGGGCAGAAACACGGCCCACGGCGGGGCAGGTGGGTTGCAAACCCACTCTGCGACGCTGCCTAGTCTTCCCAGCCTTCCGGCGGGGCAGAGGGCGTGCGGACACCGGCGCGGCGGAAGGCATCGAGCACGCCGTAGGCGTCGAGCCATTGCGCGCGGTAGGCCTTGTCGTATTCGTCCTCGGGGACGAGCTTCCAGTTGAAGATCGACTTGCGCTTGCGGAACGCGAGATCCTCGGAGGCGAGCTGACCGCGGATGTCGCCCTGCCGCCCGTAGCGCGAGGCCCGGTTGATCAGCGCCGCGTCGCCACGCGGGGCGGCGGTCTCGTCGAGGCGCGCGGGGTTGCCGCCCAGCACTGCCACGGCGTCGGCCTTGGGGGTCTGGTCGGTACGGTTCGCGGCACCGGGCGCAGGCGTGGGCAGGGCGTTGTAGCTCGGCGGCTGCTCGAGCGGCTTGTTCGGCACGATGGCGAATTCCTCGGGCTGGCCGCTGTTCGAGCGCAGCTCGTGCAGACGGATGTCGCGTTCGTCGCCGGAACACGCGGCGAGCCCGATCAGCCCCGTCATCAGCACCATGTGCGACAGCTTCATTGCCACCCTCCGGTTCTTGCCCTGTCCTGCTTTAACGTATGATCCGCGTGGCGTCACGTGCCGTTTTTCCCCGGTTTTTTGCCCGGCAGCAGCACCAGCCCGAGCGCCCCCGCGAAGATCGCGATGTCGGCCACGTTGAAGGCAAAGGGGTTCTCGATGCCGCAGCAGGACATGTTGAGAAAGTCCGCCACCGCGCCGTAAAGCAGGCGGTCGACGACGTTGCCGATGGCGCCGCCGACAAGCAGCCCGCCCGCGACGAGCCCGGGCCAGCCCGGCGGATCGCGGCGCAGCCAGACCAGCACGAAAAGCACGATCCCGAGCGCCACCGAGATCAGCACCCACTTGGTCGTCTCGCCGCCGTTCAGCAGGCCGAAGTTGATGCCGTAGTTCCACGCCATGCGGAAGTTCAGGAACGGCGGCAGCACGTCGATGGCGAGCCGCGTGTCGAGCCCCATCAGATGCACCACGACCCATTTCGAAAGCTGGTCGATCACGAAGGTGATCAGCGCCACGATGGCCACTGTCCGCATTGGGGTCTCCCGTTTCCTGCCTGCCCCGATCTAGCCTCTGCGCGGACGGATGGAAAGACGGCGCGGGCAGGAGGGGAAGGGTGGCGTTTTGCCGCCGGTGCTGCGGCGCTTTCCAGTGGAAACAAAAAGACGCGGCAGGGGCTGCCGCGTCTCGATCCGGTTGGCGCTTCGGGCCAGTTACCCCGGCGCCGCCTTCAGTTCAGCAGGCCGGCGTGGCGCAGGCCGTTGTCGATGAGCGCGCGGACCGGCTCGCTGACGGGCAGCAGAGGCAGGCGCATCTCTTCCTCGCAGAGGCCGATGCGGGACATCGCGTATTTCGCACCGCAAAGCCCCGGTTCGGCGAAGATCGACTGGTGCAGCGGCATCAGGCGGTCCTGGATCTCGAGCGCGGTGCCGTAGTCGCCGGCCAGCGTCGCCTCCTGCAGCTCCGAGCAGAGCTTCGGTGCGACGTTCGCGGTGACCGAAATGCAGCCGATGCCGCCCTGCGCGTTGAACCCGTGCGCGGTGGCGTCCTCGCCCGAGATCTGCAGGAAGTCCTTGCCGCAGGTGATCCGCTGCGCGCTGACACGGGCGAGGTCGCCGGTCGCGTCCTTCACGCCGATGATGCGCGGCAGCTTCGCCAGCTCGCCCATGGTCACCGGCAGCATGTCGACCGCCGAGCGGCCGGGGATGTTGTAGATCACGATCGGGATCTCGGCACAGTCGTGCAGCGCCTTGAAGTGCGCATACATGCCCGCCTGCGTCGGCTTGTTGTAATAGGGCGTCACCACCAGCGCGGCATCCGCACCGATCACCTTGGCGAACTGCACGAAGCGGATCGCCTCGTCGGTGCTGTTCGAGCCGGCGCCGGCGATCACCGGGATTCGTCCGTCGACCGCCTTGACCACGCATTCGATCACGGCCTCGTGTTCGGTGTGGCTGAGCGTCGGGCTCTCGCCGGTGGTGCCGACGGGCACGAGCCCGTGGCTGCCCTGCTCGATGTGCCAGTCGACGAGGCGTTTGAGCGTGTCGAAATCCACTGCGCCGTCCTTGAACGGCGTGACCAGGGCAGGCATTGAACCTTTCAACATGACACGCTCCTTTTCATTGTCCTAACGTATGCAAAGATCCGCGCCTGCCATGATTGTGAGTTGAAGCATGGAGGCGGCGCGATATCCTCTGGAGCGCGTCTATTCCTTCTCACATCGGAAATTGCAAGCTCATGTCGCGCCTCTGGGCCATCCTCCTCTTCATCATCACGAGCTTACCGGCGGCTGCCCAGCAGGAGCGGCCGCTGGCGCAAGCCATGCAGGACATGCGCGAGGGCAACTGGGCCGCCGCGCTGATCGATTCGCGTGCCGACGGGCAGGCGGCTCTCGACGTGATCCTGTGGCATTACCTTCGCGCCAGCCGGGGCGACCCGGGGCAGATCATGGATTTCATCGCCCGCAACCCGAACTGGCCGGGCATGCCTTACCTGCGGGAAAAGAGCGAGATCGCCATTTCCGAGTCCGGCGACAGCCGGATCGTTAAGGCCTTCTTCGCCGGCTACCGGCCGCAGACCGGCGCCGGCGCCCTGGCGCTGGCGCGGGCCTACCAGGCCGAGGGCGAGGCCGGCGCCGCCGAGGCCGAGGTGGTGCTGGCATGGCGCACGCTGCCGCTTTCCGCCGACGAGCGGCGGGCCTTCCTCGCGGATTGGGGCGACCTGCTGCGCGACCATCACGAGGCGCGGCTCGACATGGCGCTGTGGCAGGGCTGGGAATCGAATGCCCGTGCGATCATGCCGCTGGTCAGCGACGAGTGGCAGAAGCTCGCCGAGGCCCGCATCGGCCTGCGAGACATGGTGCCCGGGGTCGACGGGCTGATCGCGGCGGTGCCTGAGGACATGCGCAACGACCCCGGCCTTGCCTACGAGCGCTACCTCTGGCGCACCCGCAAGGGGCGGGATTCCGACGCGATTTCGCTGCTGCTCGAGCATTCGAAGAGCGCCGAGACGCTCGGCGAGCCATGGGCCTGGGCAGGGCGCCGCGATGATCTCGCCCACGAGCTGATGCTCGAGGGGAATTACCGGCAGGCCTACGAGGTCGCCTCGACGCATCACCTGACCGAGGGGACGAGCTACGCCGCCCTCGAATGGCTGTCGGGCTTCATCGCCTTGCGTTTCCTCGACGACCCCGAGACGGCGCTGGGGCATTTCCGCGGTCATGGCGAGGCGGTGGACACGCCGATCTCGCTCGGACGGGCCGGCTACTGGCGCGGCCGGGCACTCGAAGATCTGGGCGATGCAGCCGGGGCCGAGACCGCCTACATGCAGGGCGCGCGCTACCAGACGTCGTTCTACGGTCTGCTCGCGGCGGAACGGGCCGGCGTCGCGCCGGATCCGGCGCTTGCCGGCGACGAGGAATTTCCCAACTGGCGCGAGGCCCCCTTCGTCGATTCGAGCGTCTACAAGGCGGCGGTGCTGCTGCTCGCCGCCGGAGAGTTGAACCTCGGCGAGCGCTTCCTCACGCATCTGGCCGAAGGGCTCGATCGCCAGCAGATCGGCCAGCTTGGCGACATGCTCGAGGAAATGGGGCGCCCGCACGTGCAGGTCATGGTCGGCAAGCGCGCCGCGCGCTACGGCATCGAACTGCCGGGGCCTTATTACGCGCTGCATCCCGACCTCGTGAAGACCGACTTCCCGGTGCCCATGGAACTGGTTCTGGCCATCGCCCGGCGGGAATCGGAATTCGACCCGACGGTGGTCTCGGGCGCTGGCGCGCGCGGCCTGATGCAGCTCATGCCGGGCACCGCCAGCGATGTCTCGGGGTGGCTCGGGATCGACTACTCCCCCGCCTCGCTCACGGCGGACCCGGCCTACAACGCCCGGCTCGGGGCGGCTTACCTTGCGCGGCTGGCGCAGAGATTCGACGGCAACGCGGTGATGATGGCGGCGGGCTACAACGCCGGCCCCGGTCGTCCGCTGCGCTGGATGGACCAGTTCGGCGACCCCCGGAGGGGCGAGATCGACGTGATCGACTGGATCGAGATGATCCCGTTCAACGAAACCCGGAACTACGTGATGCGCGTGGCCGAGAGCCTTCCGGTCTACCGCGCGCGGCTCGGGCGCGATCCGCTGCCGGTGCCGTTCAGCGAAGAGCTGAAGGGCAGCACGCTGCGCGCCATCGACTGACGGCCCGCTGCCCGGTCGCGCTCCGGTTGGGGGCTGCCGGGCAGGATCTCAGGCGCGTCAGCAGAGCGCGCGCCGGAGGATCTCGAGCGCGCCCTCTGCGGTCTCGGCGCTCTGCACGTAGTCGAGCAGCGACTCGTCTGCGAAGTCCTCGTCGACGATGTGATGCAGCAGCGCCTTGAGCGGGCCCCAGAACCCCTCGCAGTCGAGCAGCACGATGGGCTTGTCGTGAAGCCCGAGCTGGCGCCAGGTCAGCACCTCGAAGAACTCGTCGAGCGAGCCCGCGCCGCCCGGCAGCACGACGATGGCATCGGCGTTCATCACCATCACCTTCTTACGCTCGTGCATCGTCTCGGTGATGATGAAGCGGGTCAGGTCGGTCTTGCCGACCTCGCGGTTGAGCAGGTGGGTCGGGATCACGCCGAAGGTCTCGGCGCCGCTGGCTTGCGCCGCCCGCGCCACGGTGCCCATGAGCCCGACATCCCCCGCCCCGTAGACCAGCCGCCAGTTCTCGGCAGCAAGACCCTGTCCCAGCGCCTCGGCGGCACGGGCATAGGCGGCGGAGCGTCCTGGACGCGAGCCGCAATAGACGCAGACGGATTTGGGGGGCATGTGGGGACTCGCGGAAAATTGCCGTTTTGACCGGTGATAACGGGATTGTTATACGTTCTCAACCGCGCCGCGATCTGGCGCGTTCGGGGATGGGAATTGAACATGACGTCACGGGCTCTGGGCTGGGTGCTTCTCTGCGCCGCCGTTCTGGTGGCGCTGCTGTATCTTGGCGACGCGATCGGCCCCGGTTTGAAACCGTTGTCGCTGGTGCGTCCGCAGCCGGAGGCAAACGAGGCGCCGGCGGTCACATCGCCCGAGCAGGCCCCCGAGGCGGCGCCCGCCGTGGCGTCCTCGACCGGGGAGCCCGCGCCCGTAACCACGGATGCGGACCCCGCGGGGCGGCAAGCGGCGCCGTCGGAGACCGCGAAAGCGCAAGCCGATCATGCCATGGCCTCGAACGCGGACGCGCCATCGGCCGGACTCTCTCTCTCCAGGGTCGCCCCCGACGCTCCCGTGGCGACCCGGACGCCCGATGCCCCGGAGACGCGCGACGTCCCCGAGACGGCCGACGCGGACCGCCCCGAGGCGCCGGCCGCGGCGCCCGATGCCCCGAGTTTCGACCTCGTGCGCGCCGATCCCTCCGGACAGACGCTGGTGGCGGGCAGCGCACCGCCGGGGGCGCAGGTCTCGGTGCTGCTGGACGGCGTGCCGCAGCCCGATGTCGCACCGCAGCCCGTCGACCGCTCGGGCCGCTTCGCGCTCTTCCTCGATCTGCCGCCCGCAGCCGAGCCCCGCGTGCTGCGTCTGCGCATGACCCGCGACGGGCAGGAGGTCGATTCCGTCGACGAAGTCATCCTCGCGCCCCCGCCCACGACCCCTGCCAGCGCCGGCGCCACGGCCGCCGCGGCTCGGTCCGAGCTTGCGGCGCTGAGCCGGGGGGCCGGGGCGCCGGCGTCGCCAGCGACCCCGCAACTGGCGGGCGAGGAGCCCGCAGCCGCGCCGTTCGAGGGCGCCGCCACCGCGCAGGACAGCGCCGCACCCGAAACGGTGCCCGCCCCGCCGCCGCCCGCGCAGACCGTGCTGCTGTCGAACGCCGAGGGCGTCGAGGTGCTGCAGGCCCCGGCGCCGCGCGCCCCGAACGAGGTGGTGATCGACGCCATCGCCTACGACGACGCGGGCAACGTGGTGCTCTCGGGGCGGGGCAGCGCCGCCGCCTCGCTGCGCATCTACCTCGACAACCGCTCCGTCGCGACCTCGCAGGTGCCCGGTACCGGCCGCTGGCGCGCCGCTCTCCCCGATATCGAAACCGGCACCTACACGCTCCGCGTCGACCAGCTCGACGCCGGAGGCGCCGTCACCGCCCGCGCCGAAAGCCCTTTCCTGCGCGAGGAACCCGCGCGGCTCGCCGCCGCGGGCGAGGGCGGCGCGCCGCTCGGTGCCGTCACCGTGCAGCCTGGACATACGCTCTGGGCGCTCGCCCGCGACCGCTACGGCGAGGGCATGGCCTACGTGAAGGTCTTCGAGGCCAACCGCGACCAGATCCGCGACCCCGACCTCATCTATCCCGGCCAGGTCTTCGACCTGCCCGACTGACCTTCGAAGCGGAGGCGGGGCAGGGCGCCTACGCAGGCCCCTTCTCCGGTTTCCAAATACCCTCGGGGTGAATTGCCCCGGGCCTGCCCGGGGCAAGAGGGGCAGCGCCCCTTGCCGCGGTGCCGCCGTCGCTCTGGCAACTGCCGGGGCTTCGCGTTAAGCCCGGCGAAACCAGCCAGCCGCCCGGGACCAGCCATGCCACCTGACAGCTCCGCCGAGATCGCCCGCGAGGAACGCCGCTCGGGCCTGCGCACCATCCGCCGCGTCATCCCCTACCTCTGGCCCGACGGCCAGGCCTGGGTAAAACGCCGCGTGGTGATCGCGATGGCGCTGCTGCTGGTGGCCAAGCTCATCGCCGTGGGCACGCCGATCCTCTACAAGCAGGCGGTCGACAGCCTCTCGGGCGAGGTCTCCGACCTGATGCTCGGCGCGGTGGGGCTCACCATCGCATATGGCGCGGCGCGGCTCGGCAACGTCGGCTTCCAGCAGCTGCGCGACGCGGTCTTCGCCCGGGTCGGCCAGCGCGCCTTGCGCCGGCTGGCGCTCGAGACCTTCACCCACATCCACGAGCTGTCGCTGCGCTATCACATCACCCGCCGCACCGGGGGGCTGAGCCGGATCATCGAGCGCGGGGTGAAGGGCGTCGAGTTCCTGCTGCGCTTCATGCTGTTCAGCGTCGGCCCGCTGATCGTCGAGCTGCTGCTGGTGGCGGGGGTGCTCTTCTTCCTCTTCGACGTCTGGTATCTCGCCGTGGTGGCGGTGACCATCACGCTCTACGTCTGGTTCACCTTCAAGGTCACCGAGTGGCGGGTCCGCCTGCGCCGCACGATGAACGACCAGGACACCGACGCCAACCAGAAGGCGGTCGACAGCCTGCTGAACTTCGAGACGGTGAAATACTTCGGCGCCGAGAGCCGCGAGGCGGCGCGCTACGACGCCGCCATGCGCGGCTACGAGGTGGCGGCGGTGAAGACCGCGACCTCGCTTGCCTTCCTGAATTTCGGGCAGAGCCTGCTTATCACCTCGGGGCTTGTGATCGTCATGGTCATGGCGGCGCTCGGCGTGCAGAACGGCAATCTGACCGTGGGCGATTTCGTCATGGTCAACGCCTACATGATCCAGATCACCATGCCGCTCAACTTCCTCGGCACGGTCTACCGCGAAATCCGGCAGAGCCTCGTGGACATGGGGCAGATGTTCGATCTGCTCGACCAGCCGCGCGACGTCACCGACCGTGCCGGCGCGCCGTCGATCGACGTGCGGGGCGGGGTGGTCGAGCTCGACGACGTGCGCTTCGGCTACGATCCCGAGCGGCCGATCCTCAAGGGCGTCTCGCTGTCGGTGGGCGCGGGGCAGAACGTGGCGCTGGTCGGGCCCTCGGGGTCGGGCAAGTCCACCATCGGCCGTCTGCTCTTCCGCTTCTACGACGTGCAGGACGGGGCGATCCGCATCGACGGGCAAGACCTGCGCGAGGTGACGCAGACCAGCCTGCACGCGGCCATCGGCGTGGTGCCGCAGGACACGGTGCTCTTCAACGACACGATCCGCTACAACATTGCCTACGGCCGCGACGGCGCCACCGAGGACGAGATCGTCGCCGCCGCGCGGGCGGCGCAGATCCACGACTTCATCGAGAGCCTGCCGCAGGGCTACGACACGCAGGTGGGCGAGCGTGGGCTGAAGCTCTCGGGCGGCGAGAAGCAGCGCGTCGGCATCGCCCGCACGCTGCTCAAGACCCCGCCGATCCTGCTGCTCGACGAGGCGACCTCGGCGCTCGACACCGAGACCGAGGCCGAGATCCAGACCGCCCTGAAGCGCGCCGGCGAGGGTCGCACGGTCATCACCATCGCCCACCGGCTCTCGACCGTCGCCGATGCCGACCGGATCGTCGTGCTGGAGAAGGGCGAGGTCGTCGAGGAGGGCACCCACGAGGGGCTTCTTGCGCGCGGCGGGCGTTACGCCCAGCTCTGGGCGCGCCAGCAGGCGGACCGCGACGCCGCCTGAAACGGGGCCGCTCTGACGGTCGGATCATGGTGGAAAACCCCGGGCCTTGACCCGGGCGGCAGGCCGATCGCGCGGCGATTGGTAATATTACCTTACCAGTATTGTTTCCGATCGGAAACTTGGATACACGAAAGGGAACCACGAATCCGTCCAGAATCCGCCCAGGAGGCTTTGCCCATGTCCAGCCGCATCCAACGCAACGGTCTGCAGATCGACCCGGTGCTCTTCGAGTTCATCGAGACGAAGGCCCTTCCGGGAAGCGGTGTCGCGGCAGAGACCTTCTGGGAGAAGCTCTCGGAGCTGGCGCATGGCTTCGGGCCGCGCAACGCGGCGCTGCTGGCCAAGCGCGAGGAGATGCAGGCGAAGATCGACCGCTGGCACCTCGACCGCAAGGGGCAGGCGCATGATCCCGCCGCATATCGCGCGTTTCTCGAGGACATCGGCTACCTGCTGCCCGAAGGCCCGGATTTCGAGATCGAGACCCGTAACACCGACCCCGAGTTCGCCAGCGTGCCCGGCCCGCAGCTGGTGGTGCCGATCACCAACGCCCGCTACGCGCTGAACGCGGCGAACGCGCGCTGGGGGTCGCTCTACGACGCCTACTACGGCACCGATGCCATGGGCTCGCTGCCGCCCTCGGGCGGCTTCGACATGGGCCGCGCCGGCGAGGTGGTGGCCAAGGCCAAGGCGTTCCTCGACGAGACCTTCCCGGTTTCGGGCGGCAGCCACGCCGATGCCGCGGGCTACACCATCGAGGACGGCGCGCTGCTGGTGGACGGCAAGCCGCTCGCCACGCCTGCACAGTTCGCGGGCTACCGTGGCGCGGCCGCCGGGCCCGAGGCGGTGCTGCTCACCAACAACGGGCTGCACGTCGAACTGGTGATCGACCGCGCGCATTTCATCGGCAAGGAAGACAAGGCGGGTCTTGCCGACGTGCTGATGGAGGCGGCGGTCTCGGCGATCATGGATTGCGAGGATTCGGTCGCCTGCGTCGACGGCGAGGACAAGACGCTGGCCTATGCCAACTGGCTCGGCCTGATGAAGGGCGATCTTCAGGACAGCTTCGAGAAGGGCGGCAAGACCGTGACCCGCAGCCTGCATGGCGACCGTGTCTACACCGCGCCTGACGGCTCGGAGCGGGTGCTGAAGGGCCGCGCGCTGATGCTCGTGCGCAACGTCGGCCACCTGATGACCAACCCCGCCATCCTGCTCGAGGACGGGTCCGAGATCTTCGAGGGGCTGATGGACGCGATGGTGACCACGCTCGTCGCCAGGCACGACCTGGCCAAGGGCGCGGGCCCGCGCAACTCGACCGAGGGCTCGGTCTACGTGGTGAAGCCGAAGATGCACGGGCCGGAAGAGGTGGCCTTTGCCGACGAGATCTTCAGCTTCGTGGAAGCGGCGCTGGGCCTGCCGCAGCATACCGTGAAGCTCGGCATCATGGACGAGGAGCGCCGGACGAGCGTGAACCTCAAGGAATGCATCCGCGCGGCGAAGCACCGTGTGGCCTTCATCAACACCGGCTTCCTCGATCGCACCGGCGACGAGATCCACACCGCGATGGAAGCGGGCCCGATGATCCGCAAGGGCGACATGAAGGGCACCGCCTGGATCGCCGCCTACGAGGACCGCAACGTCGACATCGGCCTCGCCTGCGGCCTGCGCGGCAAGGCACAGATCGGCAAGGGCATGTGGGCGATGCCGGACCTGATGGCAGACATGCTGAAGGCCAAGATCGGCCATCCGAAGTCGGGCGCGAACTGCGCCTGGGTGCCGTCGCCCACCGCCGCGACGCTGCACAGCCTGCATTACCACGCGGTCGACGTGTTCGCGCGGCAGGCGGAGATCGCCGCCGGTGGTCCGCGCGGCACGCTCGAGGAGCTGCTGACCCTTCCGGTCGCCGCCGGGGCGAACTGGTCGGACGATGAGATCCGCGAGGAGATCGAGAACAACGCGCAGGGCATTCTCGGCTACGTGGTGCGCTGGGTCGGGCAGGGCGTCGGCTGCTCGAAGGTGCCGGATATCCATGACGTCGGGCTGATGGAGGACCGGGCGACCTGCCGGATCTCTTCGCAGCACCTTGCGAACTGGCTGCACCAGGGCGTGGTCTCGGAAGACGAGGTCATGGCGGTGATGAAGCGCATGGCCGAGGTGGTCGACCGGCAGAACGCGGGGGACGCGGCCTATCGGCCCATGGCTCCGGACTTCGACGGCGTGCCGTTCAAGGCCGCCTGCGACCTGGTGTTCGAGGGCCGCGTGCAGCCGTCGGGCTACACCGAGCCGGTCCTGCATCGGCGCCGGCTCGAGCTGAAGGCCGGCTGAAGCATTGCGCCGCGCGGATCGCGCGGCACCGGGGGAGCGCGGGCCCTGCGGCCCGCGCCCGCGAGGGGCTCTGCCCCTCTGCCGCCCGGAGGGCGGCATTCACCCCGAGGTATTTTTCAACCGAAGAAGAACAGGGAGCACGGAGATGGCTGGACTTTCGCTGAGCCGGGCGCGGACGATCATCCGCAAGGCACTGGAGACGGGCAAGGAGATGGAGCTGGCGCCGCTGTCGGTGGTGGTGCTGGACGCGGGCGGCCATGTCATCGCCTTCGAGCGGCAGGACGGAGCGAGCCCGGGGCGGTTCCAGATCGCGCAGGGCAAGGCCTACGGGGCGGTCATGCTGGGGATGCCCGGCAGCGCACAGATGGCGCGCGCTGAGGCACAGGCCTATTTCATCGCCGCCGCAAACGGCGCCTTCGGCGGGCAGCTGATCCCGGTGCCGGGCGGCGTTCTTGTCAAGGATTCCAAGGGCCGCGTGCTCGGGGCCGTGGGCGTGACCGGTGACAGTTCGGACAACGACGCGGCTGCCGCGAAAGCAGGCGTCGAGGCCGTCGGGCTGGTCGCGGTGGTGTGAGCCGCCTTTCGCATCGCTGACGGCTGCACTATGTTTGCCGTCAGCAGCAGCGAAAAGAGGTGTGCATGACCCGCCCCGTCGTCGGCATCATCGGCAATCAGCATTTGCTCAACGAGACCTACCCCGCCCATGCCGGCGGGGAGATGAACACCGAGGCCGTGGCCTGCGTGTCGGACTGCCTGCCCTTGCTGGTGGCCGCCGATCCGAGGTTCGTCTCGGTCGAGGAGCTGATGGCCACCTGCGACGGGTTCCTGCTGACCGGGGGGCGGCCGAACGTGCACCCCGAGGAATACGGTGAAGAGGCGACCGAGGCGCATGGCGCCTTCGACCGGGCCCGTGATGCCATCGTGCTGCCGCTGGTGCGGGCCTGTGTCGAACGCGGTCAGCCGTTTCTCGGGATCTGCCGGGGCTTCCAGGAGGTGAACGTGGCGATGGGCGGCTCGCTCTACCCGGAGATCCGCGACCTGCCCGGGCGGATGAATCACCGGATGCCGCCGGACGGCACGCTCGAGGAGCGCTTCGCGCTGCGTCACAAGGTGACGCTGAAGGAGGGCGGGGTGTTCCAGCGGCTGTTCGGCGCGCCGGAGGTGATGACCAACACGCTGCACGGGCAGGGCGTCAAGAAGCCGGGTGCGCGTATCGAGATCGAAGGGTTCGCCCCCGACGGCACCCCCGAGGCGCTTTACGTGCAGGGCGCGCCGGGATTCACGCTCTCGGTGCAGTGGCATCCCGAGTGGGACGCGGCGAACGATCCGGTCTCGCGGCCGCTGTTCACGGCCTTCGGCGACGCGGTGCGCGACTTCGCGGCGACCCGGCGGGCGCCGCAGCGCATCTCGGCCTGAGGGCGGAGTTCCTCGACCTGTTTCCGTGCTTGCGCGCGGACAATGCCGAAGCGTCTCGTTCTTGCCATCCTGTGCCCGTTCACCCGGGCGAGGAGGCGGCACGATGCGGATACTCATATGCTACGCGACCACGGAGGGGCAGACCCGCAAGATCTGCCGCTTCGTGGCGGATCACCTCATGGACAACGGCCACTCGGTTGAGCTGCTCTCGGCGGATGACGGGCTGGACGAGGCCAGCGAGCTCGATCTGAACCGCTTCGACGCGGCGGTGCTGGCGGGGTCGGTGCATGTCGGCAAGGTGCAGCGCGCGTTGATCGAGTTCGCCAGCGAATTGACCGATGGGTTCCGGGAAATGCCCGTTCTCTACCTGCAGGTCTCGCTCGCCGCCGCGGGCAAGGATGCCGAGGAGCGCGCCGAGCTCGCTCGGATCGCGGAGGAGACGGTGGCGGCGTTCGGCTGGACGCCCGCGAAGGTGCTGCAGGTCGCGGGCGCGTTTCGCTTCTCGGAATACGATTTCTTCAAGGCTTGGGCGATGCGCTGGATCGCCTCGCAGCACGGTCAGACCGTTGCGCACGGCGAGGACCGGGAATACACCGACTGGCGGGCACTGGCCGCGGATGTCGACGCCTGGGCCGAAGCGGCGGCAATGTCGCGCTGAGGGGGATCTCTCCGTCGGCGATGGCGGGCGGTGTCAGATTGCGAAGGAGACCGTCCGGTTCAGCGGAAGGTCGCGGTGCCGCACACCGGTCAGGTCGAAGAGCGCGTTGGCGAGGGCCGGTGCGGCCGGAGGCGTTCCGGGCTCGCCGATGCCGCTGATGCGGTCCTGCCCCTGCAGGATGCGGGTTTCGACCTCGGGCATCTGCGAGAGGCGCAACGCGTCGTAGTCGGGGAAGTTCTGCTGCTCGACCATGCCGTCGGCAAAGGTGATCTCGCCCATCATCGCGGCCGAGAGACCGTAGACCAGCCCTCCGACGAGCTGCTGGTCGAGGATGCCGGGATCCAGCGCGACGCCGACGTCGGCCGCCATCCACGCGCGGGTGAGGCGGATGTCTCCGCCATCCTCCGCGACCTCGATCACGCAGGCGACGGGGGTGCCGAAACTGTAGCACATGGCGACGCCACGGCCGGTGCCGGCGGGCTTGTCGGGCCAGCCGGACATCTCGCGCACCGCCTCGAGCACGGAAGCGGCCGGGGTCCAGGCCTTGCGGGCGAGCGACAGGCGGAACGCGAGCGGGTCGGCTGCCGCGGCGTGGGCGAGTTCGTCCATGAAGCTTTCGTGGAAGAAGCCGTTGTAGCTGTTGCCGACCGAGCGCCAGAAGCCCACCGGCACCGCGAGGTCGGGTGCGACGTGGCCGCGCGCGCGGGCGTTCGGGATGGCGTAGGGCTGGTTCCAGAGCCCCTCGACATGCACCTTGTCGGGCCCCGGCGGCGCGAAGCCCATCCAGCGGTCGAGTGCCTGGCGCGCGGTCGAGGGCCCGGCGACGGCGGCGTCGAAGAGCAGCGCCGTGCCGTCCCGCACCGCGCCGCGCATGCGGGCGATGGCGGCGGGGCGGTAGAAGTCGTGGGTCATGTCCTCTTCGCGCGACCATGTGGTCATCACCGGGATGCCGGGCAGCGCCTTGGCGACGCGTGTGGCGAGCACCGAGAAGTCGAGCTCGCCCCGCCGTCCGAAGCCGCCGCCCATCAGCGTGGTGTGCACGGTGACGCGGTCCTCGGGCAGGCCGGCCTCGGCGGCGCAGGCGCTGCGGGTGTAGGTGGGCAACTGGTTGCCGCACCACAGCTCGAGCCCCTCGGCGGTGACATGGGCGGTGGCGTTCAGCGGCTCCATCGTTGCGTGGGCGAGGAAGGGAACGCTGTATTCGGCGGTGATCTCGGTCGCGCCCTCGGGCAGCCGGTCGGGATCGCCCCGGTCGAGCAGGGTGCTGTCGGGGGCGGTGTCAAAGGCGGCCTCGATCCGGGCGAGGATCGCGGCGGTGTCGGCGGGATAGGGCGCGGGGCCCCAGTCGACGGGGATCGCCTGCACCGCCTGCTGGGCGAGCCACGTGTTGCTGGCGATGACGGCGATGCCGTCGCCGAGGTCGACGATCTTCTCGACGCCCGGCATCCCCCGTGCCGCCATGGCATCGTAGTGCAGCATCGCGCCGCGACGGGGCGACATGCGCAGGGCGGCAAAGCGCAGGCCCTCGGGGCGGACGTCGATGCCGAAGGTGGCGGTGCCGGTGGACTTGGCGACGGTGTCGAGGCGGGGCAGGGCGCGTCCGAGCAGCCGCCATTCCGAGGGCGGGCGCAGCGTGATCTCGCGCGGGGTGATCGCGGCGGCCCCGGCCGCGAGCTCGGTGTAGGGCAGGCGCGTGCCGTCGGGGGCGATGACGGCGCCGGTCTCGGTGCGAAGCTGCGCGACATCTAGGCCGAGCCTTGCTGCGGCGGCGCCCTTCAGCATCTCGCGGGCGGCGGCCCCGGCGGCACGCATGCGCTCGAAGCCGTCCTTCATGGCAGTCGAGCCGCCGGTGACCTGCATCCTGAGCGGCTTGCCGAGCGTGCCCATCGCCTCGCCAACGGCCTGCTGGAAGGCGCTTTTGCCATAGGGTGGGCCGGGCGCGTTCTCGGCCATCATCGCGGCGTTGTAGTAGGCCACGCCCGGGGGTCCGTGGATCACCCGGACATCTTCCCACGCGAGGTCCATTTCCTCGGCGAGGAGGGCGGCCCAGGTGGTCTGCGTGCCCTGTCCCATCTCGGCGCGCGGGGCGATCAGGGTGACGCCGGAGCCGTCGATGAGCACGAAGGGCGAGAGCGCGGTCTCGCCCGCGCCGGGGCGCAGCGGGTTCGGGGCGGGCGCGTGGAGATACCAGACCCCGAGCGCCACGCCGCCGGCGATGGCGGCGGAGCCGAAGAGGAAACCGCGGCGGGCGATGGTGCCGGCGCTGGCCACGGCTCAGCCCTCCGAGCCGGCGGCGGAGCGGATCGCGGCGCGGATGCGGGGGTAGGTGCCGCAGCGGCAGAGGTTTCCGGACATGGTGGCGTCGATCTCGGCATCGGTGGGGTGCGGTGTCACGGAGAGAAGGGCCGCCGCCTGCATGATCTGGCCCGACTGGCAGTAGCCGCATTGCGCGACCTGGTGGTCGATCCAGGCCTGTTGCAGGCGCGAGAGACGGTCCGGCGTCCCGAGCCCCTCGATCGTGGTGACCGGGCCCCAGACGTCGCCGAGGGCGACCTGGCACGACCGCACGGCCTCGCCATCGATCTGCACGGTGCAGGCGCCGCAGGCGGCGACGCCGCAGCCGTATTTCGTGCCGGTGAGGCTCAGCGCGTCGCGCAGCACCCAGAGCAGGGGCACCTCGGCGGGCAGGTCGACGGCATGGTCGGTGCCGTTGACGGTCAGCGTGATGGGCATCGGGGGCTCCGTTGGCTCCTTCGTGGCCCGATCCTACCCCGGCGGCGCGGCCCGGCAAAGGGGCGCCTGCGGCGCGCAGGTCGTCTCGCCTTGCCGGGCCTTGCGGCCCGCCGGCTCGGGCCGCGCGTGGCAGGCCCGACGCATCGGCGTGGCGCGTGCGCCGGTGGTCAGGTGACGGCCTTGCGGCGGTGATACCTGGGATGATCCCAGAGCGCGCCCCGCAGGATGCGGGCGAGCACCTCGACCGCCTCGTGGATCTCGTCCTCGCCGATGTAGAGCGGCGTTATGCCGAAGCGCAGGATGTCGGGGGCGCGGAAGTCGCCGATGACGCCGAGGTCGATCAGCGCCTGCATGATGGCGTAGCCATGTTCCGAGCGGAAGGAGACCTGGCTGCCGCGCGCCTCGTTCTCGCGCGGGGTGGCGAGCCGGAGGCCGGGGCAGTGGGTCTCGACTTCCTCGATCATCAGGCCGGTGAGTTCCAGCGAGCGGCGGCGCAGCTTGCGCATGTCGACCTTGTCCCAGACGTCGAGCGCCGCGTCGAGCGCGGCCATCTGCAGGACCGGGGGCGTGCCGACGCGCATCCGCTCGATGCCCTCGCCGGGGCGGTAGCCCTGTTCGAAGGCGAAGGGCGCGTCGTGTCCGAGCCAGCCCGCGAGCGCCGGGTCGACGTGGTCTGCATGCTCGGGCGAGACGTAGATGAAGGCGGGCGCGCCGGGGCCGGCGTTGATGTACTTGTAAGTGCAGCCCACCGCGAAATCGGCGCCGCCGGCGGCCACGTCGACCGGAAGTGCGCCGGCGGAGTGCGCGAGATCCCAGATCGCCAGCGCGCCCATGTCGTGGGCCTTGCGGGTGAGCGCCTTGAGATCGTGGCGGCGACCGGTGCGGTAGTCGACCTCGGTCACGAGCAGCACGGCGACCTCGTCGGTGATCGCGTCCTCGAGCTCGTGCGGGGCGACGAGGCGCAGCTCGTGGCGATCTCCGAGCAGGCGGATCAGGCCCTCGGCCATGTAGAGGTCGGACGGAAAGTTGCCCCGGTCCGACAGGATCACCCGTCGCTCGGGGCAGGTCTGAAGCGCCGCCGCAAGTGCCTGGAAGACCTTGATCGACAGCGTGTCTCCGACCACCATGTGCCCTTCCTCGGCGCCGATGAGGCGGCCGATCCGGTCGCCGAGACGGCGCGGCATCTGCATCCAGCCGCAGTGGTTCCAGCCCGAGATCAGGTGCTCGCCCCATTCCTCGGAGAGCATCCGCTCGAGCCGGGCGGGCGTGGCCTTGGGCAGGGGCCCGAGCGAATTGCCGTCGAGGTAGATCATCCCGAGCGGGATGTGGAACTGGTCACGGGTCCAGGCGAAATCGGTCAAGAGGCTCCTCCGGGGGCTGGTCTGTCGGCGCGAGGGCGCCGGGCCGGGTGACCCTGACGTGGTTTCGCGCCGCAGGCAAGGCGGGGCTTCACCGCTTGCCTTACCTATTCGCATCTGTGAATGTCTGTATCGCCAGCGCGGCCGGTTGCCGCCAGAGGGAGGATGGACGATGAGACTTGCAACGATCTGTGCCGTGCTTGCGGCGGGGGCTGCCTCGGCGCACGAGGATATCCCGGACCAGTATCCGCAGTCGGAGCTCTACGACAAGCCGGTGGAGGTGATCCCGCACGTCTGGAGCGCGATCGGGGCGACCGCACCGCCGACCTATGAGAACGCCGGCCACAACAACAACCTGAGCTTCGTGGTCACCGGCGACGGGGTGGTGGTGATCAATGGCGGAGCGAGTGCGCGACTGGCGGCGGCGCTGCACGACGAGATCAGGGCGGTGACCGACCAGCCGGTGAAGCTGGTGATCGACGAGAACGGCCAGGGCCACGCGATGCTGGGCAATTCCTACTGGGCCGGGCTCGGGGTCGACATCCTCGCGCACGAGGACGCCATCGCGGTGTTCGAGAAGGACGGCGATTTCCTTTTGCAGGGCATGCGGGGCTACAACAGGGACCGCGCCGAAGGCACCACGGTGGCGGTGCCGAACCTGTCGTTCTCGGACAGCTACACCGTCGAGATGGGCGACGTGACACTCGAGGTGCTGCACCTCGGGCCGGCGCATGATCCGGGCGACACGCAGGTGTGGATCCCGCAGTGGGGCATCGTCATCGCCGGGGACATCGCCTTTCACGAGCGGATGCCGCCGATCTTCGCCGAGACCTGCACCAGCTGCTGGATCGAGACCTTCGACGGGCCGTTCACCGACCTCGGGGCGACCTGGGTGATCCCCGGGCACGGTCATCCGACGAGCATGGCGCAGGTGACGCGCTACACGTCGGACTACCTCAAGGACATCCGGGCGAAGATCGGGGCGCACATCGACGAGGGCGGCGACCTTGCGAGTGCCTATTACGTCGACCAGTCGCGTTGGGCGCATCTCGATACCTTCGAGGAACTGGCGACGAAGAACGCGGGACGTGTCTTCGAGGAGATGGAATGGGAGTGAACGGCGCCCGAGGCCTGTCAGCCCCTTGTCGCCCGGGCCGCTTCGGGGGAGAGTGGCGCAGGGGAAGGGGCGCTGCCCCTCTGGGCCTGCGGCCCATTCACCCCGGGATATTTCGGGCCAGAAGAAGCCCCGGAGCGTGGTGCCGATGATGAGGAAATGGCTGGACATCCCGTCGGTGTGGCTGCTGGGAGCGCTGTGCCTCGCCTATTGGCAGGCGCGGGCGATGCCCGCGGGCCTGTCGTTCGGTCCGGTATGGGCCGACCTTCTGGGCGGCCTGCTGGTCGGCGGCGGTCTCCTGGTCGCGCTGCTGGCGCTTGCCGAGCTGCGCCGGAACCGCACGAGTTTCATGCCGCATGACGAGGCCGCGCGGCTCGTCACCGGCGGGATCTTCAGGCTGTCGCGCAACCCGATCTATCTTGGCGACGTCCTGATCCTTGCCGGGCTCATCCTCTTCTGGGATGCCGTGCTGTCGCTGGTGCTGGTTCCGATCTTTGTCTGGGTTGTGGAGAAGCGCTTTATCGAGAAGGAAGAATACAGGCTGAAAAGAAAGTTTCTTGCTTCGTATGGGCGATACTCGCAACAAACGAGAAGATGGATTTGAAATTTCTGCCTAGGGCCATTAGAGGGCGTCATGCCGTTGCGGGCCGTGGCCTGCGCCTGTAGCACTGGTGCGGATGGTCGGAACGGCCAGTAGACGGACAAGACCTCAGCAACAGAGGGAGATGAGGAACGTGAAGATAGGGACGCCGAAGGAGCTTGCCTCGGGCGAGAACCGGGTCGCGATGACACCGGATTCGGCCCGTGCGCTGCAGAAGCTGGGCTACGAGTGCCTGGTGGAGAGCGGCGCGGGCGTTGCGGCTGGCTTTGCCGACGCCGCTTATGAAGAGGCGGATGTGACCGTCGTGGACAGTGCCGAGGCGCTCTACGCACAGGCGGACGTGATCGCCAAGGTCCAGCCGCCGACCGAGGGCGAGGTGGCCTGGCTCGGTGACGGCAAGACGCTGATCTCGTTCTTCTGGCCCGCCGCCAACGAAGAGCTGATGAAGAGCGCCGCCAACACCGGTGCGTCGGTCATCGCCATGGACATGGTGCCGCGGATCAGCCGCGCGCAGAAGATGGATGCGCTGAGCTCGATGGCCAACATCGCCGGCTACCGCGCGGTGATCGAGGCGGGCAACAACTTCGGCCGCTTCTTCACCGGGCAGGTGACGGCGGCGGGCAAGGTGCCGCCTGCGAAGGTACTGATCGTCGGCGCCGGCGTGGCCGGTCTTGCCGCCATCGGCACCTCGACCTCGCTGGGTGCGATCACCTACGCCTTCGACGTGCGGCCCGAGGTCGCCGAGCAGGTCGAGAGCATGGGCGCCGAGTTCGTCTACCTCGACTTCGAGGAGGAGCAGGCGGACGGTTCGTCGTCGGGCGGCTACGCCTCTGTCTCCTCGCCGGAGTTCCGCGAGGCGCAGCTGGCGAAGTTCCGCGAGCTGGCCCCGGAGATGGACATCGTCATCACCACGGCGCTGATCCCCAACCGCGAGGCGCCGGAGCTGTGGACCGAGGACATGGTCAAGGCGATGAAGCGCGGCAGCGTGATCATCGACCTTGCCGCCGAGAAGGGCGGCAACTGCAAGCTGACCGTCAAGGACGAGAAGATCGTCACCGACAACGGCGTGACCATCGTCGGCTACACCGACTTCCCGAGCCGGATGGCAACGCAGTCGTCGTCGCTCTACGCGACCAACGTCCGCCACATGATGACGGACCTGACCCCCGAGAAGGACGGGCAGGTCAATCACAACATGGACGACGACGTCATCCGTGGCGCGACCATCGCGCACAAGCATGACGTGACCTGGCCGCCGCCGCCGCCGAAGACCAAGGCGATCGCGGCCGCCAAGCCCAAGGAAAAGGCGCCGGAGCTGACGCCGGAAGAGAAGCGGGCGCAGGAAGTGGCCGCCTTCAAGGCGCAGACCAAGCAGCAGGTCACCCTGCTGGGCATCGGCGCGGTGCTGCTGCTCGCGGTCGGCCTCGTGGCGCCGGCGAGCTTCATGCAGCACTTCATCGTCTTCGTGCTGTCGGTCTTCGTGGGCTTCCAGGTCATCTGGAACGTGTCGCACTCGCTGCACACGCCGCTGATGGCGGTCACGAACGCGATCTCGTCAATCATCATCCTGGGCGCGCTGATGCAGATCGGCTCGGGCTCGGCGCTGGTGGTCATCCTCGCCGCGCTGTCGGTCTTCATGACCGGGATCAACATCTTCGGCGGCTTCCTCGTGACACGGCGCATGCTCGCCATGTTCCAGAAGTCTTAAGCAGGGGAGACGGACACAATGGAATTCGGATTCACGACGGCGGCCTACGTGGTCGCGGCGGTCCTCTTCATCCTGTCGCTGGGCGGGCTTTCGGGCCAGGAAAGCGCCAAGCGGGCCGTCTGGTACGGCATCGTCGGCATGGCGCTGGCGGTCTTCGCGACGCTGATCGGCCCCGGCGCCGGGCTCTGGTGGCTCTCGGTCCTGCTGATCGCGGCGGGTGGCGTCATCGGCGTCTACGTGGCCAAGAAGGTCGGGATGACCGAGATGCCGCAGCTCGTGGCTGCCATGCACTCGCTGGTCGGCCTTGCGGCGGTCTTCGTCGGCTTCAACGCGCATTTCACCATGAAGGCGGTGGCGCGCGCGCAGGAAGCCGGCACCGAGGTGCATGGCACCTTCCCCGAGCTGGTGGCGCACAAGACGGCGGTCGAGCTGAACATCCTCTCGGTCGAGCTGTTCCTGGGCATCTTCATCGGTGCGGTGACCTTCACCGGCTCGGTGATCGCCTTCGGCAAGCTGGCGGGCAAGGTCACCTCGGCCGCCAAGAAGCTTCCGGGCGGGCACATGCTGAACATCGCCGCGGCGGCGATCTCGGTGATCTGCCTTGCGTGGTATCTTGGCACCGGCGGCTTCTTCCCGCTGTTCCTGATGACGCTCGCGGCGCTCTTCATCGGCTACCATCTGATCATGGGCATCGGCGGCGCCGACATGCCGGTGGTGGTGTCGATGCTGAACAGCTACTCGGGCTGGGCGGCCGCGGCCATCGGCTTCTCGCTGGGCAACGACCTGCTGATCGTGGTCGGCGCGCTGGTCGGCTCCTCGGGTGCGATCCTGTCCTACATCATGTGCAAGGCGATGAACCGCTCGTTCATCAGCGTGATCCTGGGCGGCTTCGGCGGCTCGGCGGGCCCGGCCATGGAGGTCGAGGGCGAGCAGGTCGCGATCGACGCGGACGGCGTGGCCGGTGCGCTCGACGAGGCCGACAGCATCATCATCGTGCCGGGCTATGGCATGGCGGTGGCGCAGGCGCAGCAGAACGTGGCCGAGCTGACCCGGCGCCTGCGCGCCAAGGGCAAGGAAGTGCGTTTCGCCATCCACCCCGTCGCGGGCCGTCTGCCGGGGCACATGAACGTGCTGCTGGCCGAGGCGAAGGTGCCCTATGACATCGTGCTCGAGATGGACGAGATCAACGAGGACTTCCCGGAGACCGACGTGGTCATCGTCATCGGCTCGAACGACATCGTGAACCCGGCGGCGCAGGAAGATCCGAACTCGCCGATCGCCGGGATGCCGGTGCTGGAAGTGTGGAAGGCGAAGCAGGTCTTCGTGTCGAAGCGCGGCCAGGGCACGGGCTACTCGGGCATCGAGAACCCGCTGTTCTTCAAGGACAACACCCGCATGTTCTACGGTGACGCGAAGGCGTCGCTCGGCGAACTGCTGAGCCGGATCGAGTAACGCTCGGACCAAGGAAAAGGGCGGGTCAGACCGTTCGGGAAGGGCGCGGCGCCGATGGATGCCGCGCCCTTTTTGCGTTGTGGGCGGGGCTGCTTCCATCGCGCGTTAGGCAGAATTTCATACGTGTTAACAGTCAGGTAGGCAGGGTGCGCGCGGTCTGGAAATTTGACTTGAGCCCCGACCGCCGGTAGCTTTTTCCATGCTGGACGAATTGGGCCGGCTGCCCCGGGAACAGGCACCCGCGGCGCCACGTCAGGTCCGGTTCATTGCCTCGGGCGGAGAACCTACAGGCAAGAAAGGTATCGAGCATGATCCTCATCCATCTCGAAGAGGAAATGTCGCGACTCGAATACGAGCGTGACGAGATCGTCGCTGTCCTGAAGGACCTCGGCGAGGAAATCAGACGCCTCAAGGCGCAGATCGAGGACGGGGCGGAGGTCTCGAAGACGGAGACGGGCAAGCTGATGAGCGACGTGCGCTACTGGATGCGCGCGAGCCATGAAACGGAGGCGCAGATTGCCAATGTCAGACGAAAACAGAAGGGTCTTGCCGGAGACTGGGCTCTCGACCTCGACCGCGCGCGCGATGAGATCGGGTGCCGCATGGCTCGCCTCCGCCGGTGCTGCGGCGCGGGACGGCTTCCTGAATGAGCTGACCGAGGGGGAGTGCCTGGCACTCCCCTTTCTCTTCGAATTCTGGGCCATGGAGCACCAGTTGCCACCCGGGGGCGACTGGCGATCGTGGGTCATCATGGGCGGTCGCGGCGCGGGCAAGACCCGGGCCGGGGCCGAGTGGGTGCGCGCCAGTGTCGAGGGCGCGCTGCCGCTGTCGCCGGGGCGCTGCCGGCGGGTGGCGCTGGTAGGGGAAACCATGGATCAGGTGCGCGAGGTCATGGTCTTCGGCGAGAGCGGCATCGTGAATTGTTCGCCCCCCGATCGCCGCCCGGTGTGGCAGGCGACGCGGCGTTGTCTGGTGTGGCCGAACGGGGCCGAGGCGATGGTGTTCTCGGCGCATGATCCCGAAGGGCTGCGGGGGCCGCAGTTCGACGCGGCCTGGGTAGACGAGCTGGCGAAGTGGAAGAGGGCGCGCGAGACCTGGGACATGCTGCAGTTCGCGCTGCGGCTTGGGGATCATCCGCAGGTCTGCGTCACGACCACGCCGCGCAACGTGGGCATCCTGAAGGAGCTTCTAGAGCTCGACTCGACGGTCGTCACGAGGGCGAAGACCGAGGCGAACCGGGCGAACCTCGCCGAGAGCTTCCTCGAGGAGGTGCGGGCGCGCTACGGCAACTCGCGGCTGGCGCGGCAGGAGCTGGACGGCGTGCTGGTGACGGATGTGGACGGGGCACTCTGGTCGCATGATGTGCTCGAGGCGGCGCAGCGTCAGCCGGTGCCCGAGAGTTTCGACAGGATCGTCGTCGCGGTGGATCCGCCGGCGGGCGAGGGGAGGGCCTCGGACGCCTGCGGGATCGTGGTGGTGGGCGTGGTCTGCGAGGGGCCGCCGCAGGCGTGGCGGGCCTGGGTGCTCGAGGATGCGACGGTGCAGGGCGTCTCTCCGACCGGCTGGGCCGAGGCCGCGGCCTCGGCCTACGATCGCTGGCAGGCCGACCGGGTGGTCGCCGAGGTGAACCAGGGTGGCGCGATGGTCGAGACGGTGCTGCGCCAGGTGGCGCCGCAGGTGC
>MDTG01094199.1_pt1 | contig 32180 bp, 25 predicted proteins | sample 811421 | NCBI WGS metagenome assembly MDTG01 (sample SAMN05326645, study PRJNA326480) | marine metagenome | isolation source: seawater | place: Pacific Ocean: South East | collected 2011
GGTAGTCCGGTGGTGTTCCGAATCCCGAGTCGGAATCATCACCGATGGTGAGTCCGTTGAGGGCGTCTCCGAAGCTGTAACTGACGATCTCCGGCACGAAGTAACCGACCTGTGCATTCATGATGGCTTCGATCGCCGACTGCCCGCTCATGGTGCCGTCGTAATTGAACTCATACATGTACTGGTTTCCGTTGCCGAACTGGAACATGAAGGAACTGCTTGATTCTCCGGTTCCGATCTCGAAGGTGTCAACGACATCTGCGTGGGACATCGTCACAACAAACGCACTGACAACACACGTGGTGACTGCTCTGTTTCTCATTTTTCTCATTTCAAATTCGTGAATCCACCCCGATCGCGGGAGTGGCCTGAAAGAGAATCATTCACTGGTAGACCCGACTTTCGCACCCGGAGGCACGATTACGGTGACGCGTTCGTCGCGGATTCTCACCGCGTTCCTTCCAATAGACGATTCATTGCGAAAACATCCCGCAACGGGAGGGAAATTATCAGAATGCCATCTCACCCGCAATATGGCACAATGTGTTCATGCGATTCACGCGGCTGGCATTGTTGATCTGTACGTTGTTTCAAACGACGAATCACACCAATGCAGAAACGGTCGATGAGGCCGCCATCTTTGAGTGGAGCACCCTTCCTGATCTTCCTGGACCGGGAATCGGTGGAGCATTCGCTTCTCGAATAGGCAATCGGCTCGTCATTGGTGGAGGGACATCCTTCGATGGAACCGCATGGGATTCGACGAAGATGTGGTCCGATCGGATTCTCATCCTCGACCCGTCGGAAGAGAACCCCGAGTGGGTGCATTCACAACTCGTGCTTCCCGATCCCTGCGCGTACGGGGTTTCGATCTCCCTCCCTGATGGATCGGGTCTGTGGATCGGTGGGGCCGGTCCCGACGGAATTCTCGATCAGGTCCTTCATCTTGATTCACGAAATGGATCACTTCGCATCATCCGACTCGAGCCGCTTCCGTTTCCACTGGCCTATGCCACCGGAACGATCATCGATGGAGTGGTCTATCTCTATGGGGGGATTTCGGATCCCCTCACTGCGGCATCGAACGTCCTGCTTTCGTTCACGCCCGGTGCTCCGGACCCTGAGTGGCGTGAACTCGAACCTCTACCTGGAGGTTCGGGCCGGATTCTCGCGACCGCGGGAAGCCATGGTGGATCACTCTACATCTTCGGTGGATGCCATCTCCGTCGATCGTATCTGGACAGTGATGATGCAGGTGATCATCGACGCACCTATTCCAAGGAGGCCTGGCGCTACGACCCACAAGCACCACCGGGTCTCCACTGGTCTCCACTGAACCCCCTTCCACGTGCCGCTTCAGCCTGCCCCTCTCCAGCGCTTCCAACCGGGACTTCCTATCTCGCACTCCTTGGTGGGGATGACGGAAGTGATGTCGATCACATCGACACCCTTCGTGAGGATCACCCCGGATTCTCACGAGACATTCTGACCTACCACGTGCTCACCGACGAATGGACGAGTCGACCCGGTTCCGGTGAAGCCATTCCCGTCACGGTGACCGGTGTGATGTTCGGTGAAGAGTTTCTCATCGCCGGCGGTGAGATCAGGCCACGACTTCGGAGTGTGAACGTGATCGGTGCGACACCTTTGTTTGGTGTTCCTGGATTCACACTTCTGGACTGGTCGGTACTGGCTCTCTATCTCCTGATCATGCTCGGGCTCGGCATTCATTTTTCACGCGGTGAAAACGGCACCGAGGATTTCTTCTTCGGGGGGGGGCGCATTCCCTGGTGGGCGGCAGGTGTCTCGATATTCGCGACCCAGTTGAGTGCGATCACGTTCATGGCGATACCGGCCAAGAGTTACGCGACGGACTGGACGCTCTTCATCCAGAGTCTTGGAATCTTCGCGATGGCACCCGTGGTCGCGATCCTCTTTCTCCCCTTCTTTCGTCGCTTGAACGTCGTCACTGCCTATGAATATCTGGAAAGACGTTTCTCTCTGGGTGTACGTCTTTTTGGAAGCGCGCAATACCTCCTCTTTCAATTCGGTCGCATGGCGATCGTGATCTATCTACCCGCGATAGCCCTTGCTGCCGTCACGGGAATCGACGTGCATGCATGCATTCTTCTCATGGGAGTTCTGTGCATCGTCTACACGGTTCTTGGGGGAATCGAAGCGGTCATCTGGTCGGATGTCCTTCAGGCGGTCGTTCTTCTCGGTGGTGCGGTGCTGGTGATCACCGTCTGTGTCGGCGGAGTCGAAGGGGGAGTCGGTGAGTTGTACGATCGGGCGGTCGATGCCGACAAACTTCGTATCGCCGATCTCGACTGGGATTTCACGCGTGCATCGCTTCCAGTGGTGATTCTCGGTGGAATCTTCATCAACCTGATTCCATATGCTTCGGATCAATCCGTCGTGCAGCGCTATCTCACCACGAAGGACGAGTCTTCAGCGCGCAAGGCGATCTTGCTCGGTGGAATCGTCGCCATCCCGGCGTCTCTTCTCTTCTTCGGTCTCGGCACCGCACTCTTCGGGTTCTACGACGCCAACCCGGAAAGACTCGCACCACTTGCGAAGACAGATCAGATTCTGCCCTGGTTTCTCGTGAATGAGATTCCCGCCGGCCTCTCCGGGCTTGTGGTCGCGGGGATATTCGCTGCCGCGATGTCCAGCCTCGATTCCAGCATGAACTCCTCGGCGACGGCTTTGATCAATGATTTTCATCACCGCCTCATGCCGGCACGTTCGAAGGCCATGTCACCGACCCGGGAGCTTGCGCTTGCGAGACTCATGACGATCGCGCTCGGTGTGGTTGGGACCGGCGCCGCTTTGCTGCTCGCCAGTTTCCCGGCGGAGAGCATCTTCGATCGGTGGCTTGAGATCGTCGGACTCTTCGCCAGTGGGCTCTGTGGTCTGTTCGTCCTCGGCATTTTCACACGAAGACCCGGCACGTTCGCCGCGTTCACTGGTGTGCTCGCGAGCGTGTCCGTGCTTCTTCTCGTGAAGAACGGCACCCAGTTGAATTCACTTCTCTTTGCGGGTGTCGGCGTATTCACATGTTTCAGCGTGGGATGGCTTACCGGACTCTTCGTCCCCGGCGGCAATGTCCCCTCCGCAACCACCTTCGTCCGTGACCGACGTTCATGAACACTCTCATCGACTTCATTCGTGGAAAGATCTTGATCATCGCTCACTGGATTCGCCGGGTGCCGCTTCACGTGACATAGTTCCTGCGGTTGAATGAATTGCGCACCTCACCCCCATTCGTCTCCGTTCCGAAGAATCAATGCGGGAGGATCTCCTCTTCTGTCGATTGAATCAACAGTCCCCGCCCATCTGTCAATGGCTCCTTCAGTGCATTTTCAGAACCCCCCGCCCACGAACCCCTTGATTGGTCAGACATGTCGAATGAAGAGCTCACATCCCTTTCCAAGTCCGCCTGTGACATGATCACGGAGGCGAGTGCGGTCGCCGAGCGATTGGCTCGAGATATTGCTTCCGTCGCATCGGTGTCCAAGGACGACAAGAGTCCGGTGACCGTCGCCGATTTCGCCGTTCAGGCGATCGTCGGATTGAGACTGCGAGATTGTCCGGTCGTCGACATGGTCGGTGAGGAAGACGCCTCTCGTCTGCGAACTGATGATTCCCTTCTCCAGGAAGTCATCAACGCCGTCCGAACCACCATTCCCGATGCCCAAGCACACGACATTCTGGATGCCATCGATTCTGGAAATCATGAAGGTGGTTCTTCCGGACGTTTCTGGACTCTCGATCCGATCGATGGAACGAAGGGATTTCTGCGTGGCGGCCAGTTCGCTCTCGCTCTCGCGTTGATCAATGAAGGGGTCGTCGAGATGGGTGTTCTCGGTCTCTCGCACTGGGGAATCGACGTCGATCCCAGCGGTGCGACCGTCAGACCTCCGGGATCCCTCTGCATGGCAATTCGTGGATCCGGCGCTCGAGGCTGGTCGATCGATCGTCCAGACCAGGCGATCGATCTCAAGGTCGCCGATTGGAATTCGGATTCGACGCTGCGCACCTGTGAATCGGTCGAATCCGGACACAGTTCACATGATGCAAGCGCGAGCATCGTCGAGATCTTCTCCGGCCATGAGGCGGTTCGACTCGACAGCCAGACGAAATATGCGGTGGTCGCTTCCGGAGCTGCTGATGCCTACCTCCGGCTCCCCACCAGGCCGGGATACATCGAGCGAATCTGGGATCACGCCGCTGGTGCTCTCGTGGCCACCGAAGCAGGTGCCATCGTCACGGACATTCATGGACGTGAACTTGATTTCTCTCATGGACGGGGTTTGGAGCACAACAGGGGGGTCATCTGCTCCGTTCCGGGCGCACATCAAAGGATCATCGATCGGATCGCCGAAATAGGACTCAGTTGACTCTTGTTTTCTTCTGAACGGAAAAACGTCCAATGACCTTCGAGATGTGGATCACTGTCGGTGTGCTGGTCGTTCTCGTGAGCTTCTTGTTGAGCTCACGCGTGAACACCGATGTCGCCGTCATCGGATCACTGGTGCTCCTGCTTCTCCTCGGAGTGCTCGACACCACCACCGCTTTCGCAGGATTCGTATCTCCCGGTCCGTTGATGATCGGTGGTCTCTTCGTAGTGGCCGCCGGTCTTCGTGAGACCGGTGCCGTCGATCGCGTCGCGAAGCTGCTGCTCGGATCTCCGAAGACCCTCCGGATGGCTCAGTTCAGAATGATGGCTCCAGTGAGCGTCCTCAGTGGCTTCATGAACACGACCGCGATCGTCGCGATGTACCTGCCCATCGTCTCCGACTGGAGCAAGCGAATCGGATTCAGTCCGTCGAAGCTCTACATGCCCCTTTCGTTTTCCGCGATTCTCGGAGGACAACTCACCCAGATCGGTACCGCCACGAACCTCGTCGTCCTCGGCCTCTTCATCACCTGGTCGACCGGTCCCGAATCCGATTGGTTCCGTGATCTGGGTGGCGAGCCGCTTTCGAGTCAGGCCGAATTCTGGGGGGTTGCCGCTTCAGGTCTACCCGCCATGATGTTCGGGATCATCTTCATTCTGCTCGCCAGTCGCTGGCTTGTGCCCGACCGGGTCAATCTCAAGGTCGATTCTCAGGACTCTCGAAAGTACGAGGTCGCCATGATGGTGGATCAGGGTTCACCCCTGATCGGAAAATCGATCGAAGAAGCCGGTCTCAGAGCGCTTCCGGGTCTGTATCTGTTCGGAATCAACCGTGATTCCACAGAAATCCACGCCGTTGGTCCCAATGAGATCCTTCAAGAGAACGATCGTCTTCTCTTCACCGGGATCCTTGATTCAGTGGTCGACCTCACTCGTGTTCGAGGACTGGTGCCTGCGGATGGCGATTCGAAGCTCCCGCGTGCGAAACGACTTCTTGTCGAAGCCGTGGTCTCCGATCAAGCCCCTTTCATTGGAATGACCGTCAAGGAATGCAAGTTCAGAAACACGTATCGTGCCGCGATCATCGGTGTCTTTCGAAGTGGTGAACGAGTCAACGGAAAGATCGGTGATCTCAAACTCCGCCCCGGCGACACCCTGCTTCTTGATTCATCCCATGGATTCTCCCAGGCGAATCAGGACAACCGGGACTTCTATCTTGTTTCAGAGGTCACCGGGGCTCGTTCCGTCAGGCATGACCGCTCACTCATTTCCATCATTCTCTTGATCGGAATGATCACCTTGCTCGTGACCGGATGGGTCGACAAGGTGGTCGCAGTCTGGTTGTGCGCGATTCTCATGGTCGGCACTCGCTGCATTCCAGGCAGTCTCGCGCGATCGTCGATCAATTGGCAGGTCTTTCTGACGATCGGTGGTGCCATCGGACTCGGTGCAGCGGTCTCATCGTCCGGTCTTTCAACTGAGATCGCGAACCACTTTCAGAATCTGGTGGCCGTCTTCGGAAATTCCAGCCACATGGCGTTGCTCCTGACAATTCTCATGACAGCCCTGCTTGCTCAGTTCGTGACCAATTACGGTGCTGCCACGATCATGTTCTCGATCGTGATGCCCGTGGCTGAATTGCTTCATCTCAGCCCCTATCCGTTCGTCTTCGGTCTTATGGCAGGTGCCGGATGCAACTTCCTCACCCCCATCGCCTATCAGACGAACCTGATGGTCTACGGGCCGGGCGGATATCGATTCACGGATTTCATCCGCCTCGGACTGCCCTTGCTCTTGATCGTCATCATCTGTGCGGTCGTGATGATTCCGATGGTTTTCCCATTCGAGATCTGAGTTCTAACCAGTTCTCTTCGGTCACACTTCAATTAGTCCGGATAATGAACTCGAAACTGGGCTTTCAGAGTCAATCTCCAAGTTGGTGTATCCATGGGTTGAATGCCCATTTGGAGATGCTAGATTGGTTCTTCTATACATCAAGACCCCTCCAAAACCCCAATTTCATGGGACTTCAAGCATGTCAAGCGGAACTCTGGTTACCCCCCACGGTGGCTCACTCGTTGATAGATTCGCCTCCGAGGCCGATCGAACGGCACTCACTGAAAAAGCAGCATCACTTCCAAAGATCACCCTCAGCTTCAAGCAGGCATGTGATCTTGAGATGATCGCCATCGGTGCCTTCAGCCCCCTCACCGGCTTCGTCGGCAAGGCTGATTTCGAAGGGATCTGTCGTGACATGCGACTTGCAGATGGAACCGTCTGGCCCATCCCCATCACCCTGGCAGTTGAGGACGACGTCAAATCCACTTTGAGTGAGGGGTCCCAGGCAGCGCTTCACCATCCCGATGGAACCCTCCTCGCGGTCATCGATGTCGAAGAACTCTACGCCCACGACAAGGACCTTGAAATCCCCAATGTCTTCAGAACCGAAGATGAAGCCCATCCCGGCGTCGCCGCGGTGAAGGCGGAGGGTGACTGGCTCGTCGGTGGTCCGATCCATGTTCTGACCGTTCTGCCCGAGCATGAGCCCGGTGAACAGTTCACGGAGCATCGCCTTCGCCCCGCCCAGACTCGTGAAGCCTTCAGCGCTCGCGGCTGGAACACGATCGCCGCATTCCAGACTCGAAACCCCATTCATCGTGCTCACGAATATCTCTGCAAGTGTGCGACCGAGATCTGTGATGGACTGCTCATTCATCCCCTCGTCGGCGAAACCAAGCCTGGGGACATTCCCGCAGACGTGCGAATGGATTGCTACAACACCATCATCGAGCATTATTTCGTCAAGGAACGAACGATCCTCTCGGTCATGCCTGCAGCCATGCGATACGCAGGACCTCGTGAAGCCGTCATCCATGCCCTGATCCGACAGAACTACGGCGTGAGTCACTTCATCGTCGGCCGGGATCATGCCGGCGTCGGTGATTACTATGGAACCTACGACGCCCAGAACATCTTCGATGACTTCGGTGCCGGCGACATCGCCATCATCCCCCTGAAGTTCGAGCATGCGGCCTACAGCATCAAGGCTCAGGGCATGGTCTCGGCGAAGACCTTCCCCAAACTCGAAGGTGATCAGATATTCCTCTCAGGTACCAAGGTTCGGGACATGCTTGCCAAGGGTGAGCGTCCTCCTGGAGAGTTTTCACGACCAGAGGTCGCGGACGTGCTCATCAAGTGGGCGACTTCAGAGGTCACCGCAGGAGCCTGACCTTTCAGTCCGAAATTCCCCTCCCGAGTCGAACTCATCAACTCCCCTTTTCAGAAACGAAAGCTACATCTCATGGCTGAACAAGTCGCAACCAACGTTCATTGGCACGAAGGCGAAATCACGACCGAAATGCGGTCCGAAAACATGGGCCAGCGCGGTGCCACCCTGTGGCTGACCGGTCTTTCCGCCAGCGGAAAGAGCACTATCGCGGTCGAGCTGGAGCGAATGCTCCTTTCCAACGGCAAGCATGCCTACAGACTTGATGGTGACAACATTCGAATGGGCCTCAACAAAAACCTTGGTTTCTCAGCTGAAGATAGAACCGAGAACATCCGACGTATCGGTGAAGTCACCAAGCTCTTCGCCGACAGCGGCATGATCTCCATTGCAAGCTTCATCAGTCCTTACAAGGTCGACCGAGACCACGCCCGTCAGGTTCACGTCGAATCCGAGATCCCTTATTTCGAGGTCTACGTCGAGTGCCCTCTCGAGGAAGCCGAGAAGAGAGATCCCAAGGGGCTTTACAAGAAGGCTCGCGCTGGCGAAATCAAGGGGTTCACCGGGATTGACGATCCTTATGAAGAACCCGAAAGTGCTGAGATCGTGTTGAAGACGCATGAGATGAGCATCAAGGAAAGCGCCCAGGCACTCTACAAGCTTCTGGAAGACAACGGGATCATCTGACTCGTACCCATACTCAATTGATAAACACAAACCTCACCAGATGTGAGGTTTGTGTTTTTTATGGAAACCCTTTTCATACGCATTGGATCTGATCTGAACGGGGTCGTCCAATAAGACAGAGGATCCCGCCCGCCCGCTGAAATGAACATCTTGTTGACAAACTCGCTCTCAAGTCGATCTTAAAAGCAGTCGATCGCTGTGGACGTGGGTGACTTTTCTACACATCGAATCGACTCACCGGTTTTCATCTCATTGGATCCCAGGACATGAACATGATCCCGAACGGCACAAGTCGAACCACACACCTCCTTCTCCTTCTTTTCGGTGTGCTTCTGCCTTTCACCGCCACCGGGGACCCCTTGACGAGGATTCATTTCTTCAGTGGCGATGAAAAAACCATTTCCACCTCAAATATTCTGGTCAGTGCAACTCGTCCGGACGAAGCTTTTTCACCACGACTTAAGCTGACTGATCAAAACCTGAAACGGCTCGATCGATTCGATGATGGCACCGTGATCATCTTCGACCTTCGTCGGTGTCCGCTTCATTTCGATCAACTGCCTTCATGGCAGCAGGAGAACTTCCGAGATCTGCATGGAGACAGCGCGGAATCACTGTATGAAGTGAGCGTGTCAAATGAGATCACGAAGTTTTTGAATTCCTCCAGAAGCATGTTCCCAGGTCTCAGGTTCGCACTTCGCGGTTTCCCTTTCATTGGTTCTGAATATTCATGCAATGCCAACCACCAGCAGATGATCGAGACGGTGGATGCATTCATACCTTCCGTGACCACTCAGTCGGATTCGGATGATGCAGTTCGAATCCTCATGCCCATGGCATCCGGTCGACCAATCATCACGGGATTCACAGTGAACGGTACCAGCGAGCAGACGGCCGAATCCGACCCGGAAACTTCTGTTCTGGAACGGAATACCTCTACTGACATCTCCGATATCGTTCAGGACCTTTCACGTGGTGAGGCGATTGCATTTCTCCAATCGAATTGGGGTGAAATTGATTCCCCCTGGGACATCAACAACGACGGGCTGGTTTCGGGTATCGATCTCGCTCTTCTCATGAACTACTTCAGTATTTCTGGTGATCAGAACGATACCGACACGGATTTGGGTCAGGATTCAGACTCGAATCCTGGCGGGGATTCATCATCAGACTCAGATCTCGATGACCCCGCTGATTCCGAAGAGGGTGATGATGACTGGAACGATTCCGACATCGAGACTCTTTTTCCCGGAATCGGATTTTCTGGCCCCATTGACCAACCCGCCAATCAGGGAAACGTTGAGGCTGTCGGATACAACGCAAAGGCGATCGCTCGTTGGACTGAACTCCCCTACATCACTCGCTCGGAGAATTTCTATATCACTCTGAGTGCCTATCACATGCAGGACATCAAGCGAGTCGAATTCTTCCTTGACGGCGGCGAGGGTGTCTCAACGCGTGAAGCCACCCCTCATCCGGATACTGGATATGCGGAATACATGGCCAGAGTCGATGTCTCCCTTCTCACTACGGGACTCCACGAGATTCGAGCCATCGCGTATCCATTTCATGGCGAACCACGTGTTCTTCAAGGTGCACCCGATCCGAATTCGAACCTTCATGATGTCAACAACGGCAACTGTAGTTTCTGGTTTCAATACGACGCTTCACCAACGGTGGTGAAGGTCGGTGAAGAAAACGGTCAATTCAGCACGATCGATGAAGCAATTCAGTCCATGGGACCAGCTCTCTATGGTGGACGGATCGAACTGGAACCCGGAACTCATTTCTGGCTTTCACAGAAGCACAACAACTTCATGAACACCGACGAGCGAAAGGTGTTGACTGTGAGTGGTATGGATGGGAGTGGTATCGATGACGTCATTCTCAGAAGTTCCGGTGGTGTCGGGTTCGGGCAGGGACTGTCCGTTCACATCAGAAATCTCACGGTTCTCACGGAGGAGACTGCCGAGGGTGCAAGGCACAACATATTTCAAGGAACTTCTTCACGGGGTAATCGAATCCTCTTCGAGAATCTCTTGGTGAGCTCCATCGACGAGGTCTTTGGATGGGGCCTGCTCAATGGACACCAGCGCCTGGCAAAACCCGTCACGGAATGGAAGCTCGGGTGTTGGATCAAGAACGTCGATTTCATCAACATCGCCAAGGGAATCAACGGCGTCACCATGGCAAAGGGAGTCAACTTCTTCCGTCTTTCGGCCGATGCCTTTGGTGCATCTCCTGGTGTGGTCGTGAATCTCCATGTTGACAAGGCCGATCCGTACAACGCCAATCACATCCAGCATTGCGACATCATCCAGTTCACTTCTGCAAACGGTCCGAACGTGGAGAACAGGATATTCGCCGACATCACCGCGACGAACCATTATTCTCAGGTCGGTCATCTCAACGGTCACCCCATGAAGAACTTCGCCTTCGTGCGTTGGACCATTGATTCCATGTACAAGTCACAGACACTGAACTGGATGCAACCGATCGACCATGTCGTCCTCGATGGGTGCACCTTCAGAAACTCGAGAGTCAATTTCGGAGCGACATTCTCTCATGTCCTTATTCGTGATACCTACATGATGAAACTCGCACCAAGCGACATGGTTTACGGAGAAGTATTCGATCTCTCGACATGTATCTTCAAGAACTTCATAATCGCAGAAAACCACTCGCTTCCCGGTGCTCTGATCAGGGACATCACGTTCGCGAGTCCGTCACCTCCCGCAGGGTCGCCTTCGGATGGCACCGATGGATTCATTGCAACCCTCGTCTCGGGTTCTGGTCTGACCTCTCAGGATCCGTTCGTGGGAAATCCCGATGTTGAACGCCGTGACGAGTTGACCAACCATTTCTACTATGAAGCAAGTGACCTCGATCTCAGTTGGGTCGATTGAAGCGTCTGATCAGCGACGATCTTTGTAATTTGAATCGATCCAGTTCCGGTAGCTTCCATCCATCACACGTTCCCACCAGTCCTGGTTCTCGAGGTACCAGTCGACCGTTTCCGATATGCCGGAAACAAACGTCATGATTGGCTCATATCCAAGCTCTGCAGATGCCTTGGCCGGGTCGATTGCGTACCGTCTGTCATGGCCCGGTCGATCAGTGACGTAGGTGATGAGTGATGCATTGTCCTTGCCATGAGCCGATGGGCATTCCGGAAATCGTATCTTGAGTTCGGGATCCTTTTCGAATCGTCCACCGACCTGTCTGCACAGCTCGTGCACGATGTCGAGATTCGGAGCCTCGTTTCTTCCACCGATGCAATATGTCTCTCCGACACGACCGTTCTTGATCGCAAGGTCGATGCCTCTGCAGTGGTCGGTGACATGCAACCAGTCTCTGATGTTCATTCCGTCTCCGTAGATGGGAAGAGTGCGCCCCGCCAGGATGTTCGTGAGGATCAGTGGAATCAGTTTCTCGGGAAACTGAAAGGATCCGTAGTTGTTCGAACAGTTGGTTGTCGTCACATCCATGCCGAACGTATGGTGGTACGCCCTGACCAGATGGTCGGAGGCGGCCTTGCTTGCGGAGTACGGGGAGTTGGGAGCGTAGGCTGTGATCTCTGAAAAGGCCGGATCATCCTCGCCAAGCGAGCCGTAGACCTCATCCGTCGAGACATGATGAAATCTGTGTCTCCTCCATGAACCTGATTCGAACCACACGGCTCTCGCCGCCTTGAGGAGACTGTGCGTGCCGATCACGTTCGTATCGATGAAGGCATCCGGACCTTCGATCGAACGATCCACGTGACTTTCAGCCGCAAGATGGATGATCAGGTCGATTTCATGGTCCCTCAGCAGTGTTTCAACCAGAAGTGTGTCCTTGATGTCACCATGGACGAAGGTCAGATCTGGGTGGTCGAGAACACCCTCCAGACTGGCCGCGTTACCAGCATATGTGAGTGCGTCCAGAACAATCACACGATCACCTTCATGGTGATCGAGCCACCACTTCACAAGGTTCACTCCGATGAAACCGGCGCCACCGGTGATGAGAAGATTAGACACGTATTTTCTCCCTGATCGTATTTTCAAGGTTGTCTCGCCAGTGGACCGCCGGCATGGCTCTTGTCCCATCAAGTGCCGACCAGGTGTTCGTCTTGTCAAGCACTGAATAGGATGGTCTTCGAGCCGGAGTCGGATACTCTTCCGTCGAGATCGGCTCCACCTTGGTGCGTGATGTGAACAGACCGTATTCGAACCCGATTTCTTCGATCGCGGTCGCGAATCCGTGCCATGTGGTCGATCCGGCATCCGTCCAGTGATGCATTCCAACCACCCCACCCTCCGCGATGCACCAGAGTGCAATCGCCAGCGACTTGGAACGCGTGGGGGTTCCGGTCTGATCCGAGACGACACGGATTTCATCATTGGCCTCCATCATCCTGATCATCGCCGAGAGGAAGTTCGGGCTGGTTTCGTCGTACAACCAGGCGGTCCTCACGATCGTCCATCTCTGGAGAGCCGAATCGATGATCGCCGATTCACCATCCAGTTTCGTCCGTCCATACGTCGAGACTGGATTGGTCGGATCATCCGTCTTCAGAGGACCACTCGAGCTTCCATCGAACACGAAATCCGTCGAGACATGAATCAGACTCGAGCCGTGTCTTTCCGCGGCATCGGCGAGTATGCCGGGTCCGTTCCCATTCACCACAGCCGCGACCTTCCTGTCCGTTTCGGCGCCGTCCACGTCCGTATAGGCCGCCGTATTTATGATCACGTCAGGTCGGAAGAGATTCACGATCTCCTCAACCTGATCAGAATCGGTGATGTCCAATGTCTCGATTGAGTGCATCGAGAGTTCATATTCTTCAGCGGCCGTTCGACGTAGTGCTTTTGCAAGTTGCCCACCACCACCCGTGACAAGCGCCTTCATGAGTCCAGCTCCGCATCTTTCAGAAATGGGAGCGCCTCATCCCTGTCCGAGAGTATTGGTCGTACCCCCTCTTCAAGCGGCCAATCGATTCCAATGTCTGGATCGTCCCATCTGATTCCACGGTCACTTCTGTGCGAGTAGAACTCCGTGCACTTGTATTGAAAATCAGCATGATCCGAAAGAACCAGAAATCCATGTGCGAAACCCGGTGGTATCCACAGCATTCTGTGGTTTTCAGCGGAGAGTTCCATTCCGGCCCAACGACCGAAGTGTGGTGAATCCCTTCGTATGTCCACAGCAACATCGAAAACGGATCCTTGGGTGACTCGTACTAGTTTGCCTTGCGGATTTCCGATCTGGTGGTGAATACCTCTCAGTACACCTCGTGTCGATCGACTGTGATTATCCTGAACAAAATCGATGTCCAATCCCATTTTCGAGAATGTATCACTGTTCCAGTGTTCGATGAAGAAACCTCTCCCGTCATCGTGGATGACGGGTTCGAGCATGAAACATCCCGGCAGACCTGTGGGGGTTTTCTTCATGATGGATCCGATCGACCTTCGCTTTTCAGTATTTCAAGGAGATATCGACCGTAACTGTTCTTTTGGAGGGCGCGCCCCGTTTTGGCCATCCTGGCATCGTCTATCCACCCGTGCCGCCACGCAATCTCTTCGGGACATGCGATGGAAAGTCCCTGTCTCGTCTCGATGGTTTGAACGAACTGACCTGCTTGCAGAAGCGTCTCGAACGAACCGGTATCAAGCCACGCCGACCCACGACCAAGCAGTTCCACGTCCAGAGATCCGAGTTCCAGGTACGTTGCGTTCACACTGGTGATCTCGAGCTCACCTCGTGCCGAAGGTTTAATGTTTTTCGCGATGTCGACCACCCGTTCGTCATAGAAATACAATCCTGTCACGGCGTAGTTGGACTTCGGTGACTTCGGTTTCTCCTCGATGCTCACCGCCTGATTTCGAACGTTGAATTCAACGACTCCGTACTCTTCCGGATTCCTCACGTGGTGTGCGAAGATGGTCGCACCGGAATCCGAGAGAGACGCATCCGAGAGCGTCTTCTGCAGATTTGTTCCGTAGAAGATGTTGTCACCCAGGATTAACGTCGATGGTGACCCGTTCAGGAAGGATTCTCCGATGATGAACGCCTGAGCGAGACCATCGGGACTTGGCTGAATGGCCCATTCGATCCTGATCCCCATCTCCGAACCATCACCGAGAAGTGCTTGAAAGCCAGCTTGGTCCTGAGGCGTCGTGATGATGAGAATCTCCCGGATACCTGCGAGCATGAGCACAGAAAGTGGATAGTAGATCATCGGCTTGTCGTACACGGGCATGAGCTGCTTGCTCACTGCGCGCGTCAGCGGGTACAGCCTTGTTCCCGAACCACCTGCCAGAATGATTCCTTTTCTATTCTTCATCTGCCGTTCCTTTCTCGATCAATGCATCGAGTCTTTTGATTCGTGCGATGTCCGGGTCCGGGCTCAGTGCGAATTGGTGCGGATTCTTCGCGGCGAACAGGCGCCTTCCATTCCCATTAGTGTTACGAAGTCTCGTTTCGGCGAATGCAAGTGCGAGTTCAAAGCCGTTCCGTTCGTTGGCAAGTGCGAAACTCAATGGATTCAGCGCGCCCGCATGGTCTCCTTTCTCGTATGCGGTCATACCCTGAGCTCTTGATTCTTTGACTCGACGTTGCTTGTTCCAATCCGAAAGGAACTTCGCAGCGATTACCAGAAGCATTCCGATCACTATCAGACAAACAAGCAGTGCCAACCTTCTTTTTGCTCGTTGGTTCATTTTCTAACGACCTTGATCACTGTCTTTGCGATGATTTTCAGATCAAGCAGAAGATTCGCTTTGTTGACGTATTCAATGTCATATTTAATCCATTCCTGAAAGTCGAGACCCGGTTTCCTTGTTCGTTCGACCTGCCAGAGACCGGTGATCCCTGGGCGTATGCTGAGTCTCGCTTCCCGCCATGCCGGGCAGAACTGGTTTTCATTTTCCGGACTCGGTCGCGGTCCCACCAGGCTCATCTCACCTCTCAGGACGTTCCAGAATTGAGGCAACTCGTCGATGTGGTACCTCCTGAGAAACCGCCCGAATCGTGTGATTCTCGGGTCGTTTCTGATGAAGACCTGTGGGCCGTCCGCCATGTTGTCGCTTTGAAGATCGAGCACCATTGATTCCGCATTTCTCATCATGGTCCTGAGCTTCCAGCATTTAAAGTTTCTCCCTCCTTTGGTCTGCCTTTCATGGCCGAAGAAGATCGGTAGACCACTCGTCAGTGCGACCGTGAGTGAAATCGGTATCAACAGCGGTACCAGAACCAGAAGTATGACCAGTGAAACCATCACGTCGATCAACCGCTTCATCATCTGATATCCATTGATTTCCGCATCGTCGGCACTCTCACCGGAGTCGCTCTGAGGTGTCAGCACCTCTGATATTGCGTAGACCCGGACGTTCGACTCGATGGAGCATCGCCTCTGATCCTTCACGGCCATGGGGCCTATCATCAGATCTTTGGATCTCGAGCATATGGCGTTCCCGATCCATATGGGTGGGACCATTACTATCCGATCAGAACCCAATTGTGATTGATCCACGCCCCAGATACCCGGCTTCAGTTCCCTGATTCCCGCGATCGATTGATCTGGACGATTCCACACGGACATAAGACGGTTGATCAGGTTTTCATCCATTTCGTTACTCTGACCCGTATAGTCGACATGGCCTTTCACTTCGTAGAAATCCGTCCTGGCCCAGTCCACGTAACGCCTCAGCTCCCTGAGCGCCCTGTAGCGAATTTCATTTCTCGACCATGCTTCGGCGATACTCGCTCGTCTTGTCAGCTTCACACCATGAGAACCGATGTATCTGCTGGTGTAATCCCTGCTGATTCTGATCAGTTCGTCACCCTCGGAGACTACTCGTTCGACATAGTCGACGGCCGGTGTCTTCACGCGCACTCTGGTGACAGGCGCACGGTTCCAGACCATTGATTCGGCGATCGAATTCAAATCGAACATGACGAACTGTCCTGTATCCATCAGCATGTACATGTCTGCGCCGGATTGCTTGAAGAAAGGCGTCGCTCGTCTGACGCACTGCACTCCACGACTTCGCCAGTAGGCGTCGTGCAGTTTCTCCGCGTCGAGTCCCCACAGTCGGAAGGAATCGGCGTCATGGCCCGCGTCGATTTCTCTAAGATCGCTGGTGAACCCGGAATTGAATTGATCGGAACTCTTGATCACTCTGAGCTTCTGTTTCTGTTTGTTCTTGACTTGAGAGATTCAGTGAGTTCGTTTCTCTTTCTCACTCCCGAGGCCTCTTCCTTGATGACCTGTTCGATCGACTTGGACACCGACGTGACATCCTTGTAATCCGACTTGTCCGCGTAATTCAGGACCACACCGAGATACGGTGCGTTGAGTTGGTGAAGGTCGCGTACGCATCTCTTGAGTGGAACACGGGACCGACCCTTTCGAAGCGCGAGAATGACGCCATCCACTCTTCCAGCGATGGGCATCGATTCGATTGATCCAGAGAGTGGTCCAGTGTCGATGATGATGAAATCGAATGCCTTGCGCAGTTCCGAGAAAAGATTTTCGACGACATCGACCTGCATCATTTCAGGATTCACCATCTCATCGAGTCCGATGGGAAGGAGGTACAGGTTTTCACGATCAAGCCTTACGACCTTCTCTTCGATGCCACCCCGACTCAGCACTTCCTTCAACCCCGGCTTGTCGAGCATGTCCAGTGAGTGTGAGAGTGAACGTCCGATGAAGTCGCAATCCACAAGGCACGTCCTGAAGCCTGCCGCGGCATACGAGTGACCAAGCAACTGGACGAGTGTGGTCTTTCCATCCCCCTGGAACGGGCTGGAAACCAACATGATGTAACCGGATTCATTCTTCCGGAATCTGATTGATTCGATTCTGTTGCGAAGCTTGTGGACGCAGTTCATTCCGATGTTCAGAATCTCCGGTTCCATCGCGGCTCTGGAAGTGTCCGGCACCACGCCAAGACAGTGGAACTGTCCGTGATCCATCTTCAACTGTCTGATCGCGAAGGTCCGCTGGTCCACGGAACCGATGAGAAAGAAGACTCCCAGAACGAGGATGATCGCTCCACCGAACACCCCTACGACGACCGGTCCACGTCTGTCCTTGTCCGGGAAATCAGGAACGGTCGCGATCTGACTGATCCTGACCTGCTCCTGAATGTTCGGCTCTTCGCGTTCGACGCTGGTGAGACGCTCGTCGAGCATGGCGGCATCAATCTCCATGGTCTCGATGTCTCTCTGTAACGAGTCGTGTTCGTTCTGAAACTCCTGCAGATCTCGCATCTCCCTGCGTCTGTCATCAAGTTTCATGCTGATCTTGCGCTTGAGCTCGGTCTGATTTCTGAAGGACTTCTCCTTCCCGATGGGGCTCGCCTTCCATTTCGTCAGGGCATCCACCGTGACCGCCTTGAGCGTGAGCCTGGTGGCTTCAATCTGTGATGACAGGTTCCTTATGATCCGATGTTCCGACCCGAGCCTCGAACTCAGTGTCGCCAGCTTGATCTCCTGTTGTTCTAGATCCATACGAAGTGCGTTGATTCTCGGCTCGAACGCCATAAGCTGCTGATCCGTTGGGTCAGGGATTTCATCACCTGTGATCTCACGATTCAGTCGCCTTTGATCCTCCTCTATATTCGAGAGGGTTTCATCGATCTGTTCGATCATCTGGTTGTACTTAGTACACTCTTCCGACTTGGCCGCGATGAGATCACTGACATCAGCAACCACATTATTGCTGTTCGTGATGAGTTCCTGCTGCTGCTCTCTCAGACTGTTGATCTTGTTTCGAATCTTGAGGCGTTCGTCCCGGATCTGCTTCTTCGTATCCGAGATAGCCATGCTCTTGTCATTACCATGGATGGCCATGTATGCGTCCATGATGGCATTGGTCACGTTTGATGCCGCTTCGGGATCCGTGTCCTCATAGAGCACCTCGATGAGCTCCGTCCCTTTTGTATTGACGGCTTGCAGATTCGACTTGATGCTCGTGTACAGGGGGTAGTACCCACGACTTCTCTGAAGATCCTGCAGCGCCTCCGAGTCGATCGCCGCGCTCACCACGTCGTCCGACGTGATCAAGGACACCTGGGTCTTGAGAAAAGTCTCATGTGCCCTGGCATTGGTGCCATCCTCCTGCAGCATCTTGACCACGATCGCCCTGTCAGAGGATGCAAGCAGATATCCGCTGCTTCTGTAGAGCACCGGGGTCAGATTCCATGCCAGGTAAGCCCCTACAACCCCGAGAATGATTCCCAAGATGCTTGCAGTCAACCATCTGCCTGCAAGGCGATCGCGAATCATTTCTACGGGGTTCGCTTGTGGAGCCGTATCGCCATCGTATTCGCTACTGTGCATGGAGTTCTGGCTCATGATCGATCGCTTTCATCAAACATGTTTTTTCTGAGACCTTTGAATTCTTCTGTTTCTGGGATCGACAGTATGTTGTCGATCAATTCTCGCGGCATGTTCGCCATGAAGTCGCTCACCATCATCCGGAGCTTGTCTGGTGCCATCTCTCCATCGAACACCAGTTGGATCTGCGCGATACCAAGACTTGAAGCGCCCCTATCCAATGCACCTGTCTCCTGAAGCGTGGCCATGTCGTTGACCATTCCGACCAATGGTGTCATGAACATGGACACAACGACGAGTCTGTTGCCCGATCCGATCTGTCCGCCCTGGATGAATCTGTACACCGCCATCTCGGACAAGACCCCCGCAATGGGTACCTCGATGGTCTCTTGATCGTGATTGGATTCACCGAAACACTGATCGTCGAATGACCACCCCGAAGCCGGATAGCATCGAGGCGGATGGTGACCATACATGTCAGGCAGGTCGATGCAGTGGATCAGGGCGAACGTGAGCGCTCCATCATCCCCAGATCGACTGAAACGGCGACTTATCAAACCATTTGGTCTGAGAATCTTCTGTGCCGATGTCGCTATGCTCACATCACGACCGACCCATTTTCCAATTTGATATGGAAACAGCGAGACCTGCTCAGCGATATCGTCGTGGTATCGACTCAGGCTCTCTGGTGGTTCCGACTGGCCGGTTTCGATCATTCCCGCGGTAGCGAGAAAGCAGATCGCCATGTATGGGGCCAGTTTCTTCGTTGATTTCAGAAGGTCCTTGATTCTCTTGGTCGCGGAGTTCATGTGAATGCCAGCCTCCATCGCATGCAGGGAACGTCCAGCCATGCCAGGAGCTTGATGATTCCGAAGAGCATCACCAGCGACATCGGGATCATCGCGAGGCCTGAATACCAGTGGAACGAATCCGCGAATTCCTGGTTCGAGAACCCATACACGATGCTGGTCAGAACCAGGCGCATGATATTGCAGGTCAGGGCTATCAACGGGCTGACCATCAGCAGGCCGATTCGTACTTCGGTTCTAAATGGTGCACTGAACACGAATCCGAACACGACGAGCCCCAGTGCGAAGACCATCCGCATTCCGTTGCAGGCTTCACCTATCGCCACATCGATCGGAGGATTTCCGACCTGAATCACCAGACCTTGCTTTATGGCGTTGACGCCCATCCCACCCAGAATGCTCATCGTCAGTTCAGTGGCCAGTGCCTGCATCGGCTCCGCGAGTGCGATGCGCACGGTTCCTGGGGTTGGGATGATGAAGAGAAGTGCGATCAGAGCCGGACCGAACTGACGAGCGAATTCCAGCCCCATCACGGTCAAGAGGCTCCCGATCATCATGATGATCGCGCCCAGATGCCATGCAACCAGTGTGTTGGATTCGATTCCCCATCCAAGTAGGAGGTATCCCAGCACGATGATGACTACGCCCGTGAAACTCGGGCTGTACCCGATGAATTGAATCCGCGACCGTCGAACCCAGAAAAGATACGCGGCGACCACCGGTGCGAACAGTGCCTGTCCGTTCTCCGTGTCGATTAGTGCCCTGCTGTACATGTTCATCCACGCATCGAATCCGACCCATGCACTCAGAACCAGTACGAATCCAAGCAGGATCGCATCACTGTAGCCAAGTCGTCTCGGTCCACGCACCTTCATGACACCCTCCGGCGATGGGCTGTAGGTCTGGTCATGTTCAGATCGTGCGGGGTCGTCACGGATGATGTTCCACGTTCGATCATCGAATCTCTGGTGACGATCGAACGTATGAGCGTCGAATCGGCTCCGACCCTGGAACCCTCAAGGATCACAGAATCCTGTATCAGGCATCGAGCTTCGATCCTCACGTCGGCACCGACTATGACGTGTCGTCCCAGAACGACCGTCGGATCGATTTGTGCTGAATCTGAAATGAACGGTCCGGAACACTCACCCTCTTTGAGAGGCTCGAATTCGATCAACTGCTTGAGGTAGGCACTTGGAGTGGAGAGCCGGATGCTCTGTCGAGAAATCTCTTTGACGAGTATTCGCGATCCCGACTCAATAGTTCTTGGGATCAGTTGTTCCTTGAAATCGAAGAAGCCGATAGTGGGGACATCTTCGATCATCTCCCGTTTCATCAGAATCATTCCGGCCGTTTCGTGACGAGCGGTTCTACCCAGAACACCGACGACCTCGTCATCGATAAAGTCCTTACAGAAGAGATTTCTCGGGTATTCGGGTGGAATACGATTTCCTTCGATGAAGAGGAGATTCCTGAAGTGCGGCCTCTCGTCGATGAAATCCTTCAAGGCACCCGCCGTTCCCCGGTGGGAGGATTGGTCCGCATGAACGGAGATGTTCAGATGTTCGTTTCCTTGGTACGTCAGGACTTGTTGCTCGAGCGCGGGGACGTCATCCAGACGACCTGTGACCAGGGAGATGCTTTCGACATTCATCTCCGTTTTCAGAACGTCGATCCAGCTGTGAAGCAGTGACTTGCCGCCTGGAATCGGAAGCAGACATACGGGATGCCCCGCGACCTTTCGAAGCATCGAGTGGCCGGGTCCTCCCACGAAGATGATTGCATTCTGTTGGGTGTCGTTCATGTTGAAACACAGTTGTCCGTGGTCACACTTCGTACTTAGCGTTCACGCTGTCCCTAATTGATTGCCCACTTCGTTTCTATATTTTACATCTGCCTGTGGGGACTCAAGCAAGCGGTCCGTGAATGACATCTTTGATCCATAAAAGATCGGTTATCGGCAAGTCAAATCGTTCATTTATGGTCATTCATTGATGAATTTGGAGACCTCTCGGATCAACTCGGGTGAAGTCGAACCGTAATCAACCTTCGGACTTATTTCCCAGTCGAGCCGATCAAGAATCGACGGGATCTCCCGTTCGTTCAAGGCGATATGAATTCCAGGTGTGTTCTGCATTCGAATCGCCGCGTGGTATTGATGGTCGTTTCGTGTTTCATGGAGGGCTTCTCTGCGAGGCATGAGGATCATTGGGATTCCAAACTCACTCGCCGTCACGATGCTTCCCACTCCAACATGCATGATCAGAAGCTTCGCCTGCTTCATCAGTCCTCGAAATTCATCCGGTCTGATCACTTCAGTGTGTCGCGAATACTTCGGAACCCAATTCGTCTCACCTGTCTGCATGAACACATCATCTCTGTTTCGATCGCCCGCCCACCGGTCGACCGCCATGCACAGTCGATCGAATGGAACCTGCATGCCTACCGTGACCAGAATCATCGGTTCCGCCCCATGCTCTTTTCATCATCTTCTGCGCAGAAATTCTGGAGCACCGAGCCGTGATAGCTCGGTCCATTCGTGGTGCTGAGGTGTGCCCATTGCGTGAGCCACAATCCAGACCATCTTCTCGCCTTCATTCCGGACAGGGACATCTCCTGCATGTTCGCGATCGAGTCGATCCAGCATGTCCGGCATCCGATGATTCTGCCCACAATCAGCGCAAGCAGACCCGGGGCCGCTCCCGTCGTGACGATCACATGGGGTCGAACTCTGATGGTCACGAGGATGATGCGAAGAAGTACGACGATCAAACCCACCCTGTTCCACCTGGTGGCATCTGGAATCACGAAGAAACGATCCGTCTGGTCCTCCAGATCGACTCGGTACCCTTCTCGTACGGTCACCCAGCTCACGTCACATCCTTCGAATGCCTTTCTCATGCGCTGGAGTTGGACCCAGTGTCCGCCGCCCGAACTGACAGCCAACAGGCGTTTGTTCCTTTTTCTCTTCATGCGCAGGCACTCCAGATCCTCTCTTCATCACCTGAATTTCCCGATTCAGCGATGAGCCTTCGCTCGATGATCTGTCCAATGGACCTATCGGCTTTTGAGACTGGAATATGAGAAAACCACCCGAAGATCGGTTGGTTTTCCCGAGTTTCCATATCGTGAGTCGTCGACGTCTTATCTGAAGTGGCGTCTGATGATGCTTGCACCAAGAAGGCCCATTCCAGCGAGTATGGCCGGATATGGCAGTGGGACGACGGTCAGCTGGTCCTGCTTCGAACACCTGTGAGGCCCACAAGCTTGCTTCCAATTGAGCCCCAACCGTCCTCATCGAGTTGATCGATGATGGTTGAGACGGCCTTCAAGGGAGATCTGTTCTGCAGGCTCTTCGGTTGTGGTGGCATCGAATTTTCCCACCCACTTTTTAAGCCTAAGCAACTTTTTGCAATGCATCAAAAAGGCTCCCTGCGTAGTTTTTATTGGACACCGTGAACTTGAGGCAAGGTGCTCGACTGATTCTTCAGGGTCACCCCCGCGCCCTCCCTGTGAACGGCGTCTTGCCAGAGTTTAAATCATCGTATTTTGTTTTATTCGTTTTGGATTCGGTTTCCTTAGTCCATCTGAGGCTCTTCAATCCGATGTTTGGATCACCCAGTGAGATCATCATTCCCATGAAGAGGTACAGGGGAATCACACCCTCTCCGTTGCTGGATACAGCTGTGAAGGAGATCACTGCCGTCAGATACCCCACCCCGATGCCGAACAGCAGCATTGTGTCTTGTCGCTGAACTGAAGCATTCAGTGCTCGTCCGATCGCCTTGAATGCCATGACGATCAGGGCCAGAAGAAGAAACAGGCTGATGATTCCGCCATCCAGGCCCGTGAGGATGTATTGATTTGTGACATCTATGAAGGAGCGATTGAACATCCTGCTGTCCGTTCCCATCAGGAACCAGCTCTGTACGTTGTCAAAGAACCCATCGAAGAGCCTGTAACGGTGGTAGCCAGTCGACGCTGAAATGAATGAGACTCTGGTGAAGATCACTCCATGAATGCCCCTGGTCGATGCCAGATGGACGATCGCCATCATGGTCAATGTGATCCAGAAAAGAGCCCTCAGATTTCTTCTGCACTTGTAGAGGCACCAACCACACAATCCGATGAGAATTCCTGCAATCGAGGTGCTGCTGTTCGTCATGAGAGCGCACACGCAGCACATGACGAAACCGATCCAGCCCGTGAAAAGGGAGAAAAGCCCCCTTCCCTTCGCCAGAATCTGCCCGATGTACATCGGTGCGAAGCTCGCCCAGAAGACACCGGCGATGATCGGATGCACGAAGGACCCTTGCGAGCGAAGTTTTCCGGCTCTTTCCGCCGTGATTTCCGGGATCCCACCGAAGATCGCGAACAGGTTGTATCTCGTGAATTGTTCGATCGTGAATGCGATACCCACTGGAATGGCGCACAGACTCACTCCAAGAAGCAGGTGTCGCACGTCGTCAAGATTTCTCACGAACGCGCGTCCGATGAAGTAGAGTCCAAACGGCTCGACCATCTTTCCCGCGATGCTCGTCGCCGGGCTTACACCCCCACGAGCCAGCGTCGCAAGAATGATCGTGCTCACGAGCCCGATGATCGCCAGATCAGGAAGTCCGAGTCTGACATCCTTCAGATCACGGAACAAAATAATCCTGATGAGAAGAACAACCGTGATGGCTCTGAGGAAGTGGAAATCCAGTCCCATCACGGCGAACCTCTGTGCTGGTGAGATGAAGCAGGCAATGAAGATGATCGGCCAGAGGAGATATTTTCGCGGCGCACAGAACGACCAGATCAGACAGGACAGAAAGATCAAACCAGCGAGTGGATGGATGAGGTTCTGCCCGTAGGTCTCCTCGAGAAACGTCTTGAATTCTTTTTTACCGCGTTTCTGCACGCCGAAACCCATTCATATTCTCTGCACATCTGGCGTGCATCTGAGATTGATTCACCCTCTGGTCAGTTCATCCAGCGTCACAAATCGAAAACCATTTCTACCTGCCCGCATCACTATGTCTCGAGTGCATTGGAGTGACATCCTCTTGTATTCTTCGTGCGTTCTCCTTCCATCATGAAGCAGAACGACTCCCCCACTCTCCTCGAGCGAACAGAGAAGGGCTTCCCGGTGTCTTGGGAGGGCCGCCTCCGCCGGTGACAACTTCCATTTTTCACGCATGATCAGCTTTCTCATCAACCTCATGGGTTTCAAGCGGCTTTTCCTTGACCCGTGTCCGGTGTCTCCTGAATCATGCGTCCACCAGATCATTCTGCAACCAAGAATCCAGCAAGTCATGATGGTTCCAAGTGTGGCCTGGCCTCTGGGTGGTCTGAACCATGTAACTCCTAGTTCCCGGGCTCTGAGGGACTCCATCCCCCTGCGGCAGTCTTGGATGCCTCGAATCGGACTTACCCGCCATGCACCCAGGTGATGCTGCGTGTGACCGCCTATCTGATGCCCTTCATTCATGACCCGCTGCGCCAGTTCTTCGTGTTCCTCCACGAGGCTCCCGATCATGAAGAACGTCGCCTTCACGCCGAGTTCATCGAGCATCTCCAGTACGGTTTCAGTCAGATCCGGATCCGGACCGTCGTCGAAGGTCAATGCGATCATCTTCTGTTGCCGGCATATCCGTTCGATTCTCCCGCTTTGCAACCATGCCAGGATCACAGGGACACCGAACCACAGCCCGACAGTCGTTACGGCCAGGCCCACTGCCGTGATCGAGAGCGTTGCCAAGAGAGCGATGATCGCGAATCTCCTTCTGGTGGTCGTTCAGCGGATGAGAGGAGTCTCCCTGCCTATCGGCCAGAAGAGTTCTCGACCGCCGAGATCCATCGGATATCGAGGTTTTTTCGGGTCTGATCACGGTTGTCGCTCGGTTTGACCGATTTATCAGAAGATGCCTGATTCCTCCGTACTCATTGCTGCCTGGTACTTCCCACCTGATGGTGGCGCGGGATCACAGCGCCCGGCATCCTTCGCGAAACACCTTCCCGGTCTCGGATGGAACTGCCGCGTCATCACTCGTTCCGAATCCATCTCTCGAGGCCGCTGGGATCACTTCGACCGATCGCTTCTTTCTCAGGTCTCCAATTCGACTGAAGTGGTTCGAGTGGATGACAGTGGACCGTTTGCAGACTCGAAGTTTCCCGGTGAACTTTCGGTCAAGTCTCGCATCGGTCCGTTCTGTCGCAGAGTGCTAGATGAGGTCGCTCGAACATCACCGGATGTCCTTCTGCTCACGATGAGCCCCTTCATTCTTTCCGAAGTCCTGAACAGGATTCCAGAGGATTCTCCCACGAAGGTCGTCGTTGATCTGCGGGATCCATGGACGCTTGACTACTGGCCGGTCTTCATCAGTTCCGCGACTCGTCGAAGGCAGCATCTTCTGATGGGCCGCATGCTCGAACGAGCGGATGGAATCGTGATGAACACCACCGAGGCGACTTCCCAGTGCCTGGAGATTTTCGGACAGCATCTTTCTCCCAAGACCCTCACGCTCGAGAACGGTTTCGAAGCGGATCAATTCCCAGCCCAGTCTGTTCGCCCACCATTCCGCTCATCCGATCGCCTGCGGATCATGCACACGGGGACGTTTCATTGCGAATCACTTCATCCAAAGACAGGGATTCGTGCACGAATCGCCGGTTTGCGACATGTTTCGCGTGGAACGATCGATCGAACCGGCCGCACGCCGCACCACCTCTTTCGAGCCGCAGGGATTCTTCGCGATGAGAACCCTGAATTCGCATCACGTCTGCAATTCGATTTTCTTGGTGACGTGGATGCCTCTCTGAATGCCTGTGTCCGTGATGGCGGATTCTCATCTCAGACCACTCTCCACGGCTATCAAGATCATGATCGAATGCTCGAAATGATGCTCGGCGCCGATGCACTCTTTCTCCCGGGTGGACGTCTCGACGCCCACGTACGTGACCCCATTACGCCGGGTAAGACGTACGAATATCTCGCTTCAGGACGTCCTGTTCTCGCCGCACTCCACCCCGGAAGCGGACTCGATCTCGTGACATCCTGCCCGGGTGTGTTTCCCTGTGAACCATGTTCACCGCGTACGATCGCCGATGCCATCACCGCCACTGCAGCGTTTCTCGATTCCGGTGGAGATCATGCTCTGATGGAGGAGAGACGACTTCTCATCGCTCCATTCCTTCGGTCGGCACTCACGGAAAGGCTCTCTGATTTCATGAAGCGGGTGAAGCGAGCAAGTGAAGACGGGTCGGATTCAGGCAAATGACCGCGGGCGAAGGTACATCACTCATGCATCAGGTCATCTCGAGTTTTGCATGGCAGGGGTTCGGTCGCATCAGCGAACGGTTGATGCGCTTCGGTGTGAACATCATTCTCACCAGGATCATCACTGCCGGTGATTTCGGACTGTTCGTCGCGATCATGGCACCCATCGCTGCGGTCGAGACCTTCACGTATCTTTCGTCCGGTCCGTTCATCATTCAAAACGATCGAGGCCGTGAATCCGGACTGCTCCGAACGGTTCTCTTCATGAACGCCCTGCGGGGAATTCTTCTTTGTGCGCTGCTTCTTTCATTCGCACCCCTTGTCGCGGAATATTTCAATCGCTCTGAAATGCGCCCCCTCCTCTTCGTGATGGCACTTCAACCTCTCGTCGCCGGTTTCATGAGTCCACGACTCCATGTTCTGGAGAAGGATCTGAAATTCAAACCCGTGGCTTTGAACGGGCTCGTCGCGTCGTCTGTAGGTTCCACCGTGGCGTTGTCGGTCGCGATCCAGGCGCCTTCCGTCTGGGCACTCATCTATGGGAAGCTGGCATTCACGGTCGTCGCTCTCGTCGGTTCATGGGTCATCGCTCCCATGAACCCTTTTCGTGCACCGGACCTTTCCGTGTTCGCCGATTTTCGAAGATACGCGCTCGGCGCGTTCGGAATCCCTCTCCTGATCATGGCGATAGGGCAAGCGCCGGCCTTACTGATCGGACGACTGGATTCCATGGAAACGCTCGGTGTGTTCTCGATGACCTACCGCTTGGCCGAACTTCCCGTCTTTCTCTCACTCTCCGTCATCGGTTCCGTTCTCATTCCCACCTACAGCAGAATCCAGTCGGATGTCGTCAGACTGCGCACCGTCTGGCTGCGTGCGTGGTCGATGATCGGTCTGACCACGATGCCCCTCGCACTTCTTGTCGCATGGTCAGGTGATGCACTCCCCCAGTTCGTCTGGGGAAGCAAGTACGTCACGGATCGACCACTGGTGCCGGTTCTCGCGCTGGTGGGCTTTCTGAGTGCGATGCTTGCAATCACGGGTCCGTTGTTCTGGGGTGTGGGCAGACCCGGAATCGACAGGATGATGCAGTTCGTCAGGGTTCTTCTCGTGTACGCACTTGGGGTGCCGCTCGCGATCATGTTCGGAGCCGAAGGTGTCGGGTGGGCACTTGCCTTCGGGCTCCTCGGAGCACTGTCCGTCGGAATATCCGGCGCTCTTCGCGTGGTCGGATCGAGTGTGGGAATCCTCGTGCGATCTTCGATGCCCTTCATTCTGGTCACACTTGCGTTGTACGGCATCCTTGGATGTGCAGATGTTCTTTTCTCACCATCGGGTTTCGAACGCCTTATCTGGTCAGGTACCATCGCATCGTTGCTCGGCATCGTGTTCACTGGTCTCATCCTTCTCAGGCGTGACGACATCAAGCGATTCCTCTGATCCCGTCACCGCTTTTCGGACAGGTTCCTCATGATCGATCAATTCACCTGGATTGAACTGAATTCGGATGGTGGTGTCACGCACATGTCCGGAATGGACCGAGCTCGATTCGGACGCTCCGTCATGGATGAGGATCAGGTTGAATGCGGTGTGGGCGGAGGATGGATTTGGGACAAGAAGTCACTCGTCGTCGAAAGTGATTCATACGGTTACCTGCCGCTCTATGTCCATCACACAGCCGACAGGATCATCGTCTCCGACTCACCACTTTCAATACTCCAGCGCATCGATCGTCCTGAGACTGATCCGATCGCGCTCGGGTTCCTCTGCAGAGCCGGTTTCCTCCTCGGAGACCGCACTCTTTTTCAGGGAATCCGTCGTGTTCCCGCCGGAACTCGCATGACATGGACCGATGGCGTGCTCGAGTCCGAGACCCTTGAATCTCCGACCTGTGATGGACCGAATTCGATCCGCGAAGCCGTCGATGGATGGGCCGATCGTTTTCAGGTTGCGATGAGTCGTCGGCTTTTCGATTCCAGGACATTCGATCTTCCACTCTCCGGTGGCCGTGACTCACGCATGATCCTTCTCGAACTTCATCGTCAAGGTGTTGTTCCACGCCGAATCCTTTCTCTCGGATCGGACGTATCCCGGGGTTCTTCCGATGCGTATCTCGCGTCCAGTCTGGCGCGCAGACTCGATCTTCCCTTCATGAGCGTTCGAAGACATGATCGGGATTGGTTGGAGGCTGAACGTGCTCGACATGTCGCCTGTGGGTACGAAGCACTCGAACACGTCTGGTTGATGCCTCTCTGGAACGAGCTGCTCGATGGAGGCGCTCCCTGGTATGACGGTCTCGGTGCAGGCAGTCTCACCAGAAACTCGGCGGCTTCCCTTGAGATGACCGGATTTCTTCGTGATGGAGACCTGGCCCTATGGGCGGAGCGCTTCTTCACATTGACCGCCGCCACCAGTCCTCGTTGGCTGGATCCGATTCTGGCGCGAGCCCCTTTCACGATTGGAAATCTGGATGTCGTTCAGGAAGATCTGGAAAAGGAACTTTCCCGACATCGTGATGCACCCAATCCCACCACGAGCTTCACCTTCGACAACTGGGGCCGTCGGTCCATTGCGTTGAACCCTCTCGGCATATGTCGGTCGCGGAGAACGATCGAGCTTCCCTTTATGGACCGTGATCTGGTCGCATGGGCCCGATCGATCCCTCTGGATATGGCGCAGTGCAACGACATCCAGACTGAAGCATGCCACCGCCTCTATCCTGAGTTTTCCGATCTCCCGTTCGATGATGGGGCACCTCAGAAGGCCTTCAAAGCTTCCCTCTGGCGTCGCTACAGACGCAAGCTCCAGAAAAAGCGTTTCTTCAAGGAGAACACGCGGTATTTTGGGACATTGCCATTCGAGGCCCTTGGTGATTCAAGGGATCGTGCAGGTTCTCATCGTGCTCTGGTGCTCATGTTTCACCTTGCATGCGTCGATACCCTATTGACGGGTCGGGCTGCGGATTCTTCCACCAGCTTGTCGTGACTCGTCGTCACTGAGGATACCGATGTCTTTTTCAGATCATTCCAATTCAAACTCGAAGGACCAGGCCCCGGGTCTTGATCCGAGTGGTGAGCCGGCAGACCAGCTCGTTCGCGTGAGGAAATTCCACCAGTCGTTCATCCAGCGATTGCTGAGGAGGACTGCATATGCCATCTTCGGATTCCATAACAGACTCCGCTTCGGTTCCATCGGCTCCAATTCCCGCATCAAATTCCCCAACTGGATCAAAGGCAAGCGTGCGGTTCACATCGGCCGGAACGTCCAGATCTGGCGGTTCGCAAGAATCACGGCGATCAATCCTGAGTCAGGATGTGCGCGCATCACCATTGGTGATGACTGCGTCATACACCCTTCCATCCACATCTCTGCGGTCTCCTCGGTCGTCATCGGGCGTGGCGCGCTCATCGCCGCGAACTGTTACATCACCGATCATGATCACAACTGGAAGGACATCGACGTTCCTGCAGTCACAAATGAACATGTGATCGCACGCGACACGACGATCGGTGATTTCGTCTGGTTGGGGGAGAAGGTGATGATCCTCAAAGGCGTCACCATCGGTTCGAACTCCATCATCGGATCCGGAAGCGTCGTCACCCGAAGCATTCCCTCCCACTCGGTCGCCGTCGGAAATCCCGCTCGGGTGATCAAGACCTTCGACCACGATGTTGGTGAATGGATCCGTGTGTCAGATCATGGATCTCACGAGGCCTGAAGCCTTGCTTCGGACTGGAGACCACGCGAGGCTGAGCGCACCCGCGCCGACCGCGACCGAAATGATGATGACCCCCACCGAAGTCGGAACCGAGAGTTCGTTGATGGCGTTTCTTTGAAGCACCCCGACTCCGAACGCGCACAGCAACACGAAAAACGGTTTCGTGAAGAGGACCATCATGCTCAGTGAAGGGACCATTCTCTTGATCATGAGGCCTCGGAATATCGTTGCGGACGCTTCACCAATGGCCATGCAATAGGCGATTTCGATCAGATCTCTCTGGTTGTAGACCACCCAAACCGAGCATACCAGTCCCAACAATGAGCAAATGTTCGAATACATGATGATCTTGCTTCTTCCCGTCGCAAGGGCGAACGCTCTCGTCGAGGCCCCACTGATTCGAAGTGCTCCGAACAAACTCAGTGCGACGAGAAAGGGTCCTGCTGCCTGGAACTTCTCGGTGAGGAGTATCGGAATGATCACCGCGCCACCTTGCAGCATGATCATCGTTGCGGATCCTATTGTTAGCGAGACGCTCTGGATCTGTTCGAAGACATGCACCAGACTACTCCCCTTGCGCCGTATCTCCGCGATCTTCGGAGAGAAGACCTGCAAGGTGAGTTTGGAACCGATCGTCCCTGGAATCATCGCGATCACCACTGCGGCTGCAAGCGTGCCGACCTCCGTCTTCGGAATCGAATAATCGAACAGGAAATTCGATGCACTGAGCAACTGTTCGGCTCCGCGCTGGGACATGAACACCACCACCCCACCGATGATGAGAGGCACGCTGAATTTCAGGATCCTGGTGACGCTGCCAACGTCCCATCGGAGTCTGTATCGACGTTTCGCCATCAGGAACGATATGACCACCGCGCTGATGACATGGATGAACCTGCCGATCAATGGAACCCAGAAACTGCTCATGAACATGCAGAGGATCGCCACCATGACCGTGGATGCCACGGGGGCTGCGGCCGTCGCGACCGCGGTCGACTTGTATTGACGCCGCCTCAATTGTCTGTAGATGTCGATGTTGTACATCCCCTGGATGAGTGGGATGAGAGAGATGAACATGAAACCCATGACGTATTCGCGACTGTTCAAGTCGTTGAACACCGCAAGCGGCACAGCAAGCAATGCGACGATCACGAAGAACACGACACCCCGCAGCACGCTGACCATCTGTAGTGCATCTCGGAATCTTCTGGTCGACCCCTTTCTGTCCTGGACGATCGTCGAACTCGGATTGACATCGATGATCCTGTTCAGGAGTCCGAGCACGAGCAGCATGGGGACGGCGATTCCGTAGTTCTCGACGCCGATGGTCCTCAAGATGATCAGGCGTCTGATGATCGCGGCACCTTGTCCGATGACCTCGGACCCACCGATCAGCAACAGCGCCTGCTTGCTTGAGTTCTTCTTGCTCATGTTCCCTTAGATCTTCTGGTCCGGTGGCGGATCAATCAGCGACCGGAATGAACTTGTCGTATCCAAATTCAGAGTAATCCCGGTCGTACATGCGAAGAATTCGATCTCGGCTTTCAGAACTCACCTTGAAGTGCCGTTTCCAATTCCTGTCTCCGCTCCTGCGTCTGTTGGTGTGTGGGATCCTGGGATTGGTCATGATGTTCTTCTCTTCAAGGAATTTCGGAAGTAAATCCGCCATGTTCTTGACCTTGAAGACTTGATCGATCCGTTCGTCCATGAAGTCCGTCTGCGGTCTCCAGTGGTTGTCCCAGTAC
>MDTG01283865.1_pt1 | contig 32173 bp, 21 predicted proteins | sample 811421 | NCBI WGS metagenome assembly MDTG01 (sample SAMN05326645, study PRJNA326480) | marine metagenome | isolation source: seawater | place: Pacific Ocean: South East | collected 2011
AGCATTAACTGATTGTGTTCCAGCACTTGCTACAGTACTTGTAAAGTTATTGTAGATATCATACTCTAATGATGAAGAGTTTCCTAAGTTTGCTGTTGCACTTGATATATTAAATGAAGCTGGTGAATAAACTGCTAGTACTTGGTCTGATGCTGAAGTTTGATCTGGACCAGGTCTACCAATAATAGCAGTAACAGTTACTTCTGCATCTGAGTTAGATACAAAACCATTTTTTCTGGCTGTAGTTGCCCAGCTATTATCTTTTACTTTTACTTTTACAGTTTGTTGTCTTGATTCATTAGCCGCCATGGACGTTGATACCCATGCTGTGCCTGTGTAAATTTTTAAAGTATTACCAGTACTTGTATCTACCCAAAATGTACCTGCTGTTGGTGAAGACGGTGCAGAACCACTTACTGTTGGAGTAAGTCTGTCCCATGCTGTACTGTCATAAACTTTTAATATGTTTTCTGTTGTATCATACCATAACTGTCCAGTCAATGGTGATGATGGGTTTGAGTTGTTTGCTTGATTTTCTAATAACTTTACAAAATCTTCAGCAATAAGCTCACCGTAACCCGTGTAATTTTTTCCGATCAGTGTTATTCCACCTACAACCTGTGTTGTACCAGGAGTAACTGTGGTGACCACTGATCCTCTAGTATTGTTAATCGTATAACTCATTTTTTGGTTGCTCCTTGCGTATTTATATATTTTATATTATATACCACTATTTTAGTACTAAAATCAGTCATTATTGCATCTGTATCCTAATAGTGTATACTATTTCTATTTGTCTATTTGTACTCTTCTGTACTGGGTGAAAAATAACGTGTGATAGCAGTAAACTATTACTGATATCTAGTGTGCCTGATGATGTATCTTGATAGTAACCATACAATCCAATTTCGTCAAAAATATAGTTAGTATCAGTAGTTGCATTATCGTTAGCATCCTGCCCTGATGGTTCACCAAAATCTAAAGTACAAGTAACTTTAACGTCTGTGTAAGCACCTGTTGAGCTTATGATTTCAATGTTATTATTAGCATCTCCAAGAGCAACTGAACTAGATGATCCTGGTTTTGCTACTACTTTGTTATAAGTTCTGTTATATAATTCAGCTGAATTATCTTTACTATTTCCAGTATTTGTAGTCTTATACTTTATAGCGCCAGTTGATAGTACATCAGAACCACCATTACCAAATCCCATATAATAGATACCTGAATCATTTAAAACATGGTGACTCAATGCTGTTGCTATTACAAATGCCATGTTACCAAAGTGTATAGCATTTTTTTTGTCAACTAGCACTTCACCTGTTTGTTTGTCAGTAATTAATACGTGACCTTCCATACGAACGTTTCCTGTATCATCTGGTTTTGGTTTAGTGTTGTTTTGTTCTGTTGTCATATCCTTTATAATACCTTATAATATATTTATTGTCAAGTAAAACATAGTTATTATATCAAATTTACCCAACTTCCGTTTTCGTAACCTTGGAATTTATTATCTGTAGTATTGTAGATTATCATTCCATTTGCGGCTGTTAGTGCGTTTCTTTGAGTAGTAGTCATATTACCTAATAATAGTGGTCCACCATTCAATGCTACCTTACCATCTTTATCAGCTGATAATACTTCTGATGCTGTACCGGCCTTTTCTGCATAAACTACCATTTTACCTGAGTTGTCAGCACCATCTCTTACAAATCCTAAATAGCCAAGACTTGATGATGTTGCATTGTCATCAGATATTTTAAAATCTAAAACAGGACCAAATCCATCACTTACTGCTGACGGAGCCTTTGCTTCTAGAATTAAAGATGAATAGTAGCCACTTAAACCTGTTGTTAGATGTCTTTGGTATCTACCAACTTTAGTATATGTGTCAACATTTGATGTTAAAGTTTTGTAACTAACATTCGCCAATGTTGTTGTGCCATTGGTTACTAAATTTGTTGTAACAGTAACATTACCACTAACTGCTATATTACCTGTAGCTGATATATTAGCAACGCCTGTAATATTTTTACTATTACCAGTTATGTCTGCGGCTAACGTACTTTTAGCAAAAGTGTTACCACTGTCTGTGAATGTTGTTAACGGAATATTTGTTGCAAGTTCTGTTGTTCCAATTGAACCCGCTGTAATTGGTGTTGCACTGTTTATCCATTTGCTTGATGAGCCATCATATTTTAAAACTTGATTGTTTGCAACACTTGTGATATTTACATCACTTAATTGTGTAATTGTATTTGAACTGATATCTGTTGCTGTTGAGTCATCTGCTACCACCCAAGCACTGCCATTGTATTTTAATATCTTGCCATTTGCGGCACCTGATGTATTGACATCTGATAATGCATTAATTGACGCCGCCGCTATTCTACCATCTGCTCTTGCATTAGTAAAGTATTGGTTCGAACCTTCTGCTAAACTTCCTGTGTTATGATTAGCAATAGATGAAACTGTACCTGTTAACGATCCTGTAAATGTTGTTGCAACAACACTACTGACTGCTAACACACCAGAAGCATCTAAAGTTAATTTTTCAGCTGGCGTACCTGTACTGTAAACATTAATACTAAATTTACCTGTGTTATCTGCACCTGCTCTTTTGAATCCTAAGTAACCTAAGTCTCCAGTTGCACCGTCATCTTCAATTTGAAAACTAACTGATGAACCAAAGTTATCTCCCATATCAGAAGCTGATTGTCTTTTAGATTTAACTCTTAATGATGAATACATATCATTACCAGTTAAACCTGTTCTAACTGTTATAGGTGAATTTGTAAGATTGGCATGATTGGCTGTAAGAACACCACTAACTGTGCTAGTACCAATTGTAAGATTACCTAAATTTGTAATTGATTTAGTTGATGCATCTAAGTTTGCTGTTAATGGAGAAATTGATTTATTTTTAATAGCTTCTGCTACTTCTAAAAAATTTAAATCAACTTCTTCATGTGTTAAAGGACTAGATTTTACTGTGATTGTTGCATCAACGTTGGACCTAAGATTGGTCACCGCTGTTGTTGAAGCTCTTAATTTTATATTGCCTATTGCCATGTTAATATTTAATCCTTAAATTATATACGTATTTATTCTTCACTAAAATATCCTGTTGTAATACCAGCATCTGAAGTAGTATATCCTGGTTCTGTGTATGTTGTATTGAACAGCTTAAAGTTACTATTTCCGCCTGCTCTAATGAATATTGCTTGTTCTGTAGGATCTAGCTCTGCTTTATCCCATAATGCATCTGTGGCATCCCAGTTAACAGCGTCCCAATTTGCTTGTACTTGCTTGTCAATTAGTCTAGTTCCAGCTGGATCAAAAGCACTCCATCTAGCTGAACTTTTAGCATTTGGTATATCGTGTTGATTATTAGCTGAGTTAATTTTGTCGTTTGCTGTATGATTTTGAATTGGAGTATTGTGTACACCTCTTCTTAGTTTTTTTAATCTATTTCCATCAACTTCTCTAAATTCAATTAACTCTTGATTAATCCAAATATAGCCTGGGTTGTTATCATTTATAGTTCCAGTTTGTGTAGCTGGAATAGTACCTAATGTTGCACTGTTGTCATCTGGATCTTTTACAGTAAGTTCTCCGTATAGCACTGATGCATCTGCAACATCAATGTAAGTTACAGTTGGATCAATGTTTGCTGATAAAGTTGTTTCAGCAACTTTAGGTAATCTTTTAAATTCTGTATGTCCAGTACCACTATAAAAAATTCTAAATGTGTATTGGTCACCGTAACCATGTATTTCAGTAGTATTGCCATCACTATCAATGTCAGCAAGATCGGTTGCTGTTTCTTCAGTTGTTACAACTGTGATAGTTAAATTTTCTTTCATATTTGTATCAACTAATTCTTCTGGATTATCTTCATGCTGTGGTCTTACAAATCCAGCTGAATCAAATTTAGTTGTAACTAAAGTCCATTTATTATTTGAATAATCTGTAGAGAACGTTCCTGACGTATGAGCATTTGCGGCAAAGTAAACTAAATCTTGTATGTAATCCCATTTGCTAAAATCAAATGATGAAACATCAACTGCATTGTGCGTAATATTACATCTATAAACTAAACCTTGATGTTTTACAAAAGTACCAACTGTATAATTTTTACTTACATCCCATGCAGTAAAATGAGATATGTCATCATATTTTACAAAACTGTTACTTGAGATTACTGATTCTTTATTAATTGAAACATTTGGTGTATATGCTGTTGATGTTTTCCATAGTTTTGCACTATCAAATAATGTGCTATAGAATTTTTGTTGAGCGTCTGCGTCCCAATCTAATGCTGTATCATATCCAGTAACATCTAAACCTAATAGTGTTGTTAATTCATCATCAGTTAAATTATCAAAACCAAAAGGCAATCCCTCTAACTCCATATCTCTAAATGGAGCAATAATTTTTTTCAATGTTGCCATAAACACAGTTACAGCATTTGGATCGTTTGTATCTAATGCACCTAATTGTGTTGATAAGAAATATTTTGCAATTCTTTCTGCCGCATTATCTTTACTTTGTAAATCACCTTGTCTACCATCAAAAGCAATATTAGTAACTGTTCTTTTCTTTTTCAGTTCAGCTAACTGTTCAGCATCAGTGCCGTTACCTAGTAACTCAGGTCTTTCACTGTTTCTATCAAATACAATTGATGTTGAAATTTTGAAACTATCTTCAGCATCAACATTTCCAGTTTCAGTGACTGGTTGTTTTTTACTTAGATAATTTATTAGTTTACTGTGATATGGTTTGGCTTCGTTTACATATTCTTTAACAAAGCTAAATGTATCTGGTGTATAACTTGGTAACTGTGTTAGCGAAGCATCATCTTGAACAACGTCAAAGTATGAAGTTTTAATTACCCAGTCAATATTTTCTTGTTCAGCAAATATGTAATTAATCATATCAAATAATAATGTATTACTGTTAACTCTGTTTGATCCAGAGAAGATATATTGATTTAATTGTTTCATTAAGTTTCTAGTATCAGCTGAAACATCATCGTTAGTATAAAATTTTGAGTTGAGTTTAAAAGTACTTGTTTCGTTTGCAACTCTAACTAATTCTTTTGTACCACCGCTTGATTCTTCAGATGAACCATCACCGCCACCAGAACCACCACCATGGTAACTGTATGTACTTGGTGAACTGTATCCAGTACCAGGAGTAACTGTTGGTGTTTGGCTTTGTGATGATGCTGTTCCTGTAGATACTGGAGCATTACCTGATAAAATATTATTTCTAGGACCGTAAATGTATATTGCCCATTTATTATTGTAATCGTTCTTAACTTTAACTACTTCGTAGTCAGTTAGTATAGTTGTATCAATTTCTGTATAGGTATCAACAGTTCTATTAATGACCATTGCATTGCTGTAGCCTGTCATGTAGTAATCAGTTTTATCATATACTGGACTGTTTGTAGTAAATCCACTTTCCCATTCAGGATAATCTAAATCCATATTGATTTTAGAAATTAAATTGTTTAGTGAATAAGCAAAATGTCTTCTAGCTTCTTTAACATCTTTGAACCATGTTTGTCTAGGTCTTATACTGTTACCATATCTGTTTAATTCTCCAAGTGTAGTTGTATCAGGAACTGAATAACCTGTAGCATCCTTACCACTTAAACTATCTGTAAATTTGTTCCAAACTCTATTGTCAACTGGTACTGTTGGATCATTTTGTTTAATCATGATCCATTGTTTATGTGATGGTTTATCAACATTAATTGTTTTGTAATTTAATGTAAACAAACTATCATCAGTAATTGATCTAGTACTGTTAGCAACAATTAAACTATTTTGATCAACAGGTGCGTACCAATTTAATCCAAATGATGTTGGATCCTTTATTATTCTTGATAAAGACGTTGTAGAATATATTCTCCAATCTAAATCAGGCACTTCTGTTTTGTTTTTAACCCAGAAGTAATATCTTGTAGCTGAAAAGTTCTGTTTATCAGTTGTTGTTATTGTAGTATAGTTTGTGGTTGTTACTGGTGTACCATCTCCAACATAACTGGCTGGTAGAGTAGAACTTTCAGTCCATTCATAAACATCTACAGTTGAACCTGGAAATAGTTTGCTCCAATATTTTTGTTTATAAGATAAATCAAAGTTTTCGTATTCAAAATATTTTAATGTTGATGTGTTCCACCATGTTTCCCCTACGTGTTCTGCACCCCATGGTTCTTGATTAGTTACAAAAGAACTATCACTATGGTTAGTGTACACAGCAGGATCAACTAATCTTTTATATATAATTTCTTTTCCAGCTATTGCAGGAATAAAGTTTTTAACAGGATCATATAAATTAAATTCAGTTTCTCTGTTATAATCTCCTAAATCTACTAATTTAGATTTGTAAAATAAAGTACTATCAACTTGATTTTTATTTTTATTTGTTCTTACAGTATCGTTAAAAATAGTTTGCGATAAATTGGCAGTATCAGTGTAGTCAATATCAGAATTAATTAACCAATATTTTCCACCAATTGTGATACTTGCATTTACATTGGCATTTGATGCCAAATTATCGTAAGCTGTTTTTACTGTTGCATTTGAAGTTAATTTTAGATTATACCATTTACTATCACCACCATCATCTAACCAAACTTGGTCACCATCTGTGAAACTAATATCTGAACAAACATTAGATACAAAGTCATTAAGAGTAGCAGATAAATCAGCACCAACGTTGCCTTGGTCAATGCCATTGTTTCTTGAAGCTAATCTAACATCTTTGTAAACATACAATGGATGAGGATTACTTGCAAGGTAAGTGGTGTTTACTGATGTTGCAGTTGCATTAGTATTATCTGTGTTTACTACATCATATGTTGCTTTTTTATAATTGACTGTAACAGTTGCGTTACCAGTTGTTCCGCTAGTAGTAGCAAATCTTAATCTAACAGTTGCATTTGATCTGTTAGTTATATTACTATCTAAAGAAGTAATTGTAACATTTGATGCTAAACTTTGATTGCTTTTAAATGCAGTAACATTTGAGTTAGTTCCAATATCTAATTGTGGTGAAGTTCCGTCAAAAGCTGTATTGACAACAATTGCTACGTTACTAATTGTATCACACTTTAATAGTAAATCAGAAAAGTCTACAGTTTTATTATCACTTGTTGATATTGTATCTTTTACTGAAATTTGTATATCTGCATTTGGCGTAAATTCTTTTCTATATCCGTAGCCTGGATTATTTGAGAAAGCACTTGTTATAACACCGCCTGAATGTTCAACTGCTCCAGCGGCTACACCTGTACTGCCTGAAACTGTAAATGATGGCGAAACGTATCCTGTGCCACCTGTGTTTACTTTGTAAGTTAATATACCACCAAATGTAGTATCTCCAGATGCTTGAGTGCTTCTTGCTGTAACAGTTGTTGTACCTGTTGTAACTGCTCCACTAGTTGCTCCTGTGAATATATCTGAAGTTACTGGGTTTTGATTTTGATTGTGTATATGTAAAACTACTGCACCTGTTGTTTTCTTAAATGCATTTGTAACAACGGCTGTCATACCAGAATTACTTGTAATAGTTTCACCAGCCGAGAAGTTTACTGCCGCATTTTGTAAAGTTGAATTAATTTCAAATGTAGGATTATTACCTTTTAATCTAATAACTGCTCCTGTACCTGATGAATCAGAGCCTCCAGTTTTAATTGCTATGTTAGCCGGTTCGGCATAAAAACCTGCACCTGCATTTACAACTGATACTGAAGTTATTCCTCCACTACCATTAACGGCTGTAACATTTCCAGTTGCACCTGTTCCGCCATTACCACTAACAGTAATAGTATCACCTGCTGAATAACCTGAACCAGCACTTGTTACAACAAAGCCAGCAACTTTATCCGCAAGTTGATCTGCAACTATATCTGCATTGGATCCACCAAAGTCTCCAAACGTAATAGTTTTAGAAACACTTTGATCTGTTAAAGATAATTTTAATTTTTTACTACCATGTGTTGTTGTAATTACTGGTGAGTTGCTTCCATCTAATGCTTTTGGTAAAACAATTTCTGTTGTTGTATTTGCAGTAGTTAATAGTTTACCACCTGTTTCATTTAATGTAACTGTTAATGGATTATTACTTACTACACTGTCTAGTGTTTGACCAATTGATGACAATCTGTAAACATTCCAGTCTAAATTATTATCTTTAGCTACCCAGTAAGTTGATCCTAATGCAATATTTGAACTAACATTATTTTCATAATGTGATAGTAAATTTGCTTTATCAAAAACTTGATAACTTGTATCTGCGGCATGAACATAGCCAGCTGTTGGCATTTCAAAGTATTCTGTTCTAGTTGTAAACAAATTGGCTGTAGTTTTATCACCACGTGGCTTTTTCACCCAAGTAGTATTATCATCAGCATCAATAGTAATAACATCATCAAATAAATCATCAGTTGTTATTGTAGAATCTTGTGCAGGTAAAAATGTTATCAATTGAGGATTTGATTTTACTTTGTTACTATCAATTTTAAATTCAATTGATTGGTTAACATCTGTACCACCAAACTCACCAACTTTAAATGCATAGTACTCATACATATTAAAGTTTTGATTTTGAGTAACCTTATCACTTCTTGTAATTTTATCTATACTGTTTTGTGTTCCTTTTTGTCTAACAAATCCTTGATAAAATTTTGTTTGATTATCGTCGACAATTTCTAAGTTATCTAAATATGTTCTGTTTTGAAATCCAATTGTATGTAAACCTGCTGAATTTAAATTTTCATTATTAACTGGTTTATCTACATCTAAATAGTTTTCAATTTCGTTAGTACTTGTTTCAAAGTTACTTACAATACCTTGTGTACTATCAATAATATATCCATTAGCTTCAAGTTTACCCATCCAATCTTTTGTTCTTAAAAGTGTTTGTTTAATTCTAGGTTGTCTAACTGAAAGTATTGGATTGTATATTGTATCACTAAACAATGTTTCGTTATCAAAAAGAGTAATATGTTCTATTTCTCTTACATATAAGTTTACAAAATAAATTGGTACTCTTTGATCTTGAGTTAAACTAATTGTTGATCCATCTCTTATTACAGTAGTTGTATTTGGATCAATTGCTCCACCTGTCTTATCAAGTATAGAATATGTACTACCAGTAATATCTTCTATGTTTGCTACAATTCCTAATTTAGGTTTAAACTTAATTCTATTAGCACTTGGAGATAAAGCAATAATACTACCTGAACCCCAACCACCAACGCTCCAGAATAAAAATTCTTTAGCACTGTATAACCAGTTAAGTGTTTGACTTGAATCATTATTAATTTCATCAAACAACCAACCTTCGCTTTCTAAATATCTTCCATAGTTAACTAAAAAGTCAAATATTTCTTGTGCTGTTTGAAATTCAGTTCCATATGGTATTTCTAATATTGAGTTTGCTACAGTTGATTGATAGTAAGTAGCACTTACTCCACCAGTAGTTGGAATTTGATTTATTGTCACAAAGTTTTTAGCAATAAACGTATTAGTTGTTACATGAGATATAACAGTTTTATAATATGCACCTTCGTATATAATTATTTCATCTTTTTGTAATGTTTGATTTGGTAGATAAGGCCCTACTTTAATTGGCTTACCTCCAACCTCTACAGCAACACCTCTTCCTGCTTTATCGCTTTCAGTTGTTTTAAAATGTCCTTTACTAATATCGTATCCTCTAACAGTAAAACCGCTATCTGTTTTTTCAACAATAACTCCACTGTATGAACTATTTTGAATACTTGGACTAGCATGAGTCAAATGTGAAATATTATTATTTGGTATAAACACACTAGTTCTTGTTGAGTTTGGTGAATAAGATTCTGTTTGTGCTTTGTAGCTACCAAAGTCAATGTATGCTCCTTGTCTGTGAGCTAGTTGAGGTTGTGCATTTCTTAATATTCCTCCATAAAAATTTGCAATAGATTTATTATTTTCAACAAGTCTATTACTGATATATTGCTGATATCCTGTACCGCTGTATATATTAGTGCCTACAGCTTCTCTATCTACATAAACAGTATTGTTTGGTCTTTTACCAGTGTTGTAATCATATATGCTATTAGGATTAATAGTTGAAGTTCTGATGTTTAAAGTGTCAAAACATTTTTCGTAAAATTCTGCTGGTTTTAATATTGAGAATACAGATGTTTTTCCAAAACTATTTGCACTGTTAATAAAGTAAGCTCTTTCGCCTGGAGCCATGTCACCAATTTTCCAATTCTTTTTAGCTTCTTCTACTGTTGGCTCTCTGTCAACTAATCCAATTGTTCTTGGATTAATAACATTTCCACTAGTGTCGATTGGAACATAACTGCTAAAACCTTCATGTCTATAAATGTTTTCTTGATTTGTATAACTTAAATCAGTAAAGTTAGCACGTGAGCCTTCTCTAATAATTCCTTTTTCAATATCATTAATTAATTGAGTTCTTGCCGCAGTTTGAATCCAATTATAGTTTCTATCCCACCAGTATGGTTTAATTGTAAAACCTAACATTTCCCATGGGTGAGTATCTGGTCTATCTGTACCGTAAAACTTTTTGTAAATGCCTCTCCAATGTCCTGGTGCGTTTTCATTATGTAAATCATACGTAGAACTCCAGTTCCATGTTTTCCAATCTGCTGAACTGTAACCTGAGTTATCAAATAAATCAACTTGATTGTTTATTGACCATCTATGAATATGTGGTGTAGTAACATCTACATATTCTTTGTAGCTATAATCTTTTTTGTTAAAATAGTTATTAACTACTGATTGATAAGAAATTGGAGGAATGTAATCTGGATCCATAAATCTATTTTCAATATCGTTATAAATTCTTTTTTCTAATTCTAATAAAGCTCTATCTCTGTCATCATTAAATTTAAGTGTTAGTGATCCATCGTGTCCTTCAATGAACGTTTTAGATCCTGCTGAATAACTTGTATCAGTAATTTCTTGTGGTAAGAAAACTTGAGTTATTCCAAGTTTGGCCGGTGTTGCTGGTATCCATGCTGGCTGTTTTGTATCATAAAAGATAGCTTTAACAGTATCATTTACATCTGGTTTAGAACCACCTATGAAAACAACTCTAGTACCACTTGAATTTTCAATAACATAATCATAATTCATCATTAATTGTTTGTTATTTTTGTAAATGTATAAAGATTTTGTATCTTTATCATCTTTAGGATTGAAAGAATAACTTAAATCTAAACCTGGCTCACCAACCATTCTTAATATATCTTGATAATCTTGAACTGTTTGAGTTTGTGACTGTAGGTTATTCCAAGTTTTGTTTTCACTAGTGATTGTGATAGTTTCATTTTTAAAATTTTGTCCGTAGTTTAACATCAAACTATAAACCCATTTTTCACTTACTTTTCTATTTTTGTTTAATCCTTGGAGTGCTGTATCTACAATTTCTGCATCAGTCCATGCAGTAATATCATTATCAACTGATAGCTGAACAACTTTTTGTAAAAATTTATTTTTAAATCTTACGTAATCATCTTGTGCTACTCTTGTTGCTTTGATAAGATTTCTATCATCACTGTTTACGTGTGTCAAGTATTTTAATAAAGGTGCAGAGTGTTGTAGTATCTCTCCTCCTAGTTCGTTATCTTTTTTAGTATCTCTATAAGTGTTATTACCTAAAACTTTTCCAGTGATATCTTCTTGTCTGGAAATAGCTGATGTCATGTGCGGTAACAAATCACTGTACGAATACTCAGTAACAGAACTGTTTAATGCATTATGTGATAAATTTTTTGGTATTTGATATTTTGCTTTTTTTAAATTTTTAACTTGATAACTGTTCCATCTAACAAATACATGATTGCCTTTTGTTACATCTGTAGTCATTTTTACTGTTTGATTTTTTTCAATTTTGTAATCAACGTTGAATTCTTTTTCAACATCATTTACAAATACTTTTACTTTAGAATCATCTGCAATTAAAGAGTCTAAAACAAAAGTATTTGCACTGGTATAATCATCAACAGGAAAATCTTGTTCTAATGGCTGTATTGATTTTTGTTTTGGTTGAATCCACTCTGAATCGTATTCTGTGCTAATAGCATCTGTTAGTGTTGCGGCAGAGTTATTAACAACTGACATTTTTCCTCCCATGCCAGAGTGAGAAACACAATAATAATAAACTGTATCAGGTGTGTTTGTATCAGGTGTAAATTCAACACGTCTTGTTGTAGTTGTTGTATTATTAAATGTACTGTAAAAATTAGTTTCAGTTACTTCTACTTCATTAATAAAATATTTTACTTTAGTTGAATATCTAGAACCACTATTATGAGTTCCGTCATTAGTTAAACTTAATGCAAAAGGATGTGATCCTGCACTATAACCTACTGACGATAAACTTGAGTCTGATAGATCAAATACGTATTTGTTTCCTCTAATTAGTACTAGGTTTTGTTTTTCAACATCATCAATATAAAATTTATTTCCTGTACTTTCTACACTTGGTTGTACAATAATTTTATTCTTAAAAGTTTGTTCTAAGATATTTGGATATTCTGTTTTCTTATAGTATGCTAGTCCTATTGACTCATCTTGCTGGAAGTTTTGAAAGTTAATACTTCCAATACTTGTAAAATTATCATAAGATAAAGGAAAACCTAATACAGTGTCATTAGTGCCTGAACCTATCTTATATCCAAATAGTTTATTTCCTGTAAATGTGGAACTGCTATATTTGACTGAATCATTTATTAACACACCTTCACTGTCATATAAGTTATACATAGGTCCTTGGTTATAACCTGTTTTACTTTGAGACAGTATCCAACTGTATCCATCCCAGTAATATTCTTTACCAGCATTAGTAGTACCTGATTTTACTGTAACTTTGTCATTGTCTATAATAGTCAATCCAGCGACTTTTGTTAAGGCAATGGATGAGCCTACACCACTAACAGTCCAAATAGAACTTGAAACATCAAAATCAACACCAGTAATATCCCAACCTTTATCTGATGTACCGTCGCCGTCTGAGTCATGGTCCCATGGAAAATTTGTTCCGTCCCATTGTATTGGTGTAGTTTCAAAATTCTGATTAAAAAATAAAATTGACATTCCATTTTGCAAAGTTATGTCGTCAATACTATAAGTTGAATTTCCTTCTATAGTAGCTTTAGTATCATTTGTTGCTAAAACGTTAACTGTATATTTGTGTACTGAACCGTAATTATAAAGTTGTACATTTTTCTTAAACTCAATAATAGGTCTTTTAGCTTTTCTAGTTCCATCTAATTGAAAACTAGATTCTTGTAATTTGTCTGTAGCGTCCCAATAGCCATTATCAAAACCTGTAACTTCAGTTGTAGCAACATCCCATGGGTGTTGTACTTCAACTAAACTTTGTGAATTTCTATAACTTGTTATATTATTTCTATGTACCCAACCATTTGTTCTAGTCCATGGATTTTTATCTTTTGAATCTCTTGCAATAGTAACGTAATCATGTGTTGTAAAGTCTGGTTCAACATCCCAATTCTTTTGATCCCAACTGTAAACAATACTAGTACCACGTGTTGAAGTTGATTCATAATCCCATGGTTGTTTTTGTTGTGCAATGTAATTTTCTGTTGCTAGTGTATCTTCGTCAGCTTCAATAAATTCTATTCCTGTAATACTGCCAACACCTTCCACATAATATTCTTTATCTTTGTAAGCAGGTTCAGTTAAGTAGTTAGATCCAAACGTAACCAACATACCTGAACTTAATACTATACCGTTAGGTGAAGTATATTCAAGTTTACCTGTTATGTTAGTTGGACTGACTTTATGTGTAACTTCAACAACATCGTTTACAGAAATTGTTATACTTGAATTAGCAAATTCTAAATTCAAACCAAGAGTTTCGTAGTCTGTTGTTACAGATCCATTTACACTTACAGTATCAATACTTGTTGTGATAGGGTAGGTTAGAGTAAATGCTGTCTGTGACGCATTGGCACTAAAAGTTTCAACGGAGCCTGTAACAACAATAGATGGTAACAGAGGATCGGCACTCGGATACCAATAATAGTTTTCATAATTTACAAATTTATCATAATCAATAGGTGGTGCATATGAATAATACTTTTGTCCAAATAATCTATTTTGATTATTTGTTTTACCATTTTCACTGGATACATGATTTAATGCTTCAGTGTAAAATACTCCATCAATTTTTGCTAAAGAATCTGGATCTCTCAAAACTAACGTTGGTTCCAACTGATAGTCTTGACGATTTTTTGTTTTCTCTATTTTGTAATTGTCTTTTTCTTGTGAATAATAAACATCATCTTTTCTACCAATAAATTCTGTAGTTTTAATTGAATCTGGAGAACTAAAAAGTTGTTCTACTGTACCATCAAAAAAGTTTTTTAATTTAGCAGTTTGAAAAACTTCGGGTAAAAAACTTAAAGTTTTAAGACTGTCAGTAGTACTAACGTTAGCTGTATAGCTGTCAACGTTGCTGTTTGCACTTTGTGAAAATGTTATATCTGAATTAGCTTCGTAGGCCATTATTTTAATAACCTCCCACAGTACCTGAAGTAATTGATCTTAAATTAACTCCTGTCAAACCAGAAACAATTTCTACTTGATTAACTGTGGCGGTATTAAAAAATAATTCATTACTAGCCGCTTTAATTTGAAACAAGTCACCAAATTTTGCTTCTGCATCTTTTGGAACAATTACCACACTTGATATTTTACTTGATAATCTAGTATGAATATATGCGGCAAGTTCACTGTAATAAAACGTATCACCAAAGTCCCAATTGCTAATAGCAAAGTAATCGTTTACTGCATTTATAATTTCTGTTTTTATTTCATTATCAGTATATGATGTTCCTGGAATTTTAATCACTCTAAATATAGCTTGATTTTGTTCGTCAGCTGTTGGACCAAATAATAATTTAAATTTTGCTGATGTGTAAATCAATTGATCACTGATTGACTTATATTTTTCTAATTCACCAACACTAGTTTTAATTTCTTGTGAAGTAGGTTCTGCTGGAAACAGTGTTCTTGCTTTACCACTTGAGAACCAGTTTTGTACATTAGTATAAAAAGTTTTATCTAAAATAACCAATTCAATAATATTACTGATTGATGGATCAATTCTTTGTGATCTTGGTGCACTGTGTTTGTAGTGGAAATAAAATTTTTCTGCTGTAGTAAATGCTCTTCCCACATAACCTTTGTAAGTTTTCTTATTAGTACTGTCATATCCTTTTCTTTTTGTATATGCTGTACTTCCTACATCATTTACTAATTTAATTAAAGTTCCTTCTACACCGGAACCATTACCTCTGTAAAAAAAGAAGTTGTCTGCCGCAGTGCTACTTCCTACAATAAAAGCTATACCGTTAACACTTGCGGCCGCGGATTTTGAATTAACTTGAGTAACGTCAGTACTTAATCTGTAATATGTATATCCGTCGTAGTCTTGATAACTTTCAAAAAATACATAATGAGCGTCACTTAATATGTCATCATGTGCAATTGGATTGTCCGGTGAACCATCATCATCATTGTCAATATTTGATACTTTAATTTTTTTAATATCTACATAACCATCTTGTTCTGTAAAACTATTAGAAACACTAAACGTAATTGGATTAGTTAATTTTGCCGCATTACCTGGATCTGTTAATAGTTTAACATCTTTGTTGATATTTAAAATTTCTATTGTGTCTTTTACAGCTTTTCCTGTTGCTGTATCAATGTTTTTATAATCACTTACATAAAAGAATCTAACTTCATCTTTACTTTCAAAAACGTAATCAAGTCCTCTAATTGTAAATTCATACTTTGGTGAACTAGCTGATGATGAAGCCGCAATATATTTTGCATACACTAGCCATGATGTATCACTAGCTAGAGCTTGATATCCTGGCGGAAATTTTGCATTGTATTTTACACTAAAGTCATTTGTTGTATTAATATAATCATCTGCAATAATATACCAACCTTCATTTGTAGTACTTGGATCTCTGTAATGATATCCTAATCCAAAGTTTACTCCTGCCTGCATCTGTGTTCTAATATTTTCTTTTTCTGTAGTTGTTAAAGCAGTTCTAAAGTTTGGTAATATTTTTCTAAGTTTATATCCGTTTGTAATTTGTTTATCTAATTGTATTGAACCAGCAGTGTCGTCACTTGTAACTGCACCGTTGTTTCTTACACTTACTACTGTAGTAAAAATAAATTTTGTTGGTGTTGAGTAATCATCAACAAATTCAAGAACTGTACCTGGTCTAATCATTCCTAGTTTTTCGTTTGAACTTTTTGGATTGTTATATACGCCAGTTGCTTGTGATATTGATTTATCAGCCGCTCCTGCAATCACAAAGTATCCAGTTTGACTTGTTCCAGCACTTGGATAAGTTACCCATTCATTTTTTTCAGTACTTGCTTCTTGCATGATAAACTGATTTGCATTATGATCTGTTTCTACTGCTTTTTTATATGTGTCATAGTAATAATTAGATAATAAATTTTTCTTAATCAAAGGTTCTAAAACGTTTTCTATAATATATGTGTAACTTGTATAATCTACAACCGTACCTGTTATCTCGTCACTGTTCAATGTAAAGTCTGGATTTTTATATAATATACCATCTTCACCGTACACATTAACACTTTTTACTGTGCCAGTTGGATCATTAATATCTAGATATCTTGAATGGCCAATATGTGTTTTATTAATAGCTTTAATTTTTTGAATTGCTGTGCTTTGTGTTAATGGAAATAGATTATAATCTTCTGCATTAACCATTCTATCTTGTGAGTAATAAGATTTTGGTGCATTTTGTTTTATACTTGAATCTGATTCACTTGATTGAGAATTTGAAACTGTGTAATTTAATGTTAAAGATAATGTAAGAACATAAGTTTGTCCTTGACTGTTATTATAGTTAATTGATATTTCTTTATTTTGAATTCTGTTTGCTCTTAATACTTGTCCTTGTCCAGAACTTCTTCTGTACCAAACTCTAAAGTTACCTTTTGGTGCTGTACCAAAATTACCATCACTAAAGTTAACAGTAATTTCATCATTGTTTTTTGACTGGACTGTAAAGATATTTGTATCAGTTAGTGCTAAACTATTGTAGATAGTATTTTGTCCAAATAAACTTGGTACCTTTTTCCATTTTTCTAAAACTGCTCCGCTTGTAGAAACTTTTTGTACAAAGACGTCAGAGTCATTAATATTACCTTCATTAACATCTATGTTTCTGTTTGGAACTGGTGTTGTAAAATTATAATCATCATAATTTAATTCACCTTCTTTAAAGTATGCAAAGAAGCCTGTGTTTGTACTTGAAAAACCTTGGTTGTCATTTTTGTAAATTAAATTATATGCTTGTGATTGATCTGGATCAGTCTCAAAGAAATAACCATCTGTATGAATATCTGATTTAACAACTTCAATGTTAGTTGATACTCCGTCAACTGTTTCACTAAAGTTTTTTACAACTGGTTGAGTTGTTGTACTATTAATATTGTATATTTCTGATGCAATATTATTTACGGTTCCGCTTTTAACAGGATCGCCAAATTGGTTTGTACTATTGAAAGCACTGTTACAAATTTGTAACCATTGATCATACCATTCTGTGTTATTTGGATCGTTCCATGTAATATTTGTGTTGGCAAGATTTGTTCCTTCTGAATCTACTAGAGGTTCAGTTGTTCGAACCTTGTTAACTTTTAAAAGTCCTCTTGCTGGAATATTTCTTTTTGGTGTATAGTTTACAAGTTTTGCAAGTCTAATAATACTATCTCTTCTTTCAGCAGTATCAAAAAAGTTTTCTCTTGAATTTAAATCTGTTCTAAATGCCAAACTCTGACCAAGATAAGATAACAAATCAATGATAGCAATAAACTCACTTGATTGAATGTAGTCATTGAAGTCTTCTGGATAATTGGTTTGTATGTAATTTAACATACTTGTTCTAATTGAATCGTAGTCGTAAGATTTAAAATCTGCCTGTGTAAAACTTCTATAGACGGTCTTCCAATCTTCTGCTGAAAATAAATTATCTTGTCTTTGTATTTGACTCATTATATTGTTTCTCTTTCAAAATCCAGTTGCATTTTTACTTGTTGGTTAAATGGCAAAACGTTTAAACTTACTTCAACTCTTAATCCGTTCTCTGATTCAAAAACATTTGAATTATTTAATTGTACTCTTGGATCGCTATTAATAACTTTTTTACAGTCTTCAACAATCGCTTCCTTGTTTGCTTGGTCTAGTGGTTCATAAATCATGTCCCAAATTATTGAGCCAAAGCCTGGGTTCATAACTCTCTCACCTTTTCTGGTATAAAAATGATTAAGTAGATCTTGTTTGATTAAATCAATATCATATAGCTGGTTGGATTTTACTCCCGCTACTGTACTAAATCCTTTATATGTGCCAGTTTGTAGCCCTCCACTAGAGTTTGAACTAGTAGCTGTAGATGTTGAACTGTTATTTGTTACTGTCGTATATGCCATATTTTTTTACTCTACAGATATTTATAGTTAATTTTATATGCTGTTTTAATTAATTATTAAAATAGTAGATAAATATCTAAAAACAAGGAGCATTCATAAAAATGGCCTCAAAATTTGAGAACTTTACAAGCGAAGATTTAATAGAAAAGTCTTTGCTGGATAATGACATTCATTATCTGTTTGGAGATATTACTGAGGAAAACACAGCTCTAGCTATAAAATGGATACTACACTCAAATCTTAAAAAAAAGCCTAAAAGAACCCTAACACTTTACATTAACTCATATGGTGGAGATGTATATCAAATGTTTGCTTTGATAGATGTAATAAAAAACAGTTATCACAGAATAAGCACAATTGGAATTGGTAGTATAATGAGTGCGGCTTTACTAATACTAGCCAGTGGTGCAAAGGGTCATAGGTACCTTGGAAAAAACACAGGTATAATGAATCATCAACATTCAGATGCACTTGAATCAAAAATGCACGATTTAAGAGCTTCTATGAAAGAAAATGTTCATGTTGAGCAAAGATGTTTCCAAATTTTAAGAGAAGCCACAGGATTTTCACTAGCTGAAGTACGCAAAAAGTTCAATAATCCTTCAGATCAGTACTTTACGGCAAAACAATTGATTGACTTAAAGGTAGCAGATCATATATTATAAGATATATGAGCAAAGAAATTAAGAATTTTTCTGGTGGAAAAGACTGGTGGTATATGGATAGAAAACAAGCTATCCAACTTCTTGATGTACTCACAGAAGCTTATAACAGAAGACTTCAAGACGAAATGTGGTATGATGACCGCGATATTGCTCTACAATTGCATGAGATTAGAGACGATATCATGCGATTTCCTGACATAATATTCAAAAATGCTGGTATAAAAATTGAAAAGGACAAATAATTTACAATTATCGGTTGACAATTCGTTTACACTAGTATATTATTAAGGAGTTATGTTAATAAAGTTAATCAAATATCTCGGAGGTAACAAAGATATGGCAAGAACAAAACAATATGTAGTATATACTAGAGAGTTCTCAAAAGGTAGAGTTAACAATAAAGTTGGCGTATTCCTAGATGAGGCTAAAAATGCTACTGATAATAACGGCGTTGTAAACGGTGGTGTTATCAAATTCAAAAACCTAAAAATGAAAAGATCAACACCAACAACTGATCTTGTTTCAAAAGGTTATGATTTCAACGTAAGAGTAATTGGAACTGGTACGTACGAAAGTGCAAAACAGATCAAAAACTCTGTAATTGAACTATTGTCTGGTACAGGTAAAACTGTTATCAATGCTAACGCATAATAATAATAATAAGTTATAAGACAATAAAACAACATTAAAAAGGCGCTACGGCGCCTTTTTTCTTATATTAGCTCTGTTAATAAACTGTTGATTTTATTAACAATGCTAATACTAAATAATTAACACTAGTGTTAATTACAAATAAGGTGTTTAAATAATAAGATGTTTAACACAATTTAGTTAGGAGGTCCAATTATGGATATTATTACTAAAATCAAATCATGGGCATCAGCTTTAGCAGATGTCGGTGTTTCACTAATAGCATTAGGCATAGTTCTAGAAGTGCTATTTGCAGGACAGGGCATTCCGTTCTGGCCAAACATTTCAGTAATCGGAAACGTACAAGAAATTATTGCAGGCTTTTCAGCTCAAGGTTTAGTTGGCTTGGTTGCAGTTTGGGTATTGTACCACATTTACAAATCTAAATAATAGGGACTTAATCTAAAGGGTGCTTCGGCGCCCTTTTGTAAGGAGAAAAATATGAGTTTTTTAAAAAATAAATGGACATGGATTGGTGTTGCAGTAGTGATAGTAATTTTCTACATTGCTATGGGTGATACACCAATTAGTTTACCATTTGGCGGTGAAACAACACCAGCTGAATAATAATTCTAAATAGTAAAGGCGTCGTCATGGCGCCTTTTTTTATGACTGATTTGCTAAATTTTTACTTTCGTGATCTGGATAAGGTTCTCTAGTTGGGAATCTAGTTAATATTGAACCTCTAGCAGTTTCCGTTATACGAGGTGAGTTTAATGCTGAACCATTTCTAGTTTCTAATATATTTGTATACAATAAATTACCATCAGTATCAACTTGTAAACTTATATCACTTACAGTTGTGGCTACACCTGCCGCCGGACCGTTCATATGTATTACTGTTGCTGTTTCGTAGTGTCCTATGTTAGCACTAATATTTGATGAACCTTTTAAAGCTGTTAAGAAATGACTTTGATCGCTAAAAATTTTAGTTGATCCTTTAGTACTCATACTTAAATTATGTGTTTCTTTTGTACCAGCTTGTAGCTTAAAGTCTCCAGCTGATTGAATATGTATTTGTCCATATACGTCACCTAAGTCAGTTGTTGATTTAGGCTGTGTTAATACATTGTTTTGTTTGTGCTGAGTGTAATGTGATTTAATATTGATGTTTCTTCCTGCTTCTATATTCATATCTCTATCAGCTCTAAAGTTTATATCTTTTTCTGATCTTACTGAAATTGAATCAGCACCCCACATTTCAATTTTGCCTGAGTCTGATATTTCTACCCAGCCTGTGCCTTTGCTGTTTACAACATAAACAGTACTATTGGTGTCATCTAATAATATTTGTGCACCGCCTATTGTTCTTAATCTAACATGATTTTGAGTACCGCCATCATCCATTACAAATTGATGTCCACCTGGTGTTAATATACCAAACACCTTACTAGGTGATTCTCTTCTAGCTGTGCTGTCTGTTAGTCCTCTAATATTGTCATTTTCTAAACCTTGTGTAGTAATACTTTTATATAAAGGCTCGTGTTTTGCTCTTCTTACACCGTCAACAGGTTTTCCTGCTTCAGTTTTAAAAATAGATAAGCTATCTAATACTTCATCACTAACTCTATTGTGTTCTGCTACAGGAACGACAGGAGCGTCTTTACCAAATGTAGCACCTTTGGCTATACCTGGTATCATGTGATTTATTCCTGGTTGAAATAAACATCCTAAACATACTCCGTTATTTTGTTGACCATTTACAAAAGCTACAATAACAACATTACCTACATCTGGCGGTGTCATCCACATACCATAACTTTTTTGTGTAGCACTGTATGAATTTTCAATATCTGCATCACCTTTTACTAGTGTGCCAGACGGTGTTGCACCTGCATAAGGAGAACTCCATAAAACAGTTTTCCATTTACTTGAGTCTGATTTAGGTGCTTGACTGCCGTATAAAAATACTTTTAATCGACCCATTCTAGAAGCATCAGTGGCATCCATTACTTCAGCTATTTGAATTGTATTTAGATGTACCTGTTTTGTAGAAAATTGTTTGTTATAAGTTTCTGGTCTACTTTCTATTTTTTGACTCATTATGTTACACTCGCATTAGTTTTTATTGCATCACTGTTAGATTTAAAACCATCGTCGGCTGTTACTGATTCTTGTTTTTCTCCAACTTGATTATCACTAGTACTTATAGTACCATCTGAATTTAATGTTTTTACAGTAGTGTCTATTTTATTACTAGCATCTGCTTTATTGTTTTCTGTAAAAGTTGAATCTTCAGACATTACCAAACCTAAATCTGTTATAGTATCTCTTACCATGTGTAGTTTTGTTGTAAACTGTCCACCATCAAATGTATTATCAACTTTCCATATTCTATATAAAGCAGTTAAAAATTGATCAGACTTTTGTCTTAAATCTCCAGACAATGATCCTCTGTCAGCATCTTTTAATTCTTCTGATGGCATTCTTGCTACAAACAAAATAACATTTTCTCTTTTAAAGTTTACAGCTTCAGTGGAATCAAAAGGTGCTGAAAATTCTGGCTTATCTAACCAATATGGATCACCAATAATATCTAATTCTGCTTTTACCATTTCAGCACTACCTACTTTAGCATTTCTAATTACAGTTTGAAATTCACTACCAGCACCTACTTCTGTCATACCTTGTGTTTCAGGATCAAAATATCTTTCATAAAATTGTACTGGAAATTGAGTACCATTTAAATTAGCGGCATCTATGTATCTTTGATCTGTAATTTTTTCTGATAGTGTTTCACTGAATCTACTAACCTTACCAATTGTTTTAGAGTCATCTCTATTTTTGCCAGCAAATTGACTGTTATCAATTTGTTGAATTTCTCCTAAAGTATTTCTACTAGTAAGTACTGGCGTATTTGCATCATACTTTTCAATATCTTGATTGTAAATTTCTACAAGTTGATTATATGCTTCTAAAGTGTTAGCATCGGGTTCAACATCAAAATTATTATAGGCCTGTTGTGCTAAATTTAAAGTATCTCTTCGAAGCTGTAAAGTCCTAAAGTCTTCACCACTAGCATCGGCTCCACTAGCCATGTAGGCTTGATTTGTTGCACCTTGTTCAACTAATTTTGCATTTAAGGCACTTGCGTTTGCTTCGTCACTAATTGTATCATTCAAAGCTGAACCATATCTATTATATAATCCAACAACTGTATCTAAACCATAAACATATTGAAAGTTAAAGTTTATATCAAAGTTCATCACATCTAAATTCATACCAGTGTTGAAATAATCATATCTTTTTACAATATGTTTTCTTTGTAACATTTGATTTGCACGTTTTTTAGAATATGCTTCATTTGGTGTTAGTTCATCTCTTACCGCACTACTGATAGTTTGAAAATCTTGTATGTTTATTGTCCATATAAATTTTTTCTGATAGTCTCTTCTTAATGGATCATATTTTAGTATTTCATGATGACAAGTTATCATTGTAATAAATTTTGATAATCTTAAATTTTCCCATTCTTCATTTGAAAAAGATTTGTTTAATTGTTCTCTTACAGCTTTAATTTCTTTTTGTGCAAAAACATTTCTAGCAATAAATTTTTCTAATATTTCTCTAACACTAGTATTTTTGTTTATTTCAACTTTAACAGATCCTTCATCTTTACCTTTGTTTGCTATATTTGTAGCATTGAAATCATCTTGTATTACACTTGATAAAAATTTTTCTTTTCTTTCGTCATCTGTTTCTTGTGAATTGCCACCTTTCCATGGACCTCTTACTTTAAATTCATATTGGTCTAGTAACAATTTAGATTGTCCTAAATAATGTCTTTCTTGTTCTTTTAATTTTTCTTGAAATGCATTTAAAAAATCTCCAAAATTGGATATCTCTTGATCAATTGAAATATCTTGTATCAATTGATGATCATCTGCTTTTGCAACGTCACTGGCTCTTATTGCAGTAACATCATAAACTGTTGCACCCATTTCAACTCTATATGTCATATTTGAAATGTATATTGCGTAAACTCTTTTTGTACCTGGTATTTCTTGTGTAATTGTTTGATCACCTTTTTTTCTACCTTTTAGATAAACTTGTAAAAAGAAAGGATGTGAATAATGATTCTGTATGCCTAGTATTGTAGCTGACTTATATATGTTTCTTAAAAAACTACTTCCTAAGGGTTGAGTAATATTCATACGAAAGTTTGTTGAATAAGTTAAACTTGAAACTGTGTTTGGAGAAGCAACACCTTCTACATCTAGTCTAGTTATTTGTGCAACCGTTCCACCTGTTTGTGCTAGAATAATCATTTCATCTGAAAAGATTTCTTTGTTTTGAAAACTATTAAGATTTGGTACTTTGTCTTGTGAACTTTCATACTTTAACCAGAGTCTAGTTACTGGTTCAGTTGTCATTCCTAAAGTAATATCGTATGTAACATTTTCATAGCTATGTAAAATATTTGGATTTATTGCACTGCCATCTCTGATTACATTCCAAAAATTACTATTAGTACTCATTTTTATTACCTTTTATAAAATTAAACATTTAAGCTAGACAGTGTTTCTCTATTAGGAATTCTTATAACTGTTCCAGCTCTAAAATCTTTAATTGGATCTTTAAGTTCATTCATATTTCTTCTTGCAAAGACCCACCACAATCTTGTATTACCATATAAGTTATGGGCTAGTAAATCTGGTCTACGATCATATTTTGATTCAATTGTGTAGTATTCATCATTATCGTCTTTTGGAATATTTGGTAATGCAATTACATCTCTATAGTCATCAATAACTTGAGTTTGATAATATGGTGAACTTGAATTGGCCATTAAATAAATCCTTTCGATCCATCGTCGTTTCCGTCTTTTAAGTATTCACCAGTTCTAAATTTGTTTAGATTAAAATTATCTCTAATAGTACTTGGTACTGGTGCATAAACTAATTCCATCATTATTGCCATCTGTGCTGGCACATAACTTTTTTCTGCTAATTCATCAATAGCACCTAGTCCTCCTGTATCTGGATAACGTGCCGCTAAATCAGGTGGCATATCACTACCTGGTTCGCTTGGTGCCGCTGAAACGTAATCAACGTCAGCATCTAAACCAAAACTAACACTTCGTAGTAGCATTGGTACTTTATCAAACATATATTTTCCATAAGCACTGAATAATAATGTTGGTGGGGCAATACCTCTTCTGATATTGTTTTCACGACCATAATAACTCATAGATACAGCTCTTAAAAAATGTATCACAGCTAACAAATATCTTGCTTCATCTTTATCTTGTGCTGTCATAGGTGCAACAACACTCAAAGTTGGTGATGCTCTTCTGGCAAATGCATAGTAATCAAAATTTGTTTGAGGTAGATTATACTGTGCATATTCTACTGCGGTATGCATTACTTGTATACTAGGTGTGTAAGGCATCAATAAACCATTTGTTCTTCGTATAGGAGCTAATAAATTTTCTTCACCAGCTGGGCCGTATACTTCATCTCTAGCATCTGGTTTAGCTTGAAGTATTGCTCTAAAATCATGTTTAATTGCTGTCATGTAGATATTTATTAGCATAATTAAATATAGTTTTAAAAAAATACTTGATTTGGTTGACTTTTGGTCAAATAAACACTATTATACAACTATGAAACGAGTTAATTACCTCAATAACAAAGACATTCTAAAAGAAATACATAAAAGTAAGAACAGTTTTTGCTCATATGTTGATCCTATAGAAGATGCTCATTATGACTTAATCCTTAAAGATTCAATTGATAATATGAATAAAACTAGGATGATGGAAGCCAGAAGAGCAAGAGCGGCCAGATTAACTGTGCTTAAATGTGATGAATTGGGTGTAACTAAAGCAAAACTAGGATCAGAAGAAATCAAAACTCAACACGTTAAAGAAGAAGATGTAGTTATTAGAGTATACACATACGATCATATACCTGACGATCCAGATAGAAAATCATCTCCAAAAACAGTTGCTGACACCAAAGTTAAATTAAACTTTATTCCTTTTACGCATTATCGTTTAGATGATAATGGTAAGTGGAAATTAGTTGGTAAATCACATTGGCAAGGTGGTATGGAAAATGGCAACTTTTCTTTGATACATGGAAAAATAACTAACAAATTGGCATTGATGTATATGAAACTTTGCCAAAGATACGGTAGCAGAGGAAACTGGAGAGGGTATACTTACAATGATGAAATGCAATCACAAGCACTATTACAGTTATCACAAATTGGTTTGCAATTTGATGAATCCAAAAGTGCTAATCCATTTGCCTATTATACTGCCGCAATAACCAACTCTTTTACTAGAGTATTAAATGTAGAAAAAAAACATCAAAACATTCGAGACGATATTTTGCAAGAAGCAGGTTACAATCCATCATATACAAGACAAATAGAAGATCAGATGAAACAAAACATATCTGACTCTGGACCACCAGTTGACAATTACAACAAAAAGTAGTATAATCTAAAAACAAAATATAAGTTTGAGATTGAAAATATATGTTTAAAAAAGCGGCCTGTTTTACCGATATCCACTTTGGTTTGAAAAATAATTCAAGACAGCATAACAACGACTGCGAAAATTTTGTTAAATGGTTTATCAAAGAGGCAAAAGAATTTGGTGCAGAAACCTGCATCTTTCTGGGCGATTGGCATCACCACAGATCATCAATCAACATCAGTACACTTAACTATTCAATCTCAAATCTCAAACGTTTAAGTGATGCTTTTGAACAAACCTATTTTATAACAGGTAATCATGATTTGTTTTATAGAGACAAACGTGAAATTTCATCTGTGGTGTTTGCCCAAGAAATTCCAAACATTAAAGTAGTAAACGAAATACTTGTTAAAGATGACGTTGCTATTGTTCCATGGTTAATTGGTAATGAATGGAAAAAAATACAAAAAATAAAATGCAAATATATGTTTGGTCATTTTGAATTACCTAATTTTAAAATGAACGCTATGGTAGAGATGCCAGACCATGGTGAAATACAAGCAAGTCATTTTAGTCATATTGAAAAAGTTTTTACAGGACATTTTCATAAAAGACAACACAAAGGCAATATTAGTTACATTGGTAATCCATTTGCTCACAATTATGCTGACGCATGGGATAACGATAGAGGTTGTATGTTCCTTGAATGGGACAAAGAGCCTCTTTACAAAATATGGGCAGATGGACCAAAGTATAGAACAATTACATTAAGTAAACTTTTGGAATCACCAGAAGACTATTTAGAACCTGAAACACACGTTCGTATAAAAATAGATATAGATGTTACATATGAAGAAGCCAATTTTATTAAAGAAAACTTTCAGAACACTTATAACTTAAGAGAAATAAGTTTACTTCCACACAAAGAAGTAGAAGACGAAATGGAGTTTCAAGGAGAAATAAAATTTCAGAGTGTAGATGAAATTGTATTGGATCAGTTAACCAATATAGAATCTGATACATTTGATAATTCAGTACTGATAGAAATTTATAACAGACTATGATCAAATTAAAAACACTGACAATGAAAAACTTTATGAGTGTTGGTGCCGCCACACAGGCAGTAAAGCTAGATCAACCTGGACTTACGTTAGTACTAGGTAATAATTTAGATTTAGGAGGAGAAGGTTCTAGAAATGGTACAGGTAAAACTACAATAATAAATGCCTTGTCTTTTGTGCTGTTTGGAGATGCTATCACAAATATTAAACGTGATAATTTAATCAATAAAACTAATCAAAAAGCAATGAGTGTTAGCTGTGAATTTGAAGTCAGTGGACACAAATATAGAATTGAGAGGGGCAGAAAGCCTAACTACTTTAAGTTTTTAGTAGATGATCAAGTTGTTAATGAAAAAGATACTGATGAAGCACAAGGTGAAAATAGACTAACACAAGACGAAATTAACAGAGTGTTTGGTATGAGCTTGCCTCTGTTTAAAAACATTATTGCTTTAAACACTTATAATCAGCCTTTCTTAGCAATGAAACCTACTGAACAACGTGCTATCATTGAAGAACTGTTAGGTATTACACAATTATCAAACAAAGCTGATAGACTAAAAGAACAAATAACACAAAGTAGGAACGATATAAAAGCTGAAGAAATACGTATTGAATCAATAAAAAATGCTAACGAAAAAATTGAAGATACTATAAGAAAGTTTAAAATAAAAAGTCAAGCCTGGGAAGATACACATCAAAAGAACATTGGTAGCTTAGAAACTGCTATTAGTGAATTAACAAAGATTGATATTGAGCAAGAACTAGAACAGCATAAAAAGTTATCTGATTGGAAAGAACTATCACAAGAAATAAATGGTTTTCAAAAACAACTTGATTATGATACTAGAGAACAAACAAATACACAAAAACAAATTAATGAGTATCAAGAACAATTAGAAAGTTTAGAAAACAAAACGTGTCCTATGTGTGAACAACAAATACATGATGATACCGCTCATACAAAAATAATTACTAATACAAAACAACACATACAAACACATACAAGTACTGTACAAACTTTACAAGAAAGTATTACACATACAAAAAATCGCATACAAGGACTAGGCGAAGTAGGCAATCGTCCAGAAACAAAATATCAAAGTATGGATGAAGCATATCAACATAAACAAAATTTAAGTAACTTAAAAAATGATTTAGAACATATTAAAGAAGAAGTTAATCCACACAGCGAACAAATTGAAACTTTACAAACTAAAAATATTGAAGAAATCAATTATGATATGATTAATAATTTGACTAAACTAAAAGAACACCAAGAGTTTTTATACAGACTATTAACAAGTAAAGATTCATTTATTAGAAAGAAAATTATTGATCAAAATTTAGCATACTTAAATGCAAGATTAAATCAATATTTAGAAGAACTTGGTTTACCACACGAAGTAGTTTTCCAATCTGACTTGTCAGTAGAGATTACTGAGTTAGGAAGAGAATTAGATTTTGATAATTTAAGTAGGGGTGAAAGAAATAGATTAATACTAGGATTAAGTTGGGCATTTAGAGATATATTTGAATCTACAAACACGCCAATTAATTTATTGTTTATTGATGAGTTGATTGACAGTGGTATGGATACACAAGGTGTTGAATCAAGTATGGCTATTTTGAAAAAAATGACTAGAGAAAGACATAAAAACGTATTCTTAATTTCACACAAAGATGAACTTACTGGCAGAGTAAACAGTATAATGAATGTAATTAAAGAGAATGGTTTTACTTCATTTGGAGAAGATTTTGAAGTAGTTAGTGTCCACTAAATATTTTTGATGGACAAGCTCAAAGAACATTTCACACCAAACTACAACAACAAAGATATATGGGACTGGTTGCAAGAAGATACTACTGTTCCTTATGTTAAATTAGACATGGATATTCCGTGGAAAGAAATATATAAAGAAGCATTAGTAGTTAAAGACCAATGTGTAGTACATAGAGAAGACGAGGGTGCTGGCACTTGGAAAAGTATTTGTATACACGGAATTGATTCAGAGTACACAAATGATTGGATGTACTATGATGGACAATTTACTAAAGAACCAGAATACAAATGGACTAAGATATCTGAGCAATGTCCAGTAACAACTAAATTTTTTAAAGAAACATTTCCATATAAATCATATAAAAGATTGAGATTTATGTGGGTTGAAGCAGGTGGTTATATATTACCACATCAGGATAATAAAGAAAGAACATTTTCACCAATAAATGTTTCAATTTACAACCCTAAAAATTGTGAGTTTAGATATAAAAATTATGGCACAATACCTTTTACAAACGGTAGTGCTTTTTTAATTGATGTGGGTCAACCTCATGCAGTATGGAATAATAGTACTGAAGCAAGACTTCACATTATAGCACACGGTAAGAAAGACAAAGAAAGGTTCTTACCGCTGTTAGAACGAAGTTGGAATAAATATCAACATAATATTAATTAGGAGCAACAAAATGAATTTTGAACAAATTGTAAGGTATACCCTTGAGTATAATAATCAATTAAGATACTATCATTGGCAAACTCCTAGTTATGCTCAGCACGAAGCGTTAGGCAAGTTATACGACAGTATAACAGGCATATTAGACACTTTGGTTGAAACGTGGCAAGGTAGAAATGGTAATATTAAAGTAGATAATGGCAAGGTAGAGTTAGTTGACTATACTGATGTGGAAACTGTTATTGAAAGTGCTGAAACATTAAGAGAAGTGTATGAAGAGTTTGCAAAAACTGTTCCATATGGTGATATTAATGATCAGATTGACGATATGATTACACAGATAAACCAAACAATCTACTTACTAAGATTAAAGTAACCATTGAATATTGGCTTGATGATTTTTAACTTTGTCAAGCCAATATGTCCATTCATCTTTACGAATAGTATTATAAGACCAATTAAACACATTTGATAGATTAATTAATGTGTTTGTACTAATATTTTCTAATATTGACGTTCTAGTAATATCACCAAACAAGTATTTTACTTGAACGTCATTATTTCTTATGTGTTCTAGTATTGGCAACACACTATCAGTTTCATATTCATTTAAAAGATTATAATCTTGATCTATGAAGTTCCATTTGCCTGCACCTGCATCATCAAAGTCTTGTACAAATTCTTTGTAATTGCCTTTAAAATTTTTTATTAACAGTTCAGTAAATATTAATGCAGTAATAGACATATCATAAAAAGTAATGCTGTTAATATTTTGATAAACGTTTTTTACTCTTTTAAGACTTTCAATTCCGTTTGCAACTGATATGTAATTTGTATATTCTTTGTTAAATTCTTTTATACGGTGAGATGTAGCTTTAGGATAATAGTATGAATATGGATGTATAGGATCAAAATTAAACACACCATTAAGTTGTTCGTATGTTTCATAGTAACAAAACTTTTTAGCATTTCTTTCTCTGTGATTAAAAGGTCTAACTTTAAAATTATTTTTTAATATTTCACTAATAACATAACCACCAAATTTTAATTTATTACATGATGTTGTATTGCTACCTAATTTTTTAATCCATACCGGTGTGTAATCATCATGAAAGTTTTCATCTGATCTATCTATATCTGCTAATTCTGATTCTTGTCTGTGTAAAAAGGAAGGTTGTTTACATTGTTTCCAATGCTCCATGTTTAATATAAAGTGCTGTTGATGTAAATGATAATATCTCTCTTTACGATCAAGTAAATGACCAATTAAAGAATATTCATCAATATCTTTTGCTACTTCTTTTAAAAAATTATAATCAATATGTTGAAAAAATAAAATACCTTCTTGTATTACAACTGCATATTTTGTTTTTACATTTTGATTTAAGCAACTGTCAATATCACTTAATTCTGTTTGATATACATACTCGTCATCAAAATCATGTAGTAGACGTTGATAAAAATAATCACGTACACTGTCTAATAATTCATTATTTTTTATGATTACTAAACTAAATTGACTATAGTCCACTTTGTTGTTTGACTGCATCTTTGTTTTTCTCCCAGAACTGTTTATATTCTATGTAATGAAAATTTTTGTAAGTTTTAGAATATTCAAGTTGTTGCCATTGTTCTGGATCCCAAAGTACAAATTCTCCTTGTCTAGATATCTTAACACAAAGCAACCATTTGTCATTTGCTTCACAACTTTCAGATGCTTGTTTAATCCATTCATCTAATTGTTTTACTTCACTGCCTAGTGCTAAATGATTCCATCTAAACTCTCCATAGTTTTTTGCTTCAATAACTAGCAGTTTAAAACTGTCAGGTGGAATAATATCACCTTTGAAGCCTCTTGTTTGATTTTCTGAAAGTGTTTCTGTTCTTACTATATTACTGCCACCTACAAATGCGCCACTGTAAGGTACTCTTGTGAACGACTCTCCATATAGTTCAGTAAGAAAATTTGCAACATCTCTTTCGTATGTTTTGCCTTTGTTTTTAGATTTTGATCCACTCATTTTAATTTCCATTCATATCCAATAGTTAATCCTATATTTTCCGTATCGTATTCGTATGCAGGTGCTATAAACCATCCTCTGTCTGTGTATCTCATGAAAGGTACAATGTCTCCTCCGCTATATCCAGTTGCTAAACCTATTTCTAATTTTACATACTTGTCTATATCAAATTCTTTTCCTGCGTACACACTAACTGATTCTTCACTGTTATAAAACACACCAGTTATGGTATTGTCTATTTGGCATCTTGCATGAGGATGGATACTATTATAATCTCCTTCTAGTCCTATGTGCATTGA
>MDTG01074473.1_pt1 | contig 32171 bp, 26 predicted proteins | sample 811421 | NCBI WGS metagenome assembly MDTG01 (sample SAMN05326645, study PRJNA326480) | marine metagenome | isolation source: seawater | place: Pacific Ocean: South East | collected 2011
AAGGCAAGGGTGAAACGGCGAGGTAAGAGCTCACCGGTTTTTTGGTAACAAAAAACGCAAGGCAAACCCCACTGGGAGCAAGGTTAAATAGAGAAGACAATGCGTGTATCTGCAAAAAACAGTCTTTAGTTGGTCTTCTGGGTTAACCGCTTGAGCTTGAGTGTGAATTCAGGCCTAGATAAATGACATCTTCAATGACAGAACCCGGCTTACAGATTATCTGGCGAATACGGTTAATTTTGTTCCACTTTTGTACTTTCCTAAAAAAACAATAATATTGACTATTACATAAAAACCCATACTATCCCACATAATCCCATAATGGAGGGTGATTTGAGAAAGAATGTAAAAAAAAGGTTTTTTGTAAAAAATGTTTTTATCAAGTTTCGAAAACAAAATAGACAAGAAAGGAAGGGTTTCTGTGCCAGCAACCTTTAGATCACATTTAAATTCGTTAGGATATAACGGATTTATTAGTTATCCCTCTTTTAACCATCCAGCTCTTGAGGCCTGCTCTCAAGATCGAATTGAAAAACTATCAACCACGATTGACTCTCTTAATCCGTTTGAAGAAAAAAGAGATTATTTTGCCACATCTATTTTATCGGTAAGTGAAAATTTACAATTTGATACAGAAGGAAGAGTTTCGATATCTGAAAAATTATTAAATCATGCAAAAATTAAAAATAATATTTTGTTTGTGGGGCTTGGTAAAACTTTTCAAATTTGGGAACCAATTAACTTTAAAAAATTTCAATCTTTTGCAAGGAAAAAAGCATTTCAAAATAGATCTAATTTAAAATGGGAAAATAAATAGAAAGGAGAAATGTCATGAGTATAAATGTAGGAGGCGGTGAACTGCGAGAGTTAAAGCCAAGAATATTAGTTATTGGGGTTGGTGGTGCTGGAGGTAATGCGATTAATGCGATGATCGAGGCTGGTATGCAAGGTGTTGAGTTTGTAGCTGTAAACACTGATGCACAAGATCTTAAGATGAGCAAGGCAGATGCCAAAATACAAATAGGTATGAATTTGACTAAAGGACTAGGTGCTGGAGCAAAGCATGACATCGGTCAAGCTGCAGCTGATGAGTCTATAAACGAAATTGTCAATTACATTCAAGGAAGCAATATGGTTTTTATAGCATCAGGAATGGGCGGCGGTACAGGCACTGGTGCATCACATGTAATTGCAAGAGCAGCAAGAGAGATGAATATTTTAACCGTTGGAGTTACAACTCTTCCTTTTGCTTATGAAGGTCCAAAAAGAATGAGACGCGCTGTGGCTGGTCTAGAAGAACTAAAAAAATATCTAGATACAACTATTGTAGTTCCAAATCAAAATCTTTTTAAAATAGCTAATGAGGCAACAGGTTTTGAGGAGTCTTTTAGTTTGTCTAATGACGTTTTAAAACACGGCGTTCAAAGTATTACTGACCTTATGGTAAGACCAGGAATGATAAATTTAGATTTTGCTGACGTGGAGACTGTAATGAGCTCTAGCGGTAAAGCTATGATGGGAACAGGTGAGGCGGATGGTGAAAATCGTTCAATGTCCGCTACTGAATTGGCTTTAAATAATCCATTAATTGACGAGTACACTTTGCAAGGGGCAAAAGGCTTATTAGTAAATATCACTGGTGGAAGCGATATTAAGCTTTTTGAGGTAGATGCCGCAGTAAATAAGATTAGAGCTGAAGTTGATCCAGAGGCTGAACTAATTTTTGGGGCAATTAAGGATGAAAACATGAATGGAAAAATAAGAGTTTCAATAGTTGCTACTGCACTTCATGGATCAGGATCTAAACCTTATTTGAATTTGGTGGATACTCCGCAAGACAGCGGATCATCTATTAATAGAGTTTATAGTCAGGGTGAAACTTTATTTAGTGCCGGACCTATTGAAAAAAATATCTCAGGTTCAATTGATGGTGCGACAGCCCTCAAATTAGATGAGAATTTTGAAATAAAAAATAATGATGAGCAAAATGAGCTTATAAATAGCTTTGAGAATACTGAAGAAAATCTGATTTCTGATGGAATTTTATCTAATAAAACTCATGATGAAATTCCTAAAGGGGTTTCGATGGAAAGTGCTTCATACATGGAAAATAGCAAAGATATTAACTTTGAAGAACAAAGAAATATTGAAGAAAATGCTATAAAAGATAATACTGAAAATCACACCCCGAAACTATTTTCAGAAGAACAAAATCAAGAGCAGTTAGCAGCTGAAGATTTAGAAGAAAAAAACGACAGCGAGCAACTTTTCGATCAGGATAATGAGGAAGAAGATTTCGAAATTCCTGCTTTCTTGAGAAGACAAAAATTTTAATGAATTCTTTATACAATAATGAATACTCAAAAATCATCACTGGAATTTTCCCATTTTCCAGTGATGTTAAGTGAGGTAATTCAGATTTTATCTCCTAAAAATGGAGGTGTTTTCGTTGATTGTACTTTCGGAGGGGGAGGTTATACAAAAGCTCTTTTAAAATTTTCAAAAACAAAAGTAATTGGAATTGATAGAGATCCAGCTGTAATTAATCTCGCTAAGAAGATTGAAATAAAGTTTAAGAATAGATTTAAGTTTTTTAACTTAAAATTTAGTCAATTAGATAAAGCTTTAAAAAAAAATGCAGATGTAATGATTTTTGACTTAGGTCTCTCCTCTATTCAGCTTAACAATTTAAAAAGAGGCTTTTCATTTAAATCTAAGGACAGATTAGATATGACAATGGGACACTCAAATACATCAGCTCAAGAGGTAATAAATAATTTGGGTGAAAAGCAACTAAACTATATTATTAAGATACTTGGTGAAGAAAATGACGCAAAATTAATAGCCAGAAATATAGTAAAAGCGAGATCTGAAAAAAAAATAACCAGGGTAGATGAATTAGTTAAAATCATTGAAAAAAGTAAGAAAAAAATATTTCCAAAAAAAATTAATCCTAGCACTAAGACTTTCCAAGCTTTAAGAATATTTGTAAATAAAGAGATTACCGAACTTATTGAAGGAATAATAAAGGCGACAAAATTACTTAAACCTGGCGGAAAAATACTTGTTGTAAGTTTCCACTCAATTGAAGATAGAATAGTAAAATTTTTCTTCACTAGTTTTTCTAAAAATCAAACAAAATCATCAAGATATTTTCCAGAAGATCATAATTTAAATACTGTCTTATTCGAAAGATATAAAAATAAAGTAATCAAGGCATCAAGAAAAGAATTATTTGAAAATAACCCCTCTCGATCAGCAAAACTAAGATATGCAACGAGAAGTAACAATGAATTCGTTTATCCTAAAAAATTAATACAAAAATTTAGGAAATATTTAGATATAGAGGCAAGCAATGCATAAGTTAAAGATAGTAATTTCGATAATAACATTTTCATCTTTACTAATAGGAACATCTATAATTAAAAATCAATCAAGAGAAACTGAAAAAAAAATATTCAAACTTAATAGAATAATCGCCTTAAAAGAAAAGGACTATAATGAATCCCAATTAGATTTTTTTTATTTAACATCTCCCTCGGTTATAGAGAAAAAAGTAGAACATTTGGATAAAAATAATTACATACCAATGGAACATTCCAATATATTTTTGAGTTTATCTGATTTCTTAGCTCTTGAAAAAAAAATTGTTATACAAAATAATCAAAATGAAAAAAAAACAGAAAAGAAGTAAAAACTATAATCCTAATCAAACAAGTTTCTATTTCGAAGATTATTTAGAAACAAATAAAAAAAATCAATTTTCAAATAAAAAAAATATGTTTCAAGATAGAATCTATTTGCTATTTTTTTTATTTTTCTCTCTAATATTTATTTTTAGTATTCAGATAACAAGAATTTCTCTCAATAATGTAAAAATATTCAAACATGATAGTTCTGATCAAAACTTCTTCACCTTAAGAAGAGATATTGTAGATCGAAATGGCATCTTAATATCAAGGAATATAAGCTTATTTCATGTTGCTATTAATCCAAAACTTGTTAACAACAAAAAAAACTTATTGATAAAATTAAGATTAGCTTTTCCTGAATTAGACATTGAAGATTTTGAAAAAAAACTATCTAAAGAAAAATATTTTTATTTGAAGAAAAGAGTTAGTCAAGCTGATAAAGAAAAATTATGGAGACTTGGAGAAAAAGGAATTATTTTTGAACCATTTCAATCCAGAATTTACCCACATGCAAATTTATACAGTCATATAGTTGGTCAAGTTGATTATGATAATTTTGGAATTTCTGGAATAGAGAAGTATTTTGACAAAAAACTTAAGGATGAAAATTTATCTCATCAACCTATGAAATTAACTTTAGACACAAACATTCAATATTTAATAAGCAGAGAGCTAAATAAAGCCCTTTCCACTTTTAATGCAACTGGTGGAGCTTCTTTACTTATGAATGTTAATAATGGAGAAATTTTATCCTTAGTTTCTTTACCAAATTATAATATTAATTTAAGAGAAGATTTGAAAGATGAAAAGTATATTAATAAAATTACCAAGGGAGTTTATGAGCTTGGTTCAATCTTTAAAACTTTTACTGTAGCGCTTGCTTTAGATAGTGATCTTGTATCTCCAAATACAGTTATAAAAAATATACCAAAGTCCATAAAATGTTCAAAATTCGAAATTTCTGATATAAAAGAATTTCCAAAAAATTTATCGGTCGAAGATATACTTGTAAGGTCTTCAAACATAGGAACATTATTAATTGCAAGAAAAATTGGTGAGGAGAAGTACAAAAGTTTTATCGAAAATGCAAATTTACTTAAAAGCCCAGAAGTTGAATTGGAAGAGGTTGGTAATCCGATTAAATTTAACTGGAATAAGTGCAAACTTGAAACGGTCTCCTATGGGCATGGTATTACCACAACACCGTTACAAGCAACCACAGTTTATGCTTCCCTATCAAACGGGGGTATTATGATTAAACCAAAATTAATAAAAAAAGATAAAGTCGAGGATGCAAAAACTTTTAAAAGAATAATCTCAAAAAAAACTAGTGATGAAATTAATAGTATTTTAAGAAAAGTAGTAACTGACGAAGAAGGTACCGCGAGTTTTGCAGACATAGATGGTTATTATGTAGGAGGCAAGACCGGTACTTCTCAAAATTATAAAAACAAAAGCAAAAATTTGAATACTTTTATTTCCATTTTTCCCTCCAAAAAACCAAAATATGCTTTATTGGTAATGCTGGAAAATCCAGAGGTAGCAAAAGATTTAATTTATAATTACAAAGGTGTTCAAATTAAAGGGTCTAGAAACGAAGCTGGGTGGAATTCAGTATTTGTAGCAGGCAAAATAATAAAAAAAATTGGACCAATTTTAGCCATAAATAGCAAAGATTTTAATTATCATGCTGCTGAAAAAATTAATTAAAGATTTACCTTCCCAAAAAAAAAATATTAAAATAATCGGATTAGCGATTGACAGCAAACAGGTCAAAAAAGGATTTATATTTTTTGCAATTAAAGGTCAAAAATTAAATGGAGAAAATTTTATTCCGAACGCTGTTAGAAATGGTGCTTCAGTTATAGTTTGCTCCCAAAGATGTAATTTCTATCATAAAAAGATAATAGTTATTAAAACACATAATGTTAGAAAAAAACTATGCGAAATTTCATCAAAGTTTTATAAAGATAAACCAAAAAATATTATTGCTGTAACTGGAACTAATGGAAAAACCTCAGTAGCGGAATTATTCTTTCAAATTTTAAAATTAAATAAAATTCCCGTAGCTTCAATAGGTACTCTTGGAATAAAATCTAAAGATAAAACTATCAAATCAGATCTTACTTCTCCTGATACAATTTCACTTCATAAAAATTTGAAAAAAATTAAAGAAAATAAAATAGATAATGTAATAATTGAAGCATCAAGTCATGGATTATATCAGAGAAGAATCGACTGTTTAAATTTAAAAGCAGGTATCTTTACTAATTTTAGTCAGGATCATCTTGATTACCACAAAACAAAACTATCGTATCTAAATGCTAAAATGATATTATTCAAAAGAATTCTCACAAAAAAAAAAGTAATAATTTCAGATAAAAGTATTAAAGAATTCTCGATTCTAAAAAAAATTTCGAAAAAAAAGGGTTTACGTATAATCGATATTCATCCGGTTTTAAAAAGAATAAATAACAATTTGGATCTAAACAATAAGTTTAACAAATATCAAAAAAAAAACTTATCTATGGCTATAGCCGCAGCTAAATTATGTGATCTAAATGAAAATAAAATCTTTAATTCATTAAACAAAATTAAAGATGTAGAAGGTAGGCTTGAACTTGTAAAAATATTTAATAACGGTGTAAAGGTTTATGTTGATTTTGCTCATACACCAGATGCATTAAAAAAATCTTTAGACGCACTAAAGCAAAAACATGGTTCAAATATTTCTGTAGTATTTGGCTGTGGAGGAAATAGAGATTTCAAAAAAAGACCACTTATGGGTAAAATAGCTGATATCAATTGTAATAAAATTTATATTACTGACGACAATCCAAGAAATGAAAAACCAGAAAAGATTAGAAAAGAAATAATAAGAAATATTCAAAATAAAAATTGTTTTAATATTTCTAGTAGATCAAAAGCTATAAAAACTGCTATTGAAAATGCTGAGTTAAACGAAACTATTTTAATAGCTGGTAAAGGCCATGAAAATGTACAAATTTATAAAAATAAAATCATTCCTTTCTCAGATAAACTTTATGTAAAAAAAATTAAATTTAAAAATAAAAAATTATCAACCAGAGATCAAAATTTTCAACAAAACCAAAAAATTTTAAAAATAATATTAAAAAAAGTAAAAAAAATTAATTTTCTTGGCATATCAATAGACTCCAGAACTCTAAAAAAAAATAATATCTTTCTTACTATAAAAGGAAAAAATAAAAATGGAGCTAAATTTATCTCAAAAGCAATGAAAAAAGGTGCAAAATCTATTGTAACCTCAAAAAAAATAAAAAAATTTACAAATAAGATTATAAAAGTAAAAGATGAATTTAAATTTTTAAATAATTTTGCTTCAAAAAAGAGAGAGAAGACAAAAGCTAAAATATTAGCTGTTACTGGGAGCGCAGGAAAAACCTCGTTGAAAAATTTAATCAAAAATTTATTAAAAAATTTTGGAAAAACTTTTTGCTCTCCAAAATCCTTCAACAATCAATTTGGAGTACCACTAAGTTTGTCCCAACTAGAAACACAACATGAGTTCGCTGTATTTGAAATTGGAATGAGCGAATCTGGAGAAATAAATAAATTATCAAAACTTGTAAAACCTCACCTTGGAGTTATTACTAATATTGGAGAAGCTCACATCGAAAATTTTAAAAACCTAAAAGGTATTGCAGCTGCAAAGGGAGAAATAATTAATAATATTCAAAAGAACGGTGTGATTATTTTAAATAGAGATGATAAATTTTTTAAATATTTAGAAATAAAGTCCAAAAAAAAAGGTCTGAAAATCATTTCTTTTGGTAAGAGCAAAAAATCAGATGTTTACCCTCTAAAAATTATCGAAAATAAAAATAATACATCTTTAATTGTAAAAATTTTTGACAAAAAATTAAAGCTTAAGTTTAAAAGTCTAAATCTTTATAATATTCTAGCAGCTTTAGCTTGTTTAAAAGCCTTAAATCTTAATTTTAATAATATTATCAAACACTTTAAAACTTATGTTCCAACTGAGGGTAGAGGTAAAATCCATAATGTTAAAAGATACAATAAATCGTTTAAATTGATTGATGAAAGTTACAACGCGAATCCACTTTCAGTTAAAAATGCAATTAAAAATTTTAATTCATTAAAAAAGACAAATTTTAAAAAATATCTATTACTTGGCGATATGCTTGAACTTGGCAGAAAGTCAGAAATACTCCATAAAGGTTTATCAAAAGTTATTAACAATTCTGATATAGATAAAGTATTTGTTAAGGGCGATAAATCTCTTGTCACTTATAAAAATATTCATAAAAACAAGCGTGGAAATATTTTCCAACATCAAGAAGATGTAGATTTTATTTTAAATAATATTATATCTAATAATGACCATCTAATGATTAAAGGTTCTAATGCAACGGGTTTAAATAATTTGAGTAAACGTATAATAAAAGGTTTTTAAATGTTATTTCATTTTTTCACATCGTTAATAGATCAATACTCTTTTTTAAATGTATTTAAATATTTAACTTTTAGAACGGGTTTGTCAGTGATGACTTCTTTGATAATCGTATTTATAGTTGGGTCTCCTCTTATAAAAATATTTTCTGAAAAAATGATAACTGGACCGATTAGACAAGATGGACCGATTGATCATATAGTAAAAAAATCTGGTACACCCACTATGGGGGGCGTGATAATAATTATAGGCATTATTTTAAGTACTTTACTTTGGGCAGATCTAACTAATATTTACGTGTGGACGCTAATTTTCGTTTCTCTAAGTTTTGGTAGCCTAGGTCTTCTTGATGATATTTTAAAAATTAAATTGAAAAATTCAAACGGTTTAAAATCTAAATATAAATTTTTTGGTCAACTAGTTATAGGCTCAATAGCATTATTTATTTTAATTAAATATTCAAATCACGAATTTTTGTATAATCTTTATTTTCCTTTTTTTAAAAATTTAATTTTAGACATGGGATTATTCTTTATCCCTTTTGGGTTATTTGTGATTATAGGCGCATCTAATGCAGTAAATTTAACTGATGGACTTGATGGTTTAGCAACAGTGCCTGTGATGCTTGTTGCAATTTCGTTTACTTTAATCTCATACGTAGTTGGAAATACGATTTTTTCACAATATTTACAGATACAATATATACAAGATGTAGGAGAGTTATCAATTTTTTGCGGCTCGATTGTAGGAGCATGTTTAGGATTTCTTTGGTATAACGCACCTCCTGCAAAAATCTTTATGGGCGATACTGGATCACTATCGTTGGGCGGTTCTTTAGCTGCGATCGCAATTATTGTAAAACATGAGATAGTACTGGCTATAATAGGAGGTTTGTTTGTACTGGAAACTGTCTCGGTTATCATTCAAGTTATTTCTTTTAAGCTCACAGGAAAAAGAATTTTTAAAATGGCACCAATACATCATCATTTCGAAAAAAAAGGTTGGGCTGAGTCAACTATAGTAATTAGATTTTGGATCATAGCAATTATTTTAGCTTTAGTAGGTTTAGCAACATTAAAGTTAAGGTAAAATATGTTATCTGTAAATAATTTTAATGAACTATCCTTTTTAGTTTATGGGCTAGGTCTTTCCGGCAAATCAACGATCAAATTTTTTAAAAAAAATAATATAAAAAATTACAAAGTTTGGGACGATAAAATCAAAAATTTATATAGTTCTTATAGGTCAAAAAATTTAGAAAAGACATTTAAAGAAGTAGATTTCATAGTTTTAAGTCCAGGAATAAGTTTAAAAAAGTCAAAAAATAAAAAAAAATTGATTAAATATAAACATAAAATAATTACTGATCTAGATCTTGTATTTTTACTCAATAAATTTTTTAAAACGATAGTTGTTACAGGAACCAATGGAAAATCAACAACTTGCAAGATACTACATCACTTACTTAAAAAAAATAATTTCAAAGTTCAACTTGGTGGTAATATTGGGACACCAATTCTTGATTTAGATATCAAAAGCGAGGACTACCTAATAATCGAAGCATCTTCTTTTCAACTTTCTCATTCAAAATTTATTTGCCCTGACTATGGTATTTTACTGAATATAACAAATGATCATTTAGATTGGCATGGTAATACTCATCATTATATTGATTCAAAATTTAAGTTGTTTAAATTTCAAAAAAAACAACAATTTGCGATTGTTAATAAAAATTTAAAAAATCAATATAAATTAAAAAATTTATCTGGAACTTTGGTTATTCCAAGCATAAAAAAATATAAACAAATTAAAAACAAAATAAAAAATTTATATTTAAATTCAGATATTAATGATGAGAATATGACAAATGTATTTGAATTATCAAAATTATTAAAAATTACAGAAAAATCATTTCTGAAGTCTTTAAAAAGCTTTGTAGGTCTGCCACATAGATACGAAATTTTTTTAAAAAAAAAGAATTGCACCTTCATCAACGATTCAAAAGCTACTTCTTTTCAAGCTTCTAGGTTTGCATTAGCAAATACAAAAGATATTTTTTGGATAGTTGGAGGACTTCCAAAAAAGAATGACAAAATTGATCTTAAAAATATAAAGAAGAATATAACCCAAGCTTATATTATCGGAAAAAATATAAAATTTTTTAAATCTCAATTAAAAAAAAAGATTAAATTCAAAGTTGTTTGGAACATTAAAAACTCAGTCAATCAAGTTCTTAAAGATATTAAGGTCCTTAAAAAGGAAAATAATACAATATTATTTAGTCCAGCTTCAGCTTCATATGATCAATTTTCAAATTTTGAGAAAAGAGGTGATGAGTTTAAAGCTTTAAGTAAAATTTATGCAAGAAAATTCATTTAAATTTATATTAATTAATTATTGGCGAAATATTGATAAAAAAATTTTTTTTGGTTTTCTTTTATTATTTTTACTAGGATTATTTTTTTCATTTTCTTCCACTTCTTCTTTAGCCGGCGAAAGGCTGAATAAAGATTATTATTTTTTTTTCTCCAAACATTTAATTTTTACTTTCTTCGCTTTTTGTATAATGATTTTTTTATCTTTAATACAAACATCAATTTTAAAAAAATTTGTTATTCCGTTATTTATTATCAGTTTTGCTTTTTTAGCTTTAGTTCCAATCATCGGCATTGAAGTCAAAGGTGCAAAAAGATGGTTGGATTTATACTTTTTCAGATTACAACCTATTGAGCTTCTAAAACCTTTTTTTATATTAGTTACAGTAAAAATTTTAACTTTAGAAAAATTACAAAACTCTCAAATAAAGTATTTTTTTAGTTTTTTATTGCTATGTTTGATAATAATACTTCTTATTGATCAACCAGATTTAGGACAAACAATTTTATTAATAGGCAGTTGGTCTGCAACAGTATTTATTTCAGGCGTAAGCTTACTTTATATAGTAATATTTTTTTCTATTTTTTTGTCCTCAATAAGCGCTTTATTACTTCTGATGCCTGAAAAATTTGGTTATATTATAAATCGTCTAGTTTCGTTTATAGATCCTAGCAAAGGTGACAAGTTTCAATCATCCTCTGCATTAGATGCAATAAAACTTGGAGGCTTGAAAGGCCAAGGAATGGGAGAAGGAGTTTTAAAAGATAGAGTTCCGGAGGCTCATACAGATTATGTTATTGCAATTATCTCAGAAGAATATGGATCTATTATATCAATTATTATTATTTCAATTTTTCTATATATTTCTCTTAGAATAATTAAAAATTGTATAAATCAAGAGGATCAAAAAATTAAAATCTCTTTATGTGGTCTTTCAGCATTACTTATATTTCAAACATTTATACACGTAGGTGTTAATACAAGCTTGATACCAACTACAGGCATGACTTTGCCATTTCTTAGCTATGGAGGATCATCTTTAATTGGAAGTGCAATACTAGCTGGCGTTATATTAAACTATACAAAAAACAATACACATTTTTATGAGTAAAAAAAATAAAGCGTTAATAGCTGTTGGTGGAACAGGTGGTCATGTTTTTCCAGGTTGTAATTTAGCTAAACATTTAAATGAGAGAAATTTTAAAGTTGAGTTAGTAACAGATAAAAGAGGAAATAATTATCTTAAAAACTATCAAAATTATAATATTTCTTTATTACCTTCCTCACCAATAGAAACTAAGAATATCTTCACGTTATTTTCATCTTCGTTTCTGATATTTTATTCTCTATTGAGATCAATAATTTTTTTAATTCTTAATAGACCCTCGATAATTTTTGGGATGGGTGGTTATTCTTCATTTACAATTTGTGTTGCCGCCAGTCTTTTAAAAATAAGATACATAATTTATGAAAATAATTTAATAATTGGTAAAGCTAACAAGTATTTATTACCGCTTTCAAAAAAAATACTTGTTTCACATAAAGAAATCGAAGGTATACCAAAAAAATATGAAAATAAAAAAATTGTAATAGGCAATATCATTAAAAAAGAGATCATTGATTTTTCTAGTAAAAAAATACTAGATACTGACTTAAAAAAAATTAATATTCTAGTTCTCGGAGGCAGCCAAGCTGCTCAAGTATTTGCAGAAACACTTCCAAATATTTTTCTGGAATGCTTAGGGCAGGGTGTACATCTAAAAATTTATCAACAATGTTTACCAAGTCAGAATGAGAAATTAAAAAAGTTCTATGAACAAAAAGGCATCGAGTCTGAAATATTCAACTTTTGTGATGATCTTAGAGAATATTTTTCTAAAGTGAATTTAGCCATTACAAGATCTGGATCATCAATGCTAGCAGAATTAACAAACGCAAAAATCCCATTCATTTCAGTACCACTTCCATCCTCAGCTGATGGACATCAATTTAAAAATGCTATGTTTTATCAAAGTAAGAGTCTTTCTTTTTTAATTAAGGAAAAAGATTTGAATGATAGACTATCCAGTTTAATCATTAAGATAGATAAAAATTACTCATTATTAGAGGAAATTGTAAAAAATCAAAGACAACATTCTGACAAAAATGTCTACAAAAATATAGATCAAGTATTAAAATCGATAAGTAATGAATAAAATAAATTTAGGAAATAAAGAAGTAATTCATTTTGTTGGCATTGGAGGCATTGGTATGAGTGGCTTAGCTCAAATAATGAAAAACATGGGCTTTAAAATTCAAGGAAGTGATCATAATAAAAACAAAAATACTTCTAGTTGTTCCAAAGCAGGAATTAAAGTTTTTATTGGTCACTCAAAACAAAATATTAAAGACTCCACAATTATGGTCAAATCTTCGGCTATTAAAAAAAATAATGTAGAAATTAGACAAGCGCGAAAAAAAAATATACCCATTTACTCAAGGGCCGAGGTTTTGGCAGACGTTGTTTCCTTAAAAAAAAATATTATAATAACTGGCTCTCATGGTAAGACAACCACAACTTCACTAATCGCAAAAATTTTATCAGATCAAAAACTTGATCCTACGATCATTAACGGTGGGGTTATTAACTCGTTCAATAGTAACGCGAAACTCGGTCAAGGAGAATGGGCAATTTTAGAAGCAGATGAGTCTGACGGAAGTTTTCTAAAGTTACCAATTAATTACTCAATTGTTACAAATATAGATTATGAACATATTGATTTTTATAAAAATTTCAAAAATTTGGAAAATTCATTTATCGAATTTATAAATAAGACTCCACCAACAGGTAAGTCAATTATTTGTGTAGATGATAAAAATATTAGAAAAATTTTAAATAAAATTAAAAACAAAAATATAATTACTTATGGTGAAAATAAAATTGCTAACTACAGGATATCAAATATTAGGTTCAAAATTGATTATACTATTTTCGATTTAAATTTTAAGAATCTAAAAAAAGAAAATAAAAAAATTAAAAATATAAAACTAAAATTATTAGGTAGACACAATGTATTAAATGCAGGAGCAGCAATTTCTTTATGTCTGAACTTGGGAGTAAATGAAAATATAATTAAAAAATCTTTAAGTTCATTTTCAGGAGTACAGAGAAGAATGACCAAAATTTTTACTAAAAATCATAATGATTTTTATGACGATTATGCTCATCATCCTACAGAAATTAATTCTATTTTAGCAAGTGTAAAAAATGTTTATAAAAAAAGAAAAATAATTTCTGTTTTTGAGCCACATCGTTATTCAAGAGTTTTATCTTTAAAAAAAGAATTTGCAAAATCTTTTAAAAAATCTGATTTTGTCCTTCTTTGTCCTATTTATGCCGCCGGTGAAAAAAAAAACGTGAAATTCAAAAAGATTGAATTTGCAAAATTAATTTCTAAATTATCAAGCACCCAAGTGATTATTGTAAATAGCTTTGAGGATATTAAAAAGTATTTTCAAAAAAATTTAATCAACAATGAGATAGTAATTGGTATGGGTGCTGGATTAGTATCTAAACATATGAGAGGTCTAAAAGAGAGTTTATGAGTTTGAATAATGAATTAATAAAAAAATTTAGCAATGATATTACTAAAGACTCAAAATTGTCTAATTTAAGTTGGTTTAACTTAGGTGGACCCGCTGAATTTTTATTTAAAGCTAAAAACAAAAATCAATTAATTGAATTTTTAAAATTTAATAAAATTCATAAGCACAAAATTACTATTTTAGGCGCAGGCTCTAATACTTTAATAAGAGACAGAGGTGTTAGAGGGGTAGTAATTAAGCTTGCTTCAGATTTTGCAAAAATAAGTTTAATAGATAAAGATACCATCGAGGTTGGCGCTGCTACTTTAGATCGTAAAATTTCAAACTTTGCCAAGGATAATGGAATTGGTGGTTTAGAATTTTTATCTTGTATCCCCGGATCTATTGGAGGGGGTGTAATCATGAATAGTGGCTGTTATAATAATGATATTTCAAAAGTTTTAAAATCTTTAAAGGTAGTTGATATCCAAGAGTGTAAAGAAAAAGAGATTAAACGTGAAAATATTAAATTTTTTTACAGAGGCACTAACTTAACAAATCAATTTATTATTACCTCTGTTAAATTAAAGGGTAAAATTCAATCTAAAGAGTCCATAGAAAAACTACAAAACCACTTGATAAACAAAAAAAAACTATCTCAACCAAGCCAAATAAAAACATGTGGAAGCACTTTTAAGAATTTAAGTAATAGCAAAAAAGCGTGGGAACTTATAAAAGAAACAGGATGCGATAAATTTAAAGAGGGAGACGCAATAATTTCACAGAAACATTGTAATTTTTTTGTAAATAATGGAAAAGCAAAGTCGGCCGACATAGAAAAATTGATTAATAAAGTTAAACGAACTGTCAATGATAAGACAGGCATTAGCCTTGAGTTGGAATTGAGGATAATTGGTGAATAAAAAGAAATTCAAAAAAGTTTTAGTGGTGCTAGGTGGAACTTCTGGCGAGAGATCTGTAAGTCTTGACAGCGGAAAAGCTTGCATAAAAGCTTTAAAAAAAAAAAATTATAAGGTTTTAAGATTTGATCCGAAATTTAAAAATCTTAATTTGATCAATAAATTGCAAGCAGATGTAATATTTAACGCATTACATGGAAAAGATGGTGAAGATGGAATTGCTCAGACTTATTTTGAATATTTAAAAATTCCTTACACTCACTCTGGCATTTTGAGCTCTTATAGCGCTATGAACAAAACAATATCAAAAAAAATATTTATCAAAAATAAAATTTTAACACCCAGATATTTTTCAAAAAATAAATATCAGATAAATTATAAGAATCTTAATAAGTATATAATAAAAAAAAAAATCAAATTTCCAATTGTTGTAAAACCAATAAATGAAGGTTCAAGTTTGGGAGTCAAAATTGTAAAAAATATAATAGAACTCAAAAGTGCTACTAAATTTCTTTTTCAGAAATATAACGATTTGATGTTTGAACAATTTATTGGAGGTCAAGAAATACAAGTCGCAGCAACTAGTAAAAGGGCACTAGGCGCGATTGAATTAGTTCCAAAAAGAAAATTTTACGATTATAAAGCAAAATATACTAAATCAGCAAAAACAGAACATATAATGCCTGCCAGACTAAAAAAAAATGAATATTTGAAAGTTTTAAAAGTTGCCAGAAAAGCTCATTTAGCATTAGGATGTAAAGGAGTAACTAGATCAGACTTTAAGTTTTACAAAAATAAATTTTACTTATTGGAAATAAATACTCAACCTGGAATGACAAAACTTTCACTAGTTCCAGAGATATGTAGTCACATAGGTATTTCGTTTCCAAGCCTTATCGAGAAGATCTTGTTAGACGCTGGGCTAAATAGATGAATAAGAGATTATATGTTGCTATATTTTTACTTTTAATCTTAACAACATATTCAGTTCAACATAAGTTTAATTTTAATCATGAGATAAAAATTAAAAAAATCATAATAGCAAATAACAAGATAGTACAAGAAAAAAGAATTATAAGGGACTTGTCTTTTCTTTATGAAAAAAATCCTGCATTTATAAGCACAAATAAAATACAAGAAATTTTAACTAAAATCGATTTTATTGAAAGTTTTGAAATAAAAAAGATTTACCCCGACAAGATAAAGATAAAAATTTTTGAAAAAAAACCAATAGTAATTATACAAAATAAAAAAGAGAAAAAATATTATACTAGCTCAGGAGATTTAGTAGATTTTTTAGATCTTAATGAATTTAAAAATTTACCGATAGTTTTTGGAGATAAAAAAAATTTTGAAATTTTTTATGAAATTCTTAAAAATCTAAAATTTCCAATTAATGAAATAAAGGCGCTCTATTTGTTTGAAACAAGAAGATGGGATCTTATTACTTTTGATGACCAGATAGTAAAATTACCTATAAATAATTTTGAAAGTAGTCTTAAGAATTTTATTGAATTGAGAGAGAAATTAAGTTTTAGCAAATATAAAACATTTGATTATAGAATTAATGGTCAACTTATTCTAAAATAAAAAATGCACATTTACTCTCCAAAATTTTATATTGAAATAAACAAGACTGAATTAAAATTTATTGTTGTAAGCAATAATAAGGAAGAAAGTAAATTTGATATAATTTTCAATAATACGGTAATGTTAAAAGGCATTTCTAACTATCAAATCGTTGACTACGATTTAATTTTTAATTTATTAAAAGAAAATATTTATAAAGCTGAACAACAACTAAAGTTAGTTTTTAAAGAAGTATTTATAGTTATTGACAATTTTAATTTCTCAATAATTAATTATACGGGTTTTAAGAAATTAAACGGATCACAATTATTAAAAGAGAATATTACATATTTATTAAATTCCCTTAAATTAAAAGTTAACGAAACTGAGAATGACAAGTCAATTGTTCATATTTTTAATATTAGATATCAATTAGATAATAAAGAAGTTGAAAATCTTCCCATAGGTTTATTTGGTAATTTTTATTGCCACGAACTATCCTTTTTTTTAATTAATTCAAATGATTTAAAAAATATCAAGAATATTTTAAATAGATGCAACTTAAGAGTAAAAAAAATTATTTCTAAAAATTTTTTGGAAGGCACAAAAATAATTAATGATAATCCAAATTTAGCATCCTTTTTTAAAATTGAAATAAATATATACAACTCAAAAATACTTTATTTTGAAAATTCAGCATTAAAATTTTCCCAGGATTTTGAATTTGGATCTGATATAATTTACAAAGACTTGTCAAAAATTACTGGGTTTAAGTATGAAAATGTAAAAAAAATTCTCTCTAAAACAAATTTTTCCAATGAAAACTTAAAAGATCAATATGTGGAAAAAAATTTCTTTGAAAATCAAAACTTTAGAAAAGTAAGTAAAAAAACTCTATTAGATATAGCAAATGCGAGAGTGCAAGAAATGTTAGAAATCATATTCTTAGATAATATAAATCTATTAAAATTTTTAGACAAAAACCATAAAATTTTTATTAATCTTAGTGATGACTTATGCAAAAACTCCTTTTCTAAATTGTTTGAGCAATTTTTTTTAATAAGAAAGAAAATTAGTCCTAATTTTTTAGACAAAAAAACTTGCGAAAGTTTTTATCTAAATGCTTCTAATATAGTTCAATATGGGTGGAAAAAAGAGGCAGTTCCAATTATACAAGAAAAAAAGTCAATTTTTGCTAAGATCTTTGAGCTCATTTCAAGGTAGAATTGTTATTTTATGAAACATTAGTTGTTTTAAAAAGTTTTTATCAGTTATGTATAAAGCTGAATGTTTCAAAATAATCAAAAAACTTTAAAAGATAAAATTGAATTAAAAGGAGTTGGGCTTCACAATGGTATAGAAGCAACTCTTAAAGTGAAACCTCTAAAAGCAAACTCTGGGATTGTTTTCAAAAGAATAGATATTAAAGATAATAATATTATTCATGCAGATTTTAAAAATGTTATCGAACCAATTTTATGTACAAAGTTACAAAATAGTCATGGAGTAAGTATATCTACCGTTGAACATTTGATGGCAGCTTTTTATGGAGAAGGTATCGATAACGCACTTATAGAGGTTAATGCCCCTGAAATACCTATAATGGATGGATCAGCTTTAGAATTTGTAGATGCAATAAGAAGTGTAGGCACCGAGACGCAAGATGAAGAGAGAAAATTCATAAAAGTTTTAAAAAAGGTTGAAGTTAAGGATGGGCCAAAATTTATTTCTATAGAACCATTAACAGAAGATTTAATAATTGATTTTGAATTAATTTATAAAAATCCACTTATTAGAACTAGACGAAAAGAATTTAAACTAAGTTCTACTGACTTAGGTACAATTTATAATTCAAGAACTTTCTGTTTATATGAGGATATAGATAATATTAAACGAATGGGACTTGCAAAAGGTGGATCGTTAGATAATGCCATTGTAGTGCAAGATGATAAAATTTTAAATGATAATGGCTTAAGAAATAGACATGAATTTGTTAATCATAAAATTTTAGATTGTTTAGGCGATATAATGTTATCTGGTAATAGAATTTTTGGCCACATTAAGACTTCCCAAGGAGGCCATGCTCTAACAAATAAATTACTTAAAAAATTTTTTTCTGACAAAGGTAATTGGATATGCGCAAAATTTCAGGAAATTCAAAATCAAAAGCAAAATACTTATAATAATTCTGTAGCTTTAGGCGCATAGTATAGTAAAAATTTACCATTCTATTTTATTCTGATATTATTGACATAATGTTTAAAAAAATAATTATATTTTTTTGCTTAATTTTATTAAATTTTTCTTGCTCGAAAAAAGAAGCTGTATATGAACCCTCAAAAAAAATTGATGCCTATAAATTATATGAAGAAGGTTTAGTAGCATTTGAAAAAAATGATTATTTTTTTGCAAGTAAAAAGTTCTCCGAAGCCGAATTAAGTTTTGAAATTCCAAAGTTTGCCGCTAAGTCAGCTATTATGTCAAGCTATTCTCTATATGGTATAAATTTTTACGATGAAGCTGAAGAAAATTTAATGAGATATTTTTCAACTTATCCAGCAGATGAAAATTTAATTTATGCACATTACCTGTTAGCGATAGTTTATTATGAGCAAATAAGTGATGAAAAAAAAGACATAAGTCCTCTTTTGAAAGCAAATAAACAAATTGATTTTTTTTTAAAAAAATATCCTGATACCGATTATGCTACCGACTTAAAGTTTAAAAAAGATTTAATACAAAATCAACTAGCTGCAAAAGAACTTTATATTTCAAAGTACTATATTTCTGTACAAAAATGGATTCCTGCAATACAAAGACTTAAAGTTATAGTTGAAAAATTTAATACAACTGTGTTTGTAGAAGAGGCTCTGCATCGTCTTGTAGAAATACATTATTACTTGGGCCTGGAAAATGAAGCGGAAAAATATGCCAGTATTTTAGGTTATAATTATAATTCAAGTGAGTGGTTTAAACAGTCTTATAAACTATTAAACAAAGATTACAAAATAGCTAATACAAAACCTTTAAATGAAAAAGATACTTTTTTTAAGAAAATCATTAAAATGATTAAGTAATGGCAAATAATACAAAAATTATCTCTACGTATAAAAAAAAATTAAAAACATTAAAACAACATAACAAATACTATTTTATTGAAGATCGGCCAAGAATTACAGACGCAGAATATGATTTACTTAAAAATGAAATTCTTCAACTCGAAAAAAATTATGCTTATCTCTCAGATTTTGGATCAATAAAAAAATTAGTTGGTTCACCTCTAACTAACAAGTTTAAAAAAATAAAACATTTAAGCCCAATGCTATCCTTATCTGATGCCTTTAATAAAGAAGATATGCAAGATTTTTTAAAAAAAATAAAAAACTACTTAAATTCAAAACATGAAAACTTTGAATTGTTTGCTGAGCCAAAGATTGATGGAATATCAGCAACTTTAATTTATAAGAATGGTAAGTTAGTAAGCGGTCTATCAAGAGGAGATGGTTTGGTTGGTGAAGATATTTTGTTAAACTTAGAAACTATAAATGCTATTCCAAAAATTTTGAAAGGGAAAGATATTCCAAATTTACTTGAAATCAGGTGTGAAGTCTTCATTAGCAAAAAAGACTTTCTCAAAATCAAAAATAATTTTGCAAATCCTAGAAACGCTGCAGGTGGTTCTTTAAGACAAAAAGATCCAAGCGAAACTAGTAAAATTCCGTTGAAATATTTTGCGTATGGATTTGGAGCAGTTGAACCCATGATATTTTTAAAACAATCAGACTTCCTAAAACAAATTAATGAATGGGGGTTTTCAACTAATCAATTATCCAAAACCTTAGAGGGAATAGATGATGTTGAGAATCAACATAAGTTCATTGACAGTGCTCGATCAACTTTAGATTATGATATTGACGGCCTGGTATTTAAGATTAATGATCTTAAATTACAAAGAAGATTAGGAAATACCTCTAATTCACCAAGATGGGCAATAGCATATAAATTTTCAGCTGAGAAAGCTGTCACCAAGATAAATAACATTTCTATTCAAGTTGGTAGAACAGGCGCAATCACTCCTGTTGCCAAAGTTGAACCAGTAAATGTCGGAGGTGTAATTGTTTCAAATGCCACTCTACATAATGAGGATGAAATATTAAGAAAAGATATAAGATTAGGAGATACTATACAAATTCAGAGAGCAGGAGACGTAATTCCACAAGTAGTTTCGGTGGATATTTCAAAAAGAAATAAAAAAAGTAAAAAATTTATCTTTCCTGTTAAATGCTTATGTGGGGCGCCAACTAAAAAAGAATTTAGTAAAAGCACAAAGAAACAAGATGCAGTTAGAAGATGCACTAGAGGGTATGATTGTAAATTCATAGCTAAAGAAAAGCTAAAACATATAGTTTCAAAAGAAGCATTGAATATAGACGGATTTGGAAAAAAAGTTGTAGATCAATTTTGGGAGTTAAAACTTATTAAAGAGCCTTCAGATATTTTTAAACTAGACTATGACAAGATAAAAAGCTTAGAAGGGTGGGGAAATTTATCAATAGACAATCTAAAAAAAGCTATTAAAAAATCCAAATTAATATTTTTAGATAGATTTATATATTCATTAGGTATTAGGCACATTGGTCAAGAAAACGCAAAGACTTTAGCGGCGTTTTTTATATCTATTAAAAAATTTTCTGATTTATTCGACAGTCAAGTAAGAAGAAAAATTCTTGAAAATCTTTTAGAATTAGATGGTATTGGTGAAACTCAGGTAGAGTCTATCAAAAACTATTTCTTTAATGAAAAAAACAATAAAATTACTAAAAATTATATAAGCGAATTAGAAATTAAAGATTTCATTATTAAAAATAAAAATGGCAGGCTTGCAAATAAAAAAATAATGTTTACTGGTGGCTTTAAAAATATGAGTAGATCAGAGGCAAAATCAATTGCAGAAAATAATGGAGGAAAAGTTTTAGGTTCAGTATCGAAAAAACTAGATTTTTTAGTAGCGGGAGACTCTAAACCGACAAAGAAAAAGTTAGATCAAGCAAGGAACCTTAAAATAAAAATTATTTCAGAGAAAGAGTGGAACAAAATCTTAAACAGCTGAGCAAGCTTTTTCTAGCTCATTTTTTTCATTAAAATTCATCAATTTTTTAAGACTTTCAAAAACTTTTTTATGGTATGAATTTAACCATAATTTTTCGTTTGTGCTTAACATGTTCAAATCTATCAAGTTTTTGTCTATCGGAGCCATAGTAAGATTATCAAAAATTAATTTTTTTTTGTCTTTTTTTACATAAATTAAATTTTCAATTCTTACGCCAAATTTATTTTTTTCGTAATAGCCTGGTTCGTTAGAGACTATCATGCCCTCTTTAAAAACTATTTTATTATTTTTAGATATCGCGTGGGGCCCTTCGTGAACATTTAAAAAGTATCCTACTCCATGCCCAGTGCCATGTGCATAATCTAGATTTTTTTGTTGTAAATATTTCCTAGCTTTTTTATCAATTGAAGATCCTGTGGTATTTTTTTTCAATTTAAAATTTGTAACAGCTATGTGTCCTTTTAAAACTGTTGTAAAAATTTTTTTTATTCTTTTATTGTAATTTTTTAATGATACTGTTCTGGTCACATCAGTCGTCCCAAATTTATACTGTCCTCCTGAGTCTACTAAATATATATCTCCCTTATTTAAAATTCTGTTTGTCTTTTTTGTTGCATTGTAGTGTATTATAGCTCCATTCGGACCTGAACCTGAAATAGTAGGAAAACTTAAAAATTTGAAACAATTATTTTTTTTTCTAAATTCATATAGTTTTTTTGCAGCACTAATTTCTGTAATTTTTCTTTTTTCAAAATTTCTTCTTAACCAAAATAAATATTTAGTTAATGCAGCTCCATCGTATATATGAGCTTTCTTGATATTTCTAATCTCTATATTATTTTTTACAGATTTAAAATCATATATTGGATCTTGAAAGTTTAACACATAATTTTTTTTTGTAATTAAATCTTCGAAATAATACGAACAAGTATGACGATCTATTATAAATTTTTTTTTGTTTATACTTGATAAAATTTTATTTAAATCATTTATTTGAAAAAATTTAATTTTGTGAAATTTTTTTTTAAATGACGTAGTTATTTTTTTTAAACTACAGAAAAATTTAATATTCTCATTTTTGTCAATTAAAATATAGCAGTGTGGTATTGGGCTAAATTTAGTATCTTTACCTCTTATATTAAGTAACCAAGCATTATTTTCGCTTGCAGTTACGAATAAATAATCAGCACCTATTTTTCTTAAATATTTGACAACCTTTTTAATTTTTATTCTGAAATCTTGACCTGTAAATTGTTTTGGCAGGCAATAAAATTTCTTTTTATTATTATATACTTTTCTTTTCCAAATTACGTCAATAAGATTTTGTTGCAATGGTTGTGGTATACAATTTTTATTATTAAAAAAAAAATTAAGTGTTTTCCTTGTGATCAGTTTTGGGTCAAAGCCAATTTTAATTTTTTTACTTTGAATTTCTAAAGGTAATTTTTTTTCAAGCTTGATTATATTAAAAAATTTTCCACTTTCATATTTTGCTTGTAGAGTATACCTTCCGTCAACAAACAGGTAATTTTTATTTTTTAAGATAAGAGAGAAACCATATGATCCGGAAAAGTTACTTATAAAGTTAAGTCTATCATTATAATCAGATACATATTCCCCAAAAAATTCGTCATTTTTTGGAATAAAGTAACCATCGATTTTTTCTTTCAAAATTAATCTCTTTATCTTTTTTATTTTTTCCATTTAATCATTTTATTTTTTTTGTATCTGTCCCAACCAGGACTTCTGTACTCATCATCGAAATCAATTAAATTATCTTGATTATAATCAAAGTCGTCATTTACGCTAAAACTAGACTCATTTTTTTCGACGCTTTCTTCAGGTATTTCATTAATGAATCTTGAGGGCAAGGCTTCTATCCAATCTCCGTGATAAGCTCTTTTCATAGCAAATGATAGATAAGCTTCTTTTTTTGCTCTGGTAATTCCTACATAAGCCAATCTTCTCTCCTCTTCTAAGGCGAAATCTCCTTTTTCCTCTAAAGATTTCTGATGAGGAAATAAACCTTCTTCCCACCCAGGAAGAAAAACAACATCAAACTCTAAACCCTTAGCCGCATGCATTGTCATTAAATTTATTTTTGCACCCTCCCATTCTTGATCTATAGAGGTTGCTAAAGCTACATGTTCTAAAAAACTTTGCAAATTCGAATAATCTTGCATCGCTCTTAGTAACTCTTTTAAATTTTCTAATCTATTTTCATTTTCTAAATCTTTTTTATTTTTTAACATAGAGGAATAACCTGACTCATCTAAAATTAATTTAAGCAGATCATAGTGTTTTATTTTAAGAGAGTCTTTTCGCCACTTTTCAATCATATTAATTAGCTGTCTTAGAGAAGATTTTACTTTGGGTTTGAAATCTCCTTTTTCTATAAGTTTAATTATGGAGTCTTCTAAACATAAATTATTCTTTTTTCCAAAAGTATAAATTTGATTAAGAGTATTTTCCCCAATACCTTTTTTTGGCGTGCCAATAACTCTCTCTAAAGCTAAATCATCATATTTTTGATTTACAATTCTTAAATATGAAACTGCATCTTTAATTTCTGATCTCTCATAAAACTTTATTCCACCAAGTACTCGGTAGCCGATTCCTACTTGTAAAAATCTTTCCTCAAATTCTCTAGTTTGATAAATAGCTCTCACTAAAATTGAAACATTATTAAGAGAATATTTCTTTTTAATTTTTTTCTCAATTATATCACTTATACCTTGCGCTTCCTCTTTACCAGATCTATAACAATTAAGCTTTACAAGCTCCCCCTGACCCGCAGACGACCATAACTTCTTACCAACTCTATTAGTATTATTTGAGATTAAAAATGAAGCTGTATCTAAAATATTTTTTGTAGATCGATAGTTTTGTTCTAACTTGAAAACTTTACAGTTTTTATAAATCTTATCGAAAGTAAGGAAGTTTTTTATCTCAGCTCCTCTCCAACTATAAATTGATTGATCGTCATCTCCAACACAACAAATATTTTTGTCTTCATTTACCAATAAATTAAGCCATTTATTTTGAATAAAGTTAGTATCTTGGAATTCATCGACCAAAATGTATTTAAAATTATTATGATATATTTCTCTAATATCATCATGTTCTTCAAATAATTTGACACAAAATAAAATTAAGTCTCCAAAATCAAATGCGTTTAAATCTTTCATTTTATTTTGATATATTTCGTAAACTTTTAATATTGATTTAGTTATTAAACCTTTTTTTTCTATTTCAACATCTTTCGGTAATAGACCTTTGTTTTTCCATTGATCGATATGATACATTATTAATTGAGGTGAAAACTTTTTAGCATCTAAATCCTCTGATTTAACTATATTTCTAATAAGTTTTTTTTGATCATCAGTATCTAAAATTGAAAAATTACTTTTATATCCTAAAGCTTCTGCATGTCTTCTAAGTATCTTTACACTAATAGAATGGAATGTACCCAGCCATGGAATTGACGTGGAGCTACCCTTTATATTTTCCAACACCCTATTTTGCATTTCCTTTGCCGCTTTGTTTGTAAAAGTCACACACAAAATCTGGCTAGAGAATGCTTTTTTCATTGATATTATGTGAATTAATCTAGTTGTTAAAACTTTTGTTTTACCTGAACCTGCTCCTGCAACAATTAGATTTGGTCCTTCTGTACTCAAAACCGCATCTTTTTGCTCCTTGTTTAGATTTTCAATTAATTTATCTATGTTGTTCATAATCAGAAAAATTAACTTATATACTAGTTACAAAAATAAAAAAATGTTTATTAAAATTTACAAATTAATTCACAACAAATTCTCAGGATTTTTTAAATCAGTTTTTTTTTTGAGATATGTTATTGGTATTTTTATCGTCGCATCGGTTCTTTTTTTATTCATTCCTCATTTTCTAGATTTTGAAAAAAAAGAGGGAAAAATAAGGAATTATTTGTTTAAAACTTATAACCTCAAAGTAGTTGATATAGGGAAGATTGAGTATAATTCTTTGCCAACTCCTCACTTACTGATTGAAAACTCATCATTAAATTTCTCGGGAGATATCACACAAAATATAAATAAAATTAAAATTTATCCTAAATTAAAAAATATTTATAATTTCGAAAAATTTGAAGCTAGAAGAATCGAGGTTCATGAGAGCAAACTTCAGATAGATCAAAAGTACTTTTTTGATCTAAAAAATTATTTATCTCAAATTAAAGGCAAGATTCTATTCAATAATATAGATTTACTCATAACTGACAACAATAATAAAATATTAAGTTTAAAAAAGATAAATTATTCAAATTTCGGTTTCAAAAAAAATCAAATTAGAGGTGAAGTTATTAATAAAAAATTTATTTTAAAAATAAAAAATAATTTTAGCTATTTAAAATTTAAACTTTTAAATACAGGAGTTTCAGCAAAAATTAATTTATCTGAAATTTATAATTCAAATAGTTTCAAAGGAAATTTAAAAGGTAAAATTTTAAAATCAAAAGTAAAATTTAATTTCCTATTTGTTAATAACACCTTTGAAATTAATAAATTATTTTTTAGATCAAAAAACTTATCTTTTGAAAGCCAAGGTCAAGTAAAAATAAAACCTTACTTTTATGTTGAAGCAATTTCGAAGATAAAAGAATTAGATAAAACTTTGATTGAAAAAATAAATATTAATAAAATTTTAAATGCAAAAGATATAATTCAGAAAGTCAATACAAAAAAGAAATTTACATTTAAAAATAAAAAATTGAGAGCTAATTCACTTGAGAATCTTGAAATAGAAACCTCTCTTTCCTTCGGAAGATTGTTTGTGCAGAAAAATTTCTCTGTATACGAAAGCAATATTCAATGTAATAGTGAAACAAATCTTCTAGAGGAGTATCCGGTAGTTAATTTTCAATGTAATTTCAGTATAAAAGATTTAAAAAATTTTTTTAAGAAATTAAAGATAGATGCTAAATCCAGATACAACGACATTGACTTAAAAATAAATGGAAATTTAAATATCTTAAATAATAAAATTAGTTTTGAAATGATTACATTAAATAATGATTTAAAATTATCTCAGGAAGATTTAGTTTATTACAAAACCTCATTTGAAAATATTATGTTTGATAAAAATTTTTTAGATATTTTTAAACTTTTCAAATTAAGAAGATTTCTTAATGAAATCTCTTAGCTATTTCGGTTTGGTCATTTTAAGAGGATCCATGATTTTATCATACTCTTTTTCGTTAATCAGACCTTGTTTTAAAACTTCATGTTTTAGTGTAGTGCCATTTTTATGAGCTGCTTTAGCTACGCTAGCAGCCTTATCATATCCTATTCTTGGAGCCAAAGCGGTCACTAGCATTAAGGAATTATCTAACAAAGACTTAATCCTTTTTTTGTCCGCTCTAATACCCTTGACACAGTAAAGTGCAAATGTTTTAGCAGAGTCACTCATGATTTCAATTGATTGTAAAATATTATGAATTATTAAAGGTTTAAAAACATTTAATTCAAAATGACCGTGTGAGCCAGCCATAGTAATTCCATTATGATTTCCAATAACTTTCACACAAACCATTGTTACAGCTTCGGATTGGGTTGGATTTACTTTACCAGGCATTATTGAAGAGCCAGGTTCATTAGATGGAAGTATTAATTCACCGTATCCTGCTCTAGGACCTGAGCCCAAAAATCTAATATCATTTGCAATTTTCATTAAACAAACCGCCGCTGTGTTCAGTGTGCCTGAAAAATTTACTATTTCATCATGTGCTGCAAGTGATGAAAATTTATTAGACGATACTTTAAAAGGAAGTTTAGTAATCCTACTGATTTCTTTTACAATTTTTTTATCAAAATTTTTTTTGGTATTCAATCCGGTTCCAACTGCTGTACCTCCTTGAGCCAAATAAAAAATTTCTTTTAACGCACTTTCTATTCTAGAAATACATTTTTTTAATTGCGAATGATATCCTGAAAACTCCTGGCCTAAGGTTAAAGGTGTTGCATCCTGAAGATGAGTTCTTCCTACTTTTACTATATTTTTAAATTCAATAGTTTTCTTTTTAAGCTGTTTTTCTAATAATCTCAGCGATGGTAATAATTTGTCTTTGGCTTTAATCGCTATTGCGATATGCATTGCTGTAGGAAAAACATCATTGGTTGATTGCGATTTATTTACGTGGTCGTTAGGATGAACTGGTTTTTTTGCTCCCATTTTCCCTCCCATCATTTGAATCGCTCTGTTAGCAATTACCTCATTTACATTCATATTGGTTTGAGTACCCGACCCAGTTTGCCAGACTTTGAGAGGAAAATGATTATCAAGTTTTCCAGAAATAACTTCTTCAGATGCTTTGATTATGTATTTTGATAATTTTGGATCCAAATCTTTGTTTTTAGTATTTACTATTGCAGCTGCTTTCTTAATGATGGCAATGGAATGTATTACCAGGGGTCTTACTAAAAAATCACCTATATTAAAATACTTATTTGATCGCTCAGTAGAGGCACCCCAATACTTATCACCAGGAACTTTTATTTTTCCTATACTGTCAAACTCTATTCTGTATTTCATCGTTGAATCACTGATATAATACACTCTAATTTATTAATTATAAATTATAAAAGGAACAGAAATGACTAATTTTGAAAGTGTAAGAAAATTTATGGAAACTTTTGGCCAAGAAATTAAAGAAAAAGCGGAGTTCCCTAATGATAAAATCACATCTCTAAGATATGACCTGATAAAAGAAGAATTAGACGAACTTAAAGTTGCATTAGAAAACAAAGATTTAAAAGAAGTTGCAGATGCACTAACAGATATTCTATACGTTACTTACGGAGCAGGGCATTCTTTTGGAATAAATTTAGATAAATGTTTCTCAGAAGTTCAAAACTCTAATATGAGCAAACTCGATACAGATGGTAAACCTATATATAATGAAAAGGGTAAAGTTATGAAAGGGCCGAAATACTTTAAACCAGATTTAAGCAAATTTGTTGCATGATGAAAGGCAATTATTACTGGGTATTATTAGGAATTGCTATAGGAATCTTAATTTATCTTGGAGATAAATATATTTTTTAAGTTATGAGTTTAAGCATTAAAGAAAAATATTTATTCTTTATAATTTGTTCAGCTGGAATTCTACTAAGATATTATAATCATTCCTTTGATGATTTGTGGTATGATGAAGTAATAAGTTTTTGGGTTTCAGATCCAAGTTTAAAATTTCAAGAAACGATAAAATTTAATCAATTAATAGATATAAATACTTCAATTTTTCATTTCATTTTGAAATTTTTTTTTTCAATCTTTGGTTATAGTGTCGAAAATGGAAGATTGTTATCAGTTATATTCAGCTCTTTATCAATTTTTACAGTCGCATATTTAAGTTGGATGGTTAGTCAAAACAAATCTTTTTTACTTACATCATTTTTAATTAGTTTTAATATTTATTTAATTTCGTTCTCGCAGGAAGTAAGAGTATATTCAATATTATTTTTTTCTGCATCAGTTTATTTAATTTTTTTTCTAAAAGTTTTAGAGAGCCAAAAAAATTATTTAGTCTTATCAATGTACTTTTTATCATCAATTTTATTAATTTCTTTACATCCATTTGCACTAATTATTTTTTTTTCCAGTATTATTTACTTATTTTCACAAAGTTTAAAACACAATAAGAAATATTTTCTTTTGAATTTAGCCAATTTAATTACTCTTGCAATTGCTATATATATTTATTATTCAAGTTTTTTTTTAATTTCAGACTCAGAAAATAATAATGAATTTTTCTGGATGACAAATCCAGACATTGGATTTTATTCGAATTTTTATTTTTCCTCATTTTTTGGCTCAAGACTGATGGGAGCATTATTTTTAATTACATTAATTGTTTTGGTAACTAAAAATTTTAAAAAAATTTTTAATTTAAGTCCTATAACTTTATTTCTATTGATTATTTTTTTATCCTATTTTTTGCCAGTTTTATTTGGTTATATTTTTAAACCAATACTAGTAAACAGATATATAATTTTTATTTTGATACCAATTATAATTATAATATCAACATTAATCTATTATATAAAAAATCCTATTATTAAAAAAACAGTTTTTTCAATATTAATATTATTCACAATTGGAAATCATTTTACTGAACAAACATTTAAGCAGTTTTTTAAAAAAAGAGTTTATTCAAAACCACAATATACTGCTGCTTTGACTTATATAAATAATTCTGATCACAAAAATTATTTCTTAAAATCTAAAAAGATGAAAAATAAAAATGCCACAATCGATGCTGTTAAACATTATATAAATTATTTAAATACTAAAAATAAACTAAGTGTAAAGTTTGCACCTATAAACAAAAGAGGTAATTTAAAATTTTTATGGCATTTATGTTTTCAAGATTTTAATGGCAAAGACTGCACAATTGATGATTTTAAAAATCAGTATAAGATTATTAAAAAGGAAAATTTTAATAATATTGAACTAAAACTTTTAGAAATAATTTGATATATTTTAACATATTAAAGAAAGCTAAGGTCATATGAAAGAGAAATATACTTATCCTGAAACCATAACTGAAAATTTTGATATAGCTAATTTTCACATAAAATATTGTTTAAGTTTTATTAAAAAATATTTAAAAGGAGACATCCTAGAAGTAGGAGCTGGATGTGGGAGTTTTACAAGAAATTATTTAAATGAAAAATTCACTTCTGTGACTTTAACAGAAAAAGACGAAGTAAATTATTTAAAACTATCTGAAAAGTATAAAAAAAATGAAAAAGTAAAAGTCATTAATGAACTTATTTATGACATTAATCAACAATATAACTCAATTTTATATCTACATGTTCTTGAGCACATTAAAGACGATAAAAAAGAGATAGATGAAGCTATTCGAAAATTAAAAAATAATGGTTACTTAATTATAATGGTCCCAGCTCATCAAAAAATATATGGTAATTTAGATAAAGAGGTGGGTCATTACAGAAGATATGAATCAGATTTTTTTAGACAAGAAATAAAATATTTAAAATTGGTAAATTTTAAATATTTAGATTCTACTGGATATTTACTTTATAAATTAAATTCATTTGTTTTTAGTAAAGAAAAATCTCCTACAAAATTTAAAATTTTCATTTGGGATAAATTTTTTACTCCAATTTCAATGGTTTTCGATTTTATTTCAATGTATAAGTTCGGTAAGTGTATTTTAGCAATTTATTTAAAAACTCAAAAGTAAAATTATTCGTATTCTATAATATTAATTTTTTATTTAACTTTATCTATTTTCTCTATTAATTTTAAAAAATCAATATTTCTAGCACTTGAAAAAGTTTTTAAAATTAATAAATTAGAAATCAAATAAAGAATTACCGCTAATTCAATATACAAATTAAGATCAGAAAAATAATGGAAAACAATTAAAAAAGTTAAAAACATAGTAGTTCTAATAAAAAAATTAGCACTAAAAATACTTAAGATTTGTATAGAGTAAAGTATTAAAAAAATTATACTTACTTTCGATTTACCACTATATCTGACTTGTTTTTCAATAGGGATCTTTTTAATTGGCAAAAACTTTTGAATTGTACCGCTATAAGATAAATTTAATTCCTTTTTATCATAAATTTGCTCAAGGTGTTTGTTGGTTAAACAACTGAAGTTTCCATAATTCATCATTTTTCCAGTAAAAATGAAAGTAAAATATAGTCTTATAATATTTAAAAATTTTAGTAATACATTCTCTTTTCGCTTCTTTCTTTCTGCTACAACAACTTTCGTAACATCTTGTTTTAAATAATTTATTAAAGTTAATAATTTATTTGGGTCATCTTCTCCATCTGAGTCTAATATCAAAATATCACCATTTTCTTTTTCTTTATTTATGAAATTTAGACCAGCGGCAATGGCTAGTTGACTGCCTGAATTCTTCTTAAGTCTTATGATATCAATTTTTTTAATTTTTTTAATTTCAGAGATTTTTAAATCATGATCAATAGTTGAAGCGTCGTCTATTATTAAAATTTCATAAACTCTTTGCTCATCTTTAATATTATCTTCTATTTTCTTCAATAATATTTCAAGAGAGACCCAATCATTGAAAGTAGGTATAAGAATAAAACATTTTTTTTGATTTTTATTCATCATAAGCAACCCTATTGGCAAAGGGGCGTTCTGTTGCCAGGTGCCCTTAAACTATTAACGTTATTTATTGTTATATAACAATTCTAATACAACCAGAAGCCCTCATTTCTTTGCTGGGTGAGTCCGTATTGTGCCCGCCAGTGAGTCCGTATAAGATGAGTTCAGTGAAATTAGAATTCAAATACGAACTTACATTTAATTTAATTGAATAATGTACGAATTGTTAGCAAATCTGACTTTATTTACTCATTTAGTTTTTATCTTATTTGTTATTTTTGGCGGAATGCTCTTTTTTATTTTTTCAAAAATTATCTATATTCATATCCCATCAT
>MDTG01114756.1_pt1 | contig 32171 bp, 37 predicted proteins | sample 811421 | NCBI WGS metagenome assembly MDTG01 (sample SAMN05326645, study PRJNA326480) | marine metagenome | isolation source: seawater | place: Pacific Ocean: South East | collected 2011
AACCACCGTTTCAACGAGCCTAGCAAAGCCCTGCTTGTGCCCTCCAACCGCTTTGAAGCCATGGAATGCCGCGCTGCCATTGAAGCCATTGACGCAGGCAAACTGGATGGCGACGCATTGCTGCCTGGCTCCTATGATGTGGTGGTACAATTCATCATCAATTGTGCATGCAGTGCACCGGTAAATGCCGACAGATTATATCGCGAAATCAACACCGCGCCTCCTTATGCCTCATTGCCACGTGCGGTGTTTGATCAGCTATTCGAGTTTGCCATCGATGGTGGCTATGTGCTGCGCCGCTACGAACGTTATCAACGCCTGATACAAAATGACGAAGGCGATTACATACCCGCCTCGCGGCACATCAGCCAGCGCCACCGTCAGAATATCGGCACCATTGTTGAAGCTGCGCATTTACGCGTTAAGCGTATGAACCCCAAGCGCGGTGGTAAAATACTCGGCACGATTGAAGAGGATTTTGCCCAGCAACTCACCCCCGGTGACACCTTCTTTTTCGGTGGCGAAACACTGGCCTTTATTCGCGTACACGACATGACACTCGAAGCCCGCCCCGCCCCTGCGAAGGAGCCGAAGATTCCATCTTATGTGGGTGGGCAGATGCCGCTTTCCACCTTTCTGGCGGATGGTGTGCGGCGTATGTTCAACCAAGAGGAAAGCTGGCACCAATTGCCGCATGAAGTGCAGGAATGGCTATCGCTACAAAAACAATTCTCGACCATTCCGCCAGTCGACGGGTTGCTGGTAGAAAGCTTCCCGCGTCACAAGCTGCATAAATGTTTATTTTACACGTTTGAAGGACGCAAAGCGAACCAGACGCTAGGCATGCTGATCACCCGCCGCATGGAACGGTTAGGTCTAAAACCGCTTAGTTTTCTGGTAACAGATTATGGGCTTGCGGTAACGTCTGTTCAGGCAGTAGACGCCGAACATATCAGCGCGCTTTTATCGCCCGATTTATTGGGCGGCGAACTGGAGGAATGGATTGCAGAATCGCCCATGCTTAAACGTTCATTTCGTCGCATTGCCACTGTGGCAGGGCTTATCGAGCAACGCTACGCTGGCTCACATAAAACCGTAAAGCAAGTAACCTTCAGCACCGATTTAATCTATGACGTCTTGCGCAAACACGAGCCAAACCATATTTTGCTGCATCTGTGCCGTCAGGATGCGGAACGAGAATTGCTGGATATCAAACGCCTGTCCGATATGCTAAATCGCTTTGAGGATAAGGTCTTGTTTCACTCTCTCACCCGCCCTTCTCCGTTGTCGGTGCCAGTCATCAGCGATGTACGCAACGAAGCCGTGCCCGGCAGTGGCATCGAAGCGTTGCTGGAGCTGGGAACAGCACAGGAACAGGCGGATCAAATGATGGAGGATGTGCGCAATGCAGTGGCCTGAACCGCATGCCCTGCCCCTGCAATTTGCAGGTGAGTCTTTTTTGCTCGATGCGCAAGGTGTCTTATTCGCGCCGCAAAAACGCACCCTTATTGTGTCGGATCTGCATTTGGAGAAGGCGAGTTTTTTGCAGCTTTTCGGCCATCCCATACCCACATTGGACTCGCACGACACCTTGCTAAGGCTGCAACATGTGATAGGCCATTACAATCCGGAAACCGTTATTTGCCTTGGCGATAGCTGGCACGACACGCAGGCAGGCCAACGTATGAGCGAAGACGATCAATCCTTGCTGTCGCGCCTGTGCCAGTCGGTGCAACGTTGGGTGTGGGTGCTGGGCAATCATGATCCTGCTTTGCCACATTTCTGCAAGGGAGAGCAAACAGCGCATGTGCAGCTAGGAGACATCCGCCTGTGCCATGAGCCTGAAGCCACACCCTCCCCTCAAATAGTGGGGCACTACCACCCAAAAACCAGCATTACATTACGACGTGGACACAAAGCGAAAGGACGCTGTTTTCTGTCGGATAATGCATTGCTTATCATGCCGTCTTTCGGCAGCTATACGGGTGGGCTGGACGCCTCGCATGATGCAATCCGCTCGCTGTTTGCACACGATCCAACCGTGCATTTACTTCACAGCAACAAAGTGTGGCATATCACCTGATTTAGACTTCACTTTGCGGTGGCTTGGCATGCAATGTTTTGGCCTTCACGGCCTCGCGCTGCGCTACATAGACCGAGCTAATCACAATGACGATGCTGCCCGCTAATGTCCACGGCTCTATCACTTCCTGGAACGCGATATAGGCTATGATGGCGGTGAACACCATGCCCATAAAATCAAACGGCATCAGCACCGTCACGTCGCCATGCTTGAGCGCGAGAAATACACAACATACATTGACCAGAAAAATAGCGCCCAGCACAACCAGCCAGAACCACATTGTTGCAGACTCTGGCGTTTGCCACACATAGGCCGCTGCAGGCGCCGAGAACAACCCCATCAGCCCTGTCAGCCAGAAAAGCTGTGTGGTAGTCGATTCACTCTTGCTGAGTTTTTTAATGATAATGTCGATGACCGACCACATAAACACCGCAATCACCACCAGCAACGACACGACTGAAAAATCAGCCGTTCCCGGGCGAATAATAATCAACGCGCCAGCAAACCCAACCAGCAGGGCTATCCAGCGATGCAGCCCTGCCCGCTCTTTCAAAAATGCAATCGCCATCAAACTGCTTATCAATGGGCCTGTAAGTGCTATAGCGCGTGCCTCGGTGAGTGGGATAACGGTGAATGCGTAGAAGTAGAGCGCCAGCGATATCACCCCCAGCACGGCGCGGGCAAAATGCCAACGCAATTTGGTGGTGCGAATATGCGAGCGCGCACCTTTAAGCAGCACCCATGGCAGCAACAGCAAAAAGGCAAATGCGTTATAGAAAAACAGCACCTGCATCACATGAAATGATTCGGCAAATTCACGGATCATCGCCGCCATCACTGAGATCAAAAACGTATGGCCGACGAAAAAGCTAACGCCCAGCAATTGGCGCGCGGGTAATGTATCTGATAAATCTTGGTTCATTGCAGCACGCTAGTGGGCGAACCTGCAAATCACAATAGTAATTTAGCGTGCGACGATGGTTTTATCGCGCAGCGCGTCCAGCTGCAATTTAAGTGTGTGAGCGGGGGCGTCCATGGCAACCGCCTCGGTTTTATCCACTTTTTCAAACCCTTTCCATGGGCGATCCGCATGTGGAAATTCCTGATGATACACCGATAGCCCTACATTATAGGCTTCGTCTGCCCTTGCCATGAACTCTGCCTTTTTCTGCTTCTGTTCCGGCGTGGCATAAGGCAAAAACGAAATAAGCAACTGCATTTCCGAACGAAGTCTGCGCAGCGCCTCAGGGCGTTTTTCCTGCTGGCGTTCTGCCAGTGGTTTTTGCTTTAGCATTTCCCTATGGAATGGCTCTTCGAACATGCCACGCTGGACACTATCCACAATGCGCAGCTGGTTATCATCGGTCAGCATCAGATTGTCCAGCTTGATATCACTATCAATGTCCGCACTTGGGAATGATGCGAGCAGCGCCATATCTTCAAACATATGATCCAGCGTTTGCGGGTTCTGCATAATCCTGTCAGCCAACTGTGCAACACGCTCGGGGCTTATTGATCTGGGGCTTGCCCCTCGCATTAACATAGCCAGGTTTTCTCCCCTCTGGCGAGGCATAATGGTAAAATCAAGTTCTGTGCTGCTACCCTTACGCTGCATGAGAGGCTGCGAGACATTGGGCCCATGAAACAGCATGTATGGCGTGGTAAGCGAAGTAGTCGAATTCAACAAGTCAGGAAAACGATGTTTATTCACGCGCAGCACATAGTCGCTGAATTCATCCGTCATCGCATAAATTTGCGCACTAGTGCCTTCACCAAGCGGTGTGCCTTTCAACGATTTTTCTATCGCATCCTTCACCGTATATTCCGGCTTTGGTGCTTCTGGCATTTGTTCAAACTGCATTGGCTTGCATTTCGCTTCTTTTGCCAGCAGATCCAGTTGCTGTTTTAATTGTGCAGGTTGTGCTGAGAGCGGAATATCCAGAGGCTTTCGTACAGGCGTGAACCCTTTCCAGTCTTTGGGAAATTTGTCGTCATGCAAAAAATGATAGACCGCTTTATCCTGCGCATTCAGCACCGATATAAACAAATCACGAATCGACTCTGGTTCCTGCCATATCTCTTTTTTTGTCTTTAATCGCCCTTCAATGCTATTGCGCAATTCTGCTACGCCTGCGGCATCTTGCATGGTGCGTTCGCGTAATGATTTCGCTTGATATCCCACATCATTCTTCTGGCTATAATCACCCGAAAAATCGGTTTGCACTACATCCACAAACCCGAGATTACTGTCTTTATCCAACAATATATTTTTAAGAGAAAAGTCACGATGCTCCACCCCTTGCGGATAACGGGAAATAAACGCCGCCGTCATGAAGAGCTCGTAAAGCGATTGATTATAGCGAAAGCGATTAGGACTGCTTTTAAGTGGCTCCACCATGCGCTTTGCCAGTGCATTGCGTGCCTTCGTTTTGTCTGTCTGCGTGTTTTCCGCATTTTCCAGCAACACATCCAGCGCTTCGCCGTCTTGCTTGCGGGCAATAAAACACGCGACATTGCCGCTGGGCTCTTGCAGCATACAGAGTGGCTGGCCGACATTTGGCCCAAGAAAGATGTTATTGAGAGGCTTTAGCGCGCCTGGATTATCCAATTGCGATGCAAGGTCCGTCTCTTTATTCACACGCAGCACATAATCATCCAGTGGTGGGGGCAAGCTGTATACATTGGCAAAGCCACCACTTCCCAGTGGAGGCTGATTGATCGCCTCACGCATTATCTGCGCAATATTCTGCGTTTGTGTATTTTGCTTTGCCACATTAGCAGAATAGCATGCTTACATGACGGTTATGTGACAGATATATAGGAAAAATAGCTTCTAAATGACGGTGTGATGACCCAAAAAGTGAAGAATGGCTCCCCGGGCCGGATCGAAAGCGATTCTATTTACTATTATATAACAGGATTTTATTTGATCGCTCACAGCAAGTTACTCGCATTGTTACTCACAATAAATAGTTTATGCTTGTCAGATCGCGAGCATCACAACTATATTCTAACATGGCCTTACCAGCCGCATAAAGCGTTTGCGCACGTTACGCGCCCGACCTATGGCCGGGTGGCAGTGTTATGTCCAAGGTTCGCCTAAAAGCCTGCGGCTGTCTTTATGCAGTTGGTAAACACCCGGCTAATGCGTGTCTGCATTTGATATAATTACTTCTTTCACAGTTTGATTTTTATTTTTTGCGATTGAATACATCGTTTCTACAGAATCTATATTAAAAGCTGCAAACGTTTCACGCACGCCCGCCGTATCATTCAAAGATAGAACAAAACGCCCACTTAAATTTCCCAATAATCCTGCCAGCCTTATAAAATCATTTTTATTAAAAAGACTGGCGCCATAGTCATTTTCGCAGCCCCAATATGGTGGATCTAAATAAAAAAGAGTCTGGGGCGAATCATAGCGTTCAATGAAATCGGCATAATCTAAATTTTCAATAGATACATTTGCCAAACGCTCGTGCAACTTTAGTACATGCGTTCGCACATTCTTTATGTTAAATAATGTAACATCAGTTTTTACGCCATAGTTGCGGCCTGTGACTTTGCCGCCGAAGCACGTTTTTTGCAAATATAAAAAACGCGCGGCGCGCTCCACATCTGTTAGCGTTTCAGGATTCTGTCGGGCGAAGTCATTGAAATTTGCACGCCCGGAGGTTTGAAATCTTAAAACATGCAGCAGCTCTCTATAGTGCTTCTGCACCACGCGAAAAAGATTATAAACATCATTTGATGCGTCGTTAATAACTTCAGCTGACGGCACTAATGAACGCCGGAAGAACACGCCGCCCAGCCCGAAAAAAGGCTCTGCATACACCTTATGTGGTATTCGCTCCAGCCGCGCGGTTAATTTATCCGCAAGGCGCTTTTTACCGCCAAGATAAGGCGCTGGGGGGTTAAGTGGGATAACATGAAAAAAGGTCATAATAGCATTCCTTTCGGCTGCGCGCCGAGAAACGCTTTATGCGGGTGGTAAAGCCCTTGTTAAAAAATTCACTAACTCAAAAAAATAGACTGCGCAGCGCCTGCTACCGCGCTTTTCCTTTTATTTTTTCGAAGGTGCGCAGGCCGCCAATGCCTAAAAGCGCAACCGTCACACTAATGAGCGACTCAGTGCCTGCTAAAACAGGCGGCTCTGTCCAGCCATTGGCACGCGCCAGCCAAACGGCAAAGTCATATAGCATAAAATGCCACAACATAGCCGTGGCACATCCCCAGCCTAGATACGGCCGCCAGCCAGCTACAAATATGCTACGGTGCTGCGCTTCTAGTTTGTTAATTTCTGCCTGTAGTATATATGGCTCTTGGCGTAATCGCTCTAATACGGCTTGCGCTTTTGCACGCTCGTCATCAGACGTAAACAATTTATCAAACACATTGCCGATTGCCTCTATAGGGCTGGCAAGTGCTGCGCCTGCCTGCGCCATGGGTAATACATTCATGCTGGAAACTCCTTCCATGGTAATTGCCAGTGTGCGCCGTCCTTAAACTTCCTCCAATCACCACCCCACTTAATCGGTATATTCAGCTGTGCCGCTGAGCCCTTCATGGCATCAGCTATTTTATAATATAGCGGCCAGTCCCACCGCACACTGCCATCTACAAACGCGGCCAGATCAACCGCGTGGCCTGTTAAATGACGGCTATTCAGGGTAGTGGTGGCACCGGCGGCATACAGTTTCTTTTGCCGCTCAATCGTGCGGATGCCTTCCAGCACGGTAAAATCCACCTCAGTGATCGTAATTGCGTTTTCAACTACCAAAACCAACGACGGGTGAACGCCCTGCAATCTTTGTTTTGAGCGCTCGGATAACCGGTACATATTAAAAACTCCCGTTAAATTATTTATCGGCGTTCTGTCTAGCTGGGCGGATAGGTTCTCAATGCGCTTTCGAAATTAATTTGAAGCCTTCCCACAGCATGAATAAACCGCCCGTAATAAACGCCGTAACGCATGCTTTCTTCACCCAGTTAGCCACCTCTTCGCTGCCCTTTCGGCTTTTGTGTAAATAGCGAAAATCGGCCTGCACCTGCAGCGGGTCGCCCATGTTCAGCCCTAGTGCGCTTAGCGTTTCCACCACAGCGGCCTTGCTGGCCTGCTGGGCTATAGCGCGCAGCTCGTGCTCACGCATTTCGGCCATCGCTTCCTTGGCCGCTGCTGCAGCGGCGGCAATGGCGGCGGCTTCGTCTGTGTTCTCTGTCATGCCGCCCCCGCAATCGCCAGCCCCAGGCACACACCAAAGCACGCCCGGCCAACCGATTCGCCGTGCATTATCGGGTCAGGCAACCATGAAGCCGCCCGATAAATCGCGCCGTAGAGCATCGGAAACAACAGGCATAGCCCGGCAAACCACGGCAAGTCAGCAAACACCCAGCCATGCACATACATCGGCGAAAACGCCAGCGCATAACACGCCCCTGCCACCGTGCCATAAGCGGTGGCATAATTCTGGATGGCACGGTAATGCCAGTTTTCAAAGTCTGGTTTGTACCATGCCGCGCACGCGGGCTTTATGCGTGCGGCCACCCAAGCGCCTGCGCTTAGCACCACACCCGGCACGCCTGCATCTTCACGTTGCAATGTTTCTGGATTGGCATTCCAATTCACAAACAGCACGCGCTTTGAGTATGCCGCTTTGCACGCCCAATAAAGCGCCGTGCAATTGGCTGCCACACTCATCGCCACCACCATGCTGGCACCGCCATGCGCCACACAGGCAAACACGCACACACCAAACGCTGCGGCCATCACACCAGTGCTGGTTAATTTGTCGGCCACCTTGCGCCAAGCGGGCGCATCGGCTGGGTTCACCGCCGAAAATGCCACCACGCGCCGCAACGCCTCTTTTAATTGCCAGTCGTCTAATGCGCCCCAGCCCTGCAACCATCGCAATGCCGCGCCAAGCACGGCCAACAAAAACCACATAATCGCCACCTCTCTTTGAGATTAAAAAAAGCAGGGCGAGCACGCCGCCCTGCAAGTGTCGGCAAGCATTCCACACACAGAAAAACACTAACCGGATCGCTGTTTGCTAATAGGTAATCACCAGCAGTCCATCATTGCCCGCCACGCCGTTGCTATTCGCCGCCGCTGCGCCCGCACCCGCCGCGCCTGCGCTTGCTGTATAATCGTCGTCATTTGCGCGGGGCACACTTGTGCCATCAGGCGAATTAACTACCAATGCGTGCGATGCGGCTGCTTCCACATAGGACGCGCCACCGCCGCCCCCCTCACCATTTCCGGTGATTGAGTCCCCGAAGCCACCCGCGCCGCCGCCGCCACCGAAATAACCGCCGCCGCCGCCGCCGCCGCCGCACCCGCCATTGCTAGCCGCACCGCCGCCGCCATTGCCGCCCGCGCCGCCTGAACCATCATTGCCCCAGTGAGTCGTAGTGTAAGTATAGCCCACACGGCCTTGTACACCTGCGCTGCCCGCGAACAAAGGCGAGCCGCCACCCGCCGCGCCTTTGCCGTATTTATTCTCTTGCCCTGAGCCGCCGCCGCCCTGGCCTCCGCGCCCAGCGGTAATGTTATAATGCGCCGCACCGCCGCCGCCACCGCCGCCCGCGCAAGCCAGTATGGTGCTGCTACGCAACACTCCCGTATACCCGCCGCCCGCGCCGCCGCTGTTATAGGCGTTGCCACCATCACCGCCGCCGCCATGGCTGCCCGCCGGGTTTGCGGCCTGCCCGGATGCCACACCGCCGCCCCCGCCTGATCCGACGCGCAGGGTCAGGGTTTCGCCGGGTGTTACGCTTAGCACCGCTTCGGCATATCCTCCCACACCACCTGCGCCAGCGGTGCCGCTGGTTTGTTTAGAGCCGCCTCCACCGCCGGCACTCCACAGCTTTACACCAATCTCTGTAATGCCAACGGGCACAGTAAAACTGGTGTCGCCCGCCGTGGAATAAGCGGTTTTATTGCCTTGCGGCAAAGGTTGCCCGGCGCCGCGCGGGCGAATGTCAATTGCAGTTGTCATTATAGATGCTTTCTCCGGATGTGAAACGTTAACGAAATATCGCCCGCATTAGCAAAAGAGCTGGCCTCAAAACCCAGCGTGTCACCTTGGTTGATTGTGTTCGATGTAGTGTGCGCAATGCTGTCTGTGTTGTCGTCTACATCGGCATGCGCGCCACCGCCTATAGTCGCACCACTAACATGCGGTGCTATGTCGGCAATCACAGCGCCGGCACTGCCGTTCACCGTAGTACGCACCACGGTGCCTGCATCGGCATATGGCCAACGGTATGGCAGCGATGTTTGAGTGCCGTTTTCGCTGACTGTAGCAATCAACGTCACCGGCTCCTCGCTGACTTGGCCGCTGAGCGTTTTACCATCGGCATCCACATCCACACGCCAGCGTTTATCTTGCAGCCCGAGCACAACATACTTATCGAGCGTGCTTTCATAATGCACCACGGCGATACTGCCATTAGGCAACTCGTTCGCTTCAATGGCATCGCCAAAATTGTTACGCACCAGCTCTTTCGCCGTGCCTCCATCCACCGCAAGTGTCGGCTGCGCAAGGTTGGCGGCGTGGATGTTCAGCCGAAACGCGGCACCGTCCACAACCACTAAATCAGGATCAAAGTTTGCGGTATAAGCCGCGCCGGTGCCACCGGTTGTCACAACTGGATATTGCGCAGCGGCCACGCTGCTGGCTGCCTGATCACGGAACGTTTCAGCTTCATCACGCAATGTTTGCGTCTGATCCTTAAAGTCGCCAGCATCGTCGCGGTGCTGTTGTGCACTGGCAACCGCTGCGCTCAGGTCGGTAGCCGCACCATCCACCGCCTCTGCTTTTGCGTCAATCGCATTGGCCACCTCGGCCATGTGGTTCAAGCCCTTTGCCCAGTTTTTCTGATAACCAATATCGCCCATGCCGCCCGGGTTGGTGTTTTCATCATAACGGTTTGGGTTGAGGCTGGCCAAAAACGTTAAAGCCGTTTGAATTGCCGTGGAAAATGCCATCTATAAAAACTCCTTAAAATTAAGCGGCACGCGCACAAAGTTATTCGCTACATCCGTAATTTCGCCCAGCTTGAAATTGCGTGCCATAAAACACTCGCGCAGCATGTTTTTGCTGTCGTCTTTGTCTTTCCACACAATAAAAGGCTCGGTTATATCGGTTTGGCGCAAATGCTCATAAAACACCTGCAGCCCTGCATCGCGCTCGATCAGGCTAATTTGCCCAATCATCTTGCGCACGCTGGTTTTCTTTTTGGTGTATTCAACGCCATTGCCGTTTGCCAGCACCTTGCTTTGCGACTCAGGCACCACCGCCAACCCATACGAATAATTGCGCGGCCATATTTTTGCATCGGCAATATCCAGCATCCCAAACTGCAAATAATCGGGCTGGGCGGCATCTACAATGTCATATTCAAACGATTGTATGTAATGGCCACCCGGCACATGCACTGGCCGGTTAAACGGCAAACCAGCGCGCTCGCGTTTGGTATAGGTACGATCCCACAGATTGCCACCGTCAAAATCTACCTGCTCGAAATCATAGACCAGCGGCCAGACTTTTTGCTCAATCTCCGTCACCTGATCCGTGTAATCGTCGTTGGCATAGCCTTTGAAAACAAATTTAGTGTAATTGTCTTCTATGTTGTGGTGGCACAGCGTCACTAGCCCCAGCTTTTCAGGCTCGGCAAAGCGGCCGCGTATCTTCATGCTCGTCGCGTTATTGTCAGTGGTGCGCGCAACCAGCGAAAATGGAAACTCGCCAGCACGCGCCGCCGTAAACTCGCTGTCATACGAGCCGTAATCCATATCAAAAATCACGCGGCTGGTGTGGCGCGGCCATCCAAACAATGCGTTACTCATGCAAAAGCTCCCAGCTCAATATCTTCATTCGCGCTTTGCGTCACACGGTAGACGCGCATCAACTCGCCATCCTGCAGGCCATACTCATCGTGATACACCTGCACCAGATCGCCCCATTCGATCGCCACGCTATTCTCATCGCGCCACACACCCAGCGAGTACGTGGTGCGTGGATAGCCCCAGACCGCAAATGCCAGATCGCGCACAGCCAGTGCGTCGGCCTCATTGTTCAAAATGGTTTGCAATGGCTCAATCTCGCGCGCGTTCACATATTTCGTCTGCATCCCAGCATCGCTTTTTGCAGGCGTGGTGCGATACGCATTGCGCAGATAGCTTTTCACTTCTTCGCTCGCCTCAGCGTCATCTAAGTCGCCGTCACTATGCACCGTGTTGTTATAGTCATATTCGACGGCCAGCTCTTTAATTGGCACCGTGCGGCCAGCACCGCTGAATGCATCACGGCTCACGCTCAGCAATTGCGCGTCGGTTTTCTTTAGCGCCACACCATGGCCAGCCATGCGCGCCACGGCATCGGGCGTGCCAGACGGCGGCTTCATTTGCTTAATCCGATACATGCCGCTCGCGTCTTGCGCATACACCGCAAACATGCTAACCGCAAACCGATCCAACACTTCACGGTAACGCTCGCCGCCCTGCGCGTATATTCCGCACTCAAACGCTGCGTCATTGTTCAAATCGCTCATGTCAGCGGTGCTAATGGCCGCACTACTCACGCCCGCATCTTCCAACCACGCCTGCCATTGATTCGGCGCGGCATTGTCAGTCGTCGATGCGGCAATTGTCACGTTGAGCGCCAGCGGATAGGCCAGCGGATTCGCTGGCAGGCTACCACCTAGCTTTATCAGGCTGAGCGGTAAATACAGATCATAATAGCCCTGCGATGGCGTGGCCGCCAAAAACGCACTCAGGCTGGTGTGTGCTGTGCCTTGCTGCCACGCAACCCCACCCACCAGCGCGCTATCAACGCTTTCGCTCGATGTGGGCACGCCAGCTTTGGTATGATTCCACGCAAACACCCGCCCAAAAAGCCAGCGCGGTTTGATGCGGCGCGGTTTGCCACTCGCGCGCGGTGGCTTTTGGTTTTTTATGTCGTCTGGCAATTCAGCCAATAAATCAGCAAAGCCTGCATACCCCTCAGCAAACGTGCCTTGCTGCACAAAGCCGTCCAGCTCCTGCAGCCTATCCTGCCACACAAGCTGCACCGTGTCGTCGCTTGCATAGGCATGGCTTATGCGGCCTGTCACCAGCGTTTGCGCCGTGCCTATGGCGGCATCGTCTTCCACACGCATGAAATACGCGTCTTTGCCAAAGCCATATTGCAGCAACGCATCAAACTGGCCGTTCACATTATTAGCCTCAATCACCCCCAGCTCCGTGGAGCCAGCGCCCAAGGTTTTCAAGTCGGCAAACACCACACGCGTCACAAGTGCACTCAGCGTGTCTTCCAGAATCACCGGGCTATAATAGCCGTCCAGATTATAGCCGCGCCCCGTTGCCCATTTAATGGCCGCCTCGTCGCCTGCGCCATTGGTCACGGCCTGCGTCTTAAATAAGAAAACTTCACTCATGCTATTTCACAGCGATAGCTTTATTAATCGCTATCTTTTCCAGCCGCCCAAAATGTTTTTGCAGCCCGGCCAATGTGTCGTTGGTGACGGTGCCGCTCTTTGCTATCTCGCTGGTTAGCGCGCGCACATCGTCGCGCAAGCCGCGCAACTCATTCTGTATCGTGCTGTTGTCGTTGCTTGCCATGGCCAGCATAGCCCGCGTGTCATTGCCGCTATACACCCGCCCCGGCGAGTCAAAGCGCACTAACTCTGGCATGCCTTCTTCGCCCACCATGGCCAAGCCCGGCGAAAAATTGCCGCCCTTGGCATAGCCCGGCACACCCATCGCCTTTAGCACGTCGAGCGCTTGCGTGGCATAGTTATTCTGGGTTTCAAAAAACAGGCTGCGCCGTCCTGCCCCAGCCACCACACCCGGCGACATCGCGGCCAGAATAGCAACGGTCGAATCCCACAAGCCAGCGCTTTCAATCGCCGCTTTATTACGCACCGCAATCTCGTTCGGGTTGTCGGCCGAAAACGCCAGCCGAGCCGCTGCACCCACCTCAGTCGCGTTAATGCCAGCCACTTCTGCGCTCAGGTTGCTGGCATCCAGCAACGCCGCAAATCCGCTTTGCATCACGTTGATTTGCTCTTGTGCAAGCTCGGCTTGCCGCTCCTGCTCGCTCAGCTGTCGCTCGGCCGCATTGCGCTGGCCTTGCATGATGTCACGAATAAACTGCTGCTCTTCTGCCCATTCGTCATTAAAGCGTTTTTGCTCGCCCACTAAATCCAGATACATCGGTGCCAGATCAAACAACTGCTCGCGCGCGTCTAAATCACCCAGCTGCGCGCGGGCATCCAGATCCGAAATAAGGCTTTTTAACTCAGCCGCATTTTGCGTTGGATTGTCTAGGGTGTAACGCCCATAATCCAACTCAAACAAAAAGTCGTTAATGCTGCCCAGCTGGCTTTGTAGGCGCTTGGCGGCATCATTTGCCACGCGCAGGCGTTGCTGCTCACTGTCCAATGCAGCGTTTTGCAAGCTTCCATTCTTTTGCAAAATCTCTTGCATCTTCAGCGCATGCAAACGCTCAGCGCGGTTAAAGTCTTCCTGTGCTGCCCCCAGTGCGCTCAGGTCTTCCAGCTGTGCCTCAAAACGCGCAAGCTCCGCTTTTACGGCACCAGTGCCCGGCGCTAAATACTCTGCAATCTCATCGGCAATCACCGCGTTATAGCCTGCCAGCAAGTCACCCAGCTGCTCGGTGCGCTCTTTTTCCAGCCGCGCAATCTTCTGCATTTCCAGCCCCAAACGGCTGGCCGATTCTGTCAAATAGTCAAACCGCTCATTAATGCCATCCATTGCCTGTTTAGCAGCGCTCAACGGCTCTTCTGCCTCGGCAAAGATATCTTCAAAATTTGCCAGCAGCGCGATATCTTCCATCACCGCCGACACGTCACGGCCTGCGGTTTCAATGTTGCCCAGCGCATCCAGCAAGGTCTGGTCTATCTCTTCGCCCAGATCATGCGTGCGCGTAACAAACATTTTTGCCAGCTCGCCCAGCGCGGCATTCACACTGGCTTCGTCTTCCGGGTTAAATGTCACCGTATACGGGTTGTTTGCGCGGAACGTGCCTGTTTCCGTTTCAGGCGCATCAAAGCTGAAAAAGCCCGTGCCCGTGTCAACGCCTGCCTGAAAGTTTGGTATGGCCGCAATGTTCAAGCCCATCGCTGCCAGCTGCGTCGATATACTATTGACCGAATCGCGAATGCTTGCAGCGGCTTCGTCGCTCATATAATTCGACTGCAGGTTCACGCCCTGCAATTGCCCAGTTGCCGTAAATCCGCTCGCGCCCAGCACACTGGCTGGGTTAGGGTCTTTATTGCCAAACAGCCCGCTCACCAAGTTACCAGCCACCGCGCCCAGAATGCTACCCACGCCCGGCATCAGATAATTACCCAGCATCGCCGCGCCTTGGCCAAGCACCGCATCCTGCACCATGTTGCCCGATCCTAAGCCCGCAATATTCGATATCAAGCCGCCAATCGCAGCGCCCGGCAAAGCGGCGCCAGCATTTTGCGCCAGCTCTAAGCCCGTGCCTTCCAGCCCCAGCGATTTGCCCAGCTCAAAGGCCGAAAAGCCAGTGCTGTTCGACGCATGCCGTAACGCACCCAGCGGATCAGAAAGCGCGCCGCCCACAAAGCCAAACCCGTTTGACGCAAGGCTCGTCACGCTACCGATATTGGAAAGCCCGCCCATGCCGCCAGATCCCGCGCCATATCCAGCCGTCGCACTCCCTTGCACCACGGCATCGGTAGCCCCCGTGATACCACCCTGCACAAACACTTGCGGCCGAAACAAAAACAATGTGGCCATTTCAGCGGCGTAGTCTTTCACAATGTCCAGCGCGTCATCCATGCCGCCTTCAAAACCATTGCGAATTTTGTCTTTTATACTGTCCTGCAAACCATCCAGCGCATTCTCAAACGGCTGGTTAAATTCGCGCTGCAGCTCTTCCTGTTGCTTCGCCCACTCCTGCGCGGCTTGTTTGGCGGCCTCTTTGTTTTCTTTCACGCGGGCAATTTCGCTCGCCAGCTGCCGCACGGTTTCCGTTTCCTGCGCACTCATCTTAATATTGTTCTTTTTGGCCAGCTCGGTGGCTTTCAGCACCGCCTCTTCTTCCGCACGCAGCGCATTGCCCATTTGCAACAACTCCAGCTCTTGCTGCATTTCGGCCACCATTTCACTCACCGCCGCCTTGTTGTCTTTCGACGCAACGGTGCTTTTATTCATGGCGGCCACAAGCGCGCGGATTTCACTTTCCTGTGCTTTGGTCAGCTCTCGGTCTTCACCCAGCGCCAGCAAGCGCGCCTTGCGCACAGCATTGTCGGCCTGCACTTCCAGCGTGCTCTTTTTCTGCGCTTCTGCGTTTTGGCGCAGCGCAGACACATAGCCAGCAAGCGTTTCTGTTTCTTGCTCTATAACGCGCGTGTTCTCTTCATGCGCCTCTCTTAGGTCTTGCAAAGCATCGTCAATCGCATTGTCGGCCAGCTTTTGCAATTCCGACTCATACAATCCCACCTGCTGAGCCATCCGCGCAAACGGATTCGCGCGCTCTATTTCAGCGGCGACCGTAAGCACTGTAACTTTTAGCGCATTGAAATATTCGGATGTGTTTTCCTCACCACGTATCAGCTCATTCAGCCCTTTTAGAATATCTGCAATCCGAGGTGCCAGCTCAGTCGCCATCGTTTGGCTCAGCCCGCGCGCAGCGGCGTTCATATTGGCAATTTCTTTTTCGGCTTCGGCCATGCGCTGCGCCGTGTCTTCATCAATCGACGCACCAAGCTTTTTCGCCTCCGCACGCAACTCGCGAATGCCCGCCGAGCCTTTGTCCATAAATTGCAGAAGTGCCACGCCTTCGCTGTCAAACAAGCGCATCGCCAAGCGGGTTTTGTCGGTTTGTGATCCAACGCCCTGCATCGCATCGGCCACTTCTTCCAGCATTTCTTCAGGTGTCAGGCGCGTTAACGCTTCCGCACTCAAACCCAGCTCTTTAATCGCCCCAGCGGCCTCGCCCGTACCCTGCGCGGCTTCCGCAACGCGGCGGGTCATGCGCTGCATGCCCATAGCCAGCGTTTCAAACCTTACACCCGTCACCTCACCCACATAGCGCAACTCGCTTAAACCCTCGGTCGTGGTGCCAATTCGGGTCGACAAATTCAACAGCTGCTCACCAAACGCCAGCGACTGCCTGATCGAAAACGCAAAGCCCGCCGTCGCCGCCAAACCAACCAACCGCTGATAGCTTCGCCGCGCAGCGTTCGACGTTTTATCCAACGCTTTCAAATTTCGGTTTGCAGGCGTGATCGCTTTGTCGATGCCATCAAACGCTTTCTTGCCCGTGTCGCCAATGGCCTTCAACGAGCGCACGACCTCTTCTTTTCCGGTCGCATCAAACCTTATGCCAAAACGTCGTTTACTCGCCATCAATCAACACCCAATTGCTTTGCAATCCGTTCCCATTCTTCTGCTATAAGCGCTGGCAATTTCGCCTGCCACGCAGCGCCAATCTTGTGCAAATTAAACACTTTCGGCATCGTCACTTTCGGCACCAGCACAAACATCACCGCCGTCGCAATGCCTGCATTGCCCGTTTTGCTCCGCACATAGCCACGCTTCATGGCGGTGGCGCTCGCTTTTGAAAATGTCTTGCGCTTTCCCGTGCCCAGCCGCACATTGTCGGCCACCAGCAAGCTCGGCTTTCCCGCTCGATACACAAAGCGCAATTCGCCATAGCGCTGTGTCGGCCAGTTACTGGGCGAAATCCGTTTGCCGCCAACACCACGCTTAGGTGCATTCTCCGTCGGGATCGCCAAATAAAACCCGTCTTTGCTTTTCAGTGTGGTGCCCTGCTCAAAAACATGCATGTAATCTGCTTTGGAAAACACCTCACTCGCCGTGCCAAAGCTGCCCTTGCGGCCGCTTTTGGGATAGGTTCGCGCGCGCACGGTGCGGCTCAGCCGCTTGCCCATGCCATACCCCAGCAGCCGTTCGCGCCAGTCATCCTTCGCACCGTCACCTGCGCGCTTTATCGCGCGCCAAACCGAGCGCTCGCCCGCTTCTTTCTCAAGGCGCACCAGCTCTTCCAGATTGCCCTCAAAAGCCGCTCTCAGGCGCATCCCATATCCTTTCGCTCAGACTCCAACCGCCTATACACCCGCTCCATATATTCCATGGCATCCAGCAAAATGGCGGGCTGGTCGCCATAACCGCCCTCGCATGGCAAATGCCCAGCGCCCATGCCATTGCCTTTCCACGCCATCCACATACTCACCATGTCACGGTAATGTGCTGGCAAATCAAATTTCGGATTTGTGGCGTATTCTTCGCCGTCAATCTCCCAGACCGAGCCGTCAGGCGCTTCTATTCCTGTGTCAAATTCGTTTGGGTAGGCGGCGACTGCGACGGCAATGGCGAGTTTTTTTTAACATCCCGACTCAGCTGCTGCAGGCGGGTTAGCTCCAGATTCAGCTCTATCACATCCAAGCGCGGCAATGCGTCATAGCTGCTCAGGCTTAGCAAATCGCCATCAAACTCAAGCTGCACATCGCTATTTTCCACGCCTTTCAAAAACATGCGCGTCGCCAACTCTGGGTATATCTCATTGAGCGATTGCGCCGCCGCATACAATGTGCGGTACGGCGTGTACGTATTGCCTATTTCAATGCAAATCGTTTCATAGCGCGCGCGCAGAAACTCGTCTTCCCACGGCACGTTGTTCAGCAACGCATCTTCGGCCGCATCAATGGCTTCTAGCCACTCGCCCTGATCCTCTTCAGCAATGGTTTCTTGCACCCCCAGCCGCAAAAAATGCAGGCATTGCGCATCACTCACCACGCGATAGCCCATCTTATGCAGCTGCTCTCGCAACTTGCGGCGCTTCGACTCGCGCGGCACTTCCAGAATATATACAGGTGCATCCTCAGCCTCGCCGTAGTGGCGAGGCGTGAAGCGCACAGGCTCTTTATTACAAACAGCGATTGTCATTATTCAGCCCTTTTTAACTTTTAGTAGAAACACAAATAAGCGCCGTCATCTTTGCCAAGGGCTTGATACTGCAAGCCCTCCACCATGATGCCTTCGCGCTCGCTGTCGCTATTGTCCACATAGCGTGCGCGTGGCACCGTCATCGCCACACGGTTGCCTGCGACGCTCCCCATGCGCGCATGCAGTGGGCGCGGGGTGCCGCTTCGGAAATCACCAAACGCGTCGCGCGTCTGTTTTAACGTCAATGTCGGATCAACCGATCCAGTAATTTTACGGCCTGTCACCTGCGCCGCATCCACACCTTCGCCCTGATTGGGGTTGTCTGGATTCGTTAAAGTGTTAGAGAAATCCAAATCAAAGCTGCTACATGCCGCCGCTTGGCGGTCAATCAACATGCGCCCGCCTTTCCAAATCAACTTTTTGGAAGCATCAAATGCAACATTCTCTGGCATAGCAACATCGCTGCGCTCTTTGAAAATGCCCGTAAAGTTAAACGAAAGTTTGCACACATCACCGGTGCGCCACATCACGGAAACCGTGCCACGGTTGCCAACAAACACATCACGCAAGCCATCCCGATAAATATGGAAAGTGAGCGATGGCACAGCACCCGAGGCGGGAACATACAGCACATTGGCTGGTATCTGATAATCAACACCATCATCAATTGCAGCGCTCATTTCATCCACCAGACTGGCATTCTTGCTCGCGTCATAATCCTGAATCACGCTATCGCCGACAACCCCGCCAGTAAACAGAATCGGCATGCCGGTATAAAGCCCGGCTGTGCCAGCCGCACTACTGCCCAGCTGCGCCACAGTCGTGCTGCCGCCCGCACCCGCTGCCGCAGCGCTGGCAGGAATCGCCGTCGCCGTCACAACCTCAGCCAGCGCACAGGCTTTCAGCAACCCGCCAAACTCAGGTGCAACACCCGCCGCGCCACTTCCTTTCAAAATCACATTGAACGACACACCAACAGTCATGCCGCCGATCAAATCCTCTTCGCCGTCGAGCGATCCCGTGTGCTCATTTGTTGTGATGCGTTTGGCATTCTTAGTAATGCTCAAACCTTCAATCTTCACCGAATCGGTGGCAGGTGTTGGCGCGCTCTCCACGCCCTCTTCGCTCTCTTCCTTAAAGGCCAATAGCGCATTGCGTGCGCGCAAAAAATTCTGCGTCATCTTTCTGACTCCTTATTCAAATAATGGGTTATTTTGCGGGTGTGGTCGCCTTGGCTTTTTTCTTCACGCCCGTTTTCTTTACGCGCTCAGCGGCTTCGACTTTGGCTTTTTCTGCCAATGTGTCGCCATCCATCACATACGTCACCGCCTTGCGGCTCGCTCCTTGCACCACTCGGTGCGCCTGTTCAATCGCCATGGGTTCCATCACTCCTTATTCACGGCCTACACGGCCGTCGTTACATCTGCGCTGTCTGTAAAAAACAGCACCTCCAAAACAATCAAAAACGCGCCCAGCGGCATGCTATCGCCGCCTTTGTCTATTTCTTCTTCAACGCTCACCACTTGCACATCGGTCGCCAAACCGCCCAGCGTATGATCACGCTGCAGCACGCTCAGCACTTTCGTTTGCAACCCGTCCAACGCATCGCTCAGCGCAACGCCCGGCGTTGCGGTGCAATAGCCCTCAACATGCACCTCCATCAGGTGCATCGCTTCATAAACAGAAAAATTGTTATCCACCCGCACTTCAGGCGAATGCAGCAATACGCACGGGAACGCCTGCGCCTCTAACGCCCTGTCACGCTCGACCTGCACATTTTCCAGCGCAGGATCGTCACGCAACGCAACTTCCAGCGCATCCAGCAATCGCTTTTTCACACTAGCGCTCATGCTGGCACCAACCCGCAGCGCCATACTAAGCCCGCGTCTATTTCTTCAATCTTGCCGACTCTAAAAGCTTCACCATCAACGCTTAGTCCGTCACCTTCCTGCACGTGCCCTACATCGCTGCGCAGCAAATCCGCCGTATAGCGCGATAGGCGCGCGCCATGATCAAACAGCGCTGCATCATTATCGGGCGTGTCAATCACCGCCTGCACTTGCTTGCTATCGCCGCCCGCTGGTGTAAATATCGCCGCCACGCCTAAGCGCTTGAATGCGCGCACAAGGCGCGCATTCATCACATCGTCAAACGACATGCCTAGCCAACATTCAGCTTAACGTTAATCTCGGTCGCCCCAGACGCGGCACCCTGCACGGCCGTACCAATCAGCGTATTACCGCTTGCGGTCGTGCCGACGGCACTGTCACCACTCACCCAATACACTTTCGCGCCATTGGCAATGGTAACGCCCGTTTTTTTCGGCACAGTAAACACACCTTCAACCTGCACCGCGCCAGTGTCGCCGTCTTTAATGTCGGTCAGTGCAACACCGCCCAAGGTTCCAATAATCACCACATCGCCGGATTTCACATCCGCACCCGATGCCGTGTAATCCAGCACCGCGCCAGACTGTACAAAGTTTTTCGCCATCACTAATCTCCTTCATGTTTTTTAATCGCAAAAGAAAAGCCCCGGCATTACCGGGGCTTTTCAGCGCGTGTAATCATCCAGATACTATCTTTTAGCTAGCACCCGGGTTTTTCTGCAGCGTGCGATGATCCAGCGCCGCGACAGCGGCATCAATGCGCACTTTGTATTTTACACCATCCACGCTGAAGCCTTCTTCCTCTTCCATGGTTGGCTGTGGGTTGCCATCAAGATAGCCCACCTCAATCACATCATGGCGCACAGGATCGGCCGCGCCATACCAAGCGGCCGCATCAGCGGCATCCAAGCGTGCATCGCTCACCACATTCGCCATATCGCGCACATAGTTGGCCGCTTTGCTATTGCTCTTCGACACATCTGTTTCCGATGTAATGATTTGGCGAATCTGGCCTTCCAGCGCCACGGGGCAAATAATAGTTGCCGGGCTGATATTCAGGTTTGCTTCACCCAGCAGCCCTTTTTGCAGGCGCATCGCTTGGCGCAATTTATCCAGCGCGGCCACGCTTGGCGCGGCACCCGTTAACAGATTGCCATGATCCGCATGAAACAGCGCCGTGCCATCGGCCATCGTCGGGTTATCAATAAGCACACCATACACCAGATCACCAATCTTGCGTTTTGCCGCCTGCCCCATTTTTAGCGGAATACGGGTGAAAGCATCCAGATCGTCATTGATAATCGCTTGGCGCGAAATTGAGAAAAGACGGCCAAAGGTGTCTAGCTTAATCAACGCTTTGTGATCGCCAAACGTGCCATGCTTATATTCGGCATTCTCCGGCACCTTTTCCAGATCCGAAAACTCGCTCATGGCGGCGCGCTCATGCAGCTTAAAGTCCGACAGATTGCCCGCGCGGGTGAAGGCTTCAAAGCTTTCTTCCACCTCTTCATAACCACGCAACATAGAGCGATGTGCCACATTCGACAAAATCGCCGGGAAGTCGCTGCTGCTATGTGTGAATGCACGGCCAACCATGGTCATTTTATCCATGCGGCGGGTGTCTTCACCCGCAAGCTCCAGCGATTTACGCGCAATTTCCTGCAACGTATAGCCAGCAAACTCGTTTTCGCCGGGCGTGCCCTGCTCCACGCCTGCGCGAACTTGCAGCGCACTACCAACAGCAGCACGGAACTTGTCGCGCTCATCCTTTACCAACCGCACATCCGCAGCGGGTGCAATGGCCGTCTTGTCTTCGCCAATCTTTTTCAGCAAGCGTTCACGGGCGGCGGCCACATCCACATTCACATCATCCAGACATTCATCTTGCAAACCGCGATGCGTTTCACCAAAAGGCGTAAACACTTCACGAATAGCAGCGCGTCGCTTTGCTTCAGCTTCCAGCGCTTCTTTGCGCACGCTCGCTACATCCACCTCAGCCGCTTCGGCCTTTGGTGCGTCATCCTTTGTTTTATCCATAACTTCTTGCTCCGTTCGTTTTTCGGTTTTTCCCGAAGGGTTAACAACAACAGCCTGCTCATAGGCCGCCTTTTCATCCGCGCGGCCGATACCCACCGTGGCATCGGCGGGCACATCCACCAGACTCACTTCTAAAAGCTCCCACTTGGTCACACGATAAACCGGCAAGCCGTCTTCGGGGTCTTCGCTCAGCATCATTTCATGCACCCGATAACCCGCCGAAACATTGCAAAGAATGCGGTCTTTTACGTCCTGCCAAATGCCGCTAACCTCATCGCGCTTGGATAGTTTCAAATGCGCCATTACGCGGCCATTCTCAATCCACGCCTTAACCACCACGCCAATGCGGTCTTTGCTATCAAATCGGTTATGGTTATACAGCACCGGCGCATTACTATTCAGGCGGCTTAAATCCACTTCATCCGCGCCATGGCCGAGCACTTCTTCAAATTCGCCGATTTCCCACGACACGCGCTTAACGCTTTGCTCTGAGCTAACTGACACTTCAATCAAGCGCTCTTCTTCGTCTATAATCCCCTCCGCGCGCAGCGATAGCGTGCGCACCAAAGGTGCATCAATCTTCGTTTTCTTCGTCATCAGTCTCATCACCTTTTTCGTTGTCACTAAACATTGGCGGCAAGCCAGCGGCTTCGTCGTCTTTTATCTCCTGAGCAATCTGGTCGCGCACTTCCATCGGGTTATCGCCACGGTCACGAATGATTTGGCTGCGCGATTTCAGGCGCGCTTGATACAATGTCACTGCCGCATTCGCTTCTTTTTGCGGATCAATCCACGGCATGCCTGCACCACGGAAATCGGCGTTGTACAGCGTGTCACGATCAATCGCTTCAGCTCCGGCTGGCAACAATCCAGCCAGCGCCGCCATATCAACAAAGCGCTGCCAAACAGGGCGCAGCACATGCTGCACAAAATGGTCGCGCAGCACCGAATAGTGCATGTAGTGCTCAACCATTTCTTGGCGCTGGGCGCTATATGTGCCGTTATAGTTTTTCGAAATACTCGAGAAAGGCGTTCCCGTGCCCGCCGCCACCGCACGCAATTGCCCGTTGCGGAAGTTTTCTAGCTGCGCATTCGGGCGCTTTGTGTCAATCGTGCCGACTTCTTCACCCGGCAACAAATCATCAAACACTAGCCCCGGCTGAAATTCCAGATAGCGATGCTCGTTATCGTCACCAAGGCGCGGCGCGGAGGTGGCAACACCATCATTCTTTTTAATATAGGCGCACATCGCCGCCGCTACGCGGGCAGCAATGCGCTCGCTTTCTTCATAGTCTTTCACGTCATCAAAGCGCTTCAGAACAGGCGCAAAAACGGTAATGCCGCGCGTCTGGTTCAATCGCTTCACCAATTTCAAATGGATCATCTGATCCGCAGACACTTCTTTGACTTGCGTAGCATCCTTAAATAGCGCAAAGCGCGATCCCGGGTGGCGTTTATAAACATAGTACGCGGTCGGCCGGTTCCATGCGTTTTTACGCACACCATGGTAAATCCCACGCGCGTCGTCATCCATATCACTCGGCACCAAGTCTGGCTCTAGCAACTCCAGCGAATACGGCACCTTTGTGCCATGTGCCAAGCTTGCGACATTGCCAGCCACATGCTGTGCAAACACTTCGCCATCCCTAAACCATGTGCGCGCAAGTAGACGTTGACATGCATAAAAATGCAGCTCGGCCGTCACTTCTGGTTGCTTGATCCAATCATCGTGCAATTTCAACAATGCTTTATTGAAAGCTTCGGCTAGTTGGCCGTCTTGCGTTTTAACTTGCGGCTCAACGCGCAAACCCGCGCCAATGGTTTTATTCACCAATTCATCAAGCACACCCGCCGCAATGTCATAATTCTCGTCAAGAGCGCGTGCCTGTTCGCGCAAGCTGATCAATGCAGGTGCCGCCGCTGCGTCGCCGTCACCTTTCGAGCGGCTATATTTGCGCTGCTTTCCACGCTGCGCGGCCTCATAGCCACGTTGGCGCAGCGCATCAAACGCTGCCCGGTCTAGCAAGCGTTGCTTGCCTGTGCTCGGCGAAAAATACCCGATTGCATTATCCAACACATTAGCCATTAAATACCGCCCGCGCTGCCATATTGCTCACTCGGCGGTTTTGCAGTCGCTCGATGCGACGCTCCCAGTAGGCAATGCTTTTCTTGATTTCGTCTGAGTCGGCCAGCGTCAGCTCGCGCCCGTTCATTTTGACGGTCTTGCCGCTCGCCAGATCAATATCGGCCTGCAGCCACGCATCGAGCGCCGCTTGTGCTTTCTCGCTTGTTACACTCATTTTCAATCCTGTCGATTCACCCAGCTTTTACGCGCGGGTTTTGCGTTTTTGCGGCTATTGGCAGGCCTTTCCTGCGCACCCACCGCCGCCGCTTCTTTACTTCGCGCCAGCGCATCCAGATTCACATTGGCAATATGCAGCGCCGCCAACGCATAGATGCGCACATCGAGCGCCTCATTGCGCGCCCGGGTCTGCTTCCATTCATAGACCGGGCGGCCATTCACATATTTCACGCGCCGCCGCTCAGCGGTTAGCTGGGCGAAATACTCTTCATCGCGCTCAGCTGGAAAATGGCAATAGCCAGCACCCGGCGCTTCAATCAACAGTCGGCTATAAAGCCACTCTTTTGCACCGTCAGTGCCGACCGTAAACAGCTTAATGCGCGCACGGTTGTTTTTGCTTGGGCGCGATATGACAGGCAAACCCGCGCCGCCTCTTCCTTTCACAGCAAACACATTCTCCGCTGCAAACGCTTTGCAATAATCATAAACAGGTTGTGCCAGATAACCCGTATCCACCGCCATGCAATAAACAGACAATTGTCTGCCATCAGCACACTGAACGGCTTGCCGCCGCAATTCCGTTAAGCGTTCCCACACCCGTTTATCGTTAGGGTCGCCATGAAATACATGATACCCCAGCGACCAGCTTTCTTCGTCTTTTCCCCAGCCAACCAGCTCTACTTCCAAACGGTCAGCCTGCACATCTACACCTGCTGTCACCAGCAGCACATCGGCGGGCGCATCTTTCCATTTTTCAATGCGCGCTTGCAGGAAGTGTGCATCTACATGGTCTGACTCTTCGTCTTCCCAGCATTCCGCTAAGAACGTGTTAACCCACGCCTGCAGCGTTTCTCGGCTTTGCTTCGCCTCAAGATGTTCGGCGGCCATTTCAGCAAATGTAATAAACGGCGAATAAATGCCGTTTATCCAAAAGCCCGCAACACCATTAAAAGGCTTTTCGGCGCGCCACTCACCATCGCGCAACATGCGCAATTTGTCGGCATCGGTAATCACACACCCATTCTCTACGCACACGTAATGCGCGCCTGCCACATCGGCCTTATCAAACTTCACTTGCGCCCACTGCAGCGTTTGCATCGCTCCGCAATGCGGGCATGGCATCCAGTAGCGCCGCTGGTCGCTTTCATCATACGCCCGCTGAATGCGGCTTAAGCCCGCCACCGTCGGCGAACTAATCAGCACCAGCTTTTTATTCCAGAACGTGCTTGTGCGCTTAAAAGCCAGCGCCACCGGGTCGCCTTCGCCGCCCACATTGTATGGGTAGCGGTCTACTTCATCGCATAACACAATACGAATAGGCCGACTTGAAAGCTCGGTCGCACTATTGGCCGTGGTAATGGTTATGTGCCCGCCCGCAAACGCTTTCGCTTTTTTCGTGTTGCCGCTGTCGCGTTCGCGTTTATCACGTACCTTTTTGCGCAACGATGGTGACGCGGCCAACATAGGATCAAGGCGTTGCTCACTCCACGTGCTAGCCAAGCCGCCAGATGGTAACAGCACCAGCATCGGGCAAGGATCAACGTCTATGTTGCGCCCGACCACATTCAATATCACTTCAGTCTTGCCAACCTGCGAAGCCGCCAACAAAACCACTTTCGTGCTTGCACGGTCGCTGCAGGCATCCATTGGCTCAACCAAATAAGGCGTGCGGCTATTGCTCCATTGCCCCGGCTCAGCCGATGCAACCGAACTAAGAACGCGGCTTTTTTCTGCCCACTGGCTTACTTTTAGCTTTTGCGGTGGCAGCAGGCTTTTTCTTGCTTCGGCCAGCACGGCTTGCGTGCGGGCGCTTAGGCGCAGTGGTGCGGTCGTCATTTCCAGACAGCTCCGTTAACGCGCCATGTATTTCATCTTCTATCAACCCCTCGACTAGGCCATATTCTTTCTGGCCTACCACCCGCGCCGCCAGTTTGCCGGGCAGGTTCAACAGCTTTGCTTTGAATCGTAAAATTTCATCTTGCCACGCCGCCTTCACCTCATCCGCCGGCAACACCGACTTTTCAAGCAGCTCATATTCAAGCTGCAACTTGTCAGCTTTCAGGCGGGTTAAACGTATGTTTTCCTGATCGAGTGTTGTAGCAGCCGCGCCTTGTTTGGCGGTCACTTTTCCAACCTCCCGGTCAATCAGAAATCGGATCACCTCGGCCGTGTCATACAGGTTTTGCTCGCCGCGCTTTTTCGCTTTGCGCTTAATCGGCAACCCTTCCTCACTCTGCAGCGTCGTCAGAGTCCTTGCCGAATAACCCAGAATCTTTGCCAGCTCTGTCTTGTTAACGTCCATCGCCCACCTTTGAACGCGCATTCAAAGGAAGGAAGGCACCCGAAAAAATATTCTGTGTGTAACAAACGCACGCGCCTCGCCTACCCGCATAGGGGCGGGCTAGGGAGTACCTTTTCGCAAACCCCACCGCCGAATCGAGCAAAGCCGCCCGCCCAGCGCGCATTGCTGAGCGGGTTAGATAATCCGAAACTTTGTGAGAATATCCAAATAATAGCATTGCATTCCCTCGCTTGCCAACCCCACCGGGTTCACTTTTTTGCAACTTTTTCGTTAAGCCGCCGTAATTCATGGGCTTTTTTGAGGTCATCCAGCGCATTTCGGATTTCATTCATAATGCGATTCTTACCAATCACCACGGGCTGCGACACCTGCACCCATTCCCCTTTCACGCGCATGCGATGCGGCTGTGTACGGTTACGCGCCAACGCCTCTTTAATTTCCATCGCATTCATATCTTCAGCCACCAGATATTGCACAATCCAGTGCGACAACTCGTTAATTCGCTTCAGCTCACGCATGGTTTTCAGATACAAATCTTCAGCATCCAGCCGTGCTGCGGTGGCTTCTTCCATGGCGTCGCGCAGTTGCGTCACCTTGCCGCCTTCCTCGCCCTGATACCTTGCAATCGCCACATCTTTGCGGCGCATTTTCAGCACAAACAGTTTCAGCCGCGCGGCCGCCATATGCTGCGTGTCATCAATCGCGCCACGATTCAGCATATCATCAAACGCAAACGCCGCCTTCACCCGAAAATGCTGGCCACGCCCTGTCACTTCCACCGCGTCGGCGTGGTGTTGTTGCTGCCATTCCTGCGTTGGCAACACCTGCGCCATCTCCCGTTTCACAAACTCATCACCCATACACTCAGACTCCTTTCAACCCAGAAAACAATTTATCATTCATCGCGGCCACCAGCGGGTTCGTATGCCCCTCGGCCAAGTGGGCATAGCGCCGCACCATCTTCAAATCCGAATGCCCCAGCGCCTCGGCCAGCTCCACCTCGCGCGCGCCCTGCATTGCCAGATAGCTGGCAAAGGTATGCCGATGGTCATGAAAGCGATAATCCACCAGCCCCGCCGCGCGCCGCAGCGCGTTCCATTCACGGTCAATATTCATTGGCTTGTCACCACGATGGTTCGCAAACACAAACTGCGCCCGCGCAGGCAGCCGCGCCATATGCGCACACATCAGCTCGTGCGCGCGCCCTTCCAGCGCCAACGCCCGGCGCTTGCCGTTCTTGGTGTGTTCCAGCACAATCTTGTTCGCATCCAGCATCACCTGCGCGGGCGGCATGCTCAAAAGCTCCGTGTCTTTGCGCGCGCCCGTGCTCAGCGCCAGCACCACAATCACATCCAGCGGCTTGCCATAGCGCGCCACCACACCCGGCAACGCCCGCATCAGCGCGGCCAGCTCGTCCTCGCTCAAAAACCGCACGCGCTCGCCCGCTTCTTTCAGGCGCGCCACCGTCTGCATCGGGTTATCCGCCCGCAAGCCCCATTCATCCCGCGCCACACTCAGCACATGCCCCAGCGTCGACAAATAGCGGTTCACCGTCGCGCCGCTTCGCCCCTCCGCCGCCAGCGCATCGCGCGCCTGCGCCAGCACAAACTTATTCACATGCAACCACCGCACATCCCCCAGCCGCGCCTCCCACTCGCGCAGCTGCTGGTCTTGGCGTTTGCACCATTCCACTTTGTCCGATTTCTGATACAGCTTTTCACGCCGATAGCGCGCAATCACATCGCGCAGGCACAGCCCGCGCGCCGCTTCCAACATGGCCGCGCTGCCCGCCTGCAACTCTTCCAGCAAGCGCGCCTCAGCCACCACCGCCGCGCGCCGCGTCACATGGGTGCCGCCGCTGCGCGGTGGATACCCCGCCAGCCGCACCCGCACGCGCCAGCGCACCTTGCCACTTTTCGTCACTCGTTTTTCAATTGCCACACCCGCACTCGCGCGTTGGCTTGCCGCATGCACGGCTGGTGTGTTCACCAGCTCATTCAACCCATTGCATTCTCACGCGGCTCGGATAGGTCACTTCTTCAGTCTATAGCGGGTTTCATCACCTGCAAACCCCTCTGCTCACTCATGCATCTATAAAAACTCCACCCACTTTTCGGCCATGCGGGCGAAAGCAATCATGTGGTCTGACTCTTCGTCCGGTGTGACATCGCGCGTCAGCGCCGCAATCGCGCAGGCGTTCGCCGCCGCCGCAAGCGGCACGAACACACATTCCATCGCCTCGTCATCATTTCCACTCTGGCATAAATTGACATATTGCGCGGCAGCATAAGCCGCGCGCGCCGCACTGCAATAGCAGTCGCTCCACGCGGGTATGTTTCCTGCTCCTTTGCCTTGCTTGGTGCGTAAAAATTCATCGCAGCGCCCAGCGTCATTCACTTTATTAACGCCAATGCGTAAATGTATTATTTCTATAGGGGTTATTCGGCGCTGGCTTGCATCAAGTGCCTCATGCACAATGGCGGCGGCGGCGGCGAGTTGGTGCGTAATTAAAGCATGCGCCGATGGCACACGCTCAGGCGCAATCAGGCGTGGCAGGTGATGCCCCAGCAGCCACGCAAACAGCCGCAAAAACGCGCGGTGCGCATCTGGATTATCGTGCGCATCATAGGCGGCGTACAATTCCACAAAAGCTTGGTGCGGCAACAATTGTCGCCAATACTGCATTAATAGCGGCGGGCGCGCGGCGGCCAAAATTTCTTTTTTCATCCTGTCCCTTTCGTTAGCATGTAATTTAGAGCGAATTGTTCGCATGTAAAGCGCACACCCGTTTCTCCACACACTCATCCGACAACGCCCGCTTGCGTAGGGCGGCTAGCTCTGATTCATTGCTCATTATTTTTTCTCCATTCTTTTAACTCTTCCATTGCATCTCTTTTAGTTCTAAACACAGCAGCTTTTGCTCCGTCTGGCTGTGGAACGGGATAGTCGATTCTCCAATGAGGCTTGCCGCTGTATGAACCCATTATCTTTTTTATGGTCGGCTCATTGCTCATTTTCTGTCCTTTCTAGGGCGGGCAGACTATGCTTACCCGCCCAAACAACAACCTTATGATGTCAGCTCTTTTACGATCCACATAACAGACTCTTCCAGCGACGTGAGCGCCAAGGATTTGTAGCGCCCGTCTTTAACATTGGAATATAACTGTTCCATTTCCACAGCCTTTTGCTTCAACGCATCGTGCAATGCTTTTTCGTCATCATTTAGTTGCCTGTAGCGAGGCCGGAAGCGCGACGGAGTAATATCCTCAGTCGCTTGACGTTCGTCGGGTTGGTTTTCGTACACGTCTGCCATCTTAATTCTCCTTTTGATGGTGGTTAATATTCGGCGTGAAAAATCCTAACTGGCCACGGCATGGCATGAAATCTACTGGCTTTGCATCCGACAGCACAAAGCCATGCTCGCCCATAAACCACGGCGATTCCGATTCAGTGACACAATCGGTTATGGTTGCTTTGCCGACAATGCCACCTTTTTCAAATTCGGAGGGGCGGGGCAGCTGGATATGCGGAAAGTTCCTATACACCCATGCATGGCCGTCATGATCGAAAGCCTTGCCTGCATGTATCATCACCTCGCCGCGAAACTTGGTAGCCCAGTTGCGGTTCTCGATGTCTTTATGCCCATTGACGATGAGCCACGCCCAAGGCTGCTTTATGCTTAGTGCCTTCATCCCACCTACTCCTTTTCCTGTTTTTTCGATTCCAACAGCTGCATTATCTTACGCGCCGTCACGCGATGTGGATGTATCTCGGCGGCGTGAAGCGGTGATCCCGTCTTTAGCTTGCGGCGCATTTCTTTCATCGCCTTGTGCTCGTCAAATAGCGGGTCTTCTTGGTACGTGCCAGCCCACACAACCAGCGCGATTTCGTTTTCATCCATGCCAAAGCGCCGCTGCGTATCTGTTTCAGTCATTGGCTTTCTCCGTAATGTAAGATACCTCAACGTATCGCCGCATATTGTATTTCCCGTGACATTCCGGGCATTCACAGTCGCTCTCATCATCGCCTGCCTCCCACGAGTCACCATGCTCATAGCCGCAATGGGGACATACAATTTCATCCGTATATTCGTGGTCAAAACCAGCTTTTTGGCGTTCGGCTATGCGTAATTTTCTATTGGATTCAGAACAATCATCGCACATAAAAGCACCAACCCTCACAGCCCATGCTGATTTGCCGTTTAATTGTGAACGATGTATGCCACACTGGACGCACACATTATGCTTGTCACAGTATTTTCCAAATGCCCATGCAGTCTCTTTACCTGCACAGGTCGGGCATTCTGGTTGCGTATCTGTTTTAGTCATTGGCTTTTTCCTTTCTGTTTGCCACTTCCAGCAACACGTCGGCATGGCAGTAGGCGCGATGCTATTCTGCATAGCTCAATCGTCGCCGCTTGGTCTTTCACCTGTTGCTCTAACTCGGCGATGCGGGTGGTAGCTGGGTCTGCTTTGATAATTATAGGTGCCCAATTCAAGCTACCATTAACTTTCAATGCTTTCACTATCGCCTCAACCCGCTGCTGTTCAAAATCCTTAGTCATCACTTCTTCCCCTGTTATTAAGAGTTCCCGCACGTTGAGGAAAGAACGATTCCCAGAATGCCTGTTACACAAAAAACGATTAACAGAACCTCTATGCCGCTATATGCGTTGCGTTCGTTATCCTTAGTCATTGGTTTTCTCCTCACTTCGTTTCTAAATAGTCGTTTACGTTGATCTGGTGCGGCGTAAATTCGATCACCCATACCCACGGGTTAGCGTTCCATGATTCTGCGCCGTTGATTGAATCCCACAGCTTTAGAAATTGATATTTCGCACATGCGCCGCTTTCGTGTTCTTCCAGGCTTACTGCCCCGATAGCCCCCTCTGCCAGCGCATCTTCTTCGCTAATATCCTGCAACCTCTCGACGCGAATGTCGGTGATTTCCAGCGTCAGGCGGGATGCCCATTTGGGCAAGAATATATTAGGGCGCACCTTACCGCGCGCAGTCGGGTTCATGACGTTACCACCCCGCGTTCTTCCGTTAGCCTCAAAATGTATTGTTTCGTGTTGCGATAAATCGCGAGGTTTGACGCTATCAACAAGCTGAAAAGTGCGCCAATTCTCCCGCACCCATAGCAGATCGCCGATCTGCCCGTGTGGGCATAGCGACTTGCAATGCTCGCTCGCTATCTCCGGCATGGTTAAAACGGCGGCATCTTTCACCACCCGCCGCGTCTGCGTTTTCCGGCCTTCAAGAATAGCCCTCACCATCTCGCCGCTAAATAATATCGGTCTTGCTTTCATCACCCATTCACCCAACACGTGACTTTGCTGTAATTTTTTGCCAAAGCGCCGCTGCGTATCTGTTTCAGTCATTGGCCTTCTCCGTAATGTAAGATACCTCAACGTATCGCCGCATATTGTATTTCCCGTAACATTCCGGGCATTCGCGATCGCTCTCATAATCGCCTGCCTCCCACGAGTCACCATGCTCATAGCCGCAATGGGGGCATACAATTTCATCCGTATATTCGTGGTCAAAACCAGCTTTTTGGCGTTCGGCTATGCGTAATTTTCTATTGGATTC
>MDTG01337976.1_pt1 | contig 32169 bp, 31 predicted proteins | sample 811421 | NCBI WGS metagenome assembly MDTG01 (sample SAMN05326645, study PRJNA326480) | marine metagenome | isolation source: seawater | place: Pacific Ocean: South East | collected 2011
AACACTTCAGAATTTTAACGGTGTTGTCTCATGGCTCTGCTTTAAATTGTTGGAATTGGAGCCACAATATGTTACTCCAATCTCTGCAAGATCCAAATGTGGAATAAAGGTGCCAAGAGGAAAGAAAGCAAAGGACGTGGTAATGGAACATTTTTTGGAATCCGGAGAGTTTCCAATAGATTATACCAGATACGGTAATGTGCAAAAATATTGCTATGATATTGCTGATGCTGTGGTAGTTTCTCGTGCCGGGTACTACTTATTGCAGGAGAAGTAGTATGTCGAAAGATATGAAGCTCATCATGGAAAACTGGAATGGTTATCTAACAACTGAAATAAACTTGAATCCTTTTAAGGAGAAAGAGTTAAAAACATTGGGCGATTTAAAAAAGTTTTTTAAATTAACCAAGTTGAAAAAAAAAGGTGGACCAATTGCAAAAACGGCGGGCAAGGCACTTCTCAATTATATCGTACCCGGCGGGGGAGAAATTATGAGTTCTCTTCCCGAATTTGTAAAGTCTCTTGAGAACGCACCAGATTGGTTGAGTGCGATTAAATCTTTGGCATCAAAAGACGACAATTTTAAAACTAGCGATGCTCTAAGCAAGGTTAATGTGGATGATAACATTTCAAAAATAGTTGATGATCAAGTTGAGTTAGATTTTTTAAATTGGGTGACCACACAATTAGAAAATGAGCCGGATGAAACCCCTTTAGAAAAAATAGATATGACCGCCCAATTGAGAAAATATCTGGCATCAACTTTTGATAGCAGGACAGTCACAACAGGAGATAAATAAATGCTAAAATTAACAAAAACACAATTGATGAAAATAATCAAGGAAGAACTTGAAGATACCTTATCTGATCAAGATACCTTATCTGATGAAGAGGAAGAGCCTCTTCGCATTGGTGCAAAAAATTTATCTAGAAGTAAGTTTGCAAAAGACGCAAAAGAAACCGAAAAAGATATTCGCTCTGGCGGAACAAAAGATATTACAGACAGAGAAAATGCAATCATCAGAGATATTAAAGATGCATTGTTGAAGATAGCAAAAGAGGACGACCTCAATAAACACAGGGCTATGTTACAACAGACACTAAACAAGATGCTGAGTAAAATTTCTTAAAAAAACCTTGACAACCAGAAGTCATGTTGTTATAATAAGAACATGAAAGAAAAGTTGTCTATAATTTCTAATATTCTTGGTAGCTCATACAAGTCTAATGACGAACACCTTTTTAGGTGTCCGTATTGTAATCACCACAAGCATAAGCTTTCTGTCAATATTGAAAAAAATGTTTTTAAATGTTGGATCTGTGACGCTCGTGGAAATAGTTTATTTAGATTAATTCGCAAGTTTGGAAATTTTAAACAACAAGAAAAGTGGAAAGAGCTTTCTGGAAATTTTGAAGATTTAGATAAAATAAATGATTTATTTGCGGTAGAAGAGAAGATAGAGAACCCGGAAATAATTTTAGATATACCACAAGGATACAAATCCTTAACATCGCCCTCTTCCTCGTCTTCATATAAGAGAGCCATGAATTACCTAGTCTCTAGAGGGATTGGTAAAAAAGATATCTTAAAATGGAAAATTGGTTATTGCGACGAAGGGTCTTTTAGAAACAGAATTATAGTACCGTCGTTTAACGCAGATGGGGAATTAAACTACTTTATAGCAAGGACATTCGCAGACAGTTATAAAAGATACATGAATCCATCAGTAAGTCGGAATATTGTTTTTAATGAATTGTATGTGGACTTTGACCAAGAAGTTGCCTTAGTGGAAGGAGTTTTCGATGCGATAAAAGCAGAAAACGCAATCCCAATTTTAGGATCGACAATAAGGGAGACTTCAAAGATATTCAAAAAAATTGTTGCAAACGACACCCCTGTTCTTATTGGGTTGGATCCGGATGCAAGTAAGAAATCAGAAGCAATAAAGAGACTGTTGTTAAAATACGGAATAGAAGTAAGGCAAATAAAATACGAAGATCAGAGAGATCTTGGTGAAATGACAAAACAGGAAGTTCGAATATTATCACAAAATGCCCCATTTGTGGGAAGGTATGATGGACTCATCGAAGCCATCGCGTCTTTATAGGAGAAAAAACTTGAAATTCGCTCATATCGCAGATACACATATTAGAAATCTTAAATTTCATTATGAATACAAAATTGTGTTTCAAAAACTCTATGAAACATTAAGAGAAGAAAACGTAGACTACATAATTCATTGTGGCGATATCGCACACACAAAAACTCAAATAAGTCCAGAATTTGTTGAGATGTGTACCGACTTTTTTCGCTCACTCGCTGATATTGCACCAACGTATGTGATTTTAGGAAACCATGACGGCAACTTGAAAAATTCAAGTCGTCAAGACGCTCTAACGCCCATTGCCGAGGCTTTAAATCACCCAAGGCTACATTTGTTAAAGAGTTCTGGAGAAACAATTCTCGACGATTCTGTAGCAATAAATGTTTTATCCGTTTTTGACGATGAAAATTGGGTATCTCCATCTGACGATACAAAAATTAATATTGCCCTTTATCATGGCTCTATTTCTGGTGTAAAAACTGATACCGGATGGGTTATGGAACATGGAGAGCATCCAATTGAAATTTTCGAAGGTCATGATTATGCCTTTTTGGGAGATATACACAAGACAAATCAGAAATTAGATGAGGAAGGTAGGATTCGATATTGCGGCTCCACTGTTCAGCAAAATCATGGCGAAACTAACGATAAAGGTTATTTAATTTGGGACATTGAAGATAAGGATAACTTCAATTGCCGCCACATCAAACTTAAGAATCCCAGACCTTTTGTGACAATCAATCTGACACCGAAAGGGAAAATGCCAAAAAACACAGCAGTTCCCCAAAAGGCACGTCTACGCCTTGTTTCTGACAATAACTTACCTCTTCACGTTATGAAGAAAGCGATTGATGTCGCCAAAAGAAGATTCAAGCCAGAAAGTATTTCATTTTTAAATCGTGCAGCCGGTCAAAAAGGAAGTGTAAACGGCACTGATGGCTCTCTTTTGGTAGAAAATCTACGAGATATAAAAGTACAAGAGAGGTTGATTAAAGAGTACTTGAAAGAATACGAATTAGATGATGAAACTATAAAAAAAGTTTTAGACTTAAATCTAAAATACAACAAAATTGCAGAAGATAATGAACAAATTGCGAGAAATGTAAATTGGAAGCTTCGCTCTCTAGAATTTGATAACCTTTTTAACTACGGAGAATCAAATTCAGTCAATTTTGACAATTTAGACGGCATTGTTGGCATCTTTGGAAAAAATTATTCTGGAAAATCTAGTATTATTGATTCCCTTCTTTATACGGTATTTAACTCTACTTCCAAAAACGATAGAAAGAATCTAAATGTAATTAATCAGAACAAGCAAGGATGCATTGGTCGAGCAGTTATTTCAATTGATGATTTGGATTACACTATCGAGAGGACATCTGAAAAGTATATAAAAAACTTAAAAGGAAAGCAAACAACAGAAGCCAAGACAAATGCTCATTTTTCTGTATATTCTCCTGTGGAGGATGCCACGGAAGTCCTTAATGGAACATCCAGAGGAGAAACAGACAAAAACATCAGAAAAGTATTTGGGACTTTAGAGGATTTTTTATACTCTTCCATGGCAAGTCAACTAGATTCGCTATCCTTCATTAAAGAAGGGTCTACAAAAAGAAAAGAGATTTTGGCAAACTTTCTAGATCTTAAATTTTTTGAGACAAAATATCGTTTAGCCAAAGAACAATCAACCGACACAAAAGGAGCTATGAAAAAGCTAGAAGATAGAGACTTTAATCAAGAAATTTTAGAAGCAAATAGTGATTTATCTGCGGCTGAAAATGATTTGAAAAAGCAAAAATTAGATTGCGAATCTTACAAAATAGATTTGCAAGATTATAAACTGCAAATATCAAAAATTGAAGAAAAAATCAATTCAATTCCGGCAGAAGTTATTGATGTTGTTAAGGTTAGGTCATCTCTAAACAATAAGAAAAAAAAGCTTTTATCGACTAGGGAAGAAATAATCTCCTTAAAAGAACAGAGAAACAAGTGCGAAAGTGATTATAACGATATCGTTAGCTTTTTGAGTAAATATGATAAAGATAGTCTATTCAAAAAGCAAAAAAAGATTAGCCAATTAGTATCTGATGTTTCGAGTTTGGATTTGAAACTAAAAGATGAAAATAAAGAATTAACGCACAATAATAAAAAAATAAAAATGCTTGAAGATCATGAATATGATCCAGATTGTGATTACTGCTGTGAAAATCCGTTTGTAAAAGATGCATATAAATCTAAAGAGCTTATTCCAAAAAATAAAGAAAAGATTTTAAATTTCAAAAATTCTATTTCCTGCTTGAAAGAAGAAATTTCTGAACTGGATCCGCAATTGATTGAAAAAACCATTGCTGGATATAATAAAGTCGTTGACGAAAGAAACAGGCTTACAAACGAAATTACTAACTGCGGATTGAAAATAGAAAAAAATGATTCTTATGTTACGAATCTGCTGAATGATATTGAAAAGCTCGAAAATGAATTGTCAGAATATGAACAAAACAAAGAGGCTATTGAAAATTTAGAAAGCCTAAACTCCACACTACAAAATCTAAAGTTTAGTGAACAAGATTGTCAAATTAAGTCAGAAGAGTGTAATAATAAAATTTTAAATTTATATAAAAATGTAGGATCTCTCGAAGAAAAGGTAAGCAACCTAGAGGTTCAAAAACAATCATACGAAGATTTGAGATCTGAATATTCTGCTTATGATTTATATATGACGTGTATGAAGCCTGATGGAATCGCATTTGAAATCATTCGCAGAAAATTGCCGGTAATCAATGAAGAGATTGCCAAAATTTTAGCAAATATCGTTGATTTTGAGGTGTTTTTCGAGGATGACGGAAAGCGTTTGGATATTTTCATTAAACATGCCTCATTTGAACCTCGCCCGCTAGAAATGGGTTCGGGTGCAGAAAAAACTATTGCTGCGATGGCAATCAGATTGTCGCTTTTGAGTGTATCCAGTTTACCAAAGGGCGATATCTTTATTTTAGATGAACCCGGAACCGCACTAGACGAAGAAAATATGCAAGGATTTACTGATATTCTTGCGATTATTAAAACTTACTTTAAAAAAGTATTGTTAATTTCTCATCTCGATGCCTTGAAAGATTGCGTCGATATGCAGATTACAATTGATAAGGTTGACGGATATGCTTCCGTCAATATATAAAGGAGAAAAAAGATGACTGAAATAGCAAGAGGTGCTGTCGATAAGGCTTTAGAAAAGGTAGTTTCTCGTAAATTACTTGTTTGGGCTACCGCAACAGCATTAATGTTTAACTCAACAATCGATAGCGGAGATTGGCTTATTTTGAGTGCTCTATACATCGGTGGTCAATCTGTGATTGATGCAATTGTAAAATTAAAAGGTCTCTAAGTTGATTAACGTTGATTTAAGCGATGCATTTAAGGCAATCGGAGCTTTTGTAGCCAAAAACTGGCAAACATTGGCTCTGATCGCCTTTATTGTTTTCTTCTTTCTGACAAAAAATGATTACGGAGCACTTAAAAAATCAATGGAAGTCATGACGGTTAGTTATCAAGAACAACTTGAAACAATGGAAAGACTCCACCAGAAAGAATTGAAGCTTCGAGAAGAGTCAATCGCAAAATATGAAAAAGAAATTGCAGACTTGACAAAGAAATATGATGAGGCTTTGGGTGATCTTCAAGCATCAAAAGAGGAAGACATTGAAAGGATAGAAAGAGACTTCGAAGAACAGCCAGATCAACTGGCTCAAGAAATTGAAGATCAATTTGGGTTTAGTTATGTTGAGTAGAATATATTTGTTGGTTTTTATAATGGTTTGTTGTGCAAACGCTGAAGCTTCAGATGGAAAGTTCACTTTCGTCCAGAAGGGTACTCAAGCACCCTTTACAGGCACTCTATTTGACCCGACAGCAACTGCAAAAATCATGGCTAATGGGAAGTTCCTAAAAGAAGAATACGAGCTTAAACTAGGCTTTGAATTGCAAAAACAACAAAAACAATTTGATTTAGACCTTTCTCAAATTAAAATCACTCTCGATACCGAACGTGAAGGCTTTCAAAAGACGCTCGAAGTCAAAAATAAAGAGATCGAGCAACTAAATAGAATTATAGCAAAGAAGCCCGGTACCAACGCTCTATTGTGGGGTATCATTGGCGGATTTGCCGTAGGTGTTGGGACAACTGTTGGCATAACTTACGCGGTAAACAAATGAAAAAAGATTTAAATGATATTGCAAAATATGAAGTAGCCATATCCAAAAAGTATGGTAAAGAGGCTATACAGCATCCAAAGGCTGATTGGGACGATGAGAAAGAAAAAGATTACCAGCAGCAGATCAAAGATTTATACGAAAAAGAAAAAAAGCAAGAAGAAAAAAATGAAAAAATCGAAATGGATGGTTTTTTAATTTCTAAAAAACTATTTAATAGAGATGACAATAGAAATTGCCCTGTTTGTCACACTTATTCTTTTGAATTAAGAGATGACGTATACATGGCAAAATTTAATTGTTGCTTTAAATGCTACATAGAATGGGTCGAAGGAAGAGAGAACCGGTGGAACGCTGGCTGGCGACCGGGAGATGATAAATGAAAATCACAAAATCAAAATTAATTCAAATTATCCAAGAAGAAACGCAAAAGACAGTTTCAGAAAGTTGGGCAGATATGCTTGCTGCAACTGGAGACATGGAAAAGATAAAAAAAGCAGAAACTCAAGCAGATATGATTGAAAAGATTCCAGATCTCATGCGGGCTGACTCTCAAGATCCTCAAGCTTTTATTCAATGGGTGCAGGAGTATGATCCTTCCGATTGGACACAGGAAGATACAGCAAAAACTAGAGAAATTTTAAATAGTTCGCCAAACCTTGGAAAAGAAGTTCAAAAATATATTAAGAATGTCAATTTGTTTACCCGAACAGAGGGAGAAAAAGGTCATCAATATACTGAGGAACCTTGGAATGCTAGATACATGAAGACTTTACAAAAGTGGGTTCAACTGGATCATAAAAATTTGCGTAATCACTTAGCATATGTAATGGTAGATTATATACAAGATGAGCTTTTAGGCGGTCTGGACAATATTGGGGTGAACCCCTATGATGCTGGACTGGCACCCTATGGGGATGAAGATTAAAAATAAAGGAAATTTAATAATATGGCTACAACATTAGAAATAATTCAAGGAATTAATCAGGCAGCAGCAAATGCATATGATGGTGCCCATGATGAAAGATACGCATCTGGAGATGCAAAAAAAGTTGGTCTAGAGAGGGAGAAAGGGGATCCAATCATCGATAGTAGGATTTCCGATGGATTTGGAATCAAGATCATCGGCGACATGTTACAGATCAATTACGAAGCAAACGTTAGGCTGAAAGATGTCTATGGTAACGGTTTCGAAGAAGAGTGTGATAGAAAATTGATGGCAATCGCTGACTTTTTGAAAAAAGAATATAAAGCGATAACCGGAAACACCCTGTCCTTAACGGCACAAGGCGAGTGCCACTGCTTAGTACAGCATACTTCTAGGGTAAGAACTTTTCTTTTAGCACACAGGCTTTTTAAAATTGGTGGATTGACCAAAGTCGAAACTTTGGGAGAAGGCATCTCAAACCCTACAGATGTAAAATACCAAAAGTTTTTAAATGAAGGCGGATTCGCTAAAGAATAAAATGTCTTATACGCTATCTAAAAAAGAGATAGTAGCTGAAATATTAAAATGTGGAAAAGATCCCGTTTATTTTATTGATAACTACGCCAGAATCTCTCACCCTATCGACGGACTAATACCATTTAAAACTTATCCGTATCAGGCAGACTTGCTTCAAGATTTTAACGATTATCGCTTTAATGTGATTCTTAAGGCAAGGCAGCTTGGCATTTCTACTATTGCCGCCGGGTATATTGTGTGGTTGATGCTGTTTCACCGCGACAAGAACATCTTGGTGATGGCAACAAAATTTAAAACAGCTTCAAATCTTGTAAAAAAGGTAAAAGCTATAATGAAGAATCTTCCGGATTGGATAACTATTTCGGAAATTTCTATCGATAATCGCTCCTCTTTTGAATTAACCAATGGGTCTCAAATTCAAGCAGCCTCGACTTCCGGCGATGCAGGTCGTTCGGAGGCTTTATCCTTGTTGGTTATTGACGAAGCCGCACACGTTGAAAACTTGACTGAATTGTGGGCTGGTCTATACCCAACCATCTCAACCGGTGGTCGAGTTATCGCCCTAAGTACACCTAACGGTGTTGGTAACTGGTTTCACAAGACATATACTGAAGCCGCCGAAGGTGCAAATGATTTTCACCCAATCAACTTGCCATGGGATGTACATCCAGAAAGAGATAAGGAGTGGTTTGAGAAAGAGACGAGGAACATGTCTCGTCGAGAAATTGCCCAAGAACTGGAATGTAACTTCAACACGTCTGGGGAGAGCGTAATCCATCCGGATGACATTTCTTGGATTGAGGAAAACGTTTGCGAGCCAAAATACAGAACAAGTTTTGACAGGAATTTATGGATTTGGGAGCAATATAATCCAGAATGTACCTACTTGCTGGTCGCCGACGTTGCACGCGGCGACGGTGCAGACTATTCAGTGTTCCATGTTTTAAATTTAGATACGATGGAAATTGTTGCCGAATATCAGGGAAAGCCAAACTTGGATATGTATGCAAATATATTGTCACAAGCTGGAAAAGAGTATGGAAATTGCTTGTTAGTTGTCGAGAATGTTGGAATTGGTATTTCCGTCTTGGAAAAATTGATGGATTTGCAATACCCCAATATATATTATTCAATTAAGGGTACTCATGAATATATCGAAAGCCACCAAGGTGAGGTAAACAATTCAGCAGTGCCGGGATTCACAACCTCTTCGAAGACTCGCCCACTAATCGTTGCAAAATTGGAAGAATTCGTAAGAAACAAACTAATTAAAGTATACTCTGTTCGTCTTTCCAATGAATTACGAACTTTTATTTGGCAAAATGGCAAACCCCAAGCCATGCGGGGATATAATGATGATTTAATAATGGCGTTAGCTATCGCTTGTTGGGTAAGAGACACAGCACTTACAGTAAACAAGCGAGAGGTTGAGCACAAAAAGGCGTGCCTTGATTCTATGATTAAGGTAAATACAAAAATCAACACAACAATTCCCGGCATGCAAGGATATAATAGAAAAGAAAGTTTAGACGAAAAAATGTTTAAAGCAAAAGAAGATTACATGAAATATTCATGGCTGATTAAAGGATAGAAAAATGGCAGATCAAAAAAAGAACCCGAATAATCCACAATCTGAATTATTTAGAAGACTAACAAGGCTTTTTTCTGGACCAATTGTGAACTGGCGAACTCAGATGAATCGAAAGATTCGCAGAACCTCTCTGGATAAATATGCCACACAATTTAGGTCAGCATCTGGTCAACAATTTAGAAAGGCAGAATATAGTCCCTTTGATGTCATGCATTCTAAGATTATGGCACAACAAAATCGTGCCGAAAGATATGTGGATTACGAGCAAATGGAATATATGCCAGAGATTGCCTCTGCTCTTGATATTTATGCTGATGAAATGACAACTCACTCTGCTCTTTCTCCAATGATGCACATCGATTGCCCAAATGAAGAAATTAAGGCAGTTTTGGGTTCGTTATATGAGAATGTTTTAAACTTAGACCACAATCTTTTTGGGTGGTGTCGCTCTATGTGTAAGTTCGGAGACTTTATTCTATACTTGGACATTGATGATAGGATTGGAATCAAAAATGTTGTACCTGTTCCACTTAGGGAGGTAGAAAGATTAGAAGGTGAAGACCCGACAAACCCAAATTACGTCCAATATCAGTGGAATTCGGCAGGAATGACTTTTGAAAATTGGCAAATTGCTCATTTTAGAATTTTAGGAAATGATAAGTATACCCCATATGGGACTTCTGTGCTGGATCCGGGTAGGAGAATCTGGAGACAGCTAGTTTTGATGGAAGATGCTATGATGGCATACCGAATTGTTAGGTCATCGGAACGTAGAGTCTTTTATATTGATGTTGGCAACATTGCCCCTCAAGATGTCGAGACTTTTGTTCAAAAAACCATTACATCAATGAAAAGAAATCAGGTAGTGGATTCAAACACTGGAAGAGTTGACCTTAGATACAATCCTCTTTCTGTTGAAGAGGACTATTTCATCCCAGTTCGCGGAGGAGAATCTTCAAAGATTGAGACCTTGGCAGGTGGACAATTCACTGGCGATATCGATGACGTAAAATATCTTAGAGATAAAATGTTTTCAGCACTGAAGATTCCAGCAGCCTATCTTTCAAACGGAGAAGAGGGCGGAACAGAGGATAAGACCACCTTAGCACAAAAAGATGTACGCTTTGCTAGAACAATCCAGCGTTTGCAGAGAGCCGTCATTGCGGAATTGGAAAAAATTGGTATTATTCATCTGTACACATTAGGTTTCCGTGGAGACGATCTCGTGAGTTTTAGATTAAAACTAAACAACCCTTCTAAGATTGCAGAACTTCAAGAACTGGAACACTGGAAGCAAAAATTTGATATTGCTGGCGGAGCCACTGAAAACTTCTTCTCAAGAAGATGGATTGCACAGCACATTTTTAGCCTATCCGAAGAGGAATTTGTTAGAAATCAGAGAGAAATGTTCCATGATAGAAAATATGAGGCACAACTTAATGCAGCAGCAGAAGCCGCAGGTGAGTCAGCCGCAGCAGAATTCGGCGGCGGAGCAGAAGGTGGCTTAGACCTTGGGGGCGAAGACGCTGGAGGTGACGAAGGCGGCTTAGATTTGGATCTCGGCGGTGATGATGAAGGTGGTTTGGACCTTGGCGACGACGAGGGCGACACCGGAGAAACACCAGACGCTGACGAGCCGCTCTTGGCATCCCCAGCTAAAAGAGATGAGAGAGGCAGAAAAATGACAACAACTCCTGACTCAAAAAGTTACTATACGCCAAAACGCACTGGTGTTAAAAACGGAGACCGGAGGACTGGAAGCTCGCAGGCACTAAAGAACTTGGCATTTCCTAAAGAAAAAGATATCATACCCGGATCATCAGAAATAAAAAAATTATCTACCGGAATTTTTACAGAGTCCGATAGAAACAACTACTTATTAGAAGAAAAAAGTATTTTTGATACGAGTACGCAGGTTAAAAACCTGATTTCAGAATTAGAAAGAACGGAGATTCAATCAAATGAAGATGAAACACAACAAGAAGCGTAATACAGCTTTTATTTACGAAGCGATTATTCGTGAACTCGCTAAAGCAATTCACGAGTCTGACACGAAGAAAAAATCTAAAATTATTAAGATTATTAGAGAAAACTTCAAAGGCGGAACCTTGCTCGGTAAAGATCTGGAGCTTTATCGTTCTATTTTGGAAACAAAAAATGTTGATAAGTATACAGCAGAAAAGATAGTTTTCCAATCTAGAATACAGAAAAGTGCAATTAACCACAGGAAACTTTTTAAAATACAAAGCAATCTGATTGAAAAGATAAACAAAGAAATCTCTCCAGAAGTTTTTTCCAATTTTGTTCCAAATTATAAAGATCTAGCAACTGTTTTTCAAATCTTTAATCCCAAAACAACAACAAAAAATAGAGTCTTGTTGGAAAATCAAGTAATCTCTAAAATGATAACTGATCAAAAAGAACAAATTCAAGAAATGAAACCGATTGACAACCTGACCTATAAGACTTTTGTCAAAAAGTTCAATGAAAAGTATTCGGCTTCTCTTCTTGAGGAGCAGAAATCTTTGCTGTCAAAATATATTGCCTCATTTTCCGATAATGGTATTGAATTAAAAGTCTACCTTAACGAAGAAATCCCAAGATTGTTTAAAGCAGTATCTGAATCTGTAAATTTGCCAGAGATCAATGCTGATAGAGAAATGTTAAACAAAACAGACCAAGTAATATCTATGCTAAAAGAAACAGCAAAGAGAAAAGTGGATAAAGATTTTGTTTATGATATTTTGAGAATACAGAACTTGGTCAAGGAGATATCGTAATGCCTATTTCTTTAAAAATTGCAAACGGTGATACACCACAGGTTGTAAATTTAGAACTTAAGGCAAAAAAAACTCTCGACGGAAATATTATGATTTTCGATCATCAGGAGATGGACATAGTTCTCATACCAAATAAAAGTAAAATTGTAACGTTTGCCAAAAACGATTTTTCAGAAATGGTGTATGCTGCCCAAAATAGACTATTCGAATTTTTAAAAAGAAAGGGCGTTGTTGACTATGAATCAATTCAAGGAGGTAGTGTTTACGGATCTTTAGAGGGTAAGATCCCAACCCCGGAAGACGAAAGCATTAATTCGATTGACTATGCGATTTACGGTGTCTATAAGTTCATAAAAGAAGAAAGACCATACTATAACTATCTTGACCAGTATGAGGAAATGTTAGACGACTATTTCACAAAACCAACCGATAAAGATTCTACAGAGCTTGGCGAAGTACCGCAGGCAACAGAGAAAGGATCTATTCGACCCGGTTACAACTACGAGCCTTACTGGATGAGTTATATGCTTGAGGGCAAAGAGAGGGAATAGTGTCTCTACTTTATTTTATCTTAGCGTCCTACGGCATGACGCAACTACTTTGTTACGGAAGAATATTTGACAGAATAAGACCAAGAGGATATTTTTGGACCTGTCCAATGTGTGTAGGTTTCTGGGTTGGTATTTTTTTATGTGGCATTAATCCTTGGACAGAACTATTTATATTTGAACTTACAATTGCAAACTTTTTTATTTGCGGGTGTGTTAGTTCTGGAACATCATATGTATTGAATATGATTTTTGCTGATTCGGGTCTAAAACTCGATATAAAGGAAGGTAGACATGTTTAGAAGATGGATGCTAAGAGGCGTAAGACGCTGCAAAAGCGGTTGTTGACTACTTTAAGAGGATTAAAAAATGTCAAAAGTTTTATTAAGAGAATACTATGCCCTGTGTGAAGGAGGAGTCTGTAAAGACCTGCTTACAGAGGCTGAGAAGAGAGATATTGCAGATAACGGTGCCATGTATTTGACTGGATTGATGCAGGAAGCTGATAAGCCAAACGGCAACTCAAGAGTTTACCCTCACGCAATTATGGAAAGAGAAGTAGCGAACTACAAAAAGCTAGTAAAAGAAAAAAGAGCTTTGGGAGAATTAGATCACCCAGATGATTCTGTTATAAATCTCAAAAATGCATCCCACATGGTAACAAACATTTGGATGGATGGAAATCGTGTCATGGGAACCGTAAAGGTGCTGCCAACTCCATCAGGCGATATTTTAAAGTCCTTAGTAGAAGGAGGGTGTCAGCTTGGAATTTCTTCTCGTGGGCTAGGGTCCGTAAGAGAAAGTATGAATGGCGGCGTAATAGTGGAAGATGATTTTCAACTTATATGTTTTGACTTCGTATCAGAACCATCAACTCAAAATGCTTTTATGCACTTGAAAGAGGGTAAATCTTACGAAGAACCAAACATTTTTACCAAGGCAGATAAGATCAACAGAGCCTTGAATGATATTTTGAGGAAAAAATGAAAAAATCTGAATTAAAACAAGTTCTAAAGCCCTTAATTAAAGAGTGTATAAAAGAAGCCATCTTTGAAGATGGGGTGTTATCTGGACTAATCAAAGAAGTTGTTTCTGGTTTGGGTCAGCCTACTTTGGTCGAGAAGGCAGAGGTTTCAAGTCAGGATTTTGCGAGACAGCACAACATAGAGCTTCAGCAGGAAACAAAAAAAGATTTAGACAACAAGAGAAAGAAACTAGAAGAAACACTTGGTGGTCGCTTTGAGGGTATATTTGAAAACGTGACCCCCGTTAAAGCAGGATTCCCGAATCAAAAACCATCGGGACAATCCCCGCTATCTGGATATTCACCAGAAGATCCGGGTGTCAATATAGATGGAATTATGTCTCTGGCTGGAAACAGTTGGAAAAAAATGATTTAGAGAGGAAACCATGGCTAAAAAACCAGTAAATGTATCAACTAAGCCTCGCGGCAAAAATGACACACAAGAGAGAATGATTAGAAGGTTCTTGAGGAAGTGTAAAAAAGAAAGAGTGGTTGAAAGATATCGCGAGCACACATACTATGAAAAGCCGTCTGTCAAAAGACGTGCTGCAGCAAAAAGAAGACAAAGAGTGCTTAACAAACTGAAAATAAAAGAACAAAATTCGTAAAATAAAAACTATTTACGTCACGGAGAATTAAAAATGTCAATTTATCAATACAAGGCTGGGATTCAAAATGCAGCCTCATATCAATCTTCTGGAGCACCATTTGTTACGGGATCTGATAATCTAAACGGGATTATGTTAATTGAATTTCCAAATGTTACAAAGGAAATCTCATTTTATGTTGATGATGGAAAAGAAATCGATGTTTATTTTCACGCAGATGCGACAGCCCTCAATAAATTTAAGGTCAAATCGAAAGCCGATACCGTACACACTAACACTTTGGACGTAAAATGTAGAGCGATATATGTTGAGACGACCTCTACAACCAAATTTAGACTTTATGCTTCCCTTACAGGTATTGAGTCTAAAGAGATGTTCCACCTTACTGGGTCTGGAATTACAGAATAATAAAAAAAACCAATAACGGCCTTTATAAAAATATGTCTTTTTATAAAATAATAAACTATTTATTTTTGAGATATTTTTTTTAAAGGGAGCCTTTTTATGTCTTCACTACTAGAACAAGCAATAATTGATGCCGCCGCACTCAAAGAGGCTGCGATTAAGAACGCAGAAGCGGCAATTTTGGATAAATATTCTGCTGATATCAAAGAGGTTGTAGAAAACCTTTTCGAGCAAGATGAAGCAGGGGAATCAGAACAAGATGAACAAAACACAGAGTCACCCGCTCTGGAAGATAGTGTTCCATATGGAATTGAGGCACCTCAAGCTGCCGAAAGTTCAGAAATAATTTTGAGCATGGAAGAACTTAAGGATATGGCTGATGCACTTTCATCTGCTGAGGAAGATTTAACTGGTGAACCGACATCACATGAGGAATTGGCTTCCGGCATGTCAGATGAGATGGGTGTTCCTCCCTCGTTGGACACCGAAGCAGAAGTTTCTTCAACTGAAATTCAAGCCACCTTGGAAGAAGAAGTTGAAATTTCCGATATCGAAGAAATTATTGAAGAATTGGTAGTAGATATCCACCCACAGAAAAGTGGCTGGGCTGGTACCCCAGAACCAATTATGAAATACAAAGAAGAACTGAAACTCGCACAACTTTCAGCTACAAAGGCAGAAGAAGAAAATAAAGAACTTGCTGCCGCAGCAGAAAGGCTTTCAGAGCAAAACACTAAAATGAAAAGTGTTATTTCTGTACTGAAAGAGAAGCTAGAAGAAGTAAGTTTATCGAACGCAAAGCTTTTATACAAGAATCAAATTTTGGCAAATAACTCCTTGAATGAGCGACAAAAAAATCAAATTGTCGAACATTTGTCGAATGCAGATTCAATTAATGACGCAAAGGTTATTTTTGAAACTCTTAAAAACGCAGTGGGTAGTGTAACGGGTAAAGCACGACCACAATCACTCCGTGAGACTATCGAAAGACCTACTGCCACTTTACCCAGAAGAGAAGCTAATACTACAGAAAGTCGGTATTCCGACCGTATGCAGATTTTAGCTGGCATTAAAAAGTTAAAATAAAGGAGAATTTTAAAATGTCAATTATTAACAAATTAACCGAAGGTATTGTTAGACGTGATCTCTCCAAAGAAGGTGCTGCTCTCCTCACTAAGTGGGAAAAAACAGGACTTTTGGAAGGAATCACGGATGATCGCAAACGCCAAGGCATGGCGAGCCTTCTTGAAAACCAAGCTAAGGAACTTCTTCGCGAAGCCTCGGCTATGAATACGGGCGACGTTGAAGGCTTTGCTTCAGTTGCGTTCCCAATTGTTCGTCGTGTATTCGGCGGATTGATCGCTAACGATCTTGTTTCTGTCCAGCCAATGAGCTTGCCATCAGGTCTCATTTTCTTCTTGGACTTCACAAGAGCTAACAACCGTCTTGATAACCTTGCAGAAGGATCAATTTACGGTGGTGGCGTTGTTGGTGCTGAAATTACTGGCGGTGTTTCACTTGCTGGTCGTGAAGCAGAACAAAGTGCTTACGCCTTGAACAACGGCTACTCAAGCCCGACTTCATCAGCCTTTACCTTTACGGAAATTATCGCAACTGGTACAGTTGGTAGTCCAGACTTGACTGACTGGATTGTTGCTGGTAACGCCTATTCCTCATCTTTGGGTGTAGACGGTCTTTGTCGTTTCGATCCGGACCTACTTGGCGAAAGGGTTGTAGTTGCAGCAATTGCTATCGCTAATCCGGGATTAAGTCCAGTATGGGGTCAGCTTAACAAAAAAGACTATGTAACTATTGACTCTGTGGGAATCAAGGCTGCTGGTGGTCGTATGGTTCGTCGCTTGACAAGAGACGACGAATCTGCAAACAGCATCTTGGCTCCTACCTCCGACGTAGCTATCATTGTGGCAAATACCACTGATGGACTCGCATCAACAGCAACAGCAATTAGTTCTGCTCTTAACGGTGGAGCCGAATTCGCCTTTGCGATCACTGATGATTTCACCCAAGGTGGAAACGGTGGTCTTGGTTCTGTGAAGGGTGACCCTCTTTGGGAACTTGAAGGTCAAGACGAAATTCCAGAAATCGACATCAAGGTTGATTCTGTATCTGTTACAGCAAACACCAAGAAGCTTAAGGCTAAGTGGACTCCAGAATTGGCTCAGGATTTGAATGCTTACCACAACCTCGACGCTGAAGTTGAGCTTACAAGCGTTCTTTCAGAGCACATCGCACTTGAAATCGACCAAGAAATCTTGGAAGATCTTGTCAAGGGTGCTACTGCTTCTAAGCTGTACTGGTCACGTTTGCCCGGTAAGTTCGTTAACCGCACAACAGGTGTTCCTCTTACTACCTCTACAGCATTCCCAGACTTCACTGGTAATGTTTCAGAATGGTACGAAACCCTTGTTGAGACGATTAACGACGTATCAGCACAAATTCACCGCAAGACTTTAAGAGGCGGAGCGAATTTCATCGTTGTATCACCTGAGATCGCCAACCTTCTTGAGTTCACCGCTGGATTCCGTGGTGCAGTTACTCACGATGATGACCGTGGTCAGGTCGGAGCAGTTAGAGTTGGTTCCTTGAGCAAGAAGTTCGACGTTTACGTTGATCCTTACTTCCCAAGAAACGTAGTACTTTGTGGACGTAAAGGTTCTTCTTTCCTTGAAAGCGGATACGTTTACGCACCATACGTACCACTCCAGATGACTCCTACCATCTTTGGCACAGAGGACTTCGTACCTCGTAAGGGTGTCATGACTCGCTACGCGAAGAAGATGGTTCGTCCTGATATGTACGGATTGGTTATCGTTACAGATTTGGTATAATCTTTAAAGTAACCTACTAAATACATGCCCCTCTACAATTTTGTAGAGGGGTTTTGTGTTTCTGGAAACTACTTAATGCTAGGGAGGAAATTTTATGGCGTTTCCAACACTAACACCAATAAGCCAGATGAGCAAATCTATTTTGCCACCCACTGGCACAGTATCGGAGGTCGCTGATTCATTACCTCTGGAAGTTTATTCAAATTCAGAACAATTTTTGTCCGGAGCAACAGATCAGGTTGCCTACACATATCGCAAAATTGGTGGCGATGTGCTCGATATCGAATTAAAGGCGGAAAATGTATACGCCAATTATCAAGAAGCTGTTTTGGAATACAGCTATTTGGTAAATTTACACCAATCGAAAAATATTTTATCCGATGTATTGGGTCAGACAACAGGTACTTTCGACCACGAAGGTGAAAGGATGACCGGTCCAGAGGGAGTAAACTTAAAATTTCCCAGAGTTATGTTTGAGTACGCTCGAAGAGTGTCAGATGGCTTTTCTTTCGAGGCTGATGTCGGGGGAACTATACCAATATACTCTGCTTCTTTTGAATTACAGGAAGGCAAGCAAGATTATGATCTTCAAGCAATTATTTCTGGCTCTTCAAACACGGGAGAGGATCCTGCCGGTGGAGCCGGGGCACCCTATCAGGATGTAGTTGGAGACAAGAGGGTAATTGTTAAAAAAGTTTTCTATAAAACACCAAATGCAATGTGGAGATTCTTTGGATATTTCGGCGGTTTGAACGTCGTCGGAAATCTCAACTATTATGGTCAATATACAGACGACTCAACTTTTGAAATAATCCCTGCTTGGCAAAATAAACTACAAGCTATGGCATTTGAAGACCATATATACACAAGATTATCCCACTATTCTTATGAATTAAAGAACAACAAGCTAAGAATTCACCCAACCCCAGCTATTATTTCAAATTATCGTCATATGTGGGTTGAGTTTTCAGTTGTTCCTGCACCTTGGGAGAATAATGAGGAGTTTGACAATGGAACTGATGGTATCAACAACCTAAACACTATTCCGTTTGATAATATTCCTTATGAAAATATCAATGCTATTGGTAAACAGTGGATTAGACGCTTTGCGTTGGCTCTTTCTAAGGAAACTCTGGCACAAATTAGAGGAAAATTTCAGTCTGTGCCCATTCCGGGCGAGTCGGTTAATCTAAATGCAGATGCCCTACTTAGCCAAGCGAAAGATGAGCAAGAAAAACTAAGAGAAGAGTTAAAAGAAATTTTAGATCAGCTAACTTATACTGAAGTTGCCAAAAGCGATGCTGAAAAAGTAGAAGCAGTCGAGAACATTCAGAAAAAAGTTCCAATGATAATTTTCCAAGGGTAACAGATGAGCAGTAGAAAAGAAAAATACGAAGGATTTCGTCCATATTTTAATGAAACCGGTGAATCATCTGACTCTGTTCCTCTTGGTGAGATAAAATTCATGCCATCTACCATCGAAACAATAGATGTTGCATTATACAACTGGCTTAATGAAGAATTGAACATTTCTTGCACAACAAACGAAGGGTGGAAAAAGGTACCTTTAATTTGGTCCATGGCAGAACGCTCTTTTCAGATAAAAGACAATAAAGATTTAAGAAACAAGGATATTTTTACACTACCAGCGGTAAGCATAGAAAGAAAGTCTATGAATAAAGACCCAAATATGAAAGGTGTTGCTTGGTCTCATATACCAAGAATAAACGACGCAAAAGGTGGTGCGATAACAGTCGCAAGAAGAATAAAACAAGATAAAACATCTAATTTTGCAAATGCAACCGCAAAAAAGAGGTTTAAGCAAAAGACATACCCTTTCAAGAACGAAAAGGTGGTCTATGAAACTATAACCATGCCTCTTCCGACCTACATTGTGGCAACATACGATTTGACAATCACCACGGAGTACCAACAGCAGATGAATGAGATAGTTACTCCATTTTTAGCGTACACGGGACAAATCAACAACTTCTTTATCCAGAACGAGGGACACAGATTCGAAGGCTTTGTCGATGGGGATGTTGGATTGGAAAACAACACATCCAACCTTGGTGAAGAAGAGAGAAAATTCAAAACAACTGTAAGCATAAAGGTACTAGGATATATTATGGGATCGGGCAAAAATGATGATCAACCAAAAATAACCGTCAGAGAATCTGCAGCAGAAATAAGACAGATGAGAGAGCGTGTTATTCTTGGTGATAAGAAGGAATATTGATAAATGTCAAACGATAACAAGTGGTCAAAACCAACTAATCCTCCACCACCCTTATTTCTAGGAGAAAAAGAAAGAAACCTTGTAAAGCAAGTCAATGACGAACTGCTAGAGAGAGTAATAGGTCAGCAAATATTGTATTTACCTGTGTCGATGGATTTTACTGATTTCCACCCCCTGTATGGAGAAGCGATCAATAAATCTTTTCTCCCGCCAGTTCGGATATATGCTCTTATTGAATTTGACGGGATAAAAACAGTTACTGAAAACTACGGCTTAGACAAAGATAATTTTATAACCGTAAAATTTCACGAGAGAAGGCTACACGAAGATCAAGATGTATACGTTAGAGAAGGCGACTACGTACAGTACGGTGACGCTTTTTACGAGATTGTCACACTCACAGAAGAGAGACAACTTTTTGGACAAGTCGATCACTTATTTCAGATTGTGGCTAAATGCATCAAAACAAGAAAAGGTTTAGTTGACTTGGAAGTTCTTAGCGATAAGGCATATAGATCAGCTATCGCCGCCGCGTCTCTTATTTCTCCCGCAACGGGTGGATCGGGCGAAGGCTCTGGCGGCTCAGGGGGAGGATCCGGAGAAGGCGAAGGCTCTGGCGGCTCAGGGGGAGGCTCCGAAGGATCAGGCGGCGGCGGATCTGCTGCACGAGTCGTGTTTTCAGCCGATACTGGAGGTGCATTACCGGGGGTACTTTCAAGCCCCATAGCAGCAGGATCTTCAGTAAATAGTTTATTTGACATAACCGGAGATGTAGATTATACTACTATTATGATCTTTGTTAACGGTATTTTACAAAGTGTTTCTGATGCTCCGGGTGTTAGTGATTTTTACGTAAAAGAGGGCGAAATAAAGCCAAACTTCACTTTAAGTCCGGGAAATCAGCTAACAATTGTATTTTTGACAGCTTTAGCATCAACTTTTTAGGGATATAAAATGAGTATTTTCAGAGAACACAAGACATCGGCAGACCGATCAGCAGCAGATAGAAAAAGGCATAAACAAAAAATAGATAAAGCTCTTAGAGAAGGTATAAAAGATGTAGTTGCTGATGAATCAATCATAGGGCAAGATGGCAACAAGAAGGTCAAAATCCCGGTAAAGGGAATCAAAGAGTATCATTTCGTTTATGGAGAAAATCAAGAAAACCAAAAAGCTGGCTCCGCAGGTGACAAGAAAATTAAGAGAGGGCAAGTTCTTCGAAAGGGTGGTAAACAAAAGCAAAAAGCACAAGGAAAAAAAGGATCTCAAGACAAGGGAGACGAATATTACGAAGTAGAGGTAACCCTAGATGAATTAGCAGAGTATCTTTTCCAAGATCTAGAACTTCCGGACTTGGAAAAGAAAAGGTTCAGATTTATCAAAGATTACAAGCCCAAAAGAAGCGGCTTTCGCAAAAAAGGAATGAGATCCAAGCTTGCGAAGAAGGAAACAATAAAGAGAAAAATACGTCGAAAAAAGATGGCACAAGCCGCTGGTACTTTTGATCCAGATTCGGGAGAAAGGTTCCCTTTTCATGAAGATGATTTAAAATATAAGCACGTCAAGTTCAAGCCACAACAAAATAATTCAGCCGTTATATTTTTCTTAATGGATGTTTCCGGATCTATGGGAAAAGATAAAAAATATATAGCAAGAAGCTTTTATTTTCTCTTATATCAGTTTCTGCGATATAAATATGACAACATTGAGGTGGTATTTATATCACATTGTACTGAGGCAAGAGAGGTAAACGAAGACGACTTTTTCAAAAGGGGGACTACGGGAGGAACAATTATGTCTTCTGCCCTACAGATGACAAAAGATATAATCAACAAAAGATACCACCCATCAAGCTGGAATATATACACTTTTTATTCTGGAGATGGTGAAAACTGGACAACGGATGATGAGAAAACAGTAAATTTGTTTACAGAATTAAAAGATTTAAACCAAATGATTTGCTATGCAGAGATAGACCCAATGTCACATCCTGAATCTGAGTTGTCAATATTGACAAAATCTTTCAGATACAGTCAGAGTGAGCAGACAAATTTATGGGGAAAGCTAACGCCAATTGTGGGAAGTGGCTTTAAGAGAGTTAAGTTGTCTAAACCTGCTCACATATGGTCATCTTTTCAACACATTTTTGGAGCAAAAAAATGAAAGACTGGACAGTAAAAGAATTACAAGAATGGGATGAGAAAATCTGTCAAATTGGAAAAGAAAAGTACAATTTAGATTGGTTTCCAATTGAATATGAAATATTAAACTACCATGAGATGATTGGTGCCATGGCATATACAGGGTTGCCAACACACTACAGGCACTGGTCATTTGGAAAATCTTTCGAAAGAACTATAACTAGATATAATCTTGGTATGGAAGGTCTTCCTTACGAGATGATAATCAACTCGAATCCATCAATTGCCTATTTGATGCTTGAGAACCCAATGAGTACTCATTTATTAACAATGTCGCACTGTGTTGGTCATTCGGATTTCTTTAAAAATAACAGAATGTTTACACACACAGATCCAGACAATGTAATAGCAAGGTTCAAATCAGCAGGCAAGCGTGTTCAACAGTATATTGAAGATCCCAATATTGGAATAGATAAGGTTGAGAGGGTCTTGGATGCTTGCCACTCCATTCAATATCAAATACCAAGAACGCCGGGAATTAACAGATTGAGCCAAGAAGATGCAAAAAGAGATCTTTTTGCAAAGACAAATGGTAAAATTAGTTTAGATGTTGGTCTAGTTAGAAAAGAGTATAATTTACTAGAGTTCATTCGTAAGAATGCTAGAGACCTAGAAGATTGGCAGCAGGATTTAATGGAAATGGTCGAGAGGAGATCAAAATATTTTGTTCCCCAAGGGCAAACAAAAATTATGAATGAGGGCTGGGCTGTTCTTATTCACGAAAAAATCATGTATGATTTGAACTTACCAGACAAATATCACTTAGCATTCTTGAAAACTCATAATCAAGTTGTTCGTCCTATTGTTGGCAGGGTCAACCCTTATCACTTGGGATATTCTTTGTTTAAGAAAATAGAGAGGGAACATGGCTTTGAAGAATGTCTTCTTGTTAGAGAAACGCACGACGATGAATCTTTTATTCGTAAATATTTGGATGAAGAAATGTGCAACGAGTTAAACCTTTTTTCATATTCGTACCAACAAAATACAGGAAATTACGCAATAAATGAAATTTCTGACGAAGAAGGGTGGAAAAGCGTTCGTAACGCTCTAATTAGTAGTGTAGGTTTGAATGGAGTTCCGATTGTTTATGTTGAGGATTTTGAAAAAAGGACAAATACGCTTTTTTTGAAACATGAACATGACGGACGAGATTTGGACTTATCATATGCGAATAAGGTATATGACAATATATGTTATTTGTGGAACGACAATGTAGAATTTATAACCCTCATCGAAGGGGAGATATGGGAATTTTAAAATGACAGAATCAAAAACTAATAAATTTTTAGAGATTGCTGAACAGCATAAGAAAGATAGCAAAAGAGAAAAGTTCAAAGGAACTTTTGCTGATTACCTTGAACTGATTGAGGGAGACAAGACAATTACACAATTAGCCCACAAGAGGCTTTATAAGACAATCACCAATAAGGGCATTACAAAAATGACCGAAGATGATTCTCGTTGCAATAACCTCTTTAACGGGGAGCCTCTAAAAACCTATGATTATTTTCAGTCTCGTTTCTTTGGAATGGAAAGGTCATTGGCAAAAGTTATGAGATATCTTCACTCTGCCGCCATGAAAGGAGAAGAGAGTCGTCAGGTTCTATTACTTCTTGGACCAGTCGGTGCCGGTAAGTCAGCTTTGGTCGAGCATATTAAAAGAGCACTCGAAGAGAGTGGTCCACTGTATGCTCTCGATGGTTGCCCTATTAACGAAGAGCCAATTCACTTAATTCCCAGAAGCCTTCGTGAGCAGTTTCAAGATCTATATGGAATCCGCATCGAAGGAGACCTTTGTCCAGTCTGTCGCCATAGATTGTTGGAAGAATACGGCGGAGATTATATGAGTTTCCCAGTCAAAGAAACAAGCTTCTCTATTCGTGGCAGAAGAGGTGTTGGAGTTGTCCCTCCCATGGATGCCAACACACAGGATACAAGCATCCTAATAGGGTCAGAGGACATTTCAAAATTAGACCTCTATCCGGAAGACGATCCTCGTGCTTTAAGTCTAAATGGAGCATTTAACGTAGGAAATCGTGGAATTGTTGAGTTTGTTGAGGTCTTCAAGAACGAGATTGAGTTTTTGCATACAATGATTACCGCAACACAGGAAAAGGCAGTTCCTTCCCCCGGTAAAGGTGCAATGATTTATTTTGATGGTGTCATTTTGGCACACTGTAACGAAGCAGAGTGGATTAAATTCAAATCTGAAAACACAAACGAAGCTATCCTTGACAGAATTGTAAGAGTTAACGTTCCTTACTGCTTGGAAGTAAATGAAGAACAGAAGATTTATCAAAAGTTGCTAGACGAATCCGACTTTGATGCACATATTGCTCCCCATACACTAGAAATCGCAGCTATGTTTTCTGTATTAACAAGACTTAAGGCTTCAAATAAAGTGGACCCTCTTACGAAGATGAAGATTTATAACGGAGAAGAGGTTGTTGAAAGAGGATACATTAAGAAAGTCGATATTAACGATCTTAGGGAAGAGGTTCGAGATGAGGGAATGACAGGTATTTCAACCAGATTTATCATGAAGTCTATTGATGCCGCCGTTGCAGATTCTGAAAACAACATGGTTTCTCCAATTTCTATCCGGGATGCACTCATCAAACAAGTCAAAGAACAGGTTGTCGTTGAAGACTTAAGAGAAAGATATCTCTCTTTCCTACAGAAAGAACTTCACGATGAATATCTGAGAATCCTAGAGAAAGAAATTACAAAAGCGTTTGTTTCTGCCTACCAAGAACAAGCAGAGTCATTGTTTAACAATTATTTAGACCATGCCGAAGCCTATGTGAATGGCAACAAAGTAAAAGACAAGGTGACAAACGAAGAGATGCATGCTGATGAAGATTTCCTTTGTTCGATTGAGGAACAGATTGGAATCACAGGTTCAGCGAGAGAAAACTTCAGAGCAGACATCACAGCTTACATGTTCGCAAAGCTTAGAAAAGGTGAGCAAATTGACTGGACATCATATGGTCCACTCAAGGAAGCAATTGAAAATAAGTTGCTTGCCTCTGTTAGAGACATTTCAAGAATTGTCACAAAATCTAAATCAAGAGACAAGAAGCAGCAAGGAAAATATAACGAAATGGTTCAGACCCTAATTGAAGAATATGGCTATAGCGAAGCCTCGGCAAATGAAGTCATTAAATATGCTTCAAATAACTTGTGGCGAGATAGCTAACACATTATTTTTGGAAAAATCGTTTTTTTATTTTTAAGCCTCACAATTTTTTGTGAGGCTTAACTTTTTTTAGGGTATTTTCACTTTTTTTTTGCTTTTGGCAAAAGTTGGGAATATCTAGGGGCGAACGAGTTTACCCTTAAGCTACGTTCACGCTTTTTTTAAAAAAAGCAATTATAAAAAGGCTCTTTTTTTAATGAAAATTTTACCTAACGGACGGCAATTGAGATTTAAAAAAAGGGGCAAAAATGAACAAATAATAATAGGAGAAATTAAAATGTTTAATTTTAAAAATAACAATAATGGAGGTATCAAATAATGGAAGAAATTCTAAAATTAGATAATCTCTATGGCGAAATTCAACTAATTGAAGATGCCAAAGAAAAGGAATTGATAAAATCCCTTTATGACCAAGCACTCACGGTGGTTTCTAAAGCTTCTCCGGATGCCCTTGATGTTTTAAACTTTATGGAACATATAAATATGATCGATGAAAAAGTTGAACATCTAAAACTCGCTGATTTTTGGCGAGAATACATAGCTAAAATGTTGGGAGGTAATGAATAATGCTTCAATTTCGAAACAAAGTAATTAACGGAGACGAAATAACTTTTGATGTTGGAATCGATTTTACAGGAACGGGGATGTTATATGAAACTGTAGGTGTCTATAATGAAACCAATTTGGATGACTATTACGATTATTTCGGCGGTTTTCAAATTGTATGGAATCCGTCTTTGGTCAAAAATATGGATATGACCGCACAGAATAAACGTTATTCCAGCTACTACGAAAGACCTAATGACAATGAACTAATCACGGCAAGAATAATAACAGACGGAGCGGTAGTAAATACACGGGTATACGATGCAATCAGTAACTCCAACCAATCCCTCTATTTTTTGGCGTATCCCAACCGCTCTGTTGTGCAACGTTTTTACTTGAACAAAAACGACTTCAGCACCACGCCAGCGGGATGGGGAAAGATAAATGTTAGTCGATATTCTTTTGCGGGTACCATGAACGGCGGGGTACCAACTACCAAAGGAGATGGGTCGCCACTTGATCCCGGAAACTACTATCCAGATATGACATGGTTTTACAGAGATGATGCAACGCTCAATCCGTTCTGGGTTTTCATGCAAGTCAAGATAACAATCCAATCGGGACAATCTATGCCTTCTAGCATACATGATCTAATGCACTTCTTTGCTCCCGACGAAACTCCACTTCCTGATTCGTTCTTTACAATAAAACAAGGCTGGTCTGGTGAAGCTATCCCGGTCCAATATTCAGAAATTGAGTATTCCCCAGCGGGAGCAGGTGCTGGCGGTGATTCTGGAGCAGGTGCTGGTGGTGATTCTGGAGGCTCTACAGGAGCTTTCTTCGATATCACCTATGATGGTCAACTGTCTGGAGTTAGAGCAATGGCTTTTCAAGATCTCGATTCTGCAGGAAAGCTATATTGCTACGCAACGGCAGAGTATGGATCATCTTGTCTTTATTTCGGTACAGACTTACACGATTTCGCCTCTTTTGACAAAAGAGTGATATTGGATGAAAACTCACAACCACTCTCTTTAGAGGGAGTGCCCACAGCGTTGTCTATGGATCCTTCCGATGGTTCCGTCTATGTTGGAACCATTACAGGAAAGCTATACCATGTAACATACAATTCTGGCGACCTTAACTCTGTCGCTAAAGAAGTTGCTGACGGTGTAGAAAGAGTTAAAAAGGCACACTGGGACTTAGATAGATCAGAGTGCTTGTTTGAAGTTGACGGAGAAATTAAATCTGCCACTGTCGATGGTGCGGGCTTTGATGTGCAATCAAGACATAGCCTAGTATCTGGAGCAAGAGTAGTAAGTTTCGAGTCATCGCCAGACGGAATTGCCGTTGTTTACAGAAAGCAGGACTATTCTTTTGATAGAATGTTTGTTGAAGGAACAAATTGGGCATCCCCAAAGCAATCGATTGATTTGGTAGAATCTGTTAGAACAGCTAGAAGCTTCGTTTATAACAGAAGACTTCAAATGTGGGTTGCTGGCTTCGAAGACAGTTCGTCCACTTCTATAGCAGACCTACTGTAAGATAATTTAAGTGCAAAATTGAGTCATTGCACTTTAAAAGGTTGACTCAAATTTATAAATTTTATATAAGGAGAAATTTTAAATGATTTATAATATGTTAATGCCCAAGATAGGAGCAACCCCACACGTTTGGGAAGGAGGTTTTATTATTGGGCTAGAAAATTTTGATGGTGTCAATATGACACTCGATAGTATCAAATTAGGTGGTGAACCCATCCAACATGACGAAACCGGTGAAACTATAATTCCTGAGTGGTATCAGGAAGACGACCTTAGTTTACTTGCACACTTCACAAGTGCTAACAGTACTATTGTGGTGGGTACCCCGGATTCTTTTGACTTGCCAACATACTCTTGGGCTGATTTTAAAGTATTAATAACAATGTCATCTGGAGATAATATTATTGTTTTTATGACAGATCCGGCTAGTTGGGTAGGTGGTACAACTGATCAGTTTGCTGTTATTGCATTAAATAGCGATTACACAGTGACACACGGTGTAATACATGATGGTGGTACATGGGCAGAATACTCGCCTGACGGAAACCCTGTATATTTACCTCTTGATCAGGCTGGCTATGATGCTCTTGTAGCTAATCCGGGACCAGAGTGGCCAGATTATCCATTTGACAGTTCTGAAACCTATGGTGTTATGAACGCAAGTAATCCGGACCTTGGCGAGCCTCTCGTCGATTTCGCCTTTGGCTCCAACAAGGATTCAATCTATGCGACCTTCAGTTCCGGCGGTCCTGAGCGTGCAGCCGCTCTTAGGGATATGATTGATGCACACCTCAATAATGGTATCTTTCCTGCTGTGTTTTATAGAGACATAAATCCGAACTTTTCCGATGCAATAGAGTCCGTCTCTGATGCCGACTTTATTGGAAATATTCTTTCTATCACTGCTTTAAACAGTAATCATGTGGAAGTAGTTTTAGGACAACCTGATGGTAATGGAAACATGGTGCCACTGTCTCAAGAACAAAAAGATTGGCCCATGGGTAATTCTTTCGTCACCAACGGTGTTGTGATTGCAACAAACGCTTCTATCAACACTACTGGTTGGAATGGCTCTTTGGCAACTATTCCACAACCACCAGCCGTGGTTGGAAAAAGACTTAGAATCAAAATTCCTACATTCCTTTTGGACAGCTATGCAAACGAAGTCGAAGCGATCATGTACAATGACATTGGTCAAGTTGTTGGCACTGGAGGAGCAGACAGTTTAGATGCAGGTGATCCGTGGTCTGTTACTTTTGGCTCACCACAATCGCCAGCACCGAACCTTCACGCAACTGAAGGCATAAACGTAGCTGGTCACTCTATTCTTCTTCGCGACAATTTCGGTGACGGTCTTGCCAATCTTATTGGAGACGGCGTAGGCGACATCGAGCTTTACCTTGTCGATGAAAATGGGGTAGAATCCGCTCTTTTGGCTTCAGTAGCACTTAACTCTGTTGGGGCAGAATATCTAAATTCTGACGGCAAGCCGGGAGTATACTTTGATTTTGACTGTGTGAGTGAAGTCATGACAGTTGGTGATCTTCAGTCTGATGAAGTTGACCTTTCTGGTGCCACCTCGCAAAGCGGAATCACCAGAACTAGAATTGAAGCAAAAAGCCAAGTTGACTTTGAGTTCTCTGATGGTTTCAATACTTACGCAAACTTGGAAGAGATAACCCAAGACGCTGCTCTTACCTATGGTTCATACACTACCACGGCATTTGATATTAGAACACTTCGATTCTACGCTCCGGCGGCATCATATGCTGCAAATGCTAATGAGTGGACAATTGCTAACAAGGCATATGTTGATTTTTGGGTCGCTGAAAATGCTTCTAACGTCACTGACTTAGAAGAAGTTGTTGGTATGTCTGGTTCGTATGTTGCTGACGCTTCTGCAACTTACATCAATGCTGCAACAAGCATGTACAATGCTGATCAATTGCTAGACGCAGCTATCGTCGCTCTTCAGTCTGACGTTGATCAGAATGAGCAAGATGGTGACGATGATCGTGCTCTAATTCGCACAGAATTTGCTACTGCTGACACAGCACTTTCTGGTGCTTTGATGGTCACAATTGGTGAACTTGAGTCCGATGCAGCCGCAGACCGAGCCGCAATTCGTGGCGAATTCGCCGCTGCCGACACTGCCCTTCACACCACAATTTCAGCAGAAATTGATGCTGATGTTGATGCAGAGAAAGTTAGAGCAGAAGGTGAAGAAGCTGCAATTCGCGGTGAGTTCGCTGCAGCCGACACTGCACTATCTGGTGCCTTGGTCGCAACAATCGCGGCTCTTCAGTCCGATGTCGATCAAAATGAAGCAGACGCAGACGCTGCGATCTTGGTCGAAAGACAAAGAATCGACGCACTGCTTTCCGGCTCATCTGTTGACTTCGATACTCTTAAAGAAATTGTTGACGCTTACCAACTTGCTGATACTGATATTATTTCAGAGCAGGTCTCTCAAGGAAACAGGCTGGATGTACTCGAAGGAGACGACCAGACTGAAGGTTCGGTTGCTAAGGCAGAACAAGACGCAAAAGATTATGCAGATTCACTAGAATCCGCACTTTCTGGTGCCTTGACCGCTACAATCGCCGCTCTTCAATCTGACGTTGACCAAAACGAGCAAGACGGTGACGATGATCGTGCTCTAATTCGCACAGAATTCGCCGATGCTGACACTGCACTCTCTGGAGCTTTGGTGGCAACAATCGCCGCTCTTCAATCTGACGTTGACCAAAACGAGCAAGACGGTGATGATGATCGTGCCTTGATTCGCACAGAATTCGCTAATGCCGATGCTGCACTTTCTGGTGCCTTGATGGTAACAATTGGTGGTCTTGAGTCCGATGCCGCTGCAGATCGTGCTTCAATTCGTACAGAATTCGCCGATGCTGACACAGCACTCTCTGGTGCCTTGATGGTCACAATCGATGATAACGCACTATCAGCTTCACTCGCAAGATCTGCGATGGCTGCAGGATTTGCTGCTGACCTTGCCAATGTACAGGCAGAGTTGGACGCTACCCAGTCAGGTTCTGGATTGAGCCTAGAGGGTGCATATGTTGCAGATGCCTCAACAGACTATATCGCATCTGCGGTTTCACTGTTCGATGCTGATCTATTGTTAGATGCTGCAATTGCGGCTGTTCAATCTGATGTTGATCAGAACGAGCAAGATGGTGATGATGACCGGGCTGCAATCCGCACAGAATTCGCCGATGCTGACACTGCACTCTCTGGTGCCCTGATGGTTACCATCGGTGATCTTGAGTCTGATGCTGCTGCAGATCGTGCTGCTATTCGTGGCGAGTTTGCTGCTGCAGACACCGCTCTTCACACTACAATTTCAGCAGAAATTGACGCTGATGTTGATGCAGAGAAAGTTAGAGCAGAAGGCGAAGAAGCTGCCATCCGTGGCGAGTTCGCTGCAGCCGACACTGCACTATCTGGTGCCTTGGTTGCAACAATTGCCGCTCTTCAATCTGACGTTGATCAGAATGAGGCAGACGCAGACGCTGCGATCTTGGTCGAAAGGCAAAGAATCGACGCACTGCTTTCTGGTTCATCTGTTGACCTCGACACTCTTAAAGAGATCGTCGATGCTTACCAGCTTGCTGATACTGATATTATTTCAGAGCAGGTCTCTCAAGGAAACAGATTGGACGTTCTGGAAGGTGATGATCAAACTGAAGGTTCGGTTGCAAAAGCAGAGCAAGATGCAAAGGATTATGCTGATTCATTAGAATCCGCACTCTCCGGTGCCTTGACAGCTACAATCGCTGCCCTCCAGTCTGACGTTGATCAGAATGAGCAAGATGGTGACGATGATCGTGCCTTGATTCGCACAGAATTTGCTAATGCCGACACTGCACTCTCTGGTGCTTTGATGGTTACTGTTGATGCTAACAAGTCCGACGCTGCAGCCGACCGTGGTGCAATTCGCTCAGAATTCGCTGCTGCTGACACCGCTTTGTCTGGTGCTCTGATGGTTACCATTGGTGCTCTTCAAGCTGACGTTGATCAGAATGAGGCAGACGTAGATCAAGCAATTGCTGATATGGAAGCTTTGCATGACGCAGAAATGGAAGCTATGTTCGGTGACTCTTATGTCAGCGGCGGTGCAGCTTTCGTTGCATTCGTAGAAAATCAAGTTGCTCCACTTGAAAGTTCAGACCTTCACTTGGCAAGTGATATCGGTGACGCTATCATCAAGATTGAAGAAAGACTTCAAGGTGCAGAGATGGACCTCGAAGTAGTTGAACGTGCTGCTGCAGTTCTTGGCGGAGAAGTTGACACACTAAGAGACGAAGCACTTGCTTCTATCAACAGTGTTGTGACTGAATTGTCGGGATTACAGGCAGGAGTTGCATCAGTGGTTTCTGATATTCGCAGCGATATTGATGCAGTTGCAGGTATGACTTGTCAGCAAGTAGAAGTACTTTCCGCACTTGTTGGAGCGGGTGGTTCTATCACCCTCGACTATGCAGCGAGCGACGTACTTTCTGTATCTCTTAATGGTCAAGTTTTGACTCCGGGATATGACTACTCGTTTGATGCAGCAACCTCACCTACAGAGGTTCTTTCAACATTCGGATTTGAAGCTGGAGACAGAATTGTATTAGTCTTTAAGAAGGCTCTTTCACTGTCTACTACCAACGTAGCACCAGCAACACCTTCAGTTTCGATGACTGATATCACAGACTGGGCTTCAAAGCAAGCTGACGCTGTTTCAGACATCACGAATGGTAATTAAGAAAAAAAGTAGATTATATTAATAATTTACTTGCCCTCCCACAAAAAATGTGGGAGGGCTATTTTTTTAAACTACTTATCATTTGAGAGGG
>MDTG01152179.1_pt1 | contig 32167 bp, 17 predicted proteins | sample 811421 | NCBI WGS metagenome assembly MDTG01 (sample SAMN05326645, study PRJNA326480) | marine metagenome | isolation source: seawater | place: Pacific Ocean: South East | collected 2011
AAGCGGATGCGCGCCGTGCCGATGTGGAAGACGAACTGCTTGGAGTACTTCTGCGTCTTGATCTCGCACTTGGGCACCTTGCGGTAGAGCTTGGGACTCTTGACGTTGCCCGACTTGTAGCTCGATACCAGGAAGGGGAAGCCCTGCTTGCTCAGCCGCGCGACCGCCGCGCCGTGCTTCTCGGCGCCGGTGGAGACGGCGCAGTGGTCCTCCAGGCCGTCCTCCTCCTCCTCCTGCACCTGCAGGTGGGCCACGCCCGCAGCAAGCACCGCTTCAAGGCGCGAGCCGGTCGTTGCCATGGCCACGCCCTCTCCGCACTTCATAGGGCGCGTGGCGTGGATTATGGGCGCCACTCCCTCGGGCTCCGCCAAGAACCCCACTGAATAATTGTGCTGAAAATAACACGTTTTTTGGCAACCACTTGCCAGGTGGATAGGGATAGCACGCATGCCAGCAAACTTGCACGTGACGCTTGCGCAGCACGCCGCGCCGACCGCGGTGATTCTGGACCAGTTTGGACAAGTGCAAGAGGGCGGCACGGATGGGTACGCCGAGGTGCTGAAGCGCCTGGTCAACGCGGACGACCACACGACGCTGCGGGAGCTTGCGCAGGCGTTCCACCGGGAGCTGCAGCACGTCGCCGCGGTCAGCAGGCAGGCGACGGACACCAACGTGTTTAAGACGATCGCTGCCCACTTGGAGATCCCGACGGCCTTTGAGACCGGGTCCCAGCGCACACAGGACTTTCCCGAGGCGTGGAATGGGCCGAACGCGCCGCCAGCGGACGCCGTGCAAGACCCGCAGGAAGCGGCGATGATCCAGAGGCGATCGCTCTTCCGGTGGCTGTCCTGGATGACCCTCCCAAACGCCTTTAACCAACTTACACTCGCGCTGATGAGCCCCTTGCCGCAAGGGTTGGACAAGGCTTTGTGGATCGCGTCGGTGATACGTCCCGGGGACCATCTTGCGGTGCTTCAAAGCGTGCTCCAAAATGGGAACGAGGCGCACTTTGACACCTTTGTGCAGCGCATGCAGACGGCCACACGGGACACGTGGCAGTTTGCAAACGAGCAGATCATGCCGCTCTACCACCTGGTGCAAGCGGGCGCCCGAGGCGGGCTGCCCGCCTTCCAGGTCGCGATACGCGCGGTGCAGGACAAGCAGGACGTCCTGTGGCCAACCGATCAGGTAACTCAGCACATAATGCGCTGGCGCGACTTTGCAATCGCCGGAGCCAGCAACGGGCACGCCGACCTCGTCCTGTTCTGCTACCAACGCCTACTAGCACACCACAACAACTACATCTTGCCAATCAATCTTCAAGAGTTCTGGCCGATCCCGTTGCGTTTGCTGACCATTCACAGGCATTACGACGGCGTGATTGCTGTGGTCAACGGGTTGGGCGAGCATGACCTAATGGGCTGGACGCGGAAGTGTGCCATGATCTCTTGGGCCGTCCAGCATTTGGACAGCGCCGATGAGATCCGTCGGCTCATGGAAGCCGCGTACACGCCGGTGCTGGACGGCTCCGTTGACAATCGTCCTGCAATGGCACCGACCCTCATTGAGGACACCCTCCGGCGCATCTTGGATCGGGCGATCCACCCAGCTCTGAGGCCCTCGCTTGAGACATTCATTGGGCGAGGCCGCGCGTTCCTCGCTGGCCTGAGCGCACGGCATCCCCTGGTGCAAGCGCTGCCAAACGGCAACCGCATGCTGGAAGTCGCAACCAACCCCTCGCCGCTCGACGCGCCGATGTGGTGCAGAACCCTCACGTACACGCTCGCGGTCCTCGGCAACCAGGTGCCAATGTCGTTTGCCTGGTTGACCAACGCCATGCGGTACGTGCTCGGAAAGGCGCTCAACAAGCCGTTCCAGGAAGACGTGAACGCCCCGACCTACCAATTCCAGGAAGACGTGAACGCCCCGACCGATGCAGCGGTGATTGCGTGCTTCGTGACGCTCCGGGGCCTCTTTGAATCAAACCGCACCGCAAGCAACCCAGGAAGGGCCGCGCATCATCTCGCCAACGACCTCTTCAGGGCCTTCTTTTACGAGCTGACAAGGCTTCTCAGGGACGGGGCAATCCGGCGCATCTGCCCACCGGATCTGATGCTCAGGCTGGTGGAAGGCCACCTTACCGGGGTAACGCCCTCGGCACATGCCCCGCCAGTGGACAATTGGCAAATGGCGGCGACCTTTCGCCAACTGATTGACGGGGCGCACGAGGTGGTGCGTAGCAAGCTCAACCAGCGCCTTGACGCAGAGAGCCTGCGGATCCTGCGCGAATACGACGTCGCCTTCCACGCGCTCAACGTGATTCTGACGCAGCTGGACACGACTGGCATCAGCGCCGAGAGCGGCCACTCGTAACACCCCGCTCATTATCACCCCCAGGTGCTCGGTTTGTTTGCATTACTAACCGAGCACCCTGTCAGGATTTCGACATGCTCGGTTTGTTGCGAGGGGGGCCTTATAAATAAGCCTTATTTATAAGGTTATAAACCTTATATATGAGGTTTTATATTCTTATTAATAAGGTTTATATTCTTATAAATAAGGCTTATTTATAAAGCCCACTGGCCAACAAACCGAGCATGTCGAAATCCTGGCAGGGGGCTCGGTTAGTAATGCAAACAAACCGAGCACCCTGTGGGGGGGGGGGGAAAAAATGAACCGCGTGCTGCGATGCTACGGGTGCGCCGCGTCGTATCGCCTGTGTCGGTCGTTGACTCTTTCAATCAGCTTCTCGGCTTGCTGTACGAGTTCGCGTTTGAGCTCAACGGTCTTTGCTTTCGCGGGAGTCGGATTCTCGCTTTGCGCCTTCTCCACCCTTCGCAGGGCCGCCTGGTATTTTTTGAGGACCTTCTGACGCTCCTTCATGTTGTTTTCCCGTGCGGTCATGTCGCTTTCGTCGTCGGTGACAATCCAAGGGAAGATTGCCTCCGCTTCGGCTGTCAGGTTGGGTTCTTGCGCCTGAGGCTCCGCCGCAGCCGCGGCCGCTGGCGTAGCAAACTGCGGATGCTCCTCCTCCCACTCGTCCTGCGTGATCCACCTTTTCAAGGTTGCCGAATAGGTGCGATTGCGCGATCTTGCCCGTTCTTCGCCTGCTAGGTCCATTTTCTTCACCGCCACCCAACCTTGGAGTGTTTCCGACCACATGTCGCCGTCTGAGATGTACTGAACCCACTGGTACATGGCTTGGCATAGACCGTGTTCTGGGTCCCCAGCAAAGCTTATAATCAGCTCGTCGTCCACCTCTGCTTCTGGGTACCATTCTGCCATGCCGTCTTCTATGTCAAAGGCCCACTCCTGCCCCGAGGTCCTGTGGTACCTGTACCAAGCAGCGAATGCTCCCGCGTGAATGAACGCGTGCCGTTGGGCGACGGAACGGTAGCCCTGGGATGTGAGCTCGTCTATCCAAGACGTATCCACGTCCAATGGAAGCCGCGGCGTTCCTGCCAATTCAAGTTTCCACAGGATGCTGGGCTCGTTCAAGTTCGTGATGGGCGTAGCAAGCCACGGATTCTCGTCCTCCCACTCGTCCTTGGAAATCCACCGTTTCTGCTCGTGGGAATAGGTGCGGTCCTTGCGTCGCCACTCGTCTTCCCTGCGCACTTGGTCGTCGCCGTCTTCAATCCATTCAGCCCGTTTTTCGGACCAGATCATGTCCTTGCGCCGCTCCTGCATCCAGTAATCAAACGCAGATTCCAGTTTCAGCTCCGTCATCCCCATAACAGTGTAGTCCGAATACTTGTCGGTGGGGATTGCCTGGTTTTCGTCAATGTCATCTTCGTCAAAAAAGCCGTGTTCGCCGGTTTCATTCAGAAAGGACCATAGCTGCCCGATGCTTCGGTGATACCTGTACCAAGCAGCAAAGGCTTTCGTGTTGGCATGCGCAAGCTGAGCCTCCTTGTCTTTGCCAGGAGCATTCATGCGGTCGACGTCAAGCCACGTGTATCCCAACTCGGGCGTCCCCACCTTGTCCAAGTTCCACAGGATTTCGGGCTCGTTCATGCTCAAAAGCGTCGGCGGGTCTGCGAGCGCGGGCGAAGAAGGTGGCGGTCCCGAGGACTGGCGTTCTGGCCCCGAGCTGGAGCCAGGGTCCTGGCCCGAACCCGAGCTGGGGCCAGGGTCCTGGCCAGGATCGGGCCCTGGCCCGGACCCCGGTCCTCCAGGGCCAGGGCCTGGTCCCGGTCCAGGGCCCGGGTCGGGCGGCGACGGTGCCCTGTACGCCGGCAGCGGAAGGAGCGGGTTTTCCATCGCCCACTCCTCTTGGGTCAGGTACTTCTTCGTTTTGCGAGACCAGATGAGTCCCTTGTCCCGCTGCTCCTTCTCGTCCGCTTTCTCGGCCGGCAATTGCGCATCCTGGTGCACCAGCTTTCCTCTCTTGTCCGACCAGACCTGTTTCTCTTGTCTGAGGGATATCCACTCAAAGGCAGCCTTTCTAGGACTTGCGGCAATGATGGCGGCGCGGTCTTGCTCGGGAACGGTGGCAATGTTGATCCACTCGTTGTCGTTTGACGTCGCGTCCCAGGCAACATACCAAAACTTGCGGCGATGAACCAGGTACCAGGCGCGAAACATCTTGGCATCCAGCGCTTCCGCCAATTCGTCCGACATTGTTGGATTAACATGGCGCGCATACCACAGAAAATACTCGTCCAGCTTCCACAGGATGCCTGGCTCCTCAAAGTCCATCCACTCGTCTGATTGGTTGTTGCCGCTCGCAGAGGCGCTGGCATTCAGAGAGGCAAGCAAGTTTTGCACCTCGTCTTCGCTGACGGAAGGCATCGGTACGTCCTGGTTGCCGCCGCCGTTGTCGTCGTCGTCTTGATTTGCTCCATCGCCGCTTGGCGCCTGTTGCGCGGCAGCCTTCTGCACCTTTTCCCAGATGTCGCCCTTGAGCCACTCCTTCTCCCACTCGTTCCGCTCCTCCTGGTCAAGCGCCTGCCACAATTTTCGCCGCTCTTCTGGCTCCATGCGCAGCACCCGCGCGGCCCACGGCACCGTCCGCCTTGGCATCCTGTCAATCTTTCCCTGCCTGGATTTGAACAGGGCCTGCCTGCCTTCAAAGCTCCAGCACTCGTCGTTGGCTCCGCCGATGGGCCCGTAGCCATTTCTGCGCCGCTTAAGCAGCGTCGGAACAACCTTGGTCACGAGCGCGCTACCGCACGCGTCGTGGTTGTACGTCCACATTTCGTCCCGCTGCTGCCAGGTCAGGTTTCGCATGCTGCGAGCCGTCATCGTGGGCAGCATGCCGTGGTACACCCCCTGCCCCGGCACCGCGACGATGCCGCCGCGGTAAAGCTTCGCGGGGTTTTGCAGGTATCGCGAGTCGGTCGGCCACCTCGGATCCGGGAGGCGCAGCACGTGGCCGCTGCACCCAAAGTGGATGGCGTGCCCGTCGGGCATGCGGTGCGTGGATGGAGTGCCAAAGGTGATGAACTCGATGGACTCGCCGCTGTCGTCGTGCGGCGATATTACAAAGCCAGACGTCAGCGAAAAGGCAAACGCGGTGCGGTTGGGTTGCTTGCGCAGGCACTTGTTGGGATCCAGCACCTTGCCCACAAGCGCGCGCTCGCGTGCCCCCTGCTCAATCAGCAGGAGTTCCGACTCCTCAAACTCTTTGATGAACGCCTGCACCAGCGCCTGGTGAGCGTTGTACGCTTTGAGCTCCGGTCCTTGTTGGGGAACGGGCTGGGTGTTGTCGCCGTAGCGGTTCAGCCCGTCGTCGCGCAAGATTTTGGGCGGCCCCTGGCGACCAAACCCTCCATCCCCGGGCTGGACGCGCCCGTACATCAAGAATCCGCCGCGAAAGGCTCGCTGACCGCGATCCACGGTCTCGCCCTCCAGTCGGGCTAGGTGGTTGACGTGCCGTCGGCGCCGCATTTCCCTTCGCAGCGGGTCGAGGTCCATTTTTTGCGTCGGGCGCCGGCGCTCCGCCCACTCGTTCTCCCGTTTGCTAAAGGCACTCTCCACGTGCCGCGCGCCGCGCATGGCGCTGCGCGCGGCGTCGTACGCGTCGTATTGGTGGTACTCGTCGCCCGCGTAGAACCGGGAGGTGCAGAAGTCGCCCAAGCCCTTTGCAAGCCCCTCCAGCCTGAGCTTGAGCAGGGTGGAAGCGTTGATCCGCGCAATTTCCTCAAACGGCACGTGCAGGTGCTGCACGTAAAAGTGTTCGGGGACGCCCTGCTCGTCCAGCTCCTCCGAGGCGCACAGCGAGATGCTGACGCCCGTGGGGAGTTTGAACGCAAACTGCTGCAACCCTAGGATGTCGGGATCGCGGTGCCGCAGCTGCCCAAACCACGGGTTCGCCTCGCTTGGCTCGGTGAGACCGTACGCGTTCCACGGCGTGCGCTGCCACATCAGGTGTTGCGGCACGAGATAGTCCACGTAGCGACTCCAGCCGTCAAACGACTCCCAGTACCGCAGCATGTGCGCGGGTGGGCCGCGCGGATTGCCGTTGGCGTCGGGCACCTTCATGTCCTTCGCCAGCTCCATCCAAACCCGCTTCTCGGTTTCAACGCGCTCCTGCATCGTCAAGACCTCGCACCAACTCACGATTGCCTCGTACACGTCCTGCGCCTTGCGCGTTCGCACCGTGACTCCGTTGTTGTTGAGCGCGTGCTCCAGTATCGGGTCGTTGATCGCAGGGTACTTGTCTGGGTCGTCAAAATACTGCATGAGGTCCTCGTTTTGCGTTTGCATGTACTCGCGCAGCTTTTCCGTCATGTACTTTTCCGTCTGCCACCGTATGCGGTGCTTGTGCTGACGCAAGAAGTCCACGTGCTCCGGCCTGTTGCCGTCGTAGGCATGCAGCACCTCCTTGAGCGTCTCCTTGTTGACCGGAACACTGGGTCTGGGTGGCGTGGGCGGCTTGGGTGGCGACGGCTGCGTTGACTGAGGGAGCTGCCCCTCATCAAGCACTTCCTCGGAGCCGCTGTCGTTGCCGCCACCGCCCGCGGCTGCCGGGTCGTTTTGGGACGACGGCGGCGGTGGCTGCGGGAGCACCCCCTCATCAAGCACCTCCTCGGAGCTGCTGCCGTCGCCGCCATCAGCCGCAGCCGTCTTGGGAGGTGACACCGCCGCCTCGTCGGAGCTGCTGTCGTCGTCGTGGACCACCCTGACTATTTTTTTCTTTGGGTCGGGCGCAGCGGACAACCAATCGGGTTTGACCCACTGGTAGTGCCGCTGCTTCGCCCCATTGTGCACAACCCGCCAGGGTTGCATTTGCACGCGGGCCGTTGCTGCCAAGACAGGGTCCGTGTTGTCCACGGCAAACGTGGACGCCAAATAGCCCTGTTCACCCGGAGGCTTGCGGTACTGCTCAATGCTCACCCCAAAGAGCTGAGACACGATGTCCAGCTCTATTTCCCCCGCCCATTTTTTGTCTTGTGCCATGCGCTGCTTGTAAGCCATGGCAAGCGTGTATGCATTTTGCTGCACGTTTTTGAACCCCTCTTCGCGCAGAAACGCAAGGACAAACGGTTTGAAGTCCTCGTCGTTGAGATATTTAGTCCAGTGCTTGTCAAAGTAGGCTTTGCACAGAATCCGAAGCAATGCGTGTGGCTCTGGAGACGACCGAAACACGTCAGCGGCGCGGCTGCCCAGTAAATGGTCAATCATGAGCCGGTAGCGCTTCAGCCAAACCGCTCCAAACTGACGGGCGCACACGTTTTGCAAGGCAGCAAGCGCGCGAAACAAGCAGTTGCCGTCGCCCGGCACGTCAACGATCCTGAAGTCTTTGGTCGGGTCTTGTGCAGCTTGCTCCTCCGGAGGAAATGTGACAAAGATGGCCGACGTGGCAAGCGCTTGCTGCGGCGCGCCGCCCTCCCCCCCCTGCCCCGCCAGCTCCACCTCCTCTTCCGCCGCGTTCACCGCATCCTCAAGCGCCTTCCACCTGTCGCCTGCCGCCTGGTCCAAAAGGGTTAGGCGCCCCTCAATGCTTTGCTCGTCAAGTCGGTAATCGCTGTCGCGCTCTTCGCGCTGCTGGCCTTCGGGCAGCTCGTCCCAATCGTCTCCCGGTTGGTATTCGGGAGGCATGTAGGGGTCCGTTTTAAAAAACCGCTGCTGCTCGTCAGGTTCGTCGCTCATCAACGGGTCCATCTCGGTGGGCCACATGGGACCGTCCTCCGGGCGAGGGCGCAGGGGCGGCCTGCGGCCCGCGCCAGCACCAGGAACGGGCTGTTCTCCCAGCAACTCGTCGCCGTGATCCCTGTCCTCCTCTGGCAATGGCTCAAAGCGGTTAGGGTTCGGTTCGTGCCCACCCATCAAGGGAGGCAACCCCGACGCGTCGGCCCGCACCGGTCGCGGCTGGGCGCGAGAGGGAGTTGTGCTCTTTGGGGCGATCAGCGCGTGCGAAAGCGCGCTGAGGTCAAACATGGGCCGCGCCTTGGTTGGCGTGGCGGCGCGTGACACGGCCGTGCCGCGCGCCTGTGGTAGACGCACCGACATGGGGGCACACCCTTCCCTTAATTTAAGAGTGCGCGCATAACTGGATATCAAGAAAAGACACACGCACGCGCTGTGCGCGCTCGCACAGCGCTTGTCTACTGGTTGGCCCGGTTGCGTGTGGGCTCCTTCACCCACGCTTCAAGGTCCACGAGCGCCTGCGAGAAACGGTATCCGTCTTCCAGCACCTCAATGACGTGTCCCACCTCGCTCTCTCGCCCTTCGGCAGTGTTAAGTTTGCGGCTCTCCGGTCCAGGCTCATAGTCACGCGCATCGCTGTACTTCTTGCCGTAGTTCCAGAAGAGCTCGGTGTGTGCCGGAACCGCCACGCCCGTGTATAAGCTGACGGCGCCCCAGTTAGGCCCGCTTTGCCAGCCGCTGGGCGTGGAGGAGGGGCGTGCGTCCGTCTGCACCTTTTCGCTCAGAGCAAACACGGTTGCTGAGACGTTGGTCGGTGGCTCGTTGATTGCCGCCAGAGGATGCTGGAACAGGTCCGGCGCGCCATTCGGATTCTCCGGGTCGGGTGGCGGCGAGATCATGATTTCGTAAAAGTAATCGTCATACTTGAAGCGCCCCCCAGCAACGTACCTCCGGCGAGCCGCGACGTCGGGCAGCGCATCAAACTGCGTTTCGGTGTAGTGCTCACCGGAGTAGAAGCCGAGCCACGCGCCCGCTGGAAGGTCTTTGCGCGAGTACAGCCCCTTGCCCGCGCCTGCAATGCCCGAGTCGTACACGTACAGGCCATCGCGCACCGTCTTGCCGGGGCCACCGAATGGATCCTTTTCGGCTTTGTCGTTTGACCCTTTCTTGCTCGTGTCCCAACTCCCAAACGAGGCCGCGCTGAGGCGGTTCACTGGCTTGATGACGCGCTCAGGGCGCCTGGAGGAGCCCTGAGCGGCAGCGGCGGGAGCAGGCGCGGGTGCCTGGAGAGGATCCAACGACGCCAAAGATTGCTGCATCTGCGCGTTCTGTCGCTGCCCACGCTGCTTGAGCAGGCGGGCCGACTCGGCCTTGACCCATTGGAATCGCCGCTTGGTTTGGCGCACCTTTTCGCGCGCCGCCGCCTCTGCACGGTCGGCCGGCAACCCCGAACCGGCCGCGCCGGGCTGCTGCATGTGCGCCATGATCGCTTGCATCGGCGGACTGACCCTGCCGCGGTACGCGGGGCGCTGCACCCCGCCTGCAACGGGCTGGCTCAACGCGGACTGCGGCATGGGCGCCTTCCCCGGGCCACCCTTGGCGCCCGTGGCGGTCGCGGACCGTAGCGCCGCTTCAAAGTTGCGAAAGTTGAAGGCGGCCTGAGTGGCAACTTTTGGCAAGGCAATATTGGGGTTGTTGGCACCGGGCGTGGCAAGAAGGCGCATGGCGGCCGTTCCTTCAGTACACATGGGCCCGTTTGCGGCTTATCGCTGGCTGCTGCGCCCGCGATAACCCGTCCGGTTGCACCTCTTGGGTGTGAAGGCGGGCTTTCCATGCTGCCGCCGCTGCAGGGCCTCTCGCTGCACAAGGGTGCGGCGACGGGCGTGGACCCTGGAAAGCGCGAGCGCGACGAGGATGCGGAGGCGGCCAACCTCGGCCCTGACGTGATTTACCGCCCCTTTGTAAACCTGGGCCTTGCGCCAGCCCCGCATGCTCGTGACTTTGTGGAGACGCTCTTCAGAAACACCAACCCCAACGTGCTGCACATGCAGGGCGTTCGGGTGAGCGGCAGCAAAGCCTCGCAAACAAAGTACCCGACCGAGTACAACGCGCTCAAGCCCGTGGGCGTGTTTGATGTGCGCTACGCACTTGATCACCCAGTGCGCGAGGCGTACGAGAAGGAGCGCGCGACGTTTCAAATTGACGCCCCCAATTGCCGAGAGTACGGTTCTGCAATGGAGTGCGTGCGCACCGACAAGACTGGGATGGAGCAGTTGTCGGACACCGGCTTTGGGGACCAGGGCGACACCAGCCGGCTGCTGGGGCCACTGCGCGGCTGGATCAACGAAAAGTACCTCCTGCACGGCCTCCCCAACGACAAAATCCTGGACGTGCTGAGTGCGGGCGTCAACCCCAAGAAGACGACCGTGACGCTGTACGGCCCCGAGGTCTTCTACCAGGCCGAGGAGGTCGGCAAGACCGATCAATACTGCGACGCTGCCGGGTACGACAAGCTCAACCGCGCCCTTGGCATAGACACGTCACACGAGTTGGCGCCGCGCACATACTACATGCTCGTCACGCGCACGATCCTGGGCTGCGCCAACCACATCAAGAGGGCGACCCCCGGGAATTTGCCGCACCCAAACTACGACGACCTGGCTGGGCGTCAGGCGTACAACCAGGCAATCGGGACGACGCCTTGGGACAAGAAGCTTCGCGAGCCATACGACTCCCTGATTGTTGAGCACGGGAGCGTCGCGCGCGGCGGCTACACCTCGGGCGACGTGAGCGGCCAGCGATCGGGGTACCGCGAATTCCTCGTGCAGCGCGGCGATCAAGTGCTGCCAGTCCTGCTCGTGGCGTACGTGCGCGAGATGAGGCGACCGTGGCCCGAGTTCAACCACATGACCCTTGAGTGCACCCAGCCATACGTGCCACAAATCAAGTATTGGCTGAAGAGAGCGAATAACAGCGCGATCAGCGAAGAAAAGCGCACCATTGCGGAGCTCGGCGCAAAACAGCTCTGTCAGCAGTTGTTCGCAGAGATCAAGCGCATCAACAGGGCCCAGGCGTTTGCGTACAGGGACATGCTACCAAGGCCGCAACGGAAAGCGCTGTACGACCTTTTCCCGTCGCTCCTTGCAATTTTCACCGACGGCAACAGCGCCAACTTTGACGACATTTGGTATGGCGCGATTGAGGCACTGGCCGAAGACTACGCGCAGCTGCTTGAGCCGCGGGAGCTGGGAGGAGCTCCAGAAATGCAGAATTGGGACAGCTGGTTAGAAGATGCGGTCCAGCGCATGGTGAGCGACAGCAAGCTGGTGCGCGAGCTGATGGAGCGCCTGAAATTGCTCGCCAGCGCCTTCGTGTTGAGCCGGTTAACGATCAAATACCCTCGCACCGAGCTCAGGCTTACGTTGAAAGCGCTACTCAGGTTGACCATGCACAGCCGCGAAAACAGGACCGTCATCTACCCCAGTGGGCCCGAATCATCTACCCCAGCGAGCCCCAGTGATCCCGATTGGCGGCTTTCGGCAATATACGCAATTGCCAGCGTGATCGCGAAGCCGCCCGAGTCGACGAGGGAGCTCGCGACGCACGCGTACGCCATTGGCTTACTGTTCAACCTGGCGGGTCCGCATGCCTTCAACATCAACAATGGCTCTGAACTCAGAGCAATGATACGCCAGACCGGGGCCGTTGCGCAGATTGTGCAGGCAGTGGAGCGCTGCAACCAGATCTTTGTGCAGGACATAAACGAAGAAAACCGCGAGCTCTACTTCTTTGCGGCAAAGGCGCTACGAACGCTGATGGCACCGGACGCTGTCATGACCGCCAGCACGGCCGTGGACGAGGTATGCGCCCTCAATGGCATTGAGGCGCTTGTGGGTGGCCTGAAATACATCGTGCAGTACGACACAGCCACTGGAGAGAATGCGGATGAAGACGCACGGCGACAGGCAAAAGAAACCGAGGTCATCATGGAGGCCCTCCAATGGATCTTAGAAGTGAAGCGGGAGCACGTCGGGCGTTTCTTGTCCATTCCTGGCCTGCGCGACATCTTTTTTAAAATGAGAGACGTCGGGATCATTACGCACACGGCAATGATCCCCGAGGAGTCGGCGTGGGACAAGCTGGCGGTGCTATGTCAGCCGAGGTGCACCGCGCACCTGACGGACGGCGTTTACACCGACCAGTTGGGCGAGTACCAAAAGCTCACAGCGATCGCCGTGCTGACAATCAGATTTGTCCACTGGGACCCCAAGGTCGGCGGCCCAGGAACGAGTCGCGACAGGGACATGATGGGGGCCATCGTCTCGCTTCTGCAACGCGGCATGACGTTTTACGCCCGGAAGCGCGCGGCCATAGCACTTGGCGACCTGACGCGGATAAACTGGGCAGAGGATGGCGAGCTTTCGTTGCACGACACCACCAAGCAGGACGCGTTGAGCCGCCTCGGGGCCATTGAAGCGCTCCTGGAAGCTTTTGTCACCGCAAACAAGGACCACAACGCCCTTCGCACGGGCGACTGGGGTGTTGAGGTCGTCAAGTTTCTGACGGAGGTGCTAACGGCACTCGCTGATGTGGTCTACACAAACTCCCTGACCCAGGCGCGCCTGCTGAACAACGAGTTCACGTTTGTGAAAGACGGGGAACAGCACCAACTGGGCAAGGGCGAGATCCTGATTGAGCTGGACCGGTTTGCAGACGACATGATGCTGAACAGTGCCAACAATGGGCACGCAGATTGGAAGCCGCCAGAGTACGAGGCTATCCTGATGGTGGTGTACGCGCTCATAACCGACTTTCAGAATCGCCTCAAACAACTCGGTCAGACCGACCGGTCTACGCGGGACCTTAACGAGGACGCCCAAGTCATGTACATCTACCCGTACTCGCTGCTGATGCGAAAGCTGCTGAAAAGCGGTTGGAGCTACTACGACGAGCCGCACGAAAATGTGCAAACCTACATCTTTGAGGAGGGCATGGCGGGCTACCGCGTCATGCTCCTGCCCAGCAACACGCTTGATGTGGACATAAGACGGGAAGTGGTGCAACTGTTGCACGAGCTGGTACACGACAACAACCTAAACCAGACCAAGTTTTACGAGACGGTGGGCGTTCGGATCTTGTTTCAGGACAAGCTCATGACGCCCAGCAGCATGAAAACGCCTGAAGAAGCAGAGTATGTTCACGACATCCTGCACCTGATTGGGACGCTGTGCTGGGCGCAAGCGCCACTCAAGCCCTGGACCGTATGTGATGACCCGCCATACTGCTCGGTCAACATTGATGTGTGGAAAAAGGCTGGCGAACAGGTCGACATTGGAAAGCTGGTGGCGCTGCTGGACGTCTTTGACGACGACGAGCTCATATATGAGGTTGCCTGGGTGATTCGCTCGCTGTGCGAAGCCTGCAAGCTCGCGCGCCTGTTTGACGCCGGGTACGACAAGCCGCACGCCGTGTCGAGACTCCTCAAGCAGCTGATAAACATCAAAGAAATGCGCACGGACGAAATTGGCGATAGCTACGTGACCATCATGCTGGCGATGGAGGCGCTCGTAACGGGCAGCGATGTGGCCACGGCGATACTTGCGCGCGACCCGGAGAACGCCGAATCCTTCCTCACCTTGACCTTGATTCCCCACGTCAACGGTCAAGACTACAAACGGTCCGGGTTAGAAGCGGACCGCATAACCGCACGCGCAAACGTGCTGGTGGACGTAATCCGGGAGTTTCAGCGAGACGCTGCTGAGGCGGCTGCTCAGGGCGCTGCTTCAAGTTCAAGTTAGGTAGCGTATAGTTGGTCAAAAAACGATTGGGGGTGGCGCGTCCACCGGTTTGACGTTGAGTCGTAGACGCCAAAGACGCCGTCGCGCACCGAAAGCGTGTGCCCGTCCGCGTCCCGCATCTGCAGGTTGCCCCAGTGGTCAAGCACGGGGTTGCGCGTCGCCTCGTTCACGGCATCAAAGCTCACCCACGCGTAGCCGTGCATCTCCGTGCTCAAAAAGGTGACGCGCTTGGTGTCAACGCGCGCATCGGGGTTGAACATCAGGTTCCACTTGGCCGCAAGCCGCTCAAAGGCGGACGTGCGCTGGACACGCATGCGGTACCACGCGACGGCGTGCTGGTTGGCACCGTCGCGAATCGTGCGCAGCTCCTCCAGATTGTCCAGGTCCGTCATTGCCACAAAGTCGCGCACCGCCGCCTTCTGTTCCCGAGTGGTATTCTTGGGCATCTCAATGCCAAGCACCTCTTCGGCAAACTCGCGCTTCGCAGTGGCGACCAGGCTTAGGTCAGGGTGATCTTGGTCCTTGTCGTCCTTGTCTTGCAAGCCGCCCGGCACGCCGAACGCGCCGCGCGGGAATTTGTGCCGCAGCAGGAGGAGCCATTTACCGCCCGGCGGATCCTCGTCGTCACGCATGTCCGCAACCACGTACACGAACGCCCGGTCCGTGGTCGCCTCCACCCCGTCAACGGGCGTCCCGGTGGGCACGGACGCGTGCCACGTGCTTTGCGCGAGGCACGAAAGGTCGGGAAGCGTGCGCATTGCCGATGGGGCGTGCCTCTTTCACCCTTCCACCGCCCCTTCCCTTGTGCCGCGCGACACATGCGTTATGTTGGCAATAACCCCGTTTGGTGACAATCAGAAGTGAACGCTGGAAGAAGCGTGCGCTTGTAACTTGTGGCGCAGCACCATGAGCGTGCGTGCACAGAACGTGCACCACACGGGCGCGGCCTCCTACAGGCTGGAAGCGGTGCTTGCGGCGGGCCTGGCGCGCATGCACCTCGCGTCCGTACCCACGAAGGCGGACGCGGACGCGCCAGAGGGCCAGGCGGGCCGCGCGCCTCGCCGAACGCAAATGCCCAGCGCCGTCTTTGAGCGCACCAAGGCGTTTGTTGAGCAGCTTGCCGAGCTTGACCGGCAAGCGGGCGGTATGAACTACGACGAGTACCGAAGGCACCTTGATCCCTGGCTGGAGGACATCGTGAGCACTTACGGCGTGCAACGCGAGCAGCTGGAGGAGTACGTGCGCAAACAGCGGATCCGCAACACCGCCATCCGTTGGAACAACTATGCACGCATAGAACCACGCTCAAGGTCAGATAGCCGCGCCTCCGACGGTGGTGGCAGCAGCAGCAGCGCGCCGCCCCTACCGCGCGGCCTGTTCCCCGACCTGGACCAGGAGTTCAGCGTTGACAAGGAAGACGATATGCCTGGCGGAGATTGGTCGGCAAGGAAGCACGACGAAATGGTGGCGCGCAACAGAAGCCGCAGCGAAGTGCTGTCGCCGCGACAGCTGGTGCAGGCCTGGCGCAAGCAGAAGCGCAATAAGTGACCGTTGCGTGTGCGTGTTGTCTCGTGTGGTTTTTTAAAACACTCAACACCACACTCCTGGCCTTTGAAACAATCCGAGAGGCGCGCCAAAAGCGCGCCTCAGGGTGGGCCGGCCTGCCCTTCTTCGTCCGCCTGGCGTTGCCTCTTCGCCTCTTCCAACTCTGCTTCCAAGGCCTCCACATTCCTCTTTGCCGCAGTCTTCTGCTCCTCCGGGTTTTTCTCCGACGGCAAGTAGAGCAACTGTTTCACCTGCTCAAGCCCGCCGTTGATGGCCTTGCCGTAATAGTAGTCGTTGCCGAAGCGTTTCTCAATCTCTTCCCAAATCGGCCTGTAGTAGTTTTGCGTCTCACGAAGCGTTTCTTCATCGCGTCCTGGCGCAGCTGGATCCGTGTCAAGCAGCACCCCGTACACCTTGATGATGCGCAAGATTAGCATCATCGCGGCTTCCCCGGATGCGCGCGCGCCTTTCGTGGACGCCTTGACGAGCACGTCGTCTTCGTGCATGCAACGTATGATGGGCGCCCAGTTAGTCGTGGCCGCGTCGTCGGTCGGCGACCCCAACGGCCGTACACTTTCGGCCAGGTGTTCCCAAATGCGCCCGTGACCGGCAAGCAGGCAGATGGCTGGAAGGTACACGCTGGGCACGGCCGTGTCGTTGCGCACCAGCTCCACGTAGGCGTTGACGAGCGAAAGGCACCAATTCTCGTCCAAAAAGCTCTCAACGGTACCGTAGTGCTCGCACACGCGCATGACGCACATGCGCAGCTCGTCGGTCACTGGCATTGCATTCGGAAGCCCCATGTACGCGGTGGCAATCCGGCTGGCAAGAAGTTTGGAGGTGCTGGTAGCTGGATTGCCCAATGCCTCGTTGACGCGGGCCCACACTTGCTCGTTGGGGTTGCCGTACCGAACGTCCAAAGCGCCCGCCTCTTGGGGGCCCTCAACGGGTTTTCCGCGCAGGACGTTGCTCAGCAGCTGCAGCGTTTCCGCATAAAACGACGTTCCGCGCGTGACAATGTTGTGCAGCGCAGCAAACCACGCGGGAGGAAGCACGAGCGCGTCCCGGAGCTGCTCGTTGAGACGGCCTTGATACTCGTAGGCTGCCACCATCAGCCGCCACAGTGCTTCCCGGCGTCGGCGCCCATCTTCTCGCAGGGGATCATCAAAAAGGTTGGCACAGTGCGCGAGCAAGTCGCCGAGGTGCTCCTGCATCGCCTCGGCAATCCTCTCGTCAGTTGATGCAAGCTTCATGAGGTTGGTGAGCGTCCGCAGAATGGAGCCTCTCGTTCCCAGGCTGCGTGTCCGCTGTATGTACACGTTAATAACTCGCTGGATGCAACGATGCTGGATCATCTGATCCACGCCCGCGGCGTAAAGGGCCATCCATTCCAGGACGTTCCACGTATTCTTTTGCATGAGCATGCCGCCCCGGTTCTGGACGTTCTGTGTCTTGTCGTCCTCGCCGATGGTGATCAAAAACTCCACGACGCCTGGCGTGGCCGCCAGAATGGTCGCGTTGTTTTTAATCGGCGCCGTTGCGGCGTCCTGGCCCTGCACGTTTTGCAAATACGCGGCCGCGCCGGGCAGGTTTTGGAGCTTTTCGTGGGTGTAGTCGGGGTTGACCATGCACCACAACAAATTCATCGCGCGCCGCGACGTGGTGCTCCACTTTTTCGGCGCGCGGTATTCCGTCATGAGCATCTCCGCGAGAAACGGCACGATTGATGGCGTGTAGTCGGAAAGACGCCATAGGTACACCTGGCTGGCCAGATTGGAGGCGCCTATGGGGTCCAAGATGAACGCGGCCTTGACGCGAAGCTCGTATGCCTCTTGCGTGTCGCCCTCGCGCTGCACGATGGGCAGAAGGGCGTCAACCAGGCCAACGTCAAGCATCATCTGTATCAACTCCGCTGCCCGTGGCAAGTTGTGTCCCAGCTTCAGGAGGAGCAGGTTCAGCACCTCAAGCGACTGCTCCCGTTCGTTATCGGGCTGCGTCCTTTCCGCCTCACCCTCCCCAATTGTCGGCTTGATCTCCGCCAACAGCGTTTGCAGCTCCTGCCGCATCCGCGTTTTGTCCTCGTCTCGCCACGGTGTGGTGTCCTCGTCCGCAACCAGGCCCTCGTCAAAAATGGCAACCAGGTTGTCGGACCGGGTGGTCACATCTGTCCACGACACCAAGGCGTCCGTTGGCATCTCCGCGGACGGCCCGCTGTGCAGGCGCAAGCCGGAAAGGCTCGGAAGCGTCTCCATGATGGTGCGCACCTACTACTAAGCAGACGCCGTGTGCGGGTTATGGCAGATGGGTTGCCACGTAGCCGCAAGGAACCAAAACTTGCGGCTTGTGTGCGTGTGCGCTTCCACGCGCCTTCACCACCCGCATGGACCTGCAAAAGTACGCGTACGGTGCTTCCAAGGGGTCTTCTTCCCGCGCCTCAAAGCCGCCGTCCTATTGGTCGGGCGGCGGCGGCAAGCGCAAGGCCCGGTGGGACGCCCTTGCCGACGACGTGCTGCAGGTGGTGCTGGACCAGCTCGACGATCGGCAGCTCGCCAAGCTTGCCCCAACGGATCGCCGCACGCATGCGCTGGCCAAGGCCACGATCCGCCGCAAGCTGCGGCTCTCGCCCTCGCAGTGGCACGCCTTCCAGGCGGTTTTGGAGCGCCGCGAGAGCATCCTGCTCATGGGCCCGCCTGGCTCTGGCAAGTCGTTTTTGCTGCGCGTGCTGCAGGAGCGCATGCGCGGCCCGCTGGTCACCGCCTCCACGGGCGCGGCCGCCGAGAAGATTGGCGCGCGCACCTTCAACAGCGCGTTCTGCCTCGGGCTCGGCCAGCAGACGGCAAGGCAGATCATGGCCAAGCCGGCGCTCTTCCGCGTGCAGATTGCCGAGTGCCGCAGCATCATAGTGGACGAGGTGAGCATGCTGTCGACGCGCATCCTTGAGCTTGCCGAGGCCGTGATCCGGTCCACCAAGGGCGGCATGCCGCAGCTCGTGGCGTGCGGCGACCCGATGCAGCTTGAGGCCGTCGCCGCCAAGGACGACGGCCACTTTTACACTTCCAAGCTGATCAAGCACCTGCAGCCGTACATACTGACGGAGTCGCACCGCCAAGGCGGTCGCAGCAAGCTGTTGCGCGTGCTCAACCGCGCGCGACTCGGGGAGGCAAAACCGCAGGACGTCAACTGGCTGCGCAACCACACGGCGCCCCTGGCAACGATGCACCCAAAGCCGCCGCAGCTCTTCTGCACCGTGCGCGAGACCACCGAGTACAACGCCATCCACTTGGGCGAGAACCCCAACGAGGAGTGGTCGTACCACGTCACCCAGACGGGCGTGAAGACGGACCTGGCAAACTGGCCATTGACCTTGCCCGCCATGCTGTTCTTGAAGGTGGGCGCGCGCGTCATTCTTCTGGTCAACCTGCGGGCGGGTCTCGGGCTGCACAACGGCTCCACTGGCACCGTGACCAAGTGCGATGCGCATTCGGCGACGGTTGCCTTTGACAACGGCGTGACGCACTGCGTCGCCAGGCACACGTGCGAGCTGGTCAAGGACGAGAAAACCATTGCCACGCGCACGCAGCTGCCCTTGCTTGTGGCCTACGCCGTCTCCGTGCACCGCGCGCAGGGGGCGACGCTTGACCGCGTCTCGGTGGACCTCAAGCGGTGCTTTGCGCCGGGGCAGGCGTACGTTGGCCTCTCGCGCGTGCGCAAGGTGGAGCACATGGCGCTGCAAGGGCTAACGATCGACGCGCTGAATAATGTCAACCCAGAAGCGCTGCGCTTCTACAAGAGGGCGGTGAGACGCGCGGCAAAGCGCGACGCCGAGCGCCAGGAGGCGAAGCGCAAGCGGGAGGCGGTTGACGTCTTCTGCGGCGCGTACGACGCCGAGCTGAACGCCATGACGGAGCGCGCCGAGCGGTCCGTCACGACGCCGCACCGGCCGCGACCGTGACGATGTGCGCCACGACGAGCCGTTGCGCGGCGTCGGTCAGCACGAAGCGGTTGCCGCAGGGCATTGCCCACAGCAGCACGCTCGTCGCGAGGGAGGCGTACACGAGGGGCGCGTTGCCACGAATGGCTTCGGTTAGGTAGTGCAGTGGCGTGTGCACGAGGGCAAAGTAGACCAAAAACGTTTCAAACGCCACCTGCGGGCCCAGAAGCTGGTGCACGTCGTAGATGAGCGCGTGCACGAAGAGCGAGCCGCCTGAGCCCACGTCGTGGCAAAGGTGGTACACACTGGCAAGGCAGAAGAGCGCGGTCGTTGCCTTGGGTGGCAATGGCAGCGCGAGCCAGCACGCGTAGCGCCCAAACACGCCGGGTTTGTTCAGGTCGGTCAGCCCGTGCGGCGCCACGAGCGCGAGCAGGGGGCGCGTAAACGGCGTGAGCCAAAACTCCACACGCGTCATGGACTTGTTACTCAACACGCGCACGTACACGGACACGTGTGCACCATCGCGCGATAGCGCTCACTCCTCCGAATCGCTCTCCACGCACCGCCGCTGCGGCGGCGGCGGCGCGTCGCCGCCATTGTTGTCGTCGTTGCAAGCGCGCGGCGCCCGGTGACGCAGCACGCCGAGGTGCGGCAGATCGCGCGGGCGCTTAGCCTCAAAAATGGCATCCAGCCAGGTCACGGGGACGTGCTCCAGGTCCATCACGATCATAGGCTTGCTGGCAGCCTCGGCGTGCCATTCCTTGGGCTCCGATGAGGGGCAGTGGCCGTTGAGCGAAAACATGTCGCTGTTGACGTTTGCCGAGCCGACCATCCTGAGCGTCCCGCCGGGAACGTGCATGGTGATCTTGACGAGGGTGTCAATCCGCACCCCAAACATCTCCAGCACCTGCTGCTCGTGCTCACCCGTCGTGCCGCGGAGCGCCTCAATCCGGCCGCGGCGCAGGGTGCGCGTGTACGAGTAGCCGCTCCGCCTGCCCCGGTAAGACTTGGTGTTGGTCTTGTCGTGCGCCTCAAAGCGCGCCCACGTGTCCATCGCGGACACGTTGTGGACGGGCAGCTTGGCCAGGAGATGCTTCCACGTGTTGACCCCGACCTCGGGTCGCCAGTCCTCCTTGAAGTACTTGGCGGCGACGCGCTGCGGGTGACGGCGCACCGTGCCGTGGAAGTCGTAGTAGTGCAGCACCTGCTCGTACCGCGCGTGCTTGCCGTAGTGTGCGGAAACGGCCGAGATGTTGTAAGGTTTCGTCATCACGGTGGTGGTGAGGCGCGACGCGCGGTCGCAGCAGTAGGTGAGGTCGAGTGCGTCGATGTGGTCCCACATGTGCTCCTCGGACATCAGATGCAGCACGTTGTCGTCCCTCCTGTTCACCTTCCACGGCACAGAACGCGCCCAAAACTGGAGGCGCGCCTCGTACGCCTCCTTGCCGTGCCGGTTTGCAAGCGTCTTGCAGGCGCAGGCAATGGCGCACAGCCGGCGAAAGTACGCCTGAACCTGTTCGGGCGTGCGCTCGTCCAGCGGAAGCAGCGGATCGCACGGGTGGTGCAGCACCACCGCAAAGAGGTCCGGGTCGATGTCCAGCAACCAGTCGGGGAGCATCACGGCGACGCGCGCGCGCAAGCAGTCGCCACAAGTTCCAAGTTTGCACACACACACACACACACACACACACGTACACACACATGCACTTGCGCGCGCGCATAATTGCCAAGAACAAAAAACCCCGACTACACACGCACGTTGGCATCACCGCTCGTCAGCGGTTGGCACTCTCCTGGTTGTCGGAATGCTCAGTCTTGACCTGCAAGAGCGCATTGCGGAGGACGTTGCGCACACTGTCGTCCATCCACTGCACGTTGAGCTCCTCAAGCACCGTCTCCCGAGTGAAGAAGCGGTGCATCTGACAGCCTGCGGCCATCACCACGTTGCAGTTGAGCCACCCGACCACCGGCCCGCCATCGGCAAGCGTGCCGTGCATGGGCGAGTGCGCCTTGGCCGTGCTAATCATGCCGAGGACCGTGGGAGCACCCGCCTGCGCGCCATGCGCCTCCCAGATTGCGCGCAGGCGCTGCTGCTCCGTCTCGTCTGCGGTCGACATGGTGCGCGCTGCGTGCGGTGTTTGCAAAATCTGCAAAGTTTTGCCGCGGACCCTCCTTCACCTTGCCAAGTGTCACTATAAACCTCGCGCGTAGTGCACTAGATGTGCCAGCAACGCGCGTGCCACATGTGGCTGCCAAACCTGAACAGGCTCACTTTGCAACCCCTTGCTGATGATGGCAGTCCCGCCGCTACCACGAGTGCCACTTGGGATACGGCAAACTTGGGCGCTTTCACGATGCAGCTCAACGACAGCAACCGCGCATGGTGGAACGACCCGGATCAGATCTGTGCGCTCTGCCTTGAGTCAATCCGCGGCGACGAGGTGAACGCGCGGCTCGGTGACCCTGTGCTGTCGTGCTTCAACCCCTTGAACAAGCCGCACGTCTACCACGCCACTTGCATCGCCAAGCAGCTGATCACGCACGGAAAGGACACGTGCCCCGAGTGCAGGGCGCCCCTGGACCAGGACACGATCCGCGCCGCGTTTCAAGCGCACAACACGCGCAAGCGGATGCGCGAGGAGCAGGAGGCCGAAGAGGAGCGCAAGAGGAAGCGGGCGAGAGAAGAGGAGGCGCGCCAGATGGCTGAAACGGAGGCGCCTAGGCTTCTGGACTCGCTGCTTGCCGTCACCGACCCTGCCGACGTGGGGGACGCCGCGAGGCGCATTGCCGCGTTCACAAGAAAGCACTTGGAGAACAGCAACTTGCTCATTGAAGCCGGCGTCTTGCCGCGCCTTGTTGCCTTGCTCTCTGGGGAACCGGGGTATCAGCGCACCGAGGCGGCGCACGCGATGCGGCAACTCTCGCGCCTGATGGACAACTGGGAGGCAATCCTGGCCAGTGGCGCGGTGTCGCATTTGGTGCGCCTCGCGCGCCCCGATCGCCAGGGCTTGAGCATTGACGAGCACGACCACGCAGTGCTCACGCTTGCCAACCTAGTGAGCGACGCGGCGACGCGCGAGCACATGCTGGAGCTCGGCATTGTCTCCGTCGTTTCCGATGTGCTGATGGTGGGAAGTGGCAGTTCCGAAGTGGCCAGAGGCGGCGCCGCCATGCTGGTTGGCAACCTTGTTCAGAGCAGCCCGCAAACGGCCGAGCGCCTGTTTGCCAACAATGTCGTCGGCCCGCTCATCCTCGCGCTGCGCAACCCGTCGTACACGATAACCAACAGAACCGATGCCGCGTTTGCACTGGGCAACTTAGCCGAGCTTGCTGGCATGCCGAGCACCTCAGCCCAAATTCGGGCCGACATTGCGGCCAAGGGTGGGGTGGAACACTTGGCGCAGCTGCTGAACACAGACGACGAGCAGGCACAGCAGGAAACGGCCGACGCGCTCTCAAGCTTTTGCAATGACCCGGAGCGCGTGATCCCCATCATGACCCTGCCCGGCGTGGAGCTCACGCTCAAAAGCATGATGGCGCCCACGGCCCCAGAGCTGTCCGCGTGCAACGCGCTGCGCGTGCTCAAAAACATCCTCCTGCTAAAGCGAACGGAGCACGTGCAGCACGGCATGCAGGACGGTGGGGGGCCATTGTTTGGGTTTCTGCCATTACTCGCAATGGTCGCAGAGCGACCCGAGAAGGAGGATTACGAAAACCGACGGAGCGCCGTCCAGTGCATCTCTCTCCTTGCACAACAGTCGGTCGCCCTGCCTGCGATGATCAGCAACGTCATGCGAATGCTACTGACGCACCTGGAGCATGCTGGGCCAGGCCCCCTGCGGCTGATGTCTGCGAATGCGCTTAAAAATCTCACGGACCACAAGGGAGCGTCCTACGCGTTGATCATGGAGTTTGTTCAACTTCAGGGGTTGCGAGTGCTGCTGACGGCCTTTGGAAATCCAAGCTTGAGTGGCGACGAAAAGACGCTGCTGTTGCAAATTGTTCTGGATTTTGCCAATCTTCACAAGTACGTGGGACTGTCACGGGGGCCACCCTCGTTCCGGGTGGAGTTGGTTGAGATGGGATTCCTTGAAGCGATCGCGCCGATGATTCAAGGCAACAGCACGGATTTGGAGGACAGGCGGCTGCGGACGGTGGCCATGCTTGCATTCAATTCGCTCATCGTCATTGAAGAGCCGATGAACCAATTCCTTTTGACGTTTACGGACGCGAATGCGGTGCAAAAGATCCTCCAGCTGCGAGTGATTGCCCTCCTCTTTGGCCAGCTGTACTCGGTCTCCAACTCGCTTTTTGAGGCTGCCTTGAGCACGCTCTTCCGGTTTTCAAAGAACACCACGCTCAGGAATGCGATTGTTGACGAAAACCAGGTACAGTGGCTGCTGCCCACTTTGCGCGAGCACGCCGACCCGTCTTACATGATGAGGACCAAGCTACTTGTGCAGTTGCTGGCGAATATGGCAAAAGCGGGACAGGTCGTTGCCTCGGAGATTTGCGCGAGGGGCGGCATCCCAATCCTAGTGGGGCTGATGAACGACCCGGGGATGGCGCCGTTGAAGCCGCTGATGTTGTCAATCGTTGCACTCATTGGCAGGGTCCACACCACTGGCTGCATTCAAGCCTCCGTGATAGAGTCCATGGTGCCTCCATTCGTGCGGTTGGTGGATGAGTATTTTGCAACCAACGACCTCGCCGAGATACCTGCGTCCGACCTGGTCCCTCTGGTCCTTCTGCACGACTTCGTCAACAACAACAACGGGGCAGCGCTTGCCATGAGCCACGCAAACGGCAGGCGGGTGCTCATGGAGAGGATCCTCGCCGTTCCGCACCTACGGTCGCAATACCTGTCAGACGCTCAACACACGCTCGGCGTCATGGCCAAGGAAATGATGACCGCGATGGACAACGCGCGCGACCCGGATGCACCGGTGGCCTCGCGCACGCGCGCGAACACCAGCTCCTGATGGCAACACTTGCGTGTGTGTGTGTGTGTGTATGTGTGTGTCTTGGATGCCATTCAAACTTTACGACTTGTGCCCAAAGCTTTGGCGCGTGCGCGCCCATGGACTGCCCCGTGCGCTCGCTGCGCACCAAGCTGTGCTCCATCGGAACCTGGGCGCGCGTGGTGCAGAACAAGTACCTGGTGTCCTACCACCGGAGTGGCGACTCCCCGGGCGCCGAGATGCAAGGGGAGACGCGTCGCCTGCAACTTGAGCTCAAGAAGGCCGAGGTCGAGTACGCACTGATTGAGGACGACACGCTGAGGGCCTCCCCGCACGCCTACACCATTGCCGAGCACATCGCAAAGGTGCGGCGGCAGGTGCGCAACGTCGTTTGGTTTGAGGAAGACTACTTTGACAACTTTGAGCGGGTGCGCCGGCTGGAGAGCGAGCTTGCCGCCGCAAAGGCCACCGTGGTGATGTGGGAGGAGCGCAACGGGCAGCTTGAGGCCGCGCTCGCGAAGAGCCAGGAGACGGTGTGGCGGTGGGCTTCCGACAACCAGGCGTTGCTCGGCCGCATCGCGGAGCTGGAGGCCGCAGCCAAGTCGCCAGATCCCCCCCTTCCCGCCTTTGACGAGGTGGCCTACCTGCGCGTGGAGTTGCGCAAGTACATGCTGTGCGTCGCGCGCGACAAGCTCAGCCCACCAAACCTCGTGCAGCTACTCCAAAGCGGCGAGGCCGACATGCAGGACCGGGCGCTGCACTTCCTGCTGGCCGGCGCGGAGCGCGCGCCGCGCGACATTGTTGAGACCGACCAGGCGGTCGGCTCGCTCCTGCAGGTGGTGTGCAACGATCTGGACAGGGCGCCCGCCGCTTTGCAGGTTCTGACGCTTCTTGCGGAGGCCAACAGCGCCGGCTTCTTTCAGCGCGTGGGCAACCTGTGCAGCCTGTTGCGCAGCATCTGCCGCGATCCGGCCGTGCGCGCCGCTGGGCTGCTGTACCTGGCCAAGCTGTTGCGCCTTCTGACGGCGCAGCTTCGGCACGGCGTGCTGCAGGACAAGGATCAGCGCAGGGACCTTGCCATGGCACTATTCAGTCTATGGAAAGACGTGGGGACCGAAGGACTGGCAATGCACGAGGTCATGAACGCGCTGGCCAACATGACCGAGGTTGACCCAGAGCTTTTCGTGAGGGACAAAGTAGTTACCCGCCTCGTTGCTTCGCTTCACGCCACCGGAGACGTAAGCGGGGCGGTCCTCTCGGCGCTCGCAAACCTGTGCAAGTTCAAGGCGGTGCACAAGGCGGTGCTGAGGAGTAACGAGTTCATCCACGGTCTAGTGAGATGCATTCAGCTCAAGGAGCCTCACCACGCGGCGCTGCGCATCGTGGCTGCAGACATGCTTGCCACGCTCGGCGCTTCACCCGAGACGCGAGACCGCGTCATCCAGACGTCGCCATGGCCGGCGCTCTTTCTGATGTCGCTGCGAGACGACAAGGAGGAGTACGAGGCGGCAATGCGCCTCGTCCGCGAGCTGGTTGCCGACACGCAGTTTTGCAAGATGGTCTTCATCCTCAAGGAGTACATGAACATCCTGGTCAGCCGCGTTGCAGAGAGCGCGGTGGCGCTCTCACTGTTGGCAGTTCTGCTCCCCGCCGCGTGCACTGTCCTGGACAGCACCAGCACGGAGGAGAAGGGAGTTGAGATGGATGGCACTGCCTACATCAAAGGCGTCATGAAGTTGGAGGACGGCAGCCTCTGCGACGCAATCAATGGCGACCTCTTTGCGGGCAATTGCTCCGAACGGCGCGTGGATGCTGCCAAAGTGCTTTACGTGCTCGCGTCCATCAAGTCTGCGGAAAGCCACGCGGCACCTGTGTTCCTGGCTGGCTCAATTGCCTTCCTGCGCACGGCCAAAGCGGGGGACGAGCTCGCGTGGAGCGTCAAGGCCTTTGGGAAGCTGGCAACAAGCGTTTGTCCTAAGACGCTCGTCGCGCACCCGGGCCTCTTCCACCATCTCATGCGCGCGATGAGGATGGGGTCGGAAGAGGCGGGCGAGTTGGCGGTTGCGTTGCTGGAGCACGACTCGGCGGCCGTCGTGGTAGGCTTGGATCGCAACATTCGCATGCACCTGATCAGCATCTTCATACGCAACGACTGCGCGGCCGTGCGCGACTGCGCGGCCGTCGCGCTCAGTTTCATCTACAAGGCGGGCAAGTACGACGACCGTGAGTTGCTGCGCAACATTCCTGGCGTGCTTAAGGCGATCCAGGAGATGCACATGCACGAAGGGCCGCTGCACGGGAACTGCCCAAACGGAGCGAAGCAGCTCATGAAGTACATGCGCGGCAAGTGACCGCGTGTGTGCCACTCGGTTGAATAGAGCGTATTTTTAATGAACACGAACCCGTTAGGCGCTACCACTACCGTGTCACAACGACAACAGAGGCATGTGCACTGCGACCACCGGTTCCGTCCCCGCAATCTCTACCAACTCGCCAGTCGGCCCCACGGGCTGCGCAACAACGGGCGGCAGCGGCTTGGCGCCATGCGCCTCGTCCGAATGCGTCGACTCCTCCTCCTTGCACGCTCCGAAGCAGTAGCCGCACGTCAGCACAAAGGGGATCCAGCTGATGCAGCGCTGGTAGTCCGACTCCATGGACCGCGTCTGCTTGGTCTGCGCCTTCTTGACGCGCTTTTCCTCGGCCTCGGTTCGTCGCGGACATTGACAGCAGCGCATACTAAAGAGCCAGAGCCAGATCTTGCGCAGCGGGACGCTGCACTGGCATGAGATGCAGAAGAGCACCATGATGACGGTGATGAAGATGGCGATGAACGCATAGCTCACAAACAGCGCGAGCGACATGGCGCGTGTGCGCACGCGCGCTCCGTTTCTAGGTGGGTGCGAAAACACGCGTTATGCAAGCATGGCCTCAAGTGCGTCAAACGCATTTTTGATCGCGGCCGCCCAATCGCTTGTTGGGTCGCGCGCAATTGTGCGGCCAATCTCTGGGAGCACTTTGTAGGCGAGTTGCTCTTGCTTGCAGCCGTGGACCTTGGTTTGTGCGTAGTAGTCCCAGTTGGCCTTGATGTACTGGAGCAGCTTGACCATGTATTTCGGTGTGAGCTCGGATACTAGATCAACGAAGCCGGAGTAGTAGCAAAGCATCTGAACGCCCAGCTTGTACTTGATGGGCGCATCCTGCAGCGCCTCGACTTTGCGGAACACGGGCAGTATTCTGAGATCCCACTCCCTCTTCTCGGGGGGAAAGTCAAAACTCGTGCCCATTTCTATCCCTTCGAACATCCTCCAGTGTTGCATGTCATTGAACATGTCCAGCTTGATCATCCTGCGCACGATCTTGGCCTTGTCGCTCGTCCCCAGAAACCACTCGCCGCCTGGGGCAAATTGAAGACGGTACTCGCCATCGTACATATGAAAGTTGCTCAGCATCTGGTACTTGTACCCGTGCTCGGCGAAGAGGTCGAGCATCTCCAGGGCCTTTTCGAGCGTCTTGGTTTCCCCACTTTTCGTGAGATTGTCATGCAAGTACCAGATGAAGTAGGGCGTGTCTCTCCAAGGATATTTGTTCGGGTACATCGGCGGGTCGATGGCGAGCAGCTGGCGCACGCGGTCGACCTTCTGGTTGACAACGGCGTTGTAGAGCGCCTCGGCCTGCCCCGCGGGCTCGGTGGGAATTGGCGGTCCCTGCGGCACCAAAGCTGGCGCCGGCGGTGCGGCGGCGGCGGCCGCGCGCGCGAGCTCGGCAGCAAACGTGTCGCGCAGCCCGTCAATCTGCGTGCGCAGGCCGTCGCACACGTCGCGATCGAGCGACTGCGTACGGCGCAGCTCGTCGAGGCGCGATTGCAGCGCGCTGTTCTCGCGCGTGAGCGCGTCAACGGTGCCTTGGAGCGAGTCGGTCGCGGCAAGCACGTCGGCGGCCTCCTGGATCCACGTTGGCTCAGCCTCCTCCACGCGCTGCTCGTTCTGCGCTTCCTGCACGACGCGGCGCAGGTCGTCAAGCTCCGTCTGCAGCGCGCTCTTGGCCTCGTTTGCTTGCGCCACCTGCGCGCTGTAGTCTGCAATCTCCAGGTCGCGCGCCGCCAGGGACGCCTGCGCCCTTTCAAGCGAGTGTGTTAGTTGCTTGAGTTCTTTGCTGTTCAGTGCGTTGCGATCGGCAAGCTTCTTCTGCAGCTGTTGCAACCGCAGCCGAAGGCTGCCCCTCTGCCGCTCCAACTCGCGCGTGTTGAGCTCGGCCTGCTCACGCGCGGCCTGCTCATTCTCCTGCGCCTGCTGCAGCTGCACAGTAAGCCGCTGCGCATTCTCTTGCTGCTCGCGCGCGTTGCGTTGCGCGTGCTCAAGCGCCGTGTGCGTATCACGCACGCGTGCGCGCCCCGGGCCAAAGGAGGCAGAGGGCGCGCGCGCAAAGGGTCGGCCTCGATCGCCCACATTGGACCCATCTCCCGGCGTGCCTGTCGGGCAGAGCGTCAGCTCCGACAGGCTAGGCAACACCCTGTCAAGGTGCTGCGACTGCCGGTCCCTACATGAAGGCTGGCTCGCCCGCACGGACATGCCGTATCGTGCTTTGTTTCTACCATGTTCAAAAACGCGTGTTATGCAAACTCCCTACCGCGCGCTGATCCGGTCCGCGATCTTGCCGCCGCGCTTGCGCCACCACACGGGCAGCTCAAACTTTTCAGACGCCGCGTTGTCCACGTACAGCAGCACGCCCGACACCGCGTCGATGCCCTTGGCGGCCAGCTTGGCAAGCGTCTCGTCCTCGCGCTCAAACAGGTGCAGCGAGACGGCGAGCTGCGCAAAGTGGCGGTGCAGCGCGGAGTCCTTGGCCTTGGCGAGCGGCGCTTGCATCTGCGTGCCTGCGCTCGCGGCGCGCACGCCCGAGAATCCGCACTTGAGCTCCACGAGCACCAGCTCGTGGTTGCCTCGGGTGCACACCACGTCAATGGCCGTGCCCAGCCGCCGGTGCGGGTCAATCACCACGCGCTGCGAGCCCACGGGCACGAGGTGGTGGTACGCCAGCGCGTTGAAAAACAGGCGCGTGAGCTTCAGCATCTTGGCCGTCTTCCGCTTCGCCGCGCTCGCGTTGGCGAGCCGACTCACCTGCGTGTCCACGGCCTTGCCGCGCCTGAGCCCGCCGCCCGGGCCTTGCCAGGCGCCGCCGCGCCACGCGCTCGTGCTTGGCAATTCCGCCGACGAGTAGACGCGCGTCGCCAACAGCTTTGTGATGCCGCGCAGCTTGGGCCCCGTAGGCCGGTTGCTGGCCGTGCGCGCGCGAAAGCACTTGAGCTTGCCGCTGCCCGACAGCTTCCCCGGGGCGGTTTTGGAAAGCAGCGCGCGCACGCCGCGCACCATGTGGGCACCCACCGCGGCGTGTGTTGGTCTCCGCGCTTGCCACTTGGTATTTAGCGTGCACGCTAGGTAAACTTGCAAGTTTTGCGCAGAAAGCAAACGCGTGTGCGGGCAAGAAGCGCGCGCGCGCAAGCTTTGAGTCGCATCTTTAAAGCACAATAATGCGCAATTGTGTGTATGTGTTAGAGAAAGGGAGTAGCGCGCGCACGCGCGTTGTGTGTTGATGCTGCCCAGCCTGGGCGGCCTCTCGCTGCACCACGCCGAGGCGCCGACGGGTGGCCCGTTGCGGTTCCAACACGAAAAAAATCGCTGGGATGGGATTGTCATTAAACTGGCCCAAGCGACGGGTGGGTTTAAAGCAGACGCACTGGCCGGTCGCGACCAAGAGTTTGTTCAGGAGTTGCAGAAGCTTTACTGGCTGCTTGTAAGGGGCACGCAGGACCAGAAAGAAGCCACCGTGCTCCTCCTTGCTCACATAAACAACCAATGGTCCCAACGTCAGTCCGGGGAGGTTCTGTTGGACGCGTACCTCGACGGTACACGGGGTAACCAGCCCCTCAACTTTTTTACGGCCATTGTGTCGCTGATGGGCGGCGAGAACCAATTGGATACGCGGTATGCTGCCGCGCAATCCGCCTCGGCGCTTACCAGGTATGGAGAAAGCGTGGTGCAAGCGCTCAAGAGCGCCAACGTTGGACCCCCCGCCGTAGCGCTGCTTAACAACTCAAGCACGCAACAAATCGCCGCGAAACTACTGGCTGCGATTGATTGCACCGAAGACATTGTTCAATACGGTGGCCTTCCGCCGCTGGTGGCAATGACGCGCGAGGCGGCAAGTCACCCTAACTGGGTCACAAACAACACGATGACCATCTTGCGTAGGATGATCGGCGAGGATGGCGCACCAAGCAATGAAACGTTCAGCGCCCTGGTTGAGCAGGGCGTTCTGGGAGCGGCAATAGCCATCTTTGAGAACTCTGTCCGCGACTATTCTCATGTGCGGCCACAAGGGCTGGAAGCCGGAGCCCTGCTCCGCGACATCTTTGACCGAATGTCACAATACCCGGACGTAAACACGGTGGAAAAGATCATAGAGGCACGCATTGTGGAAACGCTGCTGGCGATGCTTTCAAGGCTCGGCGCCGTCAGCCCCGATGGAAGAAGTATTCTAATTATACTCAAGCTTCTGTTAATGCTGGCAGGCCCAGACGGCAACAACAGGCCGCTACAGGACAACGAGCTCATGGACCACATGCTCAGTGCCCGCACCGTGGAAATCGTGACGGCCAACGTGCTCAGGATACCCCGCCAGCTGCGGCTTGAAGAGCACGACAAGACGTTTCTGATTCTCAACCTCCTCTTGCGCCACGACAATAGGTGGGCGCGATCCTTTCTTGATCTGGGCGGGTTTGACTATCTTTTTACCCTTGCGACGCTTGAGAATTTTGCTGCGCAAGAAGACGACGAACCCGGAGTCACTCACAGGTACCTGTCCATTGTTGCCAATCTCGTGGCGGCCGACACGCATGTGCGCGACGTCGCCGTCCAAAAGGCAATCAACTTGTCCCCCCAGAGGCGTATGGATGTTCTTGAGGCCTGGATGTCTCGCTGGGCGCCCAAACGCGGGGACACTGTCAATGTTTACGAGCTCAACTGGGAGTACAAAAATGGCTTCCAGGCATTCCTTGGGCACGGGCGCGTGTACGACTTGCTCACCGAGATCTACACGCACGTCTATCCGATGACTGGCCCATTAGCAAAAGGTCAGCTTGCGCCAAAGCTGTGGCGCGTCGCTTTGACAACCACTGAGCGTGCCCGCTACGCAAACTGGGACTGGGATCGGATTGGCGAGGCAATGAACGACGTCAAGGTGCTCACTGAAGCGGCGGTGAGCAACCCCCAACCTTACGTGATTGCCGCCCTCAAGCTCGTGCACCACATCCAACAAGAGCTGGACAATGACTTCAAGAAGCTGGCGCAGTATGATTACCGTGCCGACGACGTCACGTGGGAGCAGATAGAGGCGCTGCGTAAGCGCGTGGAGGAGGTCAACAATGAGCGCTACCTCGACAAGGGAGTGCCGGAGCTCGGGCTGGCGCTCATCGCAAAACTGCGGGAGATGGAACAGACGCATGCCATGCAGGATGAGCGTCGCCGCGCGCACGTATTCACCGAAGCGCAGCTGCAGGAGCGCGAGCAACGTCTGCACTGGCGGGACAAACTGCTGCCAAAGTTGAAGGAGCTCTACAAGGACAACCAGCAGTTTGCAGCACAGCTGACAAGGGAGATTGACAAGGCAATGTCCATGCTTTACAACCCAGAGCCAGGCAACGTGCTCTTTGAGTGGGACAAGCGCCACCCGTTTGGAGCGGATGAGATGGACACCACCGCTTTTGCGGGACAGTAGACACGTCTGTGTGTGTGTGTGTGTGTGTGTGTGTGTGTGTGTGTGTGTGTGTGTGTGTGTGTGTG
>MDTG01427785.1_pt1 | contig 32149 bp, 24 predicted proteins | sample 811421 | NCBI WGS metagenome assembly MDTG01 (sample SAMN05326645, study PRJNA326480) | marine metagenome | isolation source: seawater | place: Pacific Ocean: South East | collected 2011
ATTGTTTATGTTTCTGATGCTTTGCTATCAGACATAGTTGGAGGTGGAGAGTTAAATGATCACGAACTCTGCCTTGAGTTGGAAAATGAAGGCTTTAACGTTAAAAAACTAAGATCCCGTCAGGTATCAGAGGAGCACATAAACACAAATTCTTTTTATATAATATCAAACTTTGCTCTGTTAAACAACAGAGTTCTTAATAAGATTCAGAGCACCTGCGATTACATGATATACGAACACGATCACAAATATTTAAAAAACCGAAACCCAGCAATTTTTAATAATTATAAAGCTCCGGAGACTATGATAATTAATCAAGAGTTTTATAAAAAATCAAAAACAGTGTTTTGTCAGAGTTCTTTTCATGAATCAATAATAAAGAAAAATTTAAATCTTGACAACCTGTACAACGTATCAGGCAACTTGTGGTCCTTGGACTCACTAAGAACAATGAGAATATTAAGTAAAAAACAAAAAAAAGATTGCTTTTCTGTTATGAACTCTGCAATTGGTCACAAAAACACAACAGAGACCTGCTTCTATTGCGATAAGAAAGGTTACAAGTATGAATTAATCTCATCAGAAAGTTATCAGGAGTTTTTAAGTTTGCTGTCTAATAATAAAAAGTTTATATTTTTGCCAAAAACACCCGAAACTTTGTCTAGAGTTGTAGTTGAAGCAAGAATGATGAACGTAAAGGTTACCACTAATAAGAGAGTTGGCGCCTCCTATGAAGATTGGTTTGAGCTAAAAGGTGAAAAATTAATTGATTATATGCTTAATAAGAGACAAGAAATAGCCGATAAGGTTATAGAGGTGATAAATGGATAATCATTTTAAAATTATAATTCCCTTGTATAATGTGGAAAAGTGGATTAAAGTCTGTTTGATGTCTGTAAAGAAACAAAACTATAAAAACTTTGAATGTATAGTAGTTGACGACATATCTACTGACAACAGTGTAGAAATAATTAAGCAAACTATAAAGGACGATGATCGTTTTAAATTAGTAATCAACAAAGAAAAAAAATACGCTTTAAAAAACATATATGAAGCAATCCTATTGAGCGAGCCAAAAGACGAAGACATAATTGTTACACTTGATGGTGATGATTGGCTGGCTGGTAAAGACGTATTGAGTACGCTCAATCAGGTATATAACGAAAAAGGATGCTGGTTGACATATGGTAGTTATGCTGAGTATCCTTCGAAATCTAGAGGCAAGTTTGCAAAAAGAATACCTAACTCTGTAATTCAACAAAACCAATTCAGAGAGCATGAATGGTGTAGCTCTCACTTGAGAACTTTTAAGCATCACTTGTGGAAACAAATAAGAAAAGAAGATCTATTAGATACCGACGGACAGTTCTACAGAATGACATGGGACTTAGCCTTTATGTTCCCCATGTTGGAAATGTCTGGTAACAAAAGTGAATATGTTAATAAAATTTTGTATGTATATAATTTAGGAAATCCTCTCAACGATCACAAAGTAGATAACACATACCAGAGAAAACTAGAGGCAGAAATTAGAAATAAAGCGAAATACAAAAAGGTATCAAAAGAATATGTTACAATTAATATTGTTGGGCCTTCGTCCGAAAATACGGGACTAGGCAATCAGTTATTTTGTATCGCTTCAGCAATAGGTTATGCGAAAAAACATAAAAAAGAGCCAACTTTTCCTGATATAAACAGTAGCAACCCTATGGTATATAAATATAAAAACTCTCTTTATTCCAATCTCCATACGATAAGTGTGGATAATTTAAATTTATATCAAGAAGAATCTTACAGATACAAAGAAACACCAAACATTAAAGGTGACGTGTGCCTTAACGGGTATTTCCAATCCTATAAGCACTTTGAAGATTCCCAGAATGAAATAAAAGATATGTTAAATATCGATCAACTAAAAGCCCATGTAATAAAGAAGTACGGCGACTTTTCAGATTATGTTTCACTACATGTTAGAAGAGGAGATTATATAAAATTGTCAGAATTTCATAATGTGTTGTGTATTGAATATTATAAGAAAGCAATGTCGCAGTTTGAAAAAGATGTGAAATTTTTAGTTTTCAGTGACGACCTTGCTTGGTGTAAGGCGAATATGCCTTTTGTGGAAAGAGTTAAATTTGTTTCCTGTGATTACGATTATGAAGAAATGCTTCTTATGTCGACATGTAAAAGTAACATTATAGCAAATTCAACTTTTTCATGGTGGGCTGCTTGGCTTAATAATAATGACAATAAAGTTGTCATATATCCGGAGAAATGGTTTGGCCCAAAAAACAGCCATCTATCAATAGAAGATTTGTGCCCCAAGGAGTGGAGAAGAATATGAAAAAAACAAAAAAAGTATATTTAGGAATGTGTGCCGACATATTGCACCATGGCCATATCAATATCATTAAAGAGGCCTCCAAATTAGGCGAAGTTACAGTTGGTTTACTAACAGATAAGGCCATAGCTAGTTACAAGAGAGTCCCAATTTTATCTTATGAAGAAAGAAAAGAAATAGTAGGAAATGTAAAGGGTGTTAATAACGTAGTCCCTCAAGAGACACTAAGCTACAAGGCTAACCTTTTATCGATAAAACCCGATTATGTAGTTCACGGAGACGATTGGATTACAGGACCGCAGAAAGATATTAGACAAGAGGTTATTGATACCTTGCAAGGCTGGTCCGGAACACTTATAGAAGTACCTTACACAAAAAACATCTCTTCTACTTCAATACAAAATAAGATAAAAGAGTTTAATTCTCCACAAAGAAGAACTTCAATGCTGAAAAGGCTGATAGAATCCAAGCAAATTGTGAGAATAATAGAAGCACACAGCGGACTAACCGGACTTATGGTTGAAAAAACAGTTGCTAACGAAAAGCAGTTTGATGGCATGTGGCTTAGCAGTTTGACACACTCGGCATCTAAAGGAAAGCCCGATATACAGTATGTTGATATTACAACTATATGCAACACAATAAACGAGATCTTTGATGTTACCACAAAACCAATGATTGTGGATTTAGATAACGGTGGAAAAACAGAGCATTTTAAATTCGCAGTTCGAACCTTGGAAAGGGTGGGAGTATCAGCGGTAATAATTGAAGACAAGGTTGGTAACAAAAGAAATTCTTTGTTTAGTGATACTTCTAATCAACAACAAGACGACCCATCAGCATTTGCCTTAAAGATAAAGCAAGGAAAATCAGTTCTTAGCTCATCAGACTTCCTAGTGATAGCTAGAATAGAAAGTTTGATACTTGGCAAAGGTGTTTCCGATGCGATTGAAAGGGCCTCTATGTATATCGAGGCAGGAGCAGACGGAATTATGATCCACAGTAAAGTTAAAGACCCTAGTAAAATATTTGAATTTTGCAAACTCTACTCTAACTTTCCTGTTAAGGTTCCCCTTGTTGTCGTCCCTACATCATATAACCAAATAACTGAAACAGAATTAAAGGAAGCAGGTGTTGACATTGTAATTTACGCCAATCATTTACTAAGAAGTTCATACCCAGCAATGCAAGCAGTGATGGAGAAGATTTTAATAAACGAACGGTCACTGGAGTGTGATGATGCTTGTTTGCCAATAAAGAATATAATAAACCTAATACCCACAGAACCTTCTGTAAATTAAATTATAAGAGATAAGATGGATAAAATAGAATTAAATAAATATGACTTGTTTGTAGGAGTACCAGATAGTGCTCTTAAGGATATTGTAAAAGAGATTGATTTAATGGGAAAAAAGCACATTATAGCATGTAATGAAGCCCACGCTGTGTCGATTGCCTTTGGCGCAATCTTAGCCGGTGCCAACCCATGCATCTATTTGCAAAATTCTGGCTTGGGTAATATTATCAATCCACTCACTAGTCTATGTATTCCAAGTAGCATTGAACCGTTCCTTTTGATAGGGCATCGCCACACACTTGAGCAGCATAAAATAATGGGCGAGATAGATGAAAAATTATTAAAACTATTAGATTACAAAAATTACTTTTTATATAAGGGTGAAAATAATGTTAAGTAGACAAGAAGCAATAAAAGACATTTTCAAAAAGCACGGCAAGGATGCGATATATGTAACAACAACCGGATTCATCTCCAGAGCAGTTTACAGTCTGTATCCGGATCAAAAAAACATTTTTTATATGAAAGGTAGTATGGGACTTGCCTCTGGAATTGCTTTGGGAATGTCAGCTTTTACTGATAGAGATGTAGTTGCTATAAATGGCGATGGCGCTCATTTAATGCACTTGGGCCTGACCCATACAATTAGAGATCACAAAAAAGATAATTTGTTTGTCTATATTTTAGATAACGGTTGTCATGAATCTGTAGGAGGCCAAGTGTGTTCTGCTTTAGAGCAAAAATATGCTGGTGTTGATAAGATTTACAAAATAACATGTGATGGAAAAACTCCAAGAGTAAAAAAAGGTTTCAAAGAAAATGCAGAAGAAATTATTAATTTGTTCAAAATCGACAAGTAAATATAGTAATGACTTTAAAGGTTTCGAATTATTTGTTTTTAGTGGAAAGATCGAAATGGATATATATAAAAAATTTAATAATAAATATGATAATGTTGTTACGATAGGTGGCGGCGGTTGTATTGATTTAGGAAAGATAGCCTCCAAACAAAATTTAATTTGTTATCCAACAACTGCTTCTGGAGCTAGTCAAACTTCCCACTCAGTTGTTTGGGATAAAGGCAAGAAACTTTCAATCAAAACACTAAAGCCAACCAAAGTTATTGTGAAAGAGGAATATTTAAAAAGTCTGCCTCTACATGCCCTGAGAGATACTTTTTGTGATGCGGTTAGTCACAATTTAGATGTATTGTTTTCCAACAAAAGAACAAAAATTAGTGAAAAGTTGGCCCTTCAATCGATGGAAATGTTAAAAAATTATTCTACTATAAAACAAATAATAATAGCAGGCAACATTGCCGGAGATGCCATAGAAATAACACCAACAACTCTGCTACACAGTCTGTCGTATCCTATCACGGGAAGGTACAAAATACCCCATGGGCAGGCTTTGGGTATCTTATTGAAGAAAATGAAGCACTTTTATAACTTTGATATCGAAGAGTACTTTAGCATTGGCGAGGATGCCGGAATAGATTATGATTATATTGTTGAAGAGGCATACAAGTACGAAAAGGTAAATAATTTTTCCGGAAGAATTACAAAATCAGAAGTGCTAAGGATGTTAAAAGGGGCATCGCAATGAGTTATTCTTACCAAGAACAAAAGAAGGTTTTACAAGAAATACATCAAACTCTAGTCGAGAATAATTTCTTAGAAAAATGTCAGATAGGTTTTGGGACCTTTCTTGGTGCATATAGGCAAAAAAAACTAAACACTAGTTTGAATGATTGGGACGATTTGGATTTTGAGATTTTAAATGACAATTTTGACGAATTTAAAATAAACGTTTTAAGTAAGCTGATTAGTAAAGGATTTTATTTAATACATGCCCATTTGGTAAAAACAGGCGAAATTGGCGCTTTGACAGTTGGAAAAGGTAAAGATAGGATTGATTTTCAAATAATTTTTCAAAATAAAAGCGATAAGTGTTATCATTTCTTATGGCATGGTGGTGTGGAAATGGCCAAAGGTTTTTCTAAAAGTTACTATGAAGACATAGAAAAATATGAATTAGAGGGCTTGTTATTTTGTGGCCCAAAAGAAGCCGAGTTATATTTGAAAGATATGTATGGAGAAAATTGGAGAGTACCCTGTAAATCTGAGAATGAATATAAATTTTGGGAAGATAGTCCCGGGATACCATGGAAATTCAAATATAGACATTACAGGTTAATAAAAGATAAAAAATTAGAGGAGTTGTTGAATGTTAGTAAGTGAAAATATAACAGAAGTAAAAAAGGTGGGCGTAGTTGGCGTAGGTTTTGTTGGGGATACTGTTTATAAGTATTTTGTTAACAGAGGAATATCGATGTGCTCATACGACAAACACAAGTTTATTGGTTGTTTTGAAGACATTTTGAGTGCGGAAATTTTATTTCTATGTCTCCCAACCCCTTATGTAAAAGACGTTGGGTTTGATCTTTCCTCTATTGAGGAAACTTGTAACAAACTGTCAAGTGAAAAGTTTGAAGGAATTGTTGTACTAAAAAGCACAGTCACTCCCGGTACAACACTTTATTTATCAAAAAAGTATGGTCTAGACATTTGCCACAACCCAGAGTTTCTAACCATGAGAACTAAAGACGAGGATTTTAAGAACCAAAAACAGATTGTTTTAGGCTATACAAGTCAACAAGGCTCTTTTGAAAAGGTAGTTGAGTTTTATAAAAAATTATTTCCTCTATCTGAGTTGTCAATTTGTAGCTCCTGTGAATCAGAATCGATGAAGATTTTTTGCAATTCTTTCTACGCAGTTAAGGTTCAATTTTTTAATGAATTGTTTTTATTGTGTAAAAAATTAAAGATTGATTTTGAAAGTGTTAAGAAAATGATGTTAAAAAATGGCTGGATAAACCCAATGCACACTATGGTCCCCGGCCCAGATGGACAACTTAGTTATGGCGGCGCTTGTTTTCCCAAAGATACGAATGCGCTTAATAGATTTATGATAAATTCTGAAACACCAAATTTAGTCTTAGAAGCTACTATAAAAGAAAAAGAGAGGTTTAGAGATGATAGTTGAAAAAAATGACAATGAAACACAAATTGACTTTGGAGTTGGGATCTTTTGTTTTAATCCTAAAGATGATCCATATCATTTAGAAAGAATACAAATGACTATCAAAAGTACAATAAAAGATGCTATCCGTAGCAAATCAACTGTTAAAATTGTCTTATGTTTGAATAAAGGCCTATTAAAACAGTTTTCACCACCGATATGTGGAATTGGGCCTAAAACTGATGAATTTATCAAGCAGATATCTGATGTGCATGGTTTAGAGATTATTGAATACACGGGCCCTAATGCTAATGCGCCCGGATACCGTAAAGTCATGAAACATTTATATGAAAATTCTAATTCTTCCAAAATAACTGTTTTTGCTGATGATTATATTGTGCCAACTGGCTGGTTTGACAGAATGCAGACTAATTTTACCAATCATAGCGAATATGATTTTATTATGCCGTCAACTTCTTTTGTTTGGCAAAAAAACTTAATAAAAGAAGTAAAATACCATAGTGATTGGGATGTTCGGGTTGCACCAAAAGGGGATCATAAAAAATGGAATTACAAAACAATCTATGGAGGAGTAAAAATTAAACATGTTGATGAAATGGCAGAAAAATTTATTAATAATCCATTAATTCAATATTCAGGCGATCCTTCTTTTGAAACAACTGTGTTTAGGAGAAAACTAATTCAAAATACTGGTTATATTTATTCTGAATATTTTAGAGCTTTTTATGATAACGATTATTTTAGAATGATACTACTAAAGGGCTTTAAAGGGGCAATTGGAGAAAATGTTTTTATCTTTCATTATGGTAAAGGTGGCAACAAAGCCCTCTTCACAGAAACCGCAGATGCTAAATTCAAAGAATCTCCAGTAGTTGATCAATATCATTCTGATATAGCTATCTGGAATAGACGCTGGGGTGAATCTGTTAAACCTTGGTGGGGGTCAAAGTATGATTGAGAAATTTTATTCAAAAATCAATAAAGAAAAACTATTACATTTGATTTATAGACCAGAAACAGTCACACTCAGTGACCAAAGGGAGAACATTGTGGAATCAAATAATTTTATACAATGTTCTTATCTCAAGATGCCAAAAGATAAAACATTCAAACCCCATAAGCACATTAAGAAAAACAGACACTACTCGGAACAAATAGCCCAAGAATCTTGGGTTGTAATAAAAGGTAGTGTGAGGTGTATTTTATATGATATTGATGATAAAATAATTGCAACCCCAATCTTGAAAGCAGGTGATGCTAGTTTTACTTTGGAAGGTGGGCACACTTATGAAATTTTAGAAGACGATACTGTAGCCTACGAGTATAAAACAGGGCCCTATGAGGGTCAAAAACTTGACAAGGAGTTCTTATGAATTTTCATACAATAAAAGTTTTTGAGCAAAAAATAGCAACTTATTTTGGTTCACCTCACGCAGTGGCAGTTGATTGTTGTACACATGCGATTGAATTGTGTCTAAGACAGCAAAAAATAGAACACTACACGGTCCCAAAAAGGACATATATTTCTGTTCCATTTTTGGGCAACAAGTTAAACATTGAATTTAACTGGAGAGATGAAGACTGGAAAGATTACTATTATCTTGGAGGAACGAACATTATTGACGCAGCAGTTCTCTGGAAAAAAGATAGTTATATTGAGAACACTTTTATGTGCCTGAGTTTCCAATACAGAAAACATTTGAGCTTGGGTCGAGGCGGAATGATACTAACAGATAAAAAAGACGCTGCTGTTGAATTAAAAAAGATGTCATATGATGGTCGCCTACCAGATATTCCATGGCGAGAGCAAAATATTAATACAATGGGATATCACTACTATATGACCCCTGAAACAGCAAAACTTGGTTTGGAAAAATTACCTAATGCGATAAAAACAAAACCAAAACAATGGACAGTAAATGACTGGCCAGATTTAACAAAAATGGAGATTTTTAAATGAAAAAAGCACTAATAACTGGCATTAATGGCCAAGATGGTAGCTATCTGTCAGAATATTTATTATCTCTTGGATATGAGGTGCATGGAATTGTCCGCAGACACTCAGTAGCAGAAAACCAAAATCACCGTTTAGTTAAACATGGTACAAGTGATAGGGTTATTACTCACTATGGAGATTTGGTAGATTACCCTTCATTGATTAGGGTTGCTTCCAAAGTCATGCCTGATGAGATTTATAATTTGGGAGCCATGAGTCATGTAAGAGTTAGTTTCGATATGCCTTCTTTTACAATTCAGACAAATGCACTTGGAGTATTAAACATGCTAGAAGTATACAGGACAATTTGTCCTGATGCTAAATTCTATCAAGCATCTTCCTCAGAAATGTTTGGAAACTCTGTGGATGACGATGGGGTACAAAGACTTACGACTCCCATGAACCCTGTTAGTCCTTATGGGTGCTCTAAAGTTATGGGGTATAACCTTGTAAGGCATTATAGGCATGCTTATAAATTACATGCATGTAATGGTATTCTCTTTAATCATGAATCTCCACGTAGGGGGACAAACTTTGTAACCAACAAGGTTGTTCGTGGGGCAGTGGCGATCAAGAAAGGTCTTGAAGACAAATTGGAACTTGGAAACATGGATTCGTATCGGGATTGGGGGCACTCGAAAGATTATGTCCGTGCCATGCACATGATTATCAATCACAAAACCCCAGAAGAATTTATTGTTGCTACTGGTGAGACTCATTCCGTGAGAGATCTGTGCAAAACAGTATTTTCAAAAATGAATTTAAATTACGAAGATTATGTTGTACAGAATCCAAAATTCATGAGACCAGAAGAACTTAAGTATTTAAAAGGTGACCCATCCAAGGCAAAAAATATCTTAGGATGGAATCCAGAGTATACTTTTTCTTCAATGATCGACGAAATGATTGAGCGTTGGGATAAAGAATTATGAAAATACTTGTAACCGGATATAGAGGCTATATTGGTAGTCACATTTACACCGAACTAAAAACACAAGGTCACGATGTTCGAGGTATTGATCTCAAAGATGGTGAGGATGTTCTTCATTGCCTACCAGATGAGGTGTTTGATTATGTTTTTCACCTTGCGGCATGCCCCCGTGTCGAATATTCAGTAGAGAAACCATCATATACAATGAAGCAAAACGTTCTTGTAACTTCTGCTCTTCTTGAGTGGGCTAAAAATCATGGGGTAAAGAGAGTAGTTTTTAGTTCTTCTTCTGCTGTGATGGGCAATGGTGATGGTGTTCCAAAATCTCCGTATGGTCTCCATAAGCTGATGAATGAAATGGAATGTCGCCTATATTCAGAGCTTTATGGGCTTGATACCGTGTGCCTTCGGTACTTCAATGCCTATTCAGAAGACCAAGAATACGGTGGGTCTTATTCCACAGCTATTTGTGCTTGGATGGAAATGATCATAAAAGGCAAACCTTTGAGAATAGACGGAGATGGGGAACAAACAAGAGATCTGGTTCATGTTGAAGATATAGTATCTGCTAATATTTTTTGCATGAATTACAAAGAGAAGTTTAATGGCAAGTGGTTCAATGTAGGATCAGGCGAGTCGATTTCTTTGAATCAAATAAAAGATTTTATTAATAAAAACCATAAAGTTGTGTGGGCACGGGCCCCGGAGAGAACCGGAGACGTAAAGCACACAAAAGCAGATATTTCAGAACTAAATAGCCTCGGATGGAAACCAAATGTTACTATTCAAGAGGGATTAAAAAGGTGTTTTAACAAGGAGCAAAAATGAATTATAAATTATCAAATCAAGCAATTGGAGCCGTGATGATGGCTCTCCAAAAGTCTCTTATGGAACAGACAGACATTGTACCCGTTCTTCAGGGATTCAATGTACAGATTGACGATGCAGGGCAGTTGGTTGTAACAAACCCGCCTTTGGTAAAAGCAGAAGGGTCACCAGCAGTCAAGACAACAGAAACAAGTCGAGTTGTTACGAGCTAATGCCACGATATGTTTACTCATGCAGTAAGTGCGATGGTTACTTTCAAGTATGGCATGGCATGAAAGAAGTGCAAGAATCGTGCCAATTGTGTCTTGAAGGTAATTGTCTTACTAAGGTTCCTCAAATGCCGCTAATTAAAAAGGAACAAAAGCAGAACAACAATGTCGGAGATCTTACCAAAGACTACATCAAACAAAATCAAGAGCTTCTAAAAGAAATGAAAAAAGAAGCAAGGAATCAAACTTATGAAGATTGACTTAACATTCTGGCTAATATTAGCCCTTTTAACGTCCGTAAGTGCCAATTTTTTGGCTTTTTATTATATACGTACACTACTAGGTAAGCTATTTTTTGTAGGCGAAAATTTAAGTGATTTGACCCAAATGATAACAAGTTATAGAAATCATATCAAGGCTGTATATTCAATGGAAATGTTTTATGGAGATGAGACTTTGCAACATCTCATGGACCATACAAGAAGCCTTCATGAGGTCTTGGATGAGTTTGAGGATATTTACGAAATAGCAGTACCACCACAAGAAGGCGAGGAAACTGAAACTAACCAAGAGGAAACCCAAGAAGATGCCCCGAAGACGATCGACGAAGAAAATGTATTTTACGCAGGATCACGAACAAGCAATAATTGATTACACACAAACAGATTGCAATAAAATAAGAACAGACTTATATGTGAGGTGGATACAACCGGCCTTTGACCAGATGGTTGATAAAATTGTGTTCACTTACAAATTTACCACTCTACCAAATATTGATGAATTAAGGTGTGAATGTAAGGTGTGGCTTACTACTATATTGGAAAAGTATGATCCCAAGAAAGGATCAAAAGCTTTTTCTTATTTTAGTGTTATAACTAAGAATTGGTTTATACATCAAGTCAAAAAAACTACCAAGAGAAATCAACGTGAAGTTGATTATGAAAAGGCTCTAAATGAGGTAGACCCTAGCAAGATTGTCTGTTATAATCCTTATCACAAAGATAAAGAAAAAGAAGACTTTTGGGGCAAACTTTGGCTTGAAATGGATGGCTGGGGCACTGACGATATGAAAGATAACGAAAAGAAAGTTTATTTTGCCATAAGAGAAATTCTCGGGTCTGTTGAAGAGATTGAAATTTTTAATAAAAAAGCTATATACCTTTATCTTCGTGAGATAACCGGCATGAACACAAAACAAATCGTATGTCAATTGAACAAATTCAGAAAAAAATATAAACTTTTTAAGCAAGACTGGGATAAAGGTAAAATTTAATTATTTTCTATTTAGGATGATATGAGTAAAAAATTAGATGAATATGTTAATGAAGCACTTGAGAATATTCGCAATGATCGTAAAATAACACGTGAATTGCTGGATGACGCCATTAAGTGGCTTGCAAAGGATGAGTCAAGGCATCGTGAAATTGGCATAACTGTCTCGAAATATGTTGAAACCCTTCAACGCTCAAACGAACAATTAGTAAAAATAGCCGGTATGGTATCCAAAAGCTCAAGTAGCGAAGGTCTCTCCAAAAAAGACATGGAAGATATTTATAGTGCAATATCATCGGAGGAAGAGTAATGTCAATTCGTAACAGCAAAACAGCAAATGCTTTGGAACTCTCTGATCCCCTTACCAAGCTGCAACTTGAAAAGGATGACCTATTTGATTTATTTGTAGAAGACGAATCAGAACTAAAGGAGGGTGATTACGAAGGAGAAATTCTCGCAATGCAGAGGGTACCCGGAACCAGATTTTATAAGGCAATGGTCAGAATTCCCCAGTTGCACGATTCACAAATTCCTACTGCTGTCTGTCAAGACGATCCCACAAGAAGCCCCAAATTTTCAAATGCTCAACAAAAATTACTAATTTACAATCATATTTGTGCTATTTCTGAAATTCCAATGGGTGATATTGACTCTGACCCCGATGTAGTAGCGCCCGATGAAGCAGATGATGCCATATTTTGTCAAAAGTTTATCTCCACAAAAGTGCTGGTTAGGTTTAGGCAAAGTCCAAACCAAAAAGGAAAAACTAGATTTGCCAAATTTAGAATCCCACAATTAACTTCACAACTAAGTTCTAATTCTAATGGGTGTTATAATATGGACTGCACTGAAGATCTGGGTTTAGATGGTTTTTTTGGGTTCGGATCCGGCGACGACTTTCTTTATGATGAAGCCGGCAATACCGGCGGCACAGGAGGAAATCCTCGGAAGAGTACAAAATTGCGGAAAGTAAAAAAGCGTACCAAGAAAGGCAAGCTTATTGATTTTCCAATCGCTTTTACTGTTGCACCATGGACAGGCGAATTATATGAAGATATAAAAAAATGCCCATTCAAGAGTCACAAAAACCTAAATTACTTTGGCACCGAAACACCGTCCAAAGAATCAGGAATAGCAGGCAAAGCCAACCTAGGAGGCGGCAAAAGCACCCTTTTGGGAAGAGAGTTTATGAAACTTTTAGCTAGCAAATTGACCTTTGATATAAAAATGACTTCCAATTTTAGAGGGCCCACCAAAAATGCCAATATAATGGCAAATACTACCTTTGAGCATATGGCAACACCATCATCTGGTGGTCTTAACAAATATAATAATACTAAAAATACATATACAAGTCTGTATAAAAGGGCAAAAGAGGCCACCGGAGAATCAGACCCTAAAAAAGGAGGCCCAACATATAAAATTGTTTTATCAGAGATTAAAAAAATGTTTAACAATAAAAAAACCGGACACTCTGTAGGTGGGGCTGTTGATATTTCGTCCAGAATACTAAACCGGCAACAAGTTAGTGATGTTATGTATACCTGTTATTATATGGGTGTAAACTGGGTGATGCTTGAACATCATATTCCCCACATACATGTAACAATTACAAAAGATCAAAAAACTTTTTCCAAGCCAGCAGACTATAACAACTCCGCTAAAGTAAAGGCGCTTTTAGATAAATTTAACAAAAGTTACAAAAAAAAGGCACCCCCTATATTACCAAATACGCCTAACAGTCAGGGTGGCAGCACGAACAATGCCGGAGTTTCCAACACCGGAGAGTCAGCAAGCGCTGCTGATGACCCGTTTATGCTTAATCAAACATCCACAACAGAAGGAGGATATTAATAACAATGATACCAAAATTTACACCACAAAAATTTATTAACGATACAATTGATGCCATGGTTCAGGCAGGAATTCAAGAAGGAAAGGGTTGTTCTAATGTAAGAGAACCAGTACCTACTTTTAAACAAGCGCAATGTGAAAAAGTCATAACACAATACCCACTAGCAAAAAAAGATAGCGCCAACAATAATTGCTTTATTGTACTAGGTAGGGATAGGCCCAGTAGCCTAGGTAGTGGCGCTGGGGGGAACGGCTACACATCTTGCGGCATGATTGATTTAGTTGTTGGAAGATATGCTTTAAATTCAGCAGACGAAATGAAAAAGGGCGGCAACCCGATTGGATTTGAAGAGGAAGTTGGCCCAAACTTTATAACAGATGCAGCGAGAGTATACATCAGCCAAAAAACACTCAATATTGATAAATATTTTGGATTAAAAAATACAAAAACACCAGAAAGTGTTTTAATGGAAAAATCTGCAATAGGAATAAAAGCCGATCATGTTAGAATGATTGGTCGTGAAACAATTAGATTATACTGCGGTGGTGCACAAACGGTTGAGGGTCTTGGTAAAGATGGAGAAACAAATTGCTTAGGCGGAAGACTTTCTAGACCAAGAATAGACCTCATAGCAGGCAAAGAATCAAACTTGCAGCCAGCGGTATTGGGAGACAACCTTGTGGAATATTTAGTTAAAGTTGAGGGCCAAATAAAATCATTTAGCCAAAATATAAACACTATTGCTGAACACTTAATGGCACTTAATTCTCATGTTGCGCTTCTTACATTTGGGTCACCGGTTTTTATACGTAATTTTGTGGGAGACCTTGCCATGTGGGCAGAGCAATTATTCGGCGCAATCAATTCAAAATTAAGAAAAATAAATTATTTGGATGATTTGGAATTTATAAGAGGCGCAAAAACAATTACTAGTAATTCGGTATTTATAACTTGAGGTAATTATGGCATTAGAAAACGATTCAGAGTTTCTTCCTACACAAATTGATGTTTGCGAGGTTGGACCAAAAGAAGAAAAAGAAAAGGATAAGGTTTGCCCAACATGCATACCCGATGAAAACTTTATTCCACCAGAATGGTGGACAATGGACAAGCCTTTTCTTAATAGAAAAACCTGTGAATATTCTATTGGTGTTACGATCAATGAAAATGGTGACACTTTTATGGTTGGAACAATAGCAGCAGAGGTAGAGGAAAAGGGTTTTGAAATATTAAAAAGAAGCTATATCCGACCGGGCATCAGAATGATGCTGCAATATTATGGTAAAATGATATCAGACGAAATCATATGCGCACTACCTCCGCAAGAATCCGGGGATGAATGCGGTTCTACTTTTGATATTAATTTTTCAGATTATGTAAAAACAGTTGAAGAGCCAGTAGATCTTAAAACAACTAAAGTTATAGCCCATTCAGTTCCGGTTCTAGAGGACCTAGACAGCCCTCCTGTTGTTGGAGGCTTTGCAACAAACATGGATGCACTTGAGGTGTATGCCAGAACACCAGAGTTTAGATTCACTGCGCAAAATAATTCGGGTATTTTACAAATATTAGTCACAGTTCCTGCTTTCGTATTCGATAAAGTACCAGAAGCTCCAGATCTTCCAGAAGTTGATACAAGCACCGAGGTGCTCTCAATGAATGCAAAAGACTTTTATCTTGCCATGAATGAAACAATAGCGGCATTAGATGTTTTTTCAAAATATCAAGCTTACTTTTACCAAACAGAAAATGGTAATCTGTTTTTTGTTAATAGTAATACTATGGATGCTTTTCCTACGCCATTTTATCTTAAAAATATTGTGACTAGAATGAAATCATTTTTGTCTGCATTTGAAACTTTGGTTGAGAATAACGGATTCAGGTTTGGAGGCGGTATTTCATTCTTGCCAAAGGCGCATAAAATTGAAATTACTTTTGATAAATCTGACCTTGAAAAACCATTTGTGATCAAAAGAATACGTGTTAAACAAAAAGGGTGTAGATGGAAAAAAATGAAGAATGGCTTCAAAAATCCATTTTTAAAAAAAGGTTCCGTTAAGGACCAAACCACAATGGGATATGTGGCAGTAATTGATAAAATACACCCACTGTTAACAGCTAGAGAGACTCCTCCATGGCTTGATTTTACGATTAAATACACCTATCCTCAATTAGCAATTGATTACGGAAGCGCTGGTAAGTTTAGTGATAAAAGACCAGACACATGCCTGTCTGATGTTAATGCAATCAGTAATGCTATTCTAAACAGCGTATTGACCTTCTCAGATGCGTTTGCCTATCAGTTAAATAAGGCAAATTGTTTATCAATGTATGGTTCTGATTATGTTTTTGAGGCCACTCCCTCCGATTTTAACGTAAATGATATGGAGTTATTAGCTCGTGTACCATCTTTTGGAATTGATGCCGAAAAATTCAACGCAGAAACTTTTGGTGGAAAGTCAAGATATATGAAAGAATATATTGTGAAGAAAATGAAAAAAGAAAAAATTACAATTGTAGAGCAAAACCCAGTATTTAAGGCTCTTAGTCTATTTAAGACACAATTTGAATCAGATGAAAATGTTGGCGATGGTCTAAAAACCCTTATAAACATGTTCAATCCATGCAGTTTTAAAGATTTTTTACTAACTCTCCTTAAGTGCTTATTCAGAGGTGTTAACGTAAATACAGCCTATATGTCAGTTATTAAAGCTACACTTGGCAACTTGGCCTCCGAGGGGCTGGAAGTCGTTATTATGGCCCTGCCAGCAGACAAGCAAGAAGAGATAAGAAAAAAAGTTGAAGAAGAGTTTGCTGATATGCCTGCTCCATGGGAGGATGGTTGGAAAGCTGGGTCCTTAAAAGAACCCCGAGTTAACAGGGCGACAGAGGGTAAAGATAGAAGATTAAACGCAGAAAGCGGCACACTCAAATTAAAAAATAGAATAAAAGAGCAACTCCAAAAACTTAAATCAACCGGCTTTACCGGTGCAATTAATATCTCGTTTTCAACGGACGCTGCTAGTTTGGAAATGCCTATGACAGGATATAGTATACAATACTCCGTATCAAGCGAAAAAGGATATTCATCGGTTGATTTCACTACCACTAATGCTCCGTTAGGCGATACTGATCGAAAAATTGATGTGTTTAAATTTAAGATAGCAGAAACTTCAGAACAAATGAATGAATATATAACCAATATCGTAAAATATGTTCGTCAGGATAGTGATGCCATTGAAGAAATGAAAAAATCTTTGATAAAAAAGAATGAGGAAGACTTTCTTGTCGTAAAAAAAGAATTTGAAGCCTTGCAAAGTAAAGAGACTAGATTTACCAATATAATTAATAGCCCTGACGCTTCTAATCAAGAAAAAAATAAAGCAATAAATTCAAGATTTAAAATTCGAAATGAAATGGAGTTAGTCAATATCAAACTAACTGACATTACAAAAAGCAGACAAAATCTACAAAACAACAATTCAACAGATCTAAAAATTATTCACCAAAGATTGATGAGAACAGCGGTAACTGTTTTATCAAAAATTGAACAAATGAGAGATGAGTCAATTACATTACAAAAAGATCTGGAAGAGACACAACAATATGACAATTGGAATAACCTATCAGCGGAGGAAAAGGCAGCTTTAATAGAAGCCGAGGCTAATAAAAATACTTTTGCTTCACTAAATCCGGGAGACGACTATGAAGAGGGCACACTTGGTAAAGCTTTAGGTAATACCCAAAAAGCAATTACGAAAGCTTATGTTGACGCTATTATCGAGATGGCTGAAATACAACAAATTATGAGAGCACTTGACAATATCCCCGGTATTAAAATACTAGGCAGTTTAATTGCTACTTTTGATTGTCCAAATACTCATTTTATTTTTCCTCCAATTGATAGTTTTCTTAGCACCCTAACGTTTGATCCGTGCGGAGACGAGGACACTGATTTAGCACTACCAGAATTAGAAGACATACCAACTTTGAGTTGGAGCATGCTATTCGACAATTTGGTAAATGCATTTATATCTGCTTTAAAGATTACTATAAAGCAAGCCTTTACTGCCCTTTTTGCAAAATTGGCTCAATTAATAGATGCTTCCTTGTGTAAATTGTTAGGCGGCCAGTTCCCAAATATACCAAGCCTGATGGATGTTTTGGGGAGAACTGGCTGCAAAGAGTCAGAAATACTAAAAGCCGCCGGTGCTGCTCCTCCGGGAAGAGCGCCTCTTCCCGATGAAGAATATGCCAAAGTGGCCAAGACGATATCAGAAGCCGGATCGGAGATACAAATGAAAAGAGCCCTGACAGGTAATGCTGATGCTGATTATTTAAAAAACGTTTCTAGCGCAATTCAATCAAATTCTCCATTGTTTGGTGACATACTAGGAAACAAGGATGCGCTTGCGGAGTTTTTCGAGGCAGCTAGAGGACTAATGACAGATGAGCAGTTATCTGCCATAGAAGATGAAGTAGACACATCCCCAATTATTGATTCTCCTACTAACAAATGTTTGACTAATGATGAGTTGGCTAATGCTCAACAACATACAAATGATGCTCTCTCAGGTTTGCCTGATGAAGTATTAGATGAATATAACAATCAAGAGCAAGACCGAGCACAAGATAATTTAGATGCTGTTTTAGGTATCGTAATAAATGGCCCCAATTCTGTATTAAGCGATATTCTAGATCAAGCACTCCAGCAAAATGCGGACCCTGATTGTGTTGACAATATTAATAGTGTCGGCGCCGTGTTAAAAAAATCCCGTGAAACCGAATCATACAAAAACGTCAAAGAGGGTATCTTTGCAAGAGTCCAGAAAGCCTTTATGGACGACATGATCAAATGGAATTTGTTTGACCCGTTTGATCCACCGGGCGTTTTAAGTCAAATTTTAGCTGACAAAAAGGGCGGAAGTTTGAATTATTATAATTGGTATAGGAATGTCATGTCGCTTTTGGGTGGCTTAGCTAATATATTTCCTGACCCAGCAGATCTACCAATGACAATCGGAATTACTATGAGAGAGCAATTTTTACTTGAAAAAAAATGGGATCAAAAAATTACTCCCAAAATGAATTTTAGATTTGAGATCGAAGACGAAGAGAGAGAGGACGGCAACTTTACAAGCAATATCATGATTTACGACGGAGGACAAGATTCCTTTGAACATAAAATACGGGTCCGGTCGGATGAATTTGCCGGCTTTACAATAGAAGCACATGAAAGAGTTGAAGAAATTCACAAAAAAATGTTAGCAGAATTACGGCCTTTTGTGCAAGAAGGAGGAAGATACAGAAGTAAAATGATGCTAGCATTTATAAAATATAAATGGTCAGAGTTTCAAAATACTAACTTTACCCTCGATAATGCAGAAAATCTAATCGGGTCTTTAAATAAAGCAATGTTTGAAAAAATGATGGATGGTCTGGTTTTCGATTCTAAAGATGAAATATCGCAGGGATTTTTGTATGGGCACACCCCTTTAGACATAACCTCAGATGACTTAAAATACGTCGACCCAGAGCCGGGATCTACAGAGTATACCTATGAAGAATCCGCACAGGTTTTGGGTAAGAGCTTTACCGACAATCCACGAGTACAATTTCTTGATCCTGCCCAGCATGGTGGAACCTACTCGGCTCCATTTTATAATATATTATCAGAAGAAAAGCAGGGTTGGTCACAGTTTGCAAAAGTAATGGTATCAACCATCAAAGGCTGTGATGATGTCCAGAGTAACTTTATGTTTTTTCAAGATATAATGGATAAAATGAGTGAAGATGAGTCCAATATAAAGCCTGACGAGAGATTAAAATTAGCGCCTGATTGTGTTAACGAAAAACCTTTTGATAAAATTGCAAATGCAACGACATTGTCTATTCTAGGCGGTATTGTAACTGCAATAATTAGAATGCATGTAGTTGACTATATGATTAGGACTTTCCCAATAAATGCAAACGTCAACATGAGTTTTGATAAAAACCATAGCAAATTAATTTCAAAATTAATTGTAAACAGGATAAGTGATAGTCTATCAAATCAAACCTCGCTGTTTGTTTCAACCTACGAAGGCACTGTTTATTTACTACTGTTTTTGGAACAGGCCGTGCAGTTGCTAAAAAGAAAAGTTGACAACGCAGATATTGAAGCCAATGATGCATTAGATGACATATTTAATACAATAAATGAAGCACAAAAGGCACACGTTATTCCAACATACGCAGATATATTTGGTGAAGCCAAGAGAGAGGATGTAGCCCTTAACGTTACAATAGGAAGCCTCATAGCCGCTGGAGGTCTTTTTGTCTCAACAGCAGCCACAGCAGTTGTAGCAGCCACAGGAGTTTTAGCTTCAGCAATTACTTTAAATCAAATGAAGTTCGCAGCAAAAATAGGAACAATCGCTAGCGTAATGGATGAGTGCAAAGTAGCTTTAGAATATTTGGTTGAAGAACAGTTAAATTTTTATTCTGAGATGCAAGCTGAAGTAATAGAGCCTCGTCCTTACGTTCATGACATTTCTAAATTTTTTATTGGATCTTCAAATTCCATGATGAAAGGCAACATTAGAGCAGGAGAAGTAGAAATAGAAGCACCAACAGGCGGTGTATCTAATTTTGACTACGGATCGATACCAAATTGTGTTCACGATATCTCAACCGATCACCCGTTATCAGATGTGGACACTAGCAGTTATGATTTAATGATGGACGGCGGATTTTTCTTAGAAAAATATTTGAGAATTGAAGACAAAGAAATAACTCCTACTGTAATATCAACGCAGAAAATACAATTAAATAGGGATTTTGTCAACAACAGAGACGATAGACTAAAAGGTGTTGTTAATATTGAAAAATTTAAACAATTCTTGTCTAACAATTCTAACAAAATACCAGCGGATGCAAATATCTCTGATTTTTTTGGAAATGCCAAAATAAGATTAATAGATGATGGATACAGTGGAAGCATTGGAATTAAGTTTGGTGTTAGGTTGTGTTGTGTAATGCCATTTCGCTTTGAGCCTTTTAAGACAACGAGTGCCGAGGCGGCTAATTTTGCATTAGCACAAAGAGAAAAAAGCTATATATTTAAAAATCCCCCTACTGAAGAGGCAAGATACGTTTATCCTCTTTGCTCTTTTGAAAGAGACGTGCCTGATAATAAACTGGCTTTGTATATTGAGTCTGATGAGAATTTTAATCAAGATCTAAAATGCTATGTTGATCAACTTTGCGAAACGCCAGAGTTTAAATTGTTATTTGATCACATAGTCAGTGCCAAAAGGATACCATCAATAGCTTCCATCTATTCCTATCTAAACTTTTATCCCTCTCTTGGGAAAGGCGACACCGAAAGAGACGATGCTGATGACAACAAGCCTGTCAGATTAGATAAACTATTTAATGATACTAGAAGAGAACTTAGAAGGTTGTTTGTATCAAATTATAAGAGACAAGATTTTGACCCTCCCAATGAGGAAGACTCTGAAGGGGGATTCGTAAAAGATCTAGCAAGAGATGCCCTTTCAAAAACAGTGAATAATATTTTTCTTGGGCCTGAGATTCCTTGGTGGATGAAGACTAGATACAAAAGAAAGAAGGTTGATGAAGATGGTGAGGTTTGCGGAAATCAATTCGGTGGTCTAGTTAGCATAGCAGGGGGTGATTGATGCGTGTTTATACATTAAAGTTTCCACTAGAGGTTGTTTCAAAGGAGGAAACATTTGATACACTAGACGAAAACAGTATTTCTGAGGTCGTCAAGTTTAATATAAAAAGCACCATACTGACTAGTCCGGGTGAAAGAAGATCAGACCCAGATTTTGGTGTGGGCGCAAGATCTTATTTGTTTTCGCAAACCACAGAACCAATAGAATTACTTAGGGAAGAAATCATTACACAAGTAAATAGATATGTTCCATATTGTATTTTAGATGAGGTTACAATCAGTCAGGAAGAAGAACACCAAAATGCAATTAATATTTTAATAAAATTTACAATACCGCAAATTAATAAACGAGATATCTTTGAATTATCAATTAGTGAATTATAATTTGTGTTGAAACCTATTTATAATTGACCGCTGGAGTGAAAAAAGATGCCAAAAAGCAAAAACGTGAGTATAAAATATACTAGTAGAGAATTTGAAACAATCAAAGAAGATTTAATTGAGCATGCTAAAAGGTTTTATCCCGAAAACTATAGAGATTTTACAACCCCATCTTTTGGTTCTATGGTTTTAGATAGTGTTTCATATGTCGGTGATATTTTATCATACTACTTAGACTACTCTGTAAACGAATCTTTTATGGAAAATGCCGTTGAGTTTGACAACATTAGAAAACACGCTAGATCCTTAGGATATAAATTTGCCGGCATACCTAGCGGATTTGGAACTGTGGCGTTTTTTGTTTTATGCCCAGCCAATTCAGATGGCACTGCTCCTGATTTAAATTATGTTCCAACCTTAAAGAGAGGAACAACCCTCACAGGAAATAATGGCGGCAATTATATCTTGACAGAAGATATTGTGTTCAATAGCCCATCGACTCAATTTGTAGATGCTAGATTTAACAGTTCAACAGGTGCTACAACTTTTTACGCTCTGAAGGCATACGGCCAAGTTCAATCGGGGATTTTCGCTGTTGTGGAAGTTGATTTAACCGATGAAACTTTTGAAAGATTTAGGAGGGTTCGTGTCGGTGATGATACGGTAGTAGAGATATTCTCAGTAGTTGACTCTGAGGGTAACAAATATTATGAGGTTGATAATTTATCTCAAGAAGTTATTTTTGTTGAAACAACAAATAAGGATGCAGCGGCTGACGGAGTTAGGTCAATATTAAAACCATTTGTAACAACTAGAAAATTTACAACTTATCAAGATGACACAGGAACCTACATACAATTTGGCTTTGGCTCTCAAGATGATGACTCTTCTGGTATAATAGATCCATCTAAAGTAGCACTAAAATTACATGGGAAAAATACCATAAGCGATTTGTCTTTTGACCCTACGAAACTACTATCAACAAATAAATTAGGAATATCTCCGTATAATACAACCTTGAGAGTCGTATTCAGAATGAACCAGCCGGGCAAAATAGCCGCTGCTTCTAATTCAATAGCAGTAGTTTCAAACCCAATCTTAGAATTTCCAGATGAATCAGCCATAGTAAACTCTCTTAGGTCGCAAGTTTTAAATTCAATTGAGTGTATAAATGAGGAGCCTCTTAATGCAACATCTCAAGGTATAACCAATGAAGAGTTAAAGGAGAGAGCAAAAGCGTATTATGCAGCCCAAAATAGAGCAGTTACAAAACAAGATTATGAGTCCTTAATATACCAAATGCCTAGAAAATTTGGTGCCGTTACTAGGGCTAACATTGTTAACGATCCGTCATCAACCAATAGAAATATAGATGTATACGTAATCTCAGAAGATAATAACGGCAGACTGGCAAAAACCAATCAAGTAACAAAAAACAATATAAAAAATTATTTGTCACACTACATACCAATCAATGATTCAGTCACGCTAAAAGATGCTTTCGTTGTTAATTTTGGCTTGGAGTTTACTGTTTTAAATGATAAAAATTACGATTCGCAGACTGTCTTATTTCGTTGTCAAGAAAAAATAAAAGAATATTTTAGTGAACACTTATATATTGGAGAACCTCTATATCTATCAATGTTGTATGAAATTATAAACAATGTTGAAGGTGTTTATGATGTTAAAAGAGTTAAAGCTTTTAACAAAACAAACGGCAATTACAGTCAGATAAATTATAATATGGAAAACTCTTTAAGTAAAGACGGGTCTTACTACAAGGTACCAAAAAATATTATTTTAGAAATAAAATATCCGAACATTGATATTAAAGGAACTGTAAAATAATGGCAATTAAAAGATACATAGCAAATGCTGACAATACAATAACAAATGCTTTTAAAGAAAGTTTTAACACAAGAGGCACAGGATCCAACATGGGTCAAGCTGATATATTAGAGGTGTTTTCTTTATACGCACAAAGAGACTCCGAATCTGCTGAATTATCCCGCATTCTTATACAGTTTCCTGTCTCAACGATATCAGCAGACAGGACCGCAGGTACCATACCTGCGTCAGGTAGTGTAAATTTCTTTTTAAGACTTTACAATGCTGAGCACACTAGAACGCTTCCTAGAGATTATGTTTTGACCGTAAACGCTGTTTCTGGTGCTTGGGAAGAAGGGCAGGGCCTTGACATGGAGAATTACACTGATTTAACACATGATAAGATAGGATCTAATTGGATAAACAGGGCAGGCTCAACTGCATGGACAACCACCGGTGGTGATTTCTACACAGATTTTAGCTCTTCATTTGAGCAGAGATTCGAGATTGGAACCGAAGACATGGAGATTAATGTAACAACTATCGTCGAACAGTGGATCAACAGCGGTGGTAATGTTTTAGGATCTAAAGACAATCATGGCTTCTTAATTAAATTGAGTGGAGCCTTTGAAGCTTCAAGTTCAAGTAATTTAGGTGGCGCAGCAAAATCTTACTACACTAAAAAATTCTTTGCTCGCTCATCAGAGTTCTTTTTTGAGAGACCAAAAATAGAAGCACGATGGGATTCATCTAGAAGAGACAATAGGGGTAATTTTATTCTTAGTAGTTCGGCACTGCCTCCTGAAAATAATTTAAATACGCTGTTTTTGTACAATTACTTTAGAGGAGGCTTGGTGGATGTTGGGGGCAACTCAACAGCAATACCGGTTCTTAACCTATATTACGCCTCTGCATCCGTACCAGAGGGCTCGGCGAGATACTTTAGAGACTCAAACAACGCAGCGGTGAATTTTCTTAGCTGTTCTAGAGAATCAACTGGTGTTTACAAAGTAACATTTTCTGCTACTAGTAGTATTGTAACATCAACATACCCTTACTTAGTAGACGTGTGGACGCACAGCGGATCACAGTTGCACACTGGCTCAGCCTTTTTACCATCAGCACATTCATTTACAGACTACAATCCAAATAGAAAGTATGTAATTACAATGCCAAATTTGAAGTCTGTCTATCCAAATGAAGGAACAGAAAGATTTAGACTATATGTGAGAGATAAAAATTGGTCTCCAAACATTTTTACAAAAGCAACTTCAAAGTTAGACTCGGTCCTCATACAATCAGCTTCATATCAAATAAAGCGCATGATTGACAACAGAGTAGTGATACCATATGGCACCTCATCAACAAACCATACAGGTCTATCATATGATGTATCGGGTAATTATTTTGATCTTGATATGTCAATGTTGGAAGAGGGGTATACATATGGAATTTCATACACTTTCTATAAAGATTCAGTGGCCTCCCATGTACAGCAGCCGTATATATTTAAAATTAGAGTAGAGAAGGATGAGTATTAAAGATTTATTCAGTAAAAACCCAGCATCTTTTGAAAATGTTGTTAGTGGTAGTTCTCAAGTTGAATCGAAAGATCTTGTTTTAACCACCGTAAAAAGAAATGAACAATTTATACCAAATATAGATTTTTCATCTGGTTCTAATTTTGCTAAGTTCGGATCAGCCGAGTTATATTATAAAACTTCAATCGAAAGAGTTTACAATGATTACCCATATGACGGGTCCAGAAATGAAAAGCTTGTGTTTGAACTTTCGTCTTCTTATCTAGACAGGTGGATATTTAATAATAAATATCCAAAATCAACGGGCTATATTAATTTTTCATATAATGGCTGGGGAACTCGGAATGGGGCCAAATCCTCAGATGGATATGGATTACCAACATCTTTAGAATTTATCTATCCCCGTGGAAATATAGCAACAGATTTTGCAGATCTCACAAATAAGCCTTTGTGGAAAACGTTTGACAAAGGAATAATTTATGATGAGGATAAAAATAGAACAAATACTTTTGTTTTAAATCTCAATAACGGTTTCACTGTTGAATTCTGGCTAAAGAAAGATTCATTTGATACCGCAAAAACCGAAAAAGAAGTTATACTTGATCTTTGGAATGGTGAACTGTCGTCTTCATCTAACTATGGACGCTTCACTCTAGAATTATCAGGAACAGGTCCTGCTCAATCCGGACAAGACACTTTTAGAGTGTCTCTTCAATCGGGCACAAATGGCTTTTTTAACCAAGCTATTGGTTCGACTACTGTTACTACCTCTTCGCTTGGAAATTGGAAGCATTATGCCTTATCGTTCGTTTCTGCGTCTGCTGGAGTGACTTCTAGATTATATATTGATGGAGCACTAGATAATCAAAAAAATCTAGGGTCAGTTGGTATTGGTTCTATTGGCGGACTTTTTAACGGATATATTGGAGCACTAAGAACATCTCCCTCAGGATCCTCTGCTGCCCAATATGCTGGTAAGCTAAGTGCTAGTGTTGACGAATTTAGATTTTGGAAGACACGAAGAACATCAGAACAAATATACAACAATTGGCATCGTAACGTTGGTGGTGGAACAAATACAGATGACGCAAATGTTACTTTGGGTCTATATTACAAATTTAATGAAGGAATTGTAGGCGATTCTACTCAGGACGCTATAGTTTTAGACTATTCAGGGCGCGTTGCTAATGGAACTTGGACAGGGTATGCCGCTGGTGCCAGAAACACTGGTTCTGCATTTCTTTCCTCTTCGCATGCAATTGTAGAAAAGCAAGACCCAATTATAAGAAGCAACCATCCTAGTGTGGTTTCGGTAAAGGCAGAACTAATAGCTAGTGGCTCAGAGTGGGATCTGCAAAATACTACTAATTTGTATTTTAAAACTGTTCCTGATTGGATAAAAGATGAAGACGAAGATCAAGGAAGTAATAATGTTAAAAATATTTATCAAATAATTTCAAGTTATTTTGATACTTTATATTCTCAAATTACTTCTGTGTCTTCTCTAAAAGATACGGTGTACCCGCTAGAGCAAGGACGAGCTATACCATTTGCTAAAAAACTACTTGAGAGTAAAGGGTTTGTAACAAACGATATTTTACTGAACACGACGTTATTAGAAAAAATAGAAAATATTGATGATCAAAAGAACCATTTCGAAAAAAATGTTGATGAGATAAAAAATTTAATATACACGAATTTGTATAATAATTTAGATTCAATTTTAAAATCAAAAGGAACCGAAAAATCTATCAGAAACACGTTGCGCTGTTTTGGTATTGATGATGAGTTAATAAAATTAAACATTTATACTGACGAGGGAACTCACTATTTTACAGACAAATATAGACAAACATCCTTAATGAAAAAGTACGTTAGTTTTTTTAAAAATACTCACTTTGATGCTACAATTTTTCAGACCTCTTCAATAGCCAACTCTTTGACTTACATCACTGGTTCCGATTCTAGTGCAAAAGAGATAAATTCCGCCTTCACTGCCGAGGTAAACATTATACTACCAGAAACCGTTGGCGTATTTAATAAAGCCCACTTCAAGGTTCCTTTCACTAAATCGTCTATTTTTGGTATGCATGAAGCAACACATGGTTCTGGTGATTATACTTGGGATAGCACCGACGTGGCAAACTTTCAAGTTTATGCCCAAAGGGACGAAAAAAATTTACGTAGGGCAAAATTTATTTTAGAGACGTATGATGGAACAACCGTATTAACATCTAGTTTTTTTCCTGACGTTTATAGCAACCAAAACTGGAACCTAGCAGTCAGAATAAAACCAGAAAAATATCCTCTTCAGGGAAATGTTGTAGAAACAGCAAGCCCAACATACCAATTAGAATTTTACGGCGTAAACCATGCCTTTGGAATTGTACAGAGTGAATTTTTGCTAACTTCGAGTCTTAACAACGCCAGTGGAACAGCATTTTTGACCAAATCTAAAAGATTTTATGCCGGTGCCCATAGAACAAACTTCACCGGAAGTGTTCTCAACAAGTCGGATATCAAGCTTGGCGGTTTTAGGTTTTATTTAGATCATCTCTCTAACGAATCAATAAAACAACATAATTTAGATCCAACATCTTTTGGGTTAGATAACACATACAAGTCTCCAACAATGTTTTCTGTTGATATGGCTGATAAACAAGTATTAGCATCTGATCTCATAGGTATTAATTGGGACTTCGAGACCGTTACTACTTCCGATGCTAGTGGGCAATTTATTATTGAGGATGTTTCAAGTGGCTCCTCTGACACAAGATACGGATGGATTGATAACGTTTCGAGAGTAGAAAACCGTGGATTGGGATTTGGATTTCCGGTCTCTAACACAGCAGTTCAAAGAAATGAGATTGTTTTCGCAAATAAAAAACAACAGCCGGAAATAGCTTTTAATTCTGATAAGGTTATTATTGAAGATGATGAAATAAGAAATTTTATTGAAGACGAAGAAGTTAGTGACAAATATTATTCATTAGAAAAAAGTATGTCGCAAGTTATATCGGATGAAATGATAAAAATGATCTATTCTGTTGTTGAGTTTAATAACTTGATTGGTAAGGCCGTCGACAGATACAGGCCAGAATACAAGAATCTTAACATTCTTCGAAGACTTTTTTATGAAAAGGTAGAGGAAGATCCTGATTTTGATAAATTTACTAGATACTATAAGTGGATTGACTCATCTATTTCAGCAATGGTATCCCAGCTTTTTCCAATGTCAGCAAGAAGTTCAAAACAAGTTTCTGATATTGTTGAGAGTCATATATTTGAGCGTAGCAAATATAGAAGCAAACTTCCAACACTAAAAACATTTACTGCAACAGAGTCTCCAATAAAGGGTAGCTCTGAAATAAGATATCATTGGAAATTTGGTCATGCTCCTATTGATGGCGACGAAAACAAAAATAAAGTATGGCAAAAGTTACGCAAAGAAAGAACAGATATTACCCAAAGAGAACTAATAAGGCAAGTCATAGAAACAGAAACAACTGGAAGCCATGTTGATTTGGCCAAATCTGATTTAACAATTTATCAAGGCTCAACATTTGCCCTCCGCAAGCTATCAAGACCATATAAAATTTCACAAGATCTAGAGCCTCCACTGCATGGTGGTATAAACTATCCTCCAAAAAAAGATCGTGATATCATTCTGCATCTGGCACAACGACACGGCGCAAAAGGAAACTACGGGCAACCATTGAACGTTGTAGTTGCGGGCCCCGGCACAGGCAGTGGCATACTACCGCAGCAATTTAGTGATACTCTTGACCCCAATTTAAAAAAGAGAGTTTACTTGGATGTTTACACTGGAAGATACTCTGATGATCAGATTGTTCCGGGACCTAGAGATGTAGGAAACACATACAAGCACAGAATAACCGAATTAGAGTTACCCGTTACGATTATATCACAATCAGTTAACAGCGGATATAATGCGCACGTTGTAGATAGGTTTGATTCCGGGTCGATTGTTACTAACATACACTCTGATACTGTTTCACCGACTAACCACATTCCAATGCAAGGACCTTTTGCTGAGACGTGGGTTGGTGGTCACCAACATCGTCATGTCCCAATTAACAGGTTTGACACTTCTTTACGTGATGATGACACTGGTTTAGCTCCGCCTAACAATTTAGACAACAAATATACGAGACCAGAAGCTTGGATGCTAAAATTGGGAGACAAAGATCAGCCACATGACGGCGCCATTGGAATTGTTGGTCCTGATTATGGCGGGCCTTATCCTGATCCTGCCCGTAAGGCGGCAGTATTTTATCGTGAAGAGAGAGCAAAGAGGCCTGTAAATGTTAAAAACATTCGCCACACCACCGGAAGTCGCAATTTAGGAAACTATAAAGAAAACTATGAAATTATCTCTGCTGGTGGTAAATTGCAAAACAACCTACATCTCAGAAAAAACCCAGACCAATCATTGTACTTGCCGACTTCAATTGGAAATATCCTACCAGAGACCACTCACCCAATGTCACTATTTGGGCAAGCTCCGTTTGTTTCTGGTAATGTTTTTGGAACTCACCATAATAATAGACAACCAGATACTACTGGTGTAACTATAGTTTCCCCAATTGTTGGGCAATTTGCTAATGGATTGCTTACTTCTGTAGGGGCAACTGTTTTTAATTTTGCCACCGGTTCTTTTGGGGTGTTTGGAAGGGCTCATGCGATTGACGGCAAAAGATTAACAATAACTCAAACAAACGGTGCAACTCATAGATTCTTTATTAACTCTGGCGGGTCTGCTACTTTTAACATATCAACAGGCGCTAGTAACACAGACTATTGGAATAATCTTAGTTCCTCAATTAATACTAATACTGACTATAACGCTACATATTCAGTTATTGCAGCTAATGACGTTTTCTCGCAGGCAACATACCAGTTCTTAGGATCAGCAGGTTCCGTAAAAAATTATATTAGTGGCACATTTAGTGACCTACATTTTAACGATGGTTCGTCTGCTGGTTCGTTTTCTTTGGCATGTTATTTTCATATATCATCTTCGATAGGAGATGGCACAATCATGCAGTTTTCCTCAAGTGACGGCTCCGGAACCTCACGAGATTTGGTTTATAATCAATTCAATGAGGCCTTGATTTATAGAGTGCATTATTTAGATGGAGGAACACAAAGAGAAAAAAGATGGAGATTTAATTTAAGTGCTTCTGATGGTAGCTATAACCACTTTGACCAGTGGACACACTTAGTAATTTCACATACAGCTAGTTCTACTGATAATGGTTTAGATAATAGTGATGTTGAGATTAAAATCAACGGAACAGCACAAAGTTGGTTCTTAACAACCGTACAGCCAGCAGGCCCAACCGGCTCTGGTGTCATTAATAAAATTGCTCGTGATTTTTCTTTATTTAATTTAGATTCTACAACAACAGATGAATTTTTAGGAGGCCTAGACGAAGTTGCTTTTTGGAACACAGACCTATCAACCGATGATGCCGAACTTCTTTACAATTCTAAATTATTTGTATCTGCATCAACAGTCTCCGGCTCAAACCTAAAAGCATGGTACAGGATGGGAGACGGAGACACCTCAACCGTGATCAAAGACCGTGTAGGCTCTCAAGACTTGCAGATAACCGATGGCGATGGAGCAGGCGTTGGCGGTGGTTTTACATTCGTTGATACTGATGTAACAATAACTAAAGCAAAAGCTGTTTTCTCGCTTACTTCTTCCGTTCAAGGTGTGTCCCACAATGCAACTACAACTGCAAACGATGGGGGGTTTAGCTTCACAGATTTAGCTAATATTGGAGGCGGTGATCATGAAGGCGCAACTCATGGAGACACTCTAACAATAAACACCAGTGTGTTTGAGTTATTCACAGGCTCTGTTTACTCCGGTGGTAATATTGGAGTTTCTAGCACTGGTTCAAACACTCAATATTGGAATAAATTATCTGCTTCAATTAAGACTGCAACTGTTTTTGATACTATAGATATTAATTATTCATCCGGGCAGTTTGGTTTAACTTCTAGTCTTATAGGTACTGCTCCCAATAGCTATGCCTTTTCAGAAACTGGTGACACATTTACGACAACAACATTTGCTGGTGGTGTCGATCCTTTTGCCGGTGATATTAGAAGGGCTCACGATGTTGTGATTCCTGTAATAACCTCATCCATAACAAACACCGTAATTTCATCTCGATTCTCCGCACCCGGAGGTATCGACACCTCTCCTGCTTATCTAGATGTGTATTCAAGAGAATATTCGGTATATAACAACATTAACTTCCGCAACTTATCAGTTCGAGGCTCAGGATCTGGTGAATCTGGGACAATTAGAGTAGACAGCCAAGCTAATCGAAGAGAAGGTTTAAGAACATTACTATCCAGACACAGTGGAAAATTTGGTATAGACTCGCAGTTTGGCAGCGTAAGAAGTGAAGATTATGATTCTGAGGCTAGCTTCAATAAAATGCATCGAAACGTTGGGAGAAGACCAACTGACACATCGACAATACCTGTTCCCGTGTTCAATGAAGATCACAATAATGCGCATATAAGTTCGCTGTTGCCACGTTCGGACTTCCAGTATTCTTGGGTAACTTCTTCTTTGGGATATAATTATGGTATAGTAAGTGGATCAGAGCCGTACACAGGAAAGCAAAGAATATATGGATACGCACCAGCGGATGGTATGTTGAGTTCTTCAGTAACTATAGGTGGAGAAAGTGGCCATGTTGCAGCGATAAACTTCCCAACCGCATCAGAGATTTTTGGAGAATAGAATGGCAGAAAAGTATTATTTAGACTTTGTTGGATTAAACACATTTATTTACGAACCGGCTGGGTTTGATCCGGATAATCAGATTGCTACTGTTGGCGGCAAACCTAGGACTGAGGATATAACAATTTATGGAGTTTTAAGCTCTGATATAGCACAAG
>MDTG01427093.1_pt1 | contig 32135 bp, 46 predicted proteins | sample 811421 | NCBI WGS metagenome assembly MDTG01 (sample SAMN05326645, study PRJNA326480) | marine metagenome | isolation source: seawater | place: Pacific Ocean: South East | collected 2011
AATGCCGTCATGGCAATAAACAATGGTAATGTGATAGGAATTTTATTACTCACATAAAATACACCAATCATACCCAAAACCTCTGTGTATATAAACAGCAATAACAGATCAGGCAAGTTAACTCTGCCTACCTTGTATATACTCATTATCTCTTGCATGGTTGCAACAATTGTTAGTAATGCAATTACACCTAGCAGTCCTTTTTCTATAGTTTTTATTAAATTCATATTATAACTCTCGCGTTAAGCATATATTTCTTAATTATTACAATAACTATCTAGATATATTTTTACAACAAATAAAGATATGGCTTATAAAAAAATGGGAAGGATATAGGTAAAAATACTTGCAAATACAAACAAAATAACTGAAAAAAAATATATTTGACTATTTCTTTTTCTAGTTTTGATACACGTATTTTTCAGATGTGGATCTGTTGGGCAAGGTTGCAAAGATGCTGTCCTAATTAAAACTCCTGCGAAAAATAACAATATAAAAGCAAAAATGGAGATATATACTTTATATTTAGAAATTATTATTAGCTGAGGAAAAATATTTACTATTGAAGCTAAAGTTGCCCCAGCTCCGACAGCAACAAAAATTGCTGGTAAGGCACAACATATCAATGTTGATGATGATGCCAGTAAAGCTAGAAATCCTAATTTGTTTGACTCTTTGCTCTTGAGCACAATTTATAATATTTTCTTGATTATCACTTTGGTTGCAGTTTGACCATTTGATAAAAATATTTTTTTAATTTCTTCTATGTCTATATTTTTTGAGTTTGAATACGCGATGAGTACTTTTCCAGTTTCAAGATTTACGTCAACTTTTTTTACAGCTTTATCATCATAGAAAGTTTTTTCAATACCTCTTGCACAGAAATCACAAACCATACCGTTAACATCAACAACTGCCACTTGTGCATCAACTAAATTTGCGACGAATGATTCATACATTTTATTGTTAGCATCAGTTATCTCTGTCTGGTTTGTCATTTTAGTGTGATTATATCCAGAATGAATGTGGCTTTCATGATTATCCATTGCAGATACCACATTTAGATTAAGTATTAAGAATATAGTTAATAAATTTTTCATGTATTAATCATATCAAAATCTAAGCATATAATGAACATCCCAATGAGAACTTTTTGTTCCAATTTCAAATAAAAAATCTCCTTTGAATATTTTGATGAATGGATATGTATCCCAATTATTATTTATAGTCTCTTTTTTAGTTTTTACCATGATCCAAGTATGTAGCTCATTGTATTCACCTAAATAGGGTGCAATTCCAGCTTGAAGTTCAGTTTCTGAATAATCTTTGCTTTTTGTATAATTCTTGATATGCGAAAAATAAGAGAAAAATCTTCTTGTTTCCCAATCACCATGTAGACCATAGTAAAACTTATCCGCATCTTGAGTTGATCCTGCAGCTGTGATGTATAAATTCCTCTGAGAGATTTTTGTATTTTTTCTATCTAATAGATAGGTCGCTCTTAGATTTAAATATTTATCATCAAAATGTTTATCATCAATATACTCTGCGCCAATTGAATATTTATATGATGGTGAGTAATGATAATAATACGAGGATTTCATAGCATTAGTCTTATACATAAATGTAGATCCTCCTGTCCATGAGATTGGCCTGGCTATTATTTGATCGACGACTGTTAAAGATATAAAAAAAATGAGTACTTTACTAATGTTATGCATTCTTATCATCTTACTGGTTTATTGTTTTGGTCTTTTAAACATAAGAACCCATACTCGGTAATCTACATCATAATTAGTAGATACCAATTCCCAGCCCTTATCCCCAAGATTCTCCACCTTTTGGCTTTCTTCAAGAGCATTTCTCAGGACAGCCCATTCGAAAGTAGTGTATTCCCATTTTGTCATTGATATTTAATCCTTACTCTTCTCTCTAATGAACACTAATTCATAACAATTTTCTTGATCACAGTTAGGGTCTTTATTAATTAGTTTATCATCAACCCATTGCAGTGACTTTAATTTCCAACCATTTTCGCCCAAGGCATTCAATCTTTGTTGAAACTCTTTTGACTGAACAACGCACTTATCAAAAAAATGCACATGATACTCATATTTTGTCATTTCTGAATTATAGCTAATTTTGGATAATACTGATACAGTCTAGATTTTTTCATTGTTAATATCTCTGACCATATATGCTTTAGTAAAAATCTTAACTAGGTCATCATTAGAATATACCTTTTTCTGAGATTTATTAATAATATTAGCTGCCATGACACTAGGTTCTTTTTTTAATCCAAAAACCTCTTTGAAAAATATTTCTATTTCTTCAGACTTAAATCCACTGAAATCAATTTGATTATTTTTTTGATCTATGCTCATGATGTAATTTTATCATTTAAATTATAATAGATATTAAGTAAACACCCACGTATGCAAGGGCAGTTAGTAGAATCACAGCTGTAATTAGCCCTTTTAATAATAAGAATAAGTCAGACATAATAATTTTATTAGTCGTCATCCTTTGATAGAGGATATTCTTCATCTGTTAATTCATGATCACATTCAGGTTTAAGATAGTCTCTGGCAATTTGTTCAGCTTGTTCTTTTTGTTTCTTTTTATTTTCAATATCTGTCATGTCATTCTATAAATGCTTGTTTAAATTATTCATGGTGAAATTACAATTATATATATTATTTTATAAAAAACATTATTACATTAATAGTCTTTACTAAATTCCAATTTTTGTATAAAACTTATTTTTGACTAGTAATGTCGCAATTTTCATAGCTTGAATTATATTATTAGGCATTAAATAATGCTTCATCTGATCAATACTTTTTCTAGAATCAATCCCCAAAATATACTCAGAATACTCTCTCATTTCAGCATCATTACCTTTAACATATACAGATGACATAATTTTTTCGTACTCTTTCTCTGGTTCACTTTGATATTGAAAATCTTTTTCAAACTTTTTCGGGACATAATCTGAGGCGGGTATTGAATTATAATTTTCGTTTATCTCATCTATAACTCTAACCTGAACTCCGGATGCAGCAGCATAGGCCAGATGAGAGCTCCTTGTATCGGTGATTATTTCTCTCGTACTAAAAAAGGTTGATGCAGATCTTTCTAGTGATTTTGGATCATTTGCTTTAGCGCCAAAAATTAATTTTACATCACCTAAATAAAAATCTGATGACTTTAAATGTCTATAATCAATGTCTGACAAACAGATAGCATCACAATGATATTTTGATAGGATAATCCTCCACCTTTCATAATGTTCCATCTGACTAAAGCCTATTGAATGTCGAGGGAAATATACCCTTTTAAATTGAGTATTACTTCTTTTTTTTTCAATGAAGATTTTAGTATAAATATATGGCATTCCAACAGCGATTGCATCTATATCTTGACTTGCAAGTTCATCTACAGTTCTTGTATTGTTGACTAGGTGTAATGGTAAGTGTGTCTCATTATAGTGAATTATAATATTCTTTGGGTATCGATTTCGTAGCGGAGGACCTAAGCCATGCATCCATGTAGCTTTGTATACTAGTGGCAACTTTTTACCAAATATTAAATTTGATGCTCCATAAAAATCTGCCTCTTGAAATAAGAATTTTTTCATTATGACTTATTTTGTATTATAGAGATTGGTCCCTTTCGATTATTCATTTTTTTTTGTTGGCTCAGGTATGTTATATTTACTTGCTACACTTTCCAGAAAATAAAGATCTTCTGGATATGTTAATTTAGAGTTTAATTCTGAAGAAGCTATAAATCTCGGCTGTATCGACATACCCAATGAATATTCAACTAATGATTTGTAGGCTTTATTTTTGGATTTTTTGAGAATCTCATATTGAATAAATTCTGGAGTTACAAACTCTACATATTTCTCCTTATCAGGGACATCTGTGATAGTGTTTTTTGATATTTTTGCTACACCATTTACCACAGGTCTTGCTGGACATGAGCAACCATATTCACATGCAAGGTTATTTAAATCTAAAATCTGTTGCACTGAGCAAAATGGCCTATTAGCGTCTATCAAAGCAATTAAATCATTATTATTAATTTTTTCGCTCCTTGAAATCTCCAAAACTCCATTAAAAAAAGATTCAATTCTCTCATCACCGCCAATTGCAGAAAGGAGGCCTAATTTTTTACTGTCAAAAAACTCAGAAATTATCATATTTGTGGGAGCAAGATCTGACTTTTTTGTTACTATAACTACTTTATTGAATATTTTAGAATCTAAAACTGAATTTAATGTCCAAATAATGACGGGAACACCTCCAATTTTTGTTAAGTGTTTCGGACAGTCATCAGAGCCGAATCTAGCCCCGGATCCAGAAGCAAGAATAACGGCAGATGTTCTAAATGTTTTGGCTTTATCCATTAATGCTCATATTAAAAGCGTCGTTTACTATAGTTTTGTGATCAAAGGCCAAATGTTCCCTATTCCAATTATCAATAAATCTGACAGATAGTGCATCATCTCCAGCAATAAGATTATCTGTATTATTTATCGTAGCATAATAAGCTACGCTGACTGCATGTTCCCTTGGATCGCGATCAGGTTTAGAGTAGATTCCTACAAGTGTTATATCCCTGTATTCCAATTTTAAGTTTGTTTCTTCATATAACTCTCTCAAACATGCTGACTCTACTGTTTCACCAATATCAACGAAACCTCCTGGTAGTGCTAAGCCCCCTTGAAATGGAGGATTTTTTCTTTCAATTAATAAGACTGACTTAGAGAGAAAAATTACACAATCAACAGTAAGCAAGGGAGTTTTGATAGTCATTACGGTAATTTTTTATTATGCTTTACCATAGTCATCATGTGAAAATTCAGGATTAGGCTTCTTCCAAGATTTGCCATAAACACCCTCTACATATAATTGTGGAGGATTAGGAACTTTTAAGTTATAACCATGAACTTCTACAGTCAAAGGTTCTGAAAACATTGTAGATGGCCATTCCCATGAGTGATTATCGTAAACATCTCTGTAAGTTTTATCATCTGGGTCAAAAAATTTAATTGCAAAAGGAATAACGTCATCAAACGATAGTCTGACTTCGCCTTTGATTTCAACTGTTCCTTCAATATCAGTAGAATCCTCTATATAATAATAACAACCCAATTTTCTTAGAAGATCTGATAAGGCTTCTTTACATTTCAAAGAAGCAAAAAGGTCAAAATCAAAATCCCATTCGATAAAATCTGAATCTCGAAAAAAACCAAGCGCAGTACCTCCGCCAGCAACAATATGAATTTTTGGATCAAAATTCATCAGAAGATCTAAAAATCTTGCAGATTGGACTTTATTTTTTTTTATAGTAAAAGGATGAGAACCCAAAAGTGATTTTGCAGGAATTTTAATTATTTCGCTTGGAACATTCATGCTAAGTAATTGATTTTGGACTGATTCTACCCAGCCTGTAGTGATAGTTATCTGACTTACTTGACTGATGATGTCTGGAGTAAGAAAATTAGGCGGTTTAATATCTTTTCCATTTAGTTGATGCCCCCATTTTTCCTCATCATTGTCAACATAATAGTCTGGTAGTATTGATGTATGCTTAGAGTAAGCCTTTCCAGCCCCAGCTGCTCCCCAATATATATTGTACTTTTTATCAGTCATAATTTGATACTGCCAGCGATGTTATATCTTTGTTATATATACTCTAATGTATAGACAGTTTTTACTTACCCCCAATATAAAGATTACTTTATCATTTTTTACTTGGCAACTAACTACTTATATTTATTAATTTTGGAAATTAAGATATTTTGCTATTTAGAATGATTCTAAATGTGTTATCATGCGTATCTAACAGGGAGGTCAAAATGACATTAAAACAAGGAGATTTAATACCAGAAATTAATTTCTGTTTTCGAGTGGGCGACTCGAGACCAGACTCGGGTACATGTCCAACTGGCGGTAAATTTGTTGAAAAAACAACAGGAGAGTTATTTAGTAATAAGAAAATCCTGATTTTTTCACTGCCAGGAGCATTCACACCCACATGCTCAACATATCAATTACCTGGATTTGAAAATAACTTTGAAAAGTTTAGAGAAAAAGGTATTGATGAGATTTTTGTGGTCTCAGTAAACGACGCTTTTGTTATGAACGCATGGGCAGAGGATCTTGGAATAAAAAATATTAAGGTAATTCCTGATGGTAACTGTGAATTTACCACAGCAATGGGAATGAATGTTGCGAAAAGTAATCTTGGATTTGGTGTAAGAAGTTGGCGATATGCTGCTTTGATAGATAATTTAAAGATTGAAAAAATATTTGAAGAGCCAGGTAAATCTGATAATTTTGGCGACGATCCTTATGGCGAAACTTCGCCAGAGAATGTGCTATCATATTTAGAATAATATCATGCAATTATTCAGACAATTTATACCTAACATAATATTAGCCGCTTTAATCTACCCAGCGGCTAATTCGTATTCTGAAGAGCAAGTTATATCAAGGGAAAATCTTAGCAATGATATCAAAATTATTTTTGAAGCTGCTCCAAAGGATACTCTTTTCAATGATTCTGTTGAACAGCTCTCGGAACAGGATACAGACATACACATAGAGGCTTTGGTAAATTGGAATGATGATATAAGCATTGATGGGCAGAGTGCTGCAGGATTTATCCCCTATGTAAATATCACGTCTGAAATTATTAATGAAAATACTAATGACAAGAATGTTGTTGAACTAACACCTCACATTAATCTAATTGATGGTTTTCATTATGCAAAAAATATAAAACTTCCTGGCCTTAGAACAGATACATACAAAATAATATTTACTATTACACCAGATAGCAAAACTCTTACATACCATATGGACTGGAAAGAAAGTTACCCGTATCCTATATTCACAAAAAAAGTCTTCACATATTCAAATCTAGACTTCAAGGCTATGTCTGAGGCTACGCGCAGATAATACTAAAAACCTTAAATAATTCCTCATTTAACATGCTATATTCATATTGTGTTTTATGATCTTATTATCTATTTAATAATTGCAGCAATAGGAATTTTAGTAGCAACTGATTTATATAAACTTCTTCATGCATGGTTTAATAATCCTAAAATGTCCTACGAAATGCTCAAGGCTAATCCATTTGGCAGTATAGTGTTTCCGTTAATTCTTATCATCATCTGGTTTTTTATTTTTGGCTAGATTAAAGTATGGCGGAAAAAGATAAATCAAAGACAAAGATTGTAATCGAGGTTTTAAAACTATTAGTAATAGGATTAATTATTATAAGCTCATCAGTCTTAATATTATTGTCCTTTTAGTATCGGTTTGCCTTTAAAATTATAAAACATTTGTTATCATATAATGTATGTGTGAAGAGACAGTTACTGAACATAGTCATCAACTAGCTGAAGTATGCTCTAATGAAAGTGAGCAGCATATATGTCATCAATGCGGGCACGTCCACACAAAATTCTTTATAAAAGAACATCATTGCTTAATGGAGGTTTTGGCTAATTTTCAAGCCTCTCTCGAAGAGCAATGTAGTACTTATAATTTTAAATCTCGTGATCCACCACTCTCAAATTTATTTATATAAATATAATTAAATTAATAAGAGAGAAAAATGAAAATAAAAAAATTTTTGCCATTATTGGCATTACTATACATCCCATTTGTACATGCTGATGATTTAACACCAATTCAGGTGGAGTCGTCAATTTTATCAAATACTATAACTGAAAACAGATATCCTATTGCTATTATTGGAAGTAGTAATATCAGTGGGTTTCAGACAATCGGATCTGTCTTAGGTTCAAGTGTAAACGTAGTCCCTGGTGTTTCTAATTCAGACTATGGTGCAGCGATTGGACAGCCGGTTATAAGAGGTTTAGGTGGAAGCCGTGTGAGAGTATTGAGTAATAATAACTATGTTAGTGATCTCAGTTATTTCAGTGCGGATCACCCAAATATGGTTAATCTTAATAATGCGACTCATATTGAAGTTGTAAAAGGACCATCATCTATATTCAATTATAGTGGTACGACTGGGGGGATTATAAATGTTGTTACAGGCTCTATCACCGATAAGCTCTATTTAGATGAGAGATTATCTATAGGCAGAACTTTTGATAGTGTTAGCGAAGGTTATACAAACAACATTCTTCTAAAGAAAAATATCAATGATATAAGTTTATACTTTTCATACGATAAGAGAGATCACTCTAATTATGATTTACCACAGGGTTCATTGTTTGAAGAAGGAGAAGAGAAGCACACCCTAAATAATTCAGACTTTGCAGATAAAAACACTTTAATCGGCTTATCTTTGATTAAGAACTGGGGATTTGTAGGTTTCTCATTCGAAAACTCAAAAGGGACTTATGGAATTCCTTATCATGCTGAGGAAGAGGAGGAAGGAGAAGAGGAAGAACATGGTGCTCACAGGATATTTAGCACTCATAAATCCGATACTTATACCTTCAAAGGGAGACTTGATAGTGTTCCTTTTGCAAATTCGGTTGATTTTTCTTTCAACAATACAAATGCATCTATTAAAGAGCATGAAGAGGATGGTAGCTTTAAGACTCTTAACAACCATGCATCATCGATAAATTTAAAACTTAATATGGATACTAATGAGTCTGAGAAACGTGTATTGATAGGCTATGAACATATAAAATCTCCAATGTCATCTAATGCTTATGTTCCAATATCAGATAGTTATAATAGATCACTTGCATACTATTCAAACACTAATTTACTTGGCTATGATCTAAACCTTGCAGCGAGATATGATAATAATGAACGAACAACTGCTACAAAAAACTATGAAGATTCTGCGATTAGCATATCTTCTAACACAACCTATAAAGTAAACGATAATCTTACTTACAACATTGGATATTCACATGTATCTAGAAGCCCAAATATGGCCGAGCTTTTTGCTGATGGAAAACATGGGCCAACTAATAGATATGAAAAAGGAGATAATAATCTAGATAGAGAGGTATCTAGAAATATTGATTTAGGGTTAACTTATAACACAAAAGAAAACCTTATATCATTAAATCTATATAGAAATAATATTAATAATTTTATTTACTTAAGAGATTTAGGTACTAAAAACTATGATAGCAAACATGAAGATGCTAACTGGTCTCAGAAAAATGCTGTCATTCAAGGATATGAATTATCTCTTGAAAAATCATTCCTTTTAGGAGGAAAGGAGTTATTAATTACTCTAAGTAGAGATGATATATCTGCAGTATTTGAGGACGATACATACATACCAAGAATACCAAGCGCTAGAAATATGATTGATATTTTAATGATAGGTGACAATGATGAGAAATATTCTGTAAATATAATTCATTCTGAACAGCAAAGTGACTTTTCATCAATAGAGACAAAATCTAATTCATATTTAGATTTAGGAGTGAAATATTCAAATAAAATACAAGCGAATGAAATGTATGATTTAAATTTAAATCTTTTTGCAAATAACCTACTTGATCAAACAATACGAAATCACGCATCATTTGTAAAAGCACATGTTCCACTTCCAGGCTTCAGTTTCGGCTTTAATGTGTCAGTGGATTATAAGTTCTAAATACTTTGTCTAAAAACTATACCGGGGGATAAAACTCTCGGTATAGTCAGCTCACAAAGTTCTATCGTTTTTATCATATTAATCTTTTATAAATATATCTTATCTGATAAGGTTTATGTAGTTATGAAGAAATCTTTAAAAAATAAATCAAAAATATTTTTAATTATTATTTCAAGTGTTTTATTTATAAGTTGTGCATCGATGAATGATAATCATCATAGATCTATGTCTATGGCAGATAAATCTTGTTGTTGTAAGTCAGACTCTAAATCAGATTCAAATTCTTGTTCGATGAATAAAAAGATGAATAAAAATCATACGTCAATGAGCAATACCAACAATCTTATTTCTATGAAAATGAATGATGAAAGCAAAGAAATGTCTTGCTGTAATAAAAATTCAAAAAAAGATAAGAGTTGTTCGATGTGCATGAAAGGCAAAAAACATAATCATGAAAAAATGTTTGATAAGTTAGACAAAAACTCTGATGAAAAAATTAGTATCTCAGAATTTTTAAACAGACATAATGATAGATTCGATTCGCTAGATTTAGATAGTGATGGTTTTTTATCTAAAGATGAGTTAACAAAAAAACAGTCTAACGATTCGCATAAACATCATTAATTAAAATATTGCCCAAAAATATCCTATAAACTAGGGAGCTAAATTCATTGCGAGGACTAGGCCAAGAACTGTTCCAACTATCCATGATAAAAATATAAATGCCAATATATCTGCCAGAGTTTTATATTGATAATCTACTATGTCTTTTAAATAAATAGGTCTTAGAAATACATAAACAATAATGATTGTTAAAAGAGTAATTAATGATATCTGATTCATTATCATCTTATTCTAAATAAATAGTATAAATATATCCACAAAAGCCATCATTATTTAAGGAAATTTAATGAGTTCCTGTTAAAATCTTAATGTTTTTATTAACACCGATTTAGGATATATTTTACCTATGTTTGATTATGCAAGTTATATTTTTTGGGCTTATTTTATAGTGCTAGTACCTATGATCTTAGCAGTATTTATCTTGTTTTATACAGGGAATCAAATAAAAAAAAACATACGTAAATCTTAAAGAGTTTTATGAAAAAAAGATCTATTAGAATTTACTATGTTACATTTTTGCTAGTGATACTTGGTGTAGTTTTATTTTTGTTTATAAAAACTTTCAATGATAATTTGCTATACTACCGCAGCCCGACCCAACTTGTGAATGGAAATTTTCCTACAAACTATGTATTCAGGATAGGAGGTATGGTGGAGACTGGTTCGTTGGAGAGAATCAAAGGTACTAAAAAGGTAACATTTTTTGTTACTGATTTTGATAATAAAATTCTCGTTAAATATGATGGTATACTTCCAGACTTATTTAGAGAAGGTCAGGGAGTTGTTATTAGAGGTAGTATCGAAAAGGATTACTTTCTGGCACAAGAAGTTTTAGCTAAACACGATGAAACATATATGCCTCCTGAAGTGGAAGAATCATTAGGAATAAGTAAGGATAATATTAATAAAACAACACAGAGTATGCAGCCATGATTATAGATATTGGATACATTGGTTATTTTTTATTGTTACTGGGATTGTTAAATTGTTTATTATTATTAACACCAAAGCTTACAACCGGGATTAACTTATCTGAAGAAATAGTTTTATCTGCTAGTCGTTTACACTTTCCTATATTACTTATTTCATTTATTTGCTTGATAACAACATTTGTAGGTGAAGATTATTCTTTAGACTATGTTGCTAAGAACTCTAACTCTAGCTTACCAATGATGTATAAAATTTCTGCAGCTTGGGCAGGTCATGAAGGCTCAATGCTACTTTGGTGTGTTGTATCAAGCTTTTGGATGTTTTTAGCAAGTATTAACAGCAAGGATTTACCACATTCTTTGAGAATAAATTTTCTTGCAATAATGGGATTACTTAATCTCGGCTTTTTATTATTTGTCGTTGCAACTTCTAATCCATTTGATAGGAATATGACAATTCCAATTGATGGAGGAGATCTTAACCCCTTACTCCAAGATTTTGGTTTAATAATACATCCTCCTATGTTGTACATGGGATATGTTGGTTTATCAGTTGTCTTTTCATTTGCGATTGCGTGTTGTTTTGAAAAAGAATTTAAAAAAGAATGGGCTCAATGGATTAGGCCATGGGTCTTGGGAGCGTGGGCTTTCTTAACTCTTGGTATTGCACTAGGTAGCTGGTGGGCATACTACGAACTAGGCTGGGGAGGCTGGTGGTTTTGGGACCCAGTTGAGAACGCCTCATTTATGCCTTGGTTAATGTCAACCGCACTGATTCACTCCGTAATAGCTACAGGTGAAAAAGGCATATTTAAAAGCTGGACTATTCTGCTATCTATTTTTACCTTCTCACTAAGTTTGCTTGGTACATTTTTAGTAAGGTCCGGAATATTAATATCAGTGCATTCATTTGCAAGTGATCCATCAAGAGGAATATTTATATTATTGATGCTATTTATTCTGATTGGTGGTGGTTTATTAGCATATGGTATAAATTCAAAAAAATTCATCGATGATAATGAAGTAAAATTATTTTCTAAAGAAGGATTTTTCCTGTTAAACAATATTCTTCTAATTACATCTACTTTCACGATTCTCTTGGGAACAATGTATCCGCTATTTCTAGATGTCTTAGGCTTTGAAAAGATCTCTGTAGGCGTACCTTATTATAATGCTGTTTTTATTCCATTAATGATTCCACTTATGTTATTAGTTGGATATGTACCTATACTTTTATCAAGGACAGTGAAGAACAAGCAATTAGTGCAGCTAGCGATTATATCTATTGTTAGCATTATTTTGTCTTTTATTTTTTCTATCCAATCAATACTTTTCTTTATTGGAGTATTCTCTGCTGCTTGGATAATAATGAACATTATTTTTGATTTATCTCTCACTTATAAGAACTCAATAAAGCTTAAAAATAAATTAGGGATGTACTTTGCTCATTTTGGATTAGCAATATTTATCATAGGTGCTAGCGTATCCGAAAACACCAAAATTGAAAAAGAATTGATTTTAGAGCTCGGAGAAACTACTAAAATTGGATCCTTCGAATATACACTTGATAGATTAAATGAATTTAAATCTACGAATTACGATGCAATTATTGCAACTGTTTTAGTTACCAAAAATCAAAAATTTGTTACTGAGATCAATCCAGAAAAAAGATTATATCATTCTAGCGAATCTCCAATGACTGAAGCAGGCATTCATGCAAGACTAGATAGGGATTTATATGTATCATTAGGTAACATGATTGATGATGATAAATGGTCTTTACGTATATACGATAAGCCTCTTATAAGACTTATCTGGATAGGCACAATATTTATGATCATAGGCTCAATATTTAGTATTAGATCTAAAAAGAAAGCATCTCTATGAATAAAAGTTCTATTTTCTTTACAGCAATTTTTATTTTTCTTAGCCTCTTTCTCCTCAAAGGTTTGTATAATGATCCAAAGAAAATAGAATCACCATTAATTGGAAAAGAATTTCCACAATTTAAATTAAACGATTTATATCTAAATATCACCCACAGTAATGATAGTTTCTTAGATAAAAAAACGATAATAAATGTATGGGCAAGCTGGTGTCTTGAATGCGAGAGAGAACATAGTCATTTAATAAACCTTTCGAAAAACAAAAAATATGACCTTATAGGTATAAATTACAAAGATGAAATTAATGATGCAAAAGGCTGGTTAAATATGAGAGGTAATCCATATCGTGTAATTATAAGAGATTCCACTGGAGATTTGTCCTTAAATCTAGGCGTATATGGAGTACCAGAAACTTATATTATCGATAAAAATCAAATTATCTTATATAAACATATTGGAGCTATTAATTCTGATATTATTAAAGATGAAATGTTACCTATACTTAATAAAGATTAATGAAAATAATAATTTCTATAATATTATTAGTATTTTCCTTCAATGGATTTGGATCAGACTTGGATAGGCAATATAAATCTCTCATTGAGGAATTAAGATGTATGGTTTGTCAAAATCAAAATCTTTCAGAATCCGAGGCTCCTCTTGCCATTGATATGAAACAAAAAATAAGAGAAATGCTTGAGTCTGGAAAAAGTGAGAGTGAAATTAAAATATTCCTCTCAGAAAGATATAGTTCATACATATTATATGAACCTCCTATCAACAGTCAAAATATAATACTATGGTTTGGTCCGTTAGTCTTTATTATAGCGATAAGTTATTTTCTCATCAGGCGTTATGTTAAATGATTTACATATTTATTTTATTAATTATTTTTTTATATTTCTTATTCCTATTTTCTTATAGTGGTTATAATAAAAAGTATAAAGAATTTAAATCAGTAACCATTATTTCATTAATATTAAGTTTATTTCTTATTTATCTATTTTCATTAACATTTGATTTATCAAATACCGATGAATATAAAAAAATTCATTTAAAAAATTTATCAATTAGGAGCAATATAAGGACTATCAAGGAAAATATTCCAAGATTAGAAGCAAACCTCTCTCAAAAACCAGATGACTTTAACGGATGGCTTATGCTAGGGAAATCTTATTCGATTCTTAGTAATTATCAGAAAGCATCTGAGGCATATAAGATAGCAATCGATCTAAGACCAGATAATACGGATGCAATGAGGGAATTTATAATGGTCTTAAGAAGTGATAGTGAAGTTATTAATCAAGATATAATAAAAAAGTACTTCCGTATCTACTATAACAAAACAAATGACTATAAAGCACTAATTGATATTTTAAGTTTTTCATTCTCAATAAATGATAATATCCTTGCGCAGGAGACATTAGAAAAAATCATTCAAAGTCCTGATACAAAAAATAAAAATCAGTATAAGGAATTGCTAGCACAATTAAGAAATAATGCAGCTTTAACAAATACAATACTCAATATAAAGATTACAACAAATAATATATATGAAGGATTCTTTTTTATGATTTTGAAGAAAAAAGATCTAGAACAACCATTCGCAATTAAAAGGCTCCCAGCGACAAAAAAAGAGTATTTAATCAAATTCACAAGAAATGATTTCATGATTGATTATACGGAAATTCCTAATAAATTTGATTTTATTATAAAGCATTCCCCTAATGAAACATTCTCAGATCAAAACAGACCCACAACAGTTTTTGAAAAAAGAATAAAGAACTATGAGGAAGTAAAGAACACTATTATAAAAGTTAATTTTTAATTAGAATTCGATCATCAAAAACAAAGCAATCTCCTGTCCATCTATTTTTATTGTTTTTTAGATAATTTACTATACCGCCTTTTAATTGATAAACTTTATCAAATCCAAGATCTTTAAGGTAACGACCAGCCTTTTCACATCTAATACCACCTGTACAGAAAATTGCTGTATCTTTATGCTTATCGAGTTTATTCAAAATTGAATTTCTTTCTTTAAGATCCGTAAAATTAATCAGTTTAAGGTTAATTGCATTATCAAATGTGCCAAGAGAGTATTCAAAATCATTTCTCATATCAATAAGCTGAATATCTTCCTTGAGTAACTCGTCCCAGAATTCGGGAGTAACTGTTTGAAGTTCTTTTGAATTTATACTAGTTAAAGGCGCATTAAATTTTATTATTTCATCTTTTATTTTGACTTTTAGCTTTTCAAATGCAATCCCATTACTCACATGCTTATTTATAAAAATATTTTTCATATTGATTAAATTATTAATCTCACTGCATGCACTCTCTAAAATACCTTTTTCTTGACTTATATTTACATTAATACCTTCATGGGAAACTAAAATAGTACCTTTTATGTTTAATTTATCTAAACGTTTATAAATAGCGTTTCTTAACTTTGATAAATTGTCTAATTCAATAAATTTATAAAAACTATATACATACATCATTTTATATAACAAATAGTCATTCCATCATAAATTGTCAGAAGAGTATGCTCAACTCTCTGATCATTTTTTACTAGCTGATTAACATCTCTGATTGCTTGAGTACTTTGATTAGCAATAGTTTTGTCATATACTCTTCCTTTCCATAGAGTATTATCAATACATATTACTCCCCCAGAAGACATCATAGGCATAATTTTTTTATAGTATTCACAATAGTTACTCTTGTCAGCATCAATAAAAGCAAAGTCATAATAAACATCTTTTATTTTAGATAATTCATCTAGAGCATCTAATGCATCTTTATTTATAGTATTTATTTTTTTTGTAATATTAGCTTTGTTCCAATATTTCCTAGCTATAGTCAAGTATTCTTGATTATTTTCAATTACTGTAAGCTTAGAATCACATGAAATCGCTGAGCCTATGCATAGAGAACTATAACCAGTAAATACTCCAACCTCTAGACAACTTTTGAAATTAGCCAATTTGCACAGTATAGATAAAAAAGCACCCTGAGCAGCTCCTATTTGCATAATTGATATATCCCCAAGCTTTTTTGTCTCTTCTCTATTTTCTTTTAGAATTGATGATTCTTTATATCCTATAGTATCTATGTAACTCTTTAATTCTTTTGGATGTATTGGAGAATGTAATGACATTATTGTCTTCTAGCTTCAAACTCAATTATTAAATCAATTTCATCACCGACCAGATTATCTTTTAACGCATAGTTCATACCATGCTGCGATCTTTTAATAGTTCCTCTAGCAGATATTCCCATTACATACGGTTTGACTAAACCACCGAATGGATATTTCCCAATTTTATTTATCCTTCCCGTTAAAATTAGTGGCTTCGTGATACCTAGAAGTGTTAATTCTCCTTTAATGATCGTATCATTTTTTTCAATATTTATATCTGTAGCTTTGAAAAGCATTTCAGGATATTTATCTACATTTAAAAAATCAGGACTCATCAAGTGTTTATCTCTTTTATCGTGATTTGTAAAAACACTTCCTGTCTTTATACTAATATTAATATTATTAATTTTATTGCTATCTAAATCATGAGAGTAGCTCCCATCAATGTCACGAAACATCCCCAATGTTTTTGCATAACCAACATGCTCTACTAAAAACCCAACCGAAAAGTGAGTTTTATCAATTATATATTTATCCTCAGCTGAATAAGCTAACAAGGGAAACATCATTAGAATAATAATTTTTTTAAGCATTTTTTCTCCTATATAACCATACTGTATCTTTCATAAATGAATAAGTTAATAATAAAATTATCACATAGAATAAACTATTAAAAGATTCAACCGCATTAAAGCAATTACATAGGATTAGACTTACAGTCATTAATACGCAAGCAAGCTTTCTCAAGTAAGATATGGGTAAATCATCATTACTTATAATTCCAAATTTTATTAATATTTGAAAGACATATCTATAGAAAGGAATGGCTATTATATAAAAACTATAGTCAAAGTTTAGTATAAGGGAAAATGTTAGCACAAGGATTAAAAAATTATCGACTTCTTGATCGAATATCTCTCCAAATTTAGTGCTTTGATTTAAATATCTTGATACAAAACCATCAATACCGTCTAGAAAAATACTTATAAGAGATAATATGAAAATTGAAGTAAAATCATACATTTCAATATTGAATATCATTACAAGTATAAAGATATTTATTACTAATCGAGATGAGGTGATCTGATTCGGAAGATTTATAGTCAAATCATACTTTCTTAAAAAAATATAAAATAGACTAAAAGATCCTAAATAAGAGATCAAAGATATTTGAATGATTCTACTTATTTGGCTTATGTCTGTAAAAATAATTATTAATATAAAAAAATATATCAAATTATATATAAATATTTGTATACCTATGTATCCACTTATTAAATTTTTGTTATAATCCATTTATGGATAATTATACAGCACAATCATTCTGGGTTAATAAAAAAAAAGGAATGATAAAAAAGGAACCAATTAATCACTCACTAGAAAAAGATGAACTACTTGTGAAAGCATATTATTCAGGGGTTAGCTATGGTACAGAAAAAATAGTTTTTGATGCACAGGTGCCAGTAAATCAATATAAATTTATGAAGGCTCCTCATCAGGTTGGAGAATTTAATAAAACAGTTAAATATGGATATTTAAGTGTTGGTAAAGTTATTAAAGGACCTAAAGCAATGTTAAATAAAATGGTTTATACCATGTTTCCTCACCAATCCATTTATGTTTTAAAATCCTCATTAGCTACCTTAATACCCAGCCACATCCCTTATAAAAGAGCTTTGTTAACAGCTAATATGGAAACTGCAATTAATGCAATGTGGGATACCCGACCAACTATTGGTGATAAAGCATATGTATTGGGAGCCGGGATTGTTGGCATACTAATGGCTTATGTTTTATCACGTACTTTTGGAATAATAGTTACTGTTATTGATAAAAATAATAGTAAGAGGAAACTATGTAAATATTTGGATATCAAGTTTGAAAATAATATGAGCTGTATTGATAAACCTGACATAGTTTATGAATGCACTGGTGATATATCAACATTAGAAGAGATAATAAAAAAATCACCATTAGAAACTAAAATATGTATTTTAAGTTGGTATGGCAAGCAAGCATCTAAAATAAAAATGGGAGAAAATTGTTTCTCCAGAAGATTAGAGCTTATATTTTCTCAAGTTGGAAATATCACAGCAATCAAATCAAAAAAATGGGATAATCTTTCGAGAAGAGCATTGGCATTAAAGTTATTAGACAATAAAAAACTTGACGTTTTAATTGATAAAAAAGAACTTAAGCTAAAAGATTTACCTTCTTTTTTTAGAAAAGGAAATCCAAATGGATTATGCAAGGTTGTGAAATATTAAATGTATAAGCTGAAAATAAGAGATTATTGCTTCGTTGCTCATAGCCTTAAAGATGAGTTTTTTGGACCTGCGAAAAATCTTCATGGAGTAACTTATATTGTTGATCTTACATTGACCACTCCGAATCTCATTCAGAAAAATACTATCATTGACTTAGGCATTGCTACTGAGATACTCAAGAATGTTATAAAAAAATACAATTATAAGAATCTTGATGATATAGAACAGCTCAATAACAATATTACAACGACCGAATTTATGGCAAAACAATTCTGTGATGATATTCACCATGAACTTGAATTGATCGATTTTCCAATTGATAAGCTTAATTCTATAGAGATTGATCTAAAAGAAAATCATCTAGCCTCAGCTTCATTTATAAAAGTTATCTAAAGTGATTTATTTTATTACTCCAGATTTAAGTAGTATGTCTGGAGGAAATAAGTATGATATAAATGTTTTAAATTATCTTAATAAGAATTATTGCAAGGTTGTTAATATTTCTCCTAATAAACATACATCTAATATATTATTATTTTATTTAAGGATTAATAGAATACCTTCTCGTTCTACTTTAGTAATAGATGGGCTCCTTGCTTTTGATCTATCAAACATAGCAGATAAACTCTCTAAAAAATATAAAGTAATATTATTAATCCATCATCCAGTGTCATATGAAAATAAAAAAAATGGGAAAATTGAGCATAAGCTTAAAGAGAGAAAAATATTTTCAAAAGCTTCTAAAATTATTTCTGTAAGTAGTTCTATGAAAAAAGTTATACAAAAAATGCTTAATTCTAAAAAAAATATTAATGTTATTAGGCCAGCTGTCGATGATATTTTTCAACAGCAGACTATTCATAGTACAGACACTAAAATTATTGTTACTACTGGATCAATTATTCCTCGGAAAAATATTGATAAATGCATAGAAGTTCTATCAAAGCTTGAAGAAGAGTGGTCATTATCAATTATTGGGAAGTATGATGTAAATGATATCTACTATAAAAAACTTATCTCTCTTATTAATGATAATAATCTTAAAAATAGAGTCACTTTTTATAATTTAATTAAAAATCAAGCAGACTTGATTAGTATTCTCAAAAATTCATCAGTCTACATGTGTCTTAGTAATTACGAAGGTTTTGGTATGGCAAATGTTGAGAGCGCATCACTTGGTTTACCTTTGATAGTCTCAGACCTACCAGTTTTTAGAGAAAACTTAAGAGGCTACAACAGAAAATATGTCAATATAAACGAACCTGAAGTAATCGCTAAAGCTATAAAGGAGATATCAAACATTAAATATGATAAGACTGTGACAATTTATAATTGGAATGATGTTGGTTTAAAATTTAAGAGAGTCTTACATGGATAATAAATTTAGCAAATCATGGATTAATATGAGGATAAAATATGACAACTGTTCTCGGAGTAATATATTAAAAAATTATCTAAAAGATAATAGCTCTTTTTCAGATATTGAATTATTAGATATGTGCTGTGGTTCTGGAAGTTTCATGATCTGGTCAATTAAGAATAAGCTTTCATTCACCAAATATACTCTTATAGATAATGATATAAAACTTTTGAAATCCATTAAAAGTAATCTTAAAAGAATTATTCCAAATGATCTAAAGATTATATCAAATACAAACAACATGAATCTAATTTTAAGAAAGAATAATTCTATTTCCTCCAAAGTTTTAATAAAAAAGAATAACTGTGATACATATAAGCATGATACAAAAAGATTTCATGTAATTAGTTATGCTGCAGTTCTTGACCTCATGTCAAAGTCTTCTATCGATAACGCTTTGGAGAGAGTAAATGATCTCAATGTTCTATATTTTTCATTATGCTTTAATGGGACTATAAAGTGGGCACCTATAAACACATTTGATAAATATATACTTTCTTTTTTTAACAAGCATCAGAGGCTTGACAAAGGCTTTGGAAAAGCTTTAGGTTTTAAGTCAATTGAATTTATTAAAAAATGTGCACAAAAAAAAGGTATGAATATAATTTTTAAGAGTTCTCCATGGGTTATAAATAACAAATCTCATGAAGATACAATATTTATGAACCGATACTTAATTGATGTAAAGAAAGCTCTGTTTCATATGGAAGGCATTGATAAAGATATACTTAGAAAATGGTATAAAGATAAAAAAAATGAAATTGATAATAAATCTATCAAACTTTATGTTGGTCATGAAGACATACTTATCTCAAAAAGGTGAATAGAATTTTTAGATATATTATCTCTTTTTTATTAATGGGATATATAATTTTCTACCATGGTAGCGATATTAATTTAATAATTCGTAAAGTCGATATAGTTTATTTACCTGCAATTATAATCTTAAGTATAGTTCAATATCTATTATCAGCTTGGAGATGGTATTTTATTGCATATAATACAGATACTAAAATAATTTATAAGGATGCTATCAAATATTATTATATTTCTGGTTTCCTGAATAATATTCTTCCTACTGGCATTATGGGAGATATTTATCGAACGATGAACATAAAAGTAAACAATGAAAATAAAACTAATTTTTTGAAATCATTTCAATCAGTTATATTTGAGAGAATATCTGGACAAATAACTTTGATTTTTACATTTATCGTTTCGTTGGCAATATTTTTTTTGGCTAATCATAAATATGAAGCATTTGGATATGTTTTAATATTGATAATCATTAGCGTATTCTTGATAAAGCTATTTTTCATCTCAGATCAAAAAAATAAATACATTATGAGTTTTAAACAAATATTTAGCGGGAGATGTTTTTATAAACATTTCTTTTTATCATTAATAATTGTTTTAACTTACATAACAACATATATCATATGTGCATTTTCATTAAACCTTGATATAGATATCATAAGTTTTTTTGTTTTTGCTCCTATAATATTATTTTCTATGACTTTGCCTGTTAGTATAGGAGGGTGGGGTATACGAGAAACTACTGCACTGATTATCTCATTTCTTCTCGGATTATCAGTCTCATCAAGCATAACAGTAGCTATTGTTTATGGACTAACAAACCTGCTATGTTCCCTTCCTGGAATATATTTTCTTATTTATAAAGAGACTACTTAATATCAATATCAAATAGAATATCTTTTCCCATCTGGAAGTGATTAGGATTATATGATTTTACCTTGCTAAGTTTCATATTATTATCAGTAAAAGAAGCTCTTCCTCCACCTAGTATTATCGGACACAAGCAAACATGAATTTTATTAAGAATATTTTTATTTAAAAAATATGAGATAGTTTTTCCTCCACCTTCTATATATATAATAGCCTTCGTTTTTTTTGATATAGTGTTTTTAAGAGACTTGAGATCAGATTTTAATAAGGTTATTTTTCCTTTGCTTTCATCGATTTCTACAATTCCTTTAGGGTCAAATATAAAGATATCAGGATTTGTTCCGTCTACTAATCTTGTTGTAAGTTTTGGTTTATCTTCAAGATATGTATTTGCTCCTACTATTATAATATCAGCAATTGCTCTTAATCTATGAATATGCTCGATATTTTTTTCGTCACTTATATATTTGGATTCACCAGATTCTGTAGCAATAAATCCATCTAGCGACTGAGCGATGTGTGCTATGTATTGGTATTTGTTTATGGAGCATACTATTGGAAAAAAGATTTTGAATATATTGTAACTTTCTGAATCACTAAATGATATATTCTTATTTTTTATTGCATTCTTTTTTCTATCATATCGTATGCTAATTTCTTTATCTGATACAGTTTCATTGATCATTATTATATTTTTTTTATCTTTATACACATGACTACTATTAATTTTTAAAATAAGTGACCAAATCATTTTTTTTGTTATACTAATTTTAGACATATGTTTAATTATGAATTTTTTTAAGAATATTATAGTAAATATACTACATGGATCATTAATCTCTGTCCCATTATTGATATTTATTCATTTTACTCACGGGTATTTTTCTCAGTATAGCCCTATACCATCTATAATGTATTTTTTCTCCTCTATGTCGCTTGGCATTATATATTTAGCATTGACGCTTTATATAGTAGGGTTTTTAGCTAATTTCTTTTCTAAAAATTTAAATTTATAATATAGTAGGATTCGGTGCGTCGCCATAAACGTCATCTGGATCAAATATTTTCTCTTCTTCAATAAACTTTAGTTCAAGTTGTTTAGAATTCATGTCTATTTCTCTGTAAAAGCATGATTTATATCCTACATGGCAGCTTGCCTCGCCTCTGACTGAAACATTTAGCCACACACAATCTTGATCGTCATCAATATAGATATTTTTAACATCTTGAATTAGACCACTCGTAGCACCCTTATGCCATAAGCATTTCCTACTGCGACTGTAGTAGTGGGCTTCTTTAGTTTCAATTGTTTTTTTCATAGCCTCTTCATTCATATATGCATGCATCAGTACAAGCCCTGTTTTTTCATCAGTTGTAACGACAGGTATAAAACCATTCTTGTCAAACTTAGGTGCTAATTCATTACCTTCTTCAACTTGCTTAATTGTTTTTCTTTCTTTAAACATTCTTTTTTTTCTTAAACTTTTTCCTTACTTTTTCGAGATATCTCTCATGTATCTTTTCTGTTACGAATATTTTACCACAGTAATAGCATTCTGCACGGCCATCTTTTAGAGTCAAGTATATTAAAGGATGTTTGCCAGATAAAGCATCTCCATTACATGAGACACTTGATTCATTATTTTTGAGAATCTTTAGGTTCTGTCGTTTAATCATTCTAAAGAGAAGAAAAATCTCCAAGTTTCATTAACCTTTCTCTAAATTTTTCTTTTATCTCCTCCGTTAATGAATCTATACTAAGCGCTTTATTCATCAAATCAATATTCTTAACATCTACAAACAATAAATTTGATATATCTTTTAAACTCATAGAATCCGTTTCACTATCAACTTTTTCAATCTCATCGTTAGTTTCGATTATACCTTCCTGAATCACTCTAAAATAACTTCCTAAAAAACCTGATTGAGAGAACATTTTTGGAAAATCTCTACTATTCATTTTAATACCTACTTTATAGCACGGTATCCTAGGCTGACTTACTTGAAGTATACAATTATTGATTTTAAATTTATCACCGATATTTATATGATTTTCATCAAAAACATCAATAGTAAGATTTTCGCCAACCAGGCCATATTCATCATATTTTTTACCAAGTTTTTCACCCCACATCTGATAATGTGAATAAGAATATGCATAAACGGCTTTATCGTAACCACCATGAACAGCTAAATCTGCTTGTCTATCCCCCTCAATTCCTTGGCTGGTAACCTGTACCTTGTTTGTTACAGGTTTTTTATAGATACTTGTGATAAGCTCTTTACCATTGAAAATAACCTTTTGCGGTTCAGAAACATTTATAGATAGAATTTTCATATATTTTCCATAGTAATATTAACATGAATTTATTTAAAACTAACTGGTTCCTCCTTATTTTACTATCAGCAATTTGGGGTGGAGCATTTACACTTAATAAAATAGCTCTTGACTCCTATACACCGGAAGTTATTGTAGCTGGCCGGCTGATCACAGGGTCCATATTTCTAATATTGCTTGTATATTTTATATATAAAAGATTCACTATCAACTTCTCACAACTTAATTATTTCTTGTTTATGAGTCTTGTGGGAATCGTTATACCATTTATTGCTATAATAAATGGCCAAAGAAATATTGACAGCGCTATGGCAGGGATTTTGATGGCAACTATGCCAATTTCCACTATCATACTTTCACACTTCTTTCTTGTAGACGAAAAGATGAATCAAAAGAAGTTTATAGGATTTATAATTTCTTTTTTTGGAGTCTTTGTTCTCATCTATAGAGAAGATCTATTTCTTAATAATTCTATCAGCCTCACTCTTGAATCGCAGCTTTTGGTAATTTTAGGTTCTACACTTTATTCTTTTGCAGCTATTTATGGGAAAAAATATAAAATTACAGATCCTGTGAGTGCATCTACAGGAACAATATTATTTGCTACTTTCTTTATGACTATTTATTTATTATTTGTTGATGAGAGTAAGCCAGACATATCTATTTTGTTAACTAATATAAATATCCTTCTGCTAGGTATATTGTGTACAGCTTTAGCCACGATTATATATTTTCAAATTCTGCAAACAGCAGGAGCCTCATTTTTATCAATAATGAACTTCCTTATTCCATTGTGGGCTATTCTTTTTGGAATAATTGTTCTAAATGATGATTTTAGCTGGAATTATATATTCGGCTTATTTGTTATCTTATTTGGTATTAAATTAGCTAATTCATCTAGTTAATACATTTGTACATGCATATATGTGTAGTAATATATCAGTATGAATAAAAAAATTGAAATAGAAGCTGCAACCTTTAGAAGAATTGTAAAACATTTACAAGACAATCCAGATGTGCAAAACATTGATTTAATGAATCTAGCAAACTTTTGTAGGAATTGCATATCTAAGTGGTATGTTTCTGAATCCTCTTCTAATGGGGAGGAACTATCTTATGATGAGGCAAGAGAGCTAATCTATGGCATGCCTTATAAAGAATACAAAGATAAGTATCAAAAAGAGGCTACCAAAGAGCAAATGGATAAATTTAATGCAAGCAAAAAAAACAAAGACTGAAATTTGTGATAGAGAGTTACTGAGATATAATAGACATATCGTCCTTCCGGAAATAGACATTGATGGTCAGACAAAACTTTCTAGATCTAAAGTAGTAATAATTGGACTTGGAGGCTTGGGATGTCCTACAGCTACATATCTAGCAGCTTCTGGACTAGGAACATTGTTATTAATTGATCATGACTCTATTGCTTTGTCTAATCTAAATAGACAAGTCTTGTATACCGAAGAGGATATTTCAAAGAAAAAAGTAACTGCAGCAAAGGATAGATTACTTAATTTAAATTCAGACATAAATATAAAAACCTTTGATGGTGAGATTGATAAAAAATTTGATTCAAAACTTTTGAAAGATTTTGATTTAATTATCGATTGTACAGATAATTTTATGACAAGAGCATTAATCAATAATATATCTATTAAATTAAAAATCCCTCTTATTACAGGGGCGGCATTAAAATTTGAGGGCCAGATAGCAATTTTTAGAAATGATATTGATAATATGCCTTGTTACAGATGTCTTTATCCAGATTTACCAAATATTTCTGGTAGTTGTATAGAAACTGGTATACTTGGTAGCGTAACTGGGTTTGTGGGTACCGCACTAGCAACAGAATGTATTAAGCTATTGTGTAACTTTGGAAAATTATATGAAAGTTCGTTATTTATGTTGGATTTAAAAAATAATGATTTCAAAAAAATCGATATCAATAAAGATGAAAAATGTAAGTATTGTAAATAGAATTCACAAAGATAAATTTTCTAGAAGTTTTGAATATCTTCGAATATCTGTAACTGACAGATGCAACTATAGATGTAGTTATTGTATGCCATCAGAAATATTCAACAAAAATTATAACTATATCGCCCAAGATAAGATTCTATCTTATGAAGAAATTATCAAGATAGCATGTATATTAAAGAAAATAGGATTAAAAAAGATACGTTTGACTGGAGGAGAGCCTCTTCTACGTAAAAATATTGATAAACTTATTTACAAACTTAAAATGGAAGCAAAGATTGAACATGTAGGAATGACAACAAATGGATCTTTATTGAATGATGAAAAGTTAGATATTTTAAAAAAAGCTGGTTTAGACTCTATTACTCTTAGTCTCGATACTCTTAAACCTGGAAAGATTAATAAAATAAATGGAGCAAAAAAGCAATTTAATGTTGATGGGGTATTGAAGGGCATAGAGAAATATTTTGGATTTGTCAAAACAAATACAGTTGTCATCAAAGGTGTAAATGACGATGAAATATTTGATATTATCGATAAGGTAAGAAAGTTTAAATCAGAGATAAGGTTTATTGAATATATGGATGTCGGTGAATCTCATGATTGGAATTTGAATAAAGTTATTACAACAAAAGATCTCATCACTCAAATAAAAAATACTTACGATCTGCAAGCAATCGTCAGTGAAAAATCATCAACCTCAAAAAAATGGTTGATAAAAAATACTGATACATCTATTGGCTTTATTTCATCGATATCTGAACCATTTTGTAGGGAATGTAATAGAGCAAGGCTTTCTGTGGATGGTAAGTTGTTTACTTGCCTATTTGCAACGCAAGGATACGACTTTAAGGAAATCCTTCGTTCAGATCAAAATGATGAGAAAGTTTTAAATTATTTCCAGGAAGTGTGGCGCAAGCGCACAGACAGATACTCGGAAATAAGATTTACCAAAAAAGATGATTTGCCAAAGGTAGAAATGTCTTATATTGGTGGCTAATATGTTGAAAGCATTCTCGTATCTTTTTTATACAATTGCAATGTGCATAGCATTATTAGTAAGCTTTCAAATACTCAATCAGATGTTTCCAGAGTATGGAATATTTCATATCTTAATAGGATTTATAGGTACAGCAATGTTTTTTCCTCTTATCCCACTTTATCCAGCAGTAAATGAAGGTGAGTGGAGCTATTTATTACTTTGTTATGCATGCATTCTTTTTGGAGTAATATTAAGTAATAAAGCAAGAAAATCTTGATACATTCAGGTATATATATTTGAGTTTAGTGACACATGAATGTATGATTCATTCATAATAATGATAATTGTAGTAAAATACTTTGCAAGTATCAGTGACGTGGTTGGAAAAACTTCTGAGAAAATATATATTAAGCAAAATAAAACAGCTGGTGATATTTGGTCAGATGTTTCAAAAAATATTAAATACACTGGAGCGGTAAAGGTGGCAGTAAATCATGAATACGTACATATGGATTATGTACTTAAAGATAATGATGAAGTCGCATTTTTCCCCCCAGTAACAGGTGGTTAAGAGAATGTATATTGAAATTATAAATGAAGAATTTGATCCGTGGCAAAAATTGGTTGATTTCAAAAGGTCACATTTGAGTGAAAAAAATAATATTGGTGCTTGTAGCGTCTTTCTTGGAACTATGAGAGATATAAATTCCGGTGATTATATCAAATCTATGGAATTACAACATTACCCTGACATGACAGAAAAGTATCTTGAAAAGATAGCTGAAAACGCTTTGAGCAAGTTCAAAATAATTGACTCCATAATTTTACACAGAACAGGATTAGTTAACCCATCTGATCCTATAGTTTTGGTAGCATCATGGTCTGAACACAGAGAAGACGCTTTTGAAGCAACAAGACAAATTATGGAATCTTTAAAAAGCGAAGCGCCGTTTTGGAAAAAAGAATCTACAGATAAAGGTTTCAGATGGGTTGAACCTTCAACAGAGTTATCTGAGGAAGTGAATGAAGTCTAAGAAAGTTGTTTTAGCTTATTCTGGCGGTCTTGATACATCAGTTATAGCTAAATGGTTAATGGAGGAGCACAACTTAGAAGTAGTGACCTTTACGGCAGATATTGGTCAGGGCGAAGAAACTAAAGACGCAAAGTCTAAAGCAAAAAAACTTGGTATAAAAAAAATATATATTGAAGATTTAAAAGATATTTTTGTTTCTGATTATGTCTTTCCAATGTTTAGAGCAAATGCAATTTATGAAGGTGAATATTTTTTAGGAACATCAATTGCAAGGCCACTTATTAGTAAAAGGTTAATTGAAATAGCAAAAAAAGAAAAAGCTGAATACATTTGTCATGGAGCAACCGGTAAAGGCAACGATCAAGTGAGATTTGAGCTAGCTGCGTATGCTCTTAATCCCAAAATTAAAATTATTGCACCTTGGAGAGAGTGGAATTTCGCATCTAGATCAGACTTAATGGGTTATGCCAAAAAACATAACATTGCTGTTGATTTTGACAAAGGTAAAAAAAGCCCTTATTCAATGGATGCAAACCTTCTTCATACGTCATATGAGGGAGGTATATTAGAGGATCCATGGAGAAAACCTGAAGAATCAATGTGGATCAGAACAAAATCATTAGAAAAAAGTAAATCTAGACCACAAGCATTAACATTAACTTTCTATAAAGGGGATATTGTAGCTATCAATAACAAAAAATTGTCACCTTCAAAAGTTTTACATCAATTGAACATATATGCTGGTAATCATGGTATAGGAAGAGATGATATTGTTGAAAATAGATATGTCGGTATAAAATCAAGAGGCTGCTATGAAACACCAGGCGGAACTATTATTTTCAAAGCGCATAAAGCAATGGAGTCAATTACTTTAGATAGAGAGATGTTACATCTCAAAGAGGATATGACTAACAAATATTCAAGACTAATTTATAATGGTTATTGGTTTAGTCCAGAAAGAGAATCTCTTCAAGATTTAATTAATAAGTCGCAATCTAGAGTTACTGGTGAAGTGAAAATCAAGCTCTTCAAAGGGAATGTTATTGTGGAGGGTAGAAGATCGCCATATTCTCTATATTCAGAGGATTTATCAACCTTTGAGAAAGATTCAGGAGCTTATGATCAAAAAGATGCAGAGGGGTTTATAAAAATAAACTCTCTTAGACTGAAAACTAAAATAAAATAGAATATCTAAAATGACTTTAATTCTATTTATTTTTTATCATGATGAATATAGACAATAGGAGATTCTACTTCCTTACCTTTAAAAAAGACTTTATCAAATTCTAATTTAATTAAATCATTAGCAAACCATGTTATTACTTTAGGAAATATTTTATATTCTACTTGGTGCGTTATATTTTTTAGCTCTTCTTCTGTTTTATTTTTATCAACTTCAAATTTTCCTTGAAGTATAATAGCACCACCATCCAACTCATTAGATACGAAATGTATAGTTGCACCATGGTATGGATCTTGACTATCTAGAACTTTTTTATGTGTATTTAATCCAGGATATTTTGGAAGTAATGATGGGTGTATATTGATCATTCTTCCCTTAAATAATTTAACGACGTCATCTGGAATAATTTTCATGTAACCAGATAGAACAACCAGGTCAGGATTATATGTTTCTAAAAAATCACGCAAATCTATATTTTGATCCTTATTTGAGGAAATCTTTACATCTATATTAAATAATTTACAAACATCTATTCCCTTGGCTTGGGGATTATTAGTAAAAGCAGATATATATTTTAGTCTATCACTATGTAAAAATTCGTTCGTAAGTAAATTTTTTAAATTAGATCCAGTTCCAGAAAATAGAATCACACATTTTTTAGTCGACATAGATTATATTTAATTTTTTTGGTTTTTTAATAACTTGTCCTATGATTTTGTATGCTTGTTTTTCAGATTTAAAAATTGAATGCATAATTGATAGATATTTTTTATTGATAATCAGCACCATACCAATACCACAATTAAATGTTTTTAACATTTCGCTATCATTCATTTCTGATAAATCTTGAATATATCTAAAAATTGATGGAAATCTGACTGATTTCAAATCAATACTGGCAGCAAGACTTTTTGGGATTATTCTTGGAACATTTTCTGTAATACCTCCACCAGTTATATGTGCTAAGCCATTTATTTTTATTTTTTTAGATAGTTTACTGATGATATTGACGTAAATTTTTGTTGGCTTAATTAATATATTAGCAACTTTTGAGCTCCCAAACTTACTATTTAGTTTTAATCTCTTCATTTCGATTAACTTATTGATAAGTGAGTAACCATTTGAATGCAATCCGCTAGATGGTATCCCTATGATTATGTCACCATCTTTGATTCTTTTTTGACTAATTATATCTTTCTTATCAACTATACCTACGCAAAAACCAGCAAGATCATAATCATTTTTTGAGTACATACCAGGCATCTCAGCTGTCTCTCCTCCAATTAAGCACATATTACAGCTTTCACATGCTTTTTTAATCCCTGCCAACACTTGTGAATGTAAACCAAGTTTAATTCTACTTGTTGCTAAGTAGTCAAGAAAAAATAAAGGCTCTGCTCCGCTTGTAATAACATCATTGACACACATCGCTACTAGGTCTTGCCCTATATATTTATGAATATTCAATTTATTGGCAATTTTTAATTTAGTCCCAACACCATCAGTACCAGATACGATAACTGGGTTTTTAATTTTTTTATTAATTTGATATAAGCTTGAAAATCCACCAATACCAGAAATAACATTCTTGAACTTGTTGTTAACTTTAGGTTTTATAGAGTCAATAAGTTTATCAGCTCTTTCAATACTAACGCCTGAATTCTGGTAATTTATTTTGTTTTTTTGCTTACTATTCATAGTGGTAGATAGGTTATAATTATATCTCAAAGAAATTATTATAGATACTCAAATGACAGAAGACCTACAATATGACCAAATACCTATGGACTTTTCATTTTATACAAAGAAAACTCTTGATAATTTTATTATTGGTGGAAATCAAGATTTGCATGATTCGCTTGTAGGTTTAAATAATTCTAATCATTTAATTTTAATTTATGGTCCTAAATCATCTGGAAAGTCACATTTATGTGCCGCTTTAACAAATTCGATACACGAAAATGTTATAAAAATTGACTGTGATATCAATCTTGAAAGTCAATTCTTCTTGGATTTTTATGATTTGGTAATAATTGATGACATAGATAAATTGTTACTAAATCCATGTAATGAGGAAGCATTATTTACAGTGATTAATAATCAAATACTGAATAAAAAATCAACTATAGTTACATCTACAAAAGAATTAAAAATATCTGATTTTACTTTAAATGATCTTCATTCAAGGTTATTTTCAGATAAGATATATCGTATTTTAGATTTGAGCGACAAGGATAAAATCAGTCTTATGATTTCTTATTGTTCTGAGAGAGGTTTAGAGGTATCTGAAAAAGTTTTAAACTATATAATCAATAACTGCAGTAGGGATCTATATTTTTTATGTGCTTTTATTAAATCATTAGACTATGCATCATTGTCGACAAAAAGAAGAGTCACAATACCATTCATAAAAAAAGCAATCAAGAACCTATCAACCTAGTTATTCATATCATTTATGATATTAGCAAACCTTTTTCCATATGTAAGACATATAGCTTTTTCTTCTTCCGTAAGGTCTATCAAATTATTATGTGATACATGCGTAGGCCCGTATGGTGTTCCACCGGACTTAGTAGACGCTAGTTTTTTTTCACTATATGGGACTCCCGCAATTATCATCCCATGATGTAGTAAAGGTAACATCATACTTAATAAAGTCGTCTCTTGTCCTCCATGCATGCTTGATGTTGAGGTAAATACACCTCCGAGTTTATCTTCGAGCGTATTATTAAGCCATTCCTCTGTCGTATTATCAAAAAATTCTTTGAGTGGGGCTGCCATGTTGCCAAAATGTGTTGGGCTTCCAATTATAATTCCTGAACAAGCTTTTAAGTCGTCTTTAGTCACCAACAAATCATCACTTTCTTTATAATTTTTAGATTTTACAGTTCTTATTACAGATGATATATTTGGAACTGACTCTATCCCTCTCGAAAGGGCACGAGCCATTTTTTTTGTTGAATCGTTTTTTGAGTAATATAAAATTAAAATGTTTTTCATACAAATAGAATACCTGTTATGAACCTTAAAAAGAATA